>Ga0116171_10005315_pt1 | contig 11339 bp, 7 predicted proteins | sample AD_JPNHW2_MetaG_FD_89798 | JGI IMG/M metagenome (GOLD analysis project Ga0116171, IMG submission 89798) | Active sludge microbial communities of municipal wastewater-treating anaerobic digesters from Japan - AD_JPNHW2_MetaG | ecosystem: Engineered > Bioreactor > Anaerobic > Digestate | place...
AACCGCCCTTTTGGGATGCACCGCCGCAACGGCCCAGGATGTCAAAATAGAATCCGTTGAGCTCACCGAACCTACCACCCCCATCTACCAGACTGAAGAAGGACTGGATACCATTCAGATTAAAGGGCTCTCACAACAGTCCACCTCTGAAAAAAAATGGTTCCGGATTTCTGCAAAATACTCGACCGATACGGACTGGGCTGATCGGTTGACACTTGAGTATTACGTCCTTTTCCCTAACGCGACGAATGTGATTAAAGGCGTGATTAATTATGTAGACGTCCCGAAAGGACGTGAGCATCTCAGCGAGATGTATATGCATTTCAACAGCTATGCGCGCCACTACAAGCGGGGCACCATTAATTACGCAGTCGTCGCTTTGCTAGACGGCAAACAGGTAGCCGTCGAGACAAACAAACGCTCGCCGGAAAACTGGTGGAAAGATATGCCAGTCAATCCATGCGGACTGCTGGATCGAAGCATGACGCCGTTTGTAGTGTTTAATCTGGAAAAATTTGAAGCACAGGATCTCTGCTCCTGGAAATAAAAGCGGATGAAGAAAAAAGAGTGCCGGAAACGGCACTCTTTTTTTGTCGATTTAAGGGCAAGAACACATAAAAGCCAAGGATCACTGGAAGCAAGGGGTTTGACAGGCTCTTACGGCATAAAAAGCCGTTTATATCCGCTAAACGGAAAGACGTAATCAGACTGTAAATTAAAATACCGCAACTGGAGCAAGTTTTTCATACGACCGGCTGCTGACTGAACATTTCTCTAGCGGTTATTAACCTCAGGCGATCACACAGATGTACACGGGACTTCCAACTGCGGCAGTTAAATTTACAACCTTCCGCCGATTGAACGGAAAGATGTGGCAATTTATTTTTGACAATAGTTTAAAATGTACAGATACTTACTGAGTTTTTAGTATGGAGCGCAGAGAGGTTTAATATACGTTCAACTGCTTTTACAGCCGACACGATACGGTTTACGTAACAGCAAAAAGCTTGTTGAGTCGGAAGAAAAACCTCAGGCAAAAGCAATCGGACACAGAAAAAGGAGAAGAAAGCATGCGAAAGGCAGTGATGGGGATAACGGCTCTGCTCTTGGCTACCCTGCAGAACGGGAACGCCGAGTTAGTGACGACCGCGCAGGACTATGCAGTAGACAGCGATGTGGTATTGGAAAGCGCCGTAAGAGAGGTGAAGTCTATTCCGCAGGACACGGCCAATATGGTCGGTGATGCCGTGAAGATGGTCAGCGACGAAACAGCCACTGCGGTTAACGGAGTCAAAGCTGTTTTTAGAGCCGATCCGATTGAAAAAAATGAAAAAGCTGCAGCGCTTGAAATCGCCGATGCGTGGGATTCCTCCAACGATGTAATCTTTCGTTCCTACAAGGTGTCGGAGGCTGTCGGTACCGAACTGACAACAGGAAAAGATGCTGCACCGGGAACAACCGTCGATGTGTCCGGATATTTTTCCGGCATTCAATTCCCGAAAGGCACATCCGCGATGTACCGTCCTGAATTCAAACGACTCTTCGTCCGCCAGACCCTTCAAAACATGCTTTCTATCGAAGATGCACTGGCTGAACAGCACAATGCCAAGCGCGAACTGATGGGCAAGCAGGTTGAAATCCAAACTAAATTCATTGAAGTCGGACAAAACACCCTGAACGAACTGGGCTTCAACTGGACGTTTGACAACCTGAACGGCGGCGACATGAAGATTGCCGAGAATTTATCACTGCCTGCAGGTCAATCGATCTTCGGGACCGGTCTTCGCACAGCAGCAGGCGCGGTCGGCGCCGGCACCGCTTCTGACTCTCTCGCATTTGTTAAAAACGGCCGCCTTGACTGGACTCTGGTAATCAAGGCGCTCGAACAGTCCGACGGCACTGACGTGCTTTCCGCTCCGAGTATCACCACCCGCGACGGCAAAACGGCCAATATATGGGTCGGCGAACAGCGTTCGGTGCCGAAATCATTTGCAGCCAAACAACAAAACACCAGCATTTACATCGAACACAGCGACTTCAGTTCGGATCTTATGGGCGTTCAGCTTGAAGTGACTCCTGAATTGCGCAAAGGCGGGCTGATTGATCTGGATCTCAAACCAAAAGTGATCGACCTGGTCGGATACGATAATTATCAGATTACCCCCGGCAATGCGCAAATCACGCGAATGGCGGTAGGAAATACGACGATCGCAACCAATGTACCTCTCCCCGACTTGTTCGGTCAGCTGCCCTACTTCCGTCTGCGCGAAATGACAACCAAAGTGACGGTTGCCGACGGCAGCACGGTTGGCATGGGCGGATTGATTTATGACAAAAAGGAAACCTATAAAGATAAGGTTCCGGTTCTGGGCAGCATCCCGCTGATCGGCCGCCTCTTCCGCTCGGAAGGCGAAAAGACCGTAAAACGTAATCTGATGATCTTCGTGACCGCCACCGAGGTAGACGTGAACGGACGCCGGGCCGCCGATCTGGCAATGAAGAAATAACATTGTTTTTAAGGAGAAAACCTATGCGAAATGTATTTAAATTTCTGATGGCTGGCGCGCTGATCGCCGGCACCGTCACCGCTCAGGAGAAATCCGCGAGCGTCGAAAGTGTTCTGAAAGAACTTGGCGGATATCAAGGCACTGCAGCGCCGGCGACTAATCCGGCAGCGATTGAAACGCCGGCGTCCGCAGCCGGGACTGTGACGTCAGCAGAACCGGCACCGGCAGCGATTGAAACCGCGCCTGCGGCGGCCAAATCGTCACGGGGCTGGAAATTCTGGCGCAAAGCGGATAAAGAAACCGTCGTTTCTTCACCTGCCGCCGTTTCCCCGAAAACGGCGCCTGCCGAAGCGGTAAAACCTGTTGAAACAGCCGTTTCAAATAATGAGCTTCCTGCCGCGGCAGTGGCGGCAGTAGATGTTCCTGCGACGCTGGAAGCCAGCCGCGAGCTTTATTCCGTCGGCGAATTCGAACAGGCACAACGGGGGTTCGAAGCAGTCATCAAAAAGGATCCGGAAAATATCGTTGCCCGCATGTATCTGCGAAAAATTCTCGAACGCGATCCCCGCACAACAGAAATAAACGGCATGAAAGCGGTCACCAGCTCGTGGAAAACCGGATTGGTGCTTCGCTCATACGCGATATCTGCTGAAGCTGCAACCAAGATGGGTCTTGAAAAAGGTAAAGACTCCGTCGATGTGACGATGAAATTTCCGGAAGTAAAATTCCCGGAGGGTGCATCTGCTGTTTACCAGCCGAAATCTGAAAAACTGTTTGTGCGCAATACTCCTGAAAATCTGACAGTCCTGGAAGAAATTCTTGTTGCAATGGATGTTGCCAAGCTCTCATCCGGCGTAGATCAGGTCGAAATTGAAGCCAAGTTCGTGGAAGTCTCCGAAGGCACGCTCGAACAGCTGGGCTTTGAATGGCGCACAGCTGGAGAACAAATTGACCTTGGACATGGCGTAAACATCCCGAACGGTCAATATCTTTTCGATGACTCACTGCGCGGAAGCCCGGGGAATGTCAACGGGGCTCAGATTCCTTTCAACCGGGATCTCAATATGTCTTCGGCGGGTCCCGGAGACTGGAATGCAGTCCGCTTCAATGACACCTTCAGCGATACACCGGCTAATATGCGTCTTCATAAAGCCGGCTCGACCCCGCTGGACATTCTGATCACGGCACTGGATCAAAGCTCCGGCGCCGATGTTCTCTCCGCACCGCGTGTGGTCACCCAAAGCGGCAAAAAAGCGATCATCCGCGCCGGCGAGGTGCACTACTTCCCCGCAGCGTATGACGTCGGCGGAAATGAAGGTACTATCCTGCATACCAAATACACGGACTTTTCGGAAAAACTGCTTGGCGTCGAACTGGAAGTAACCCCGAAAGTGGACGGCGACCAGATATCGATGGCGCTCAACCCGAAAGTGAGCGAACTGCTCGGCTGGCAGCACTATATAATCGCCCCGTCCAACAGCGCCTACAGCACCTGGCAGGGACTTACTCGAATGGTATATCTGCACGACACGGTTACCGCCCGTCTGCCGATCTTTAAACGGCGCGAAATCAAGACAAACGTTACGATTGCCGACGGATCGACTATGGGCATGGGCGGACTGATCAGCGAGAATGTCGAAAAATACGAAGACAAGGTTCCGGTGCTCGGCAGCCTCCCGCTGATCGGACGCCTCTTCCGTAACGAGGGTGAACGGGCTGTTAAACGCAATCTGATGATCTTTGTGACAGCAAAGAAAGTTGAGCCGACCGGACGGATTAATACCGCCCGCTCTTTTGAATAAGCTGACGCATCGATTGTCTAGGCTGTTTTGAAAGGGAGGGCGCTGGAACCGGCTCCCTCCCTTTTCTTAAACAACATCAGAAATAATGATGAAAAAATGAGAGGCGCCCCAGTATTACACTAAATTCTCCCGGCTAAGGCCGGTTCAGGAATATTAAAAAGATGGCAATTCGCACTGTGTTGAAAATTATTTATTTGCGGTTTCTATATATTCCGACTTCATTTTTTACAGGATTTATGGTCTAATTTTTTACCGGAAAAGGGTTTTGATAAAAGGTAGGAATTGATAATGAAAAAACTGATTTATCTTATCGGCGTGATGTCAGTGCTGGCAGGGTTCTCCGCACCGGCTTCCACCCTTAATGAGTGGAATTTCTATTCCGACCCGGCCGGAAGGACTTTATCGAATGCCATTAATTCTGCGGGAAGCGCCCGGTTTTCGCCTGGAGGAGCCGGCATTCTTGAAACTGACGGCAGAGGAACTCTGCTGTGCACATATTCCGATCCGGGTACAAATGGCATATGGACGAATGGTATCACTTTAGATGCCGCCACCAGCAACCTGACGACCGGCACTTTTTTCCTGCGGTATGACTTCACATATGATCTTAACTCTATAAACAATCATAACGGAACGTTGCTCGGATTTTCGTTCGCAGATGCCACCGGTTTGAAAGTCGCCGGAGCTGCCTTGCAGTATAATATGAGCATCACCCCTACGCCCACGAATCTGGTTGTGACCTCTGTTGCAGATTTAGGAACCAACTTCATCGGTCATATATCCATCATTACAAAAGTTGATATGGCGGCTCAAAAACTGTCCGTATGGTATGACCTGTCCGGAACGGGAAGCTTTTCTGCGGAATCCAGCCCGCAGGCCAGTGATATTGCCGTCAATCTCCCGTCTATCAACAACCTGCGGCTTCAGGCCACTGGTGATTTCCGCCCCGCCGGATCAGATGACTATGCCAAGATAAGTCTTCTTCGGATGTCGGATAATTTTTCTGATGCAGCGGCGGCCGGCGCCCCCGTTCCACCTGCGGCAAAATATTCAAATGAATGGACTTTTGAACGTGATATAAGCGGACGTCAGCTGTCGGATGCGGTCAACTCCGGAACAAACGTTCCTCTGGCACAATTTTCAGCCGGTTTTTCAAATACTGTATTCACCACAAACCGTGCGTTGATCTGTGTCGGCAATGATGCCGGAACCGGTGGAGCATGGACCAACGGTGCGATTCTGGATGCCGCCCTGCCCGCTGCAACTTCCGGCGTGCATTATCTGCGTTATGATTTGAACTATGACCTCAGCGCCACTAATAATGATAGCGGAACGATGATGGGTGTTTATTTTACGGGCAGTTCCGGGGATAAGGCCGCCGGTCTGGTTTTGGGTTACGATACCGGCACCTTGGCAAGTGAAGCGCCCGCGAACCGCACGCTGACAGTCGTCACAAACAGCCTGCCTCGAACCGGCAAGCTGACAGCTGTTGCAGAAGTGGATCTGAATTTGCACCGGCTCAAAGTCTGGTACGATTTAAGCGGTTCAAATACGATCAATACGAATTCTCCGGCGATTTCAACGGACATCACCCTGTCCTCCATTACCAATCTCCGGTTCCATGCCACCGGCGATTTCCGCCCGGACGGCTCAAGCAATTTTGTTTCCGTGGACAATATCCGCCACACTGCAAATCTGAGAGATATAATTGATCCGCCGGCGAATTTATCACCGCCGGCGCACCTAACCATCAATGTCAGCAACAGCTCGAATGGTTCGATGGAATCAGGTGAAACAAATCTTGTCTCAGTGGTCATTCGCAATAGCGGAGGTCGTTCAGCAACCGATGTGACTTCCACGCTGACTCAGAACGGAACACCGGGCAGCTTTACAATCATCTCTAACAATGCACCGGTTCCGCTGGAAGCCGGCTCTTCCACCACAAACTTCTACGCCTTGATCGCTCACGCCAACGGCACCTACAGTTTCACCATTCGGGCTTCTTCTCAGGAAACAAACAGTATCGCAACAAACCTGACTGTGACTGTCGGGTCACATATCAGTTATGTTGGCAATAGTATCGAAGAAGTTAGCTCCGGAATTATTTCAAACAAGTATGAGCCGGGTGAGACCATTCGTATTACGGTGACCAATGTTAATGACGGCGTCCGTACCGTGACTAATATCGTCAATACTCTATCCGCCAATCAAAAGTATTTTTCAATTTTCCCGTCTTCGGCAACTTATTCATCGTTAGCGGTCGGTGAGTCAACCTCGACGGTGTATGCCGTTGTAATCAGCAATACAACTCCAGCCGGTATCTACACCTTTAGCGTAACGAACCGGGCTGGCAGCATGGTCTGGGCCGATTCATTTACGCTGGAAGTATTCTCCGCGGCGATTCCTTCGGTCACCAATTCACTTCTTATCGAAGTTGTGTCTGGCGAGGTCACCAACAAGACTCTGACATTGAACAATTCCGGCAATGTAAGTACAGCCTTTACAGTCTCGGATGACGGGAAACGGCCCATTAATTCCTATGAAGTGCACATGATTACCGAAACGATGGTGCCGTTTATTGATTCGGCCGCTTTCGATCAACCGGATCCCGCGTCATCTTTTACAAACTGGAGCGGCAGCAGTACAGTCCCGATGAGTATCGGCTTTGCCTTCCCGTTGGACGGCGTGTTCTACACTAATTTTTCGGTTAGCGCTTATGGTGCCATCGCCCTTGGCGGCAATACGGTCAGCAATAATCCGACCGGCATATTGCCCTTCGGTACTAACAATGTCGTAGTTGCGCCGTTCTGGGGCAGCATCGCAGTGGATCAAAGTACGGTTCGTTATAAAAAAGAAAGCGATCGGCTGGTCGTCTCCTGGGGCAATGGAACCGGTCATGAGTTCCAGGCCTGGCTCTATAAGAGTGGCCAGATTCACTACCTGTATGATCTGGGATTCTCAGGTACTGGTGCCATCGGCATTCAAACAAAATCTCATTTCGTGCAGCCAACTTTGGGCTATCTGGGCAGCGGCCAAACAGGCTTCTTGTTTACACTAGGATCATGGATCACCTATGCGCCTGCGAACGGAACAGTATCAGGAACAGGAAGCACTCCGGTTACATTTACCGCTGATGCAACAGGGCAAAGCGCGGGTACAAACACGTTTAATGCGTATATCACCTGGGGCGATGGATCGACCAATCCTGTGGCTGTTACTGTAAAAGTTCTAAATGCTATCCGCGGGCTCACGGTTACTCCAACCAATGTCAGCTTCAGCGGTTCTGCCGGATTTATCACCCAGACTAATGTGTCACTTATCAATACAGGAACTGTGGCGTTCGCCTACACGATTACGGACGTTAATTCACAAACAAATGGTTACAAATGGACCAATAATGCAACGTATAGCTGGGTAAATGCGACTGATCTTACCAGCAATCAATCCGGCTGGATTCCGATTGGATTCCCCTTTTCGTTCTATGGAAATGTTTACACACAATTCATAGTCAGTATTAATGGGGCAATAGGACTCGGCTCATCCGCTCAAACCAATACGGACAAGATTATTGCACCGTATTATGGAAAGCTTTCTTTGGATTCTAATGCCAGTATCCGCTCTACAGGCGATGCCAACCAGATGGTAATTACATGGGAGAATATTGCGCAGACTAACGGCAGTCGTGATTTGACATTCCAAGCTGTTTTAAATCGGGACGGAAGTATTCTTTTCCAATATAAGACCCTGAGCAATAGCAATGTATGGCCATCTACATCGATATTCCTTCAGGATGCAACCAACCGCTTTACGGTCGCTTCATTGAGTAACCAGTGGACTACGCTTACAACCACAAATTACACAACAACCACATCTAACCTTTATGATACGGTGGTTGTCATAACCAACTCGACGAACATCGTCGTGAAATATGCGAACTCTGTTTCAAATCAGGCAATACGGTTTGTGCCGGCAGGCGGACGGGTGATTATTTCAGCTTCTCCTGCATCCGGAACTATTCCGGTCGGTGGAACTCATATCATCACCCTGTCCGGTGATGCACGAAGCCTGACATCCAACGGGGTAAATTCGGTCACGAACAGCACGACGTTTCGTATCAGCTACATAGGCGGAACAAATTCACTGCCTGTTCGGTTTATTGCAACAAACAGCGTGGAAACCGCTTATTCTGCGGCACTGTCCGCCGGAATCGCCGGTGTGGACTATTTCGCGGCAAGTGTCTCGCAGAGTGCCGACGGATCGCGGACAATCACCTGGCCAGCCGCCAACGACCCCCTCACCCGCACCTATAAAGTGTGGTACACGCTGGATCTGCAGCAAGGCTTCCAATTGCTGGCCACCGTCGAAAACGGAACCGCTTATGTGGATACCGCACATGCCGACGCGAAGGTGATCTATTACAAAGTCACGGTGCAATAACCGTAAGTCTGCATCCTCAACAAAAAGCCCTTCCGGTGACGGAAGGGCTTTTTTTATTCATGCTGATATTTGATCCGACTTTTTTTTGTTTGGCTTTTGACAACCGCTCCGCACTCATCTACTTTATGCGCTCCGTTTTTTTAAGGGCCGGTAGCTCAGTTGGTAGAGCATTTGACTTTTAATCAAAGGGTCCCGGGTTCGAGCCCCGGCCGGCTCACTCTTTTACAAACGGAATCTGTTTAAGCGCCTGTACTCCCGAACCCGCCCGCACCGCGCGTGGTTTCTGAAAGATTCTCAACCAGCTCGTAGTGAATCGGGGAACTGTCTGTCGCCACCAGCTGAAAGAGCCGCTGCCCCTTCTCGGCCGTATACGGCGTATCTTTAATGTGATCACACATCGCCATGATTTCACCGCGATAACCGCCATCAATCAAACCGATCGAATTGGACATTCTTAAAGGAGTTTTAGAAATACTCGATCGCGGAAAAAGATAGTAGGCCCGACCGTCTTCCGGTGCGCAGGAAATGCCCAGCTTGATGGGCTTGGTCTCGCCCGGCGCAAATGTGATGTCTTCCAGCACATACAGATCAAGTCCGGCATCGCCGTCATGAAAGTGTCCGTGATTCCGGTAAAACTCTCTGGCAGTCTCATTATGCGGTTTAATGAAAAGCTTCATCATCTTCCTTTCTGCGGATTAGGGATTGGACAGCAGATTAAAATCCGGTTTATCCTTCGAATCCAGTCAAAACAGGGAAAGGAACCGTACTAATGCTGAATCTGGCCGTTTTTGGATCGGGATCAGGCTCTAACTATCAGGCCATTGCCGAGGCGATCGCTGCCGGACGCCTCAACGCCCGGGTCGCCTGCGTTATCTCTGACGTCAAGGAAGCCTACATCCTTGAACGAGCCCGCAAATTCGGCCATCCGGCCATTTATCTGGACTGCGCTCCGTTCAAAACCAAACTCGACGGCGAAGCCGAAGCACGCGCCATTGAAATCATTAAACAGCACGGCGGCGATATAATCGCCCTCGCCGGCTTCATGCGGATCGTCAAATCCGGCCTGCTCAACGCCTTTGCCGGACGTATCATCAACATCCACCCGTCCCTGCTCCCGGCATTTCCAGGTCTCGAAGCCGGGCGTCAGGCGATCGAGGCCGGAGTCAAAGAAACCGGCTGCACTGTCCACTTCGTCGACGGCGGTATAGATAGCGGACCGATCATCTGCCAGCGCAAGGTGCCGGTGCTCCCCGGCGATACCGAGGAAACCCTGATGAACCGCATTCATGAGCAGGAACACCTTGCCTATCCCGAAGCCCTTCAAAAAATCGCCGAAGGATAATCTGTTTTTCAGTAAAAAGCCGCCGCCGGACCTGCCGGTTTTCAATGTTTGGAAAAAGGGTAAATAACGGTAGACGACTCCGGCGGTTTTCCGTATAGTCCGACGCTCTTATTCAAGAAATGGACGGTGTTTTTAGAGAATGAAAAAACTGATTATAGGATTACCGAAGGGCAGTCTGCAGGACTCTACGTATGCTCTTTTTGCAAAAGCCGGATTCAACATCTCGGGCAGCTCGCGTTCCTATTTCCCTTCTATTGACGACAAAGAGATTGAACTCCGCCTGCTCCGCCCGCAGGAAATGAGCCGCTACGTCGAAAACGGCATGCTGGATGCCGGGATTGCCGGGCTGGACTGGATTGAAGCCAACGGCTCCGATGTGCAGGATGTGTGCAACCTTGTTTACTCCAAGCAGACCAAACGCCCCGTGCGCTGGGTGCTGGCCGTTCCGGAAAATTCAACAATCCAGTCCGTCAAAGACCTCGAAGGTAAACGGATCGCCACCGAAGGCGTCGGCATCGTCGAACGCTGGCTCGCCAAAAACGGCGTGAAAGCCACTGTGGAGTTCTCATGGGGCGCAACTGAAGTCAAAGTGCCTGAATTTGCGGACGCCATTGTAGACATTACCGAGACCGGCTCCTCGCTGCGTGCGCACAACCTGCGTATCGTGGACACGCTGATGGAGTCCTACACCAAATTTTTCGCCAACAAAACGGCCTGGGCCGATAGTTGGAAGCGTTCAAAACTTGAGAAAATTGCACTGCTGCTGTCGGCTGCTTTAAACGCTACTGACAAGGTGCTGCTCAAAATGAATGTGGAAGAAAAGAATATTAACCGGGTTAAGAAACTGCTTCCGGCTCTGCACTCGCCGACCGTAAGCAGCCTGTCTGACACCGGCTGGTATGCCGTTGAAACCGTAGTGAATGAATCGGTGGTGAGGGAAATTATTCCTGAACTCAAAGCGGCCGGTGCCGAAGGAATTATCGAAATCGGCTTAAACAAAGTGGTTGCATAAGCGCACAAAGGAAACAGATACATGGGTACCATTAAAAAATGGCGTAAGACCAAGATGTCGAAACATAAACGGCGCAAACGTCGTCGTGAAGTTCGCCACAAAAAGAAATAGTTTTTTATAAAGGGGAGTGTCATGTGCGCATCCCGCCATATCCGGGTTTCCGGAGCGGTTGTGCTCGGTGTCCTGCTGGGCCTCAGCGGATGCGTATCTCCTTCAAAGCCTCAGCTGAGTGTAAATAC
>Ga0116171_10005316_pt1 | contig 11338 bp, 8 predicted proteins | sample AD_JPNHW2_MetaG_FD_89798 | JGI IMG/M metagenome (GOLD analysis project Ga0116171, IMG submission 89798) | Active sludge microbial communities of municipal wastewater-treating anaerobic digesters from Japan - AD_JPNHW2_MetaG | ecosystem: Engineered > Bioreactor > Anaerobic > Digestate | place...
CATCTCGTCCGACACGACGGAACGAGCGCACGGTCGTGGTCGGCGTTGACTTTGGGACGAGTTCGACTAAGGTCATTTGGCAGGACCTGGGCGACAACCACTTCGAAGTGTTTCAATGGCGTACGTCCAACGGTTCGAGTTCGTTCCTCCTGCCGTCGACAGTCTTGCTTCGAAATGGATCGATGCACTTTGGGGTCCCTGGGCCCGAAGCCCATGAAGGGGACGTGTTGTTGCAGTCGATCAAGCTATGCGTGCTGTGCCGGCGAAAACCCACCATCTGCCGCTGCGGAAACGCTGCGGCCCGCCAGGGAATGATATGTCTCCCCGGATCGGCGGATACAATTCCGGCAAGCTCCTTCGCATGCCTGTTCCTGGCACACGTGTTTCGCGAGGTTGAGGGGAGATTGTCGGCGCGATTTCCTGATGATGAGCTAGTCCTGATCTGGAACGTTGGCTGCCCGATGGATCATCTTGACATCGGAGACTTGCGGAGCCAGTGGGAGAAGATGACAGGTGCCGCCATAGAACTCCGGAGGCAAGTGCCAAACCCGGCGGACATCTCGCTGCTGGCCCAGGCTACGCGCCTTGTGGAGAGGTTGGCCATCACCGTTCCAAGCGAGAGAAACTACTTCGTGCAGCCGGAGGGGCTCGCGGCAGTGAAAGCTTTCCTCGAATCCCCACATGGAGAGTCAAAAACATACGCTATCGTGGACGTTGGCGCCGGGACAACGGAGGTGTCGTTCTTCTTCAACGGCATAGCGATGTTGGAGCCGGGCCATCCCTTTCGGCCGAGTTACTTGGCTGACTCAACGGATGCTGTAGGCGGCGTCAAGATCGACCTGGAACTGGCCCAAGCCTGGGGTTGTTGTATTGAAGAAGCTCAAAAGCGGAAAGAGGCTGGGCCGCCTTCAATTCCCGTGGTGCGAAGCGTTGAGGATATCTGCATGCAGTACCAGCGGACTTGCGGCGAGATCGTGAAGCAGAACAAGCTAATAGCCCCGCATGACAAGCGATTTGACCTCTTTGTCATTGGCGGTGGTGGACGCCTGCTGACTCTTCAGAGATCGCTCCACCATCGCGAACTGCCCGGAGGATTCGTGCGCGAACACTCGCGGCAATTGAAGCCACCGAAAGGCCTTAAGAACGGCGCGACCCTGCAAGAACACTTTGACCTTCTCTCAATTGCCTGCGGGCTAGCCAGTTCTTTGGACTGGGAGTACTACCCGCCGAGCGACGTCGATTCCATGCCCGCGATGCCGACGAAGCCGAAGCCTGATCTCGATGAATATTATCCGAAGTGATGTCCGGGCAACTCCGATGATCCGAAAACTGAACGAGGAGGCGGCGTTTGCAGTGGTTTCTCGGCCAGCCGTCTTGGACGGGCCCGTCAACAGACGCGACCTGTCAACCGGAGAAACCAGAGAATTGGTACCCGAAAACGTGGGGTTCAACCTCAACCACGGGGTTGAGCCCGCCCCTCCGAGGTGTCACGTTTCCAACAGGAGAGAGTCGTGTCTGCGCAAGAACCAGCGGAATGTAGCGGATACGGGCGAGCCGGGCGACTGACGCTGCTGTCAAGATAACCGGCGGATTAGGTTCGGACGTGGAAGGTGTGGCTCCCCGAGCTCAACGGTGCTCTAACATTCTCTCCGGCTCGGAGTGCGGTCTGACAAGCACAACGAACCCTTTCGTGGTACTTTATGCGTGTGAGGCCACAGGTTCAAAGTCTGAAGAGCTTTCCGGAGTACGTCGATCGCCTCCAGCAGGCCGGGCGCTACACCTTCACTCGCGAGGCCACCACCCGAGATCTGCCCCTCTCGCGGGTCGCCGTCAAGCGGGCCGCTGAACGGCTGATTGCACAAGGACGGATGATTGCTCCCCGGCGCGGATTCTTCGTGATTGTCCCGCTCGAGTATAAGTCCGCCGGCGCTCCTCCGGCATCTTGGTTCATCGATGACTTGATGCGCTTTCACGAACTGCCTTACTACGTTGGCCTTCTCTCCGCGGCCGCTCTGCATGGGGCGGCTGCTCAGCAGCCGCAGGAATTCCAGGTGATCACCAATCGCCAGCTCAGACCTGCACCTGTGGGTCGGGGGCGGATCCGGTTCTTCATGAAAACGAGCGTGGATCGGACTCCAGTGGTGGGGGTGAAAACTGAGACCGGCTCGATGCGAGTTTCCACACCAGAGGCGACCGCAGTGGATCTGGTGCGGTATGTCGGGCATGCCGGCGGCTGGAGCAATGTCGCCGAAGTGCTATCGGATCTTGCTGAGATCATCCATCCAGGCCGGCTCGCTGAAGCCGCAAGCGCCGCCGCCGACGTCGCCGCCGCCCAGAGATTGGGATATTTGATGGAACAGGCTGGTGCCGGGGACAAGGCCGCCCCGCTCTCGAAGTGGGTCGCGGCTGCACAGCCCAGAACTGTGCCTCTCCGGCCGGATCGTCCTGTCGCGAACGCCGTGCGCGAGCGAAGGTGGAGGCTTCTGGTGAATGAACAGATCGAGGTGTCTGGATGATCTCCCGTGCGCACATCACGGCTTGGCGGGGGGCTGCGCCTTGGTCGACAGACGCCCAAGTCGAACAGGATCTGGTTCTGTCCCGCGCACTGGTAGAAATATTCTCGGACCCGGTATTGAAGAGCCAACTTGCGTTCCGCGGCGGCACGGCGCTGTACAAGCTGCAGCTACTTCCGGCCCCACGCTATTCGGAAGACATTGATCTGGTCCAGACCGATGCCGGCGCAATTGGTCCAGTGATGACGGCCCTTCACGCTCGCCTCGATCACTGGCTGGGCGAGCCGCGAAGGAAGCAAGGCCAGGGTGTAACCTTCATCTATCGATTCGATTCGGAGATTCCGCCGATCACACCGCTCCGATTGAAGGTCGAGATCAACACTCGGGAGCACTTCTCCGTGCATGGTTTCGAAACAAAAAGATTCGAAGTGGATAGTCCCTGGTTCTCCGGTGCCGCCAGCCTGCGGACTTACTTTCTGGAGGAACTGCTCGGGACAAAGCTGCGTGCTCTGTACCAACGAAAGGAAGGCCGTGATCTCTTTGACCTCGCGTTGGCACTTCAGCGCCGCCCTGCCCTTGACATTGAGAAGACGGTGGGGTGCTTCCTTGAGTACATGCGGAGGTCAGCTACCCGGGTGTCTCGTGCTGAATTCGAAGCAAACCTCCTTGGCAAAATGGAGGATCCCACGTTCCTCGCCGACATCGCGCCACTTCTGTCCCCCGATGCAGCCGATCAGTTCGACGCCAGACGCGCGGGGGAGGTCATCCTGGAGAGGTTCATCTCTAAGATTCCTGGCGATTCGTGGAAAGGGACTCGATAGCCGCGGGCTCAGCACGATCATAGAGTCCATGATCAATGGGCTGCGTAACCGGTGGACTCGGCCGAATCACTGCACTATCTCACCTTCGATGCGCTGGGAGGACTCTGCCAGAATTGGATCGACAAGATGTCGAAACTGTTGGATCCATTCCGGTTCCTCCTGGTCACGGTCGCCGGCTGGATGAGCCAACGCCAGTTGCAGGTAATTGAGTACCTGCGCGAAGAAAACCGAGTCCTCCGTGAACAGCTTGGCGGCAAACGCCCCCGATTGGATGACGATCAGCGCCGCCGGTTGGCCGCCAAGGCCCACGGGCTTGGACGGACCATCCTCGCGGAAGTTGCTACCATCGTCACGCCGGAGACCCTGCTCGCCTGGCACCGCAAACTGATCGCTCAGAAGTACGACGGGAGTCGCAAACGAGGACCGGGCCGGCCGCGCACTGCCGGAGAACTTGAAGCGCTGGTCGTGCGATTGGCCGGGGAGAATCGCGATTGGGGCTATCGGCGCATTCAGGGGGCCTTGTCAAACCTGGGGCACGAGATCGCTCGCAGCACGATCGCGGCGATCCTCGAACGGCACGGACTCGAGCCTGCGCCGGAACGAAATCGACGGACGACGTGGAAGGAATTTCTGGACCGGCATTGGGAGATGATTGTCGCGACAGATTTCTTCACCGTGGAGGTTTGGACTCGCCGAGGCTTGCAGCGCTTCCTTGTGCTGTTCTTCATCGATATGGCGACCCGCAAGGTGGAGATCGCCGGCATCTCACCGTTCGCCAATGGCCTGTGGATGAACCAGGTCGCACGGAACCTTACCGATGCCGTCGATGGAGTGCTCGCGGGGAAGAGATACCTGATCCACGACCGCGACCCGTTGTTCACGGCGGAGTTCCTACAGACGTTGGAGGCTGCTGGCGTGAAGTCCGTGAAGCTTCCGCCACGTTCGCCGAACTTGAATCCCCACGCCGAGAGGTTTGTGCGGAGTATCAAGGAGTCCTGCCTGGATCGGATGATCTTCTTCGGCGAGGCGTCCCTGCGGACGGCCGTTCAGAACTTCGTGGAGCACTATCACGCCGAGCGGAACCACCAGGGCCTCTCGAACCGAATCATCCGCCCTGAGGCTGGCCACCTGGGCGCGTCAGGTGCCATCCGGCGCCGTCAGCGACTGGGCGGCATGCTGAACTACTACTACCGCGACGCGGCTTGATCGGGCGGGTTCAGGTTGACCATCGCGGTCCGAACCGGAATTCAGGGGCCGAAGGCGTGCTCAGAATCGGATCTTAGCGTGTCTGGCGCGGAATCCACAGCGTCCACGGTGTGCTTGGTGGCGCAGTTTCCCGCCCAAAGTGGGAATTCAGTGGACCTCGAAACGAGATGCAACGCTCGTCTGGTCAAGCACTTGAGGCTGTTCGAGTTTTCGGGCCATACGCGGTAAGAGAGTCTCTTCGACAATACACCGCCGCTCCTGCTTCGTCCGCCGAAGTCGCGGCCCTTGACCGCTCTTGGGGACACCCGGATTAGTTTCGGTGTCAGGACTCTGGCTCGCTCTAACCACCCCTCAAGATTCTCGTGCCGCGCAGCCTGAAGTCCAGGCGGTTTTCGCCGGACGCTTACGAATTCAGCAGGACTCGAAACGAGATGTAACGTCTGGCTGGCGAAGGAGATGGGCCAGTTGAGTTTTCGGGCCAAACGGGATGGGGCCAGTTGAGTTTTCGGGCCAAACGAGGTCACCGATACGTATCGCTGCGCTTCGCGCCGGATGTGGTTCTGACTACCCACAGCCAGTCCTCGACCCTACTGGCGTCCACACAATGCGAGCTACTGATGCCGCAAGCAATCCATCGGGTCTAGGCGGCTCACTCTCCAGGCTGGCATCACCACGGCAAGCATGGCGGCCCCGCCGAGCAACACTCCCGCCGCCGCTAATGTACCCGGATCCGCCGGGCTCAAACCGAACAACATACTTCGCATCCACCCGAGCGCGAGAGGCGTCGCTATCAACCCAATTCCGATGCCCAACACCGCCGGCTTCATCCCCTCTCTCAGCACGAACACCAAGATGTCACGGCGGCTCGCCCCTAGCGCAATCCGCAAGCCAAACTCCTTCACCTGTGCCTTCGCAGTGTATGCCGCCAGGCCGTAAACGCCGGCCAGCGCGAGGAGACACGCCAGAATTCCCAAGCCGCTGGCCGCCAGAGCTGCAGCTCGAAACGGTTGAATGGACTCCTCGAGCTTGTCTTCAAGTACGTAGGTGTTGGCCGTCAGAGCGGAATGGTGCCCAGCTATGAGTCGTCCTACGTCTATTGCAAGTCGGCGCGGTGGCGCAGTCGTCCTCACCAAGAGGGCGGCGTGGATCATGTCCGATCTCCGCACCGGCTGGTAGATCTGTCCTGTCACAATGTCTTGCTGTTGGTACATCTGCACGTCGCCCGCCACCCCAATCACTTGGCCTGTCCGCTTTCCTACCTGAATCATCTTGCCCAGGGCGGACTCTCCAGGCCAAAGCCGCCTGGCAAGGCTCTCGCTCACTAAAAACACTTCAGCCTCCTGTTCGCCTTCACTGAATCCTCGTCCCTGGCGGACTCGGACGCCCAGAGTCTCAAAATAGTTCGGCGACACAGCGCTAACCAATACGCGCATCGCTTCCACCTCCGTGGTCCTCTGGAGGCTCCCTAGCGGGTACGAATCGGCTACCGCCACCGAGGTAACCTGTCCAAGCCCTTTGATCCTATCAGTCAACTCACTCAACAACGCTTCGCTCCGCGCTGCGTCATAGCCGTTCGATGCCAATGGCAAGGACACCGCGAGAGCACTCCGCGGATCAAATCCGAGATCGATTTTGCGCGTTTGCTGGATCCCCCTTAAAAGCAATCCCGCCGCCACAAGAAGCACAAAGGAGCACGCCACTTGTCCCACGACCAACCGAGCCTGCGATATCTTCCGCGTCGATGCGCCGAGGCCCGACTCAGGGTTCTCGCGGATCACAGACAGCACATCGGCCCGACTCGCTCGTCTTATGGAGAGGATACTGATTGCCACGCATGCCAGCGCGGAGGCCCCCACTGTGAATAGAATCACGCGGTAGTCCCACCGTATCCCCAACTTGAGCGGCAGTTCGATCCACTTCGTTGCAGCCGTTTCAAGCCAACGGGCGAGTTGGAGACCCAGCACTCCGCTCAACGCTGCAACCACCGCGTTCTCAGCCGTTAATTCCCGCACCAGATGCCGCCGCCCGGCCCCGAGCGCCAGCCGGATGCCAATCTCCTTCCGTCGCGCCGCCAGTCGCGCCGCCACAAGGTTGGCCGTATTCGCTGCTGCAATCAGTAGCACCAACAATGTGAACGCACTCATCAGCGCGAACGCAGCCTCCACTCTCCGCAACTGGTCCGGCGCAAATCGCAGGTTGTGGCTTATCGCAATCCGGCTCCCTTGTTCCCACTTGCTCGCTCCTTCTCGCCAATGCGAGTCAAGCGCACTCAACTCAGCTTCGGCCTGTTCAGACGTCGTTCCCTCAACCAGGCGTCCCGCAACTGCCAGCCAATCTTGTCGCCGTCGTTCAAGCCTTTGGCTCTCCGGATCGAGAACCCGCTCCTGCTCGAGCGGCACAATCACTTTGGGGGGTATTCCGATGAAACTTGAAAAATCGGGACCTGTCACTCCAACCACTATGAATGGAGTTCCATTCAATACAATGTTCCGGCCTACCACCTGCAGGTCCGCGCCAAACTGGCTCCGCCAATACTCATAGCCGAGAATGGCCACTGGAGCCGCGTCCCGCCCGCCCTCCATGTCGGCCCGAAAGCCGCGGCCCAGGGCGATCGGACTGCCCAACGCTTCAAAGAAATTGGCAGAAACCAACAGCCCCGTCCCATTTTCTGACGTCTCTTCGTTGTGGCCCAGTCGCACTAGTGTCGGCGACGAGGCCGTCAGCCCCGTGAACGACCGGCAGTTCTCTGCAAACATGACGTACTCCGGATAGGAGAAACCGGTCCCGTAACCGTTCGCTCCGCCCCGATACAACCTCAATACCCGCTCCGGCTCTCTCACCGTTACCGGTCTTGTCACAAAGCCGTCGAAGAGTTGGAATAGCGAGATGTTCACTGCAATGCCCAGCGCCAGCGTCAACGCCGAGATGAGCACATACGCAGGTTGCCGGAAGATATGCGTTGCTGCGCGCTTCATGTCTCCAATTACGTCGCCCAAAGCCGGAATGGCGCTTCGCCACATTGGAGCGTCCTCATTCATGCCGTCATTTCCTCACCGTTGTTCAATCTCCAGCATCGTCAACGTCGGCGGCGCGTCCTCGTGAAAAATCACGGTCTCCATCGTGCTCCCATGCCGCTTCGCCCGCCACGCAGATACTTGATAACTTATCACTAGCAGCGATGCTAGCGTGGCCCATGAGGTTGCACCCTGGAGTACGCTCGCAACCGCACGCGACACTAAAGCCACCGCGAACAGGTATGCCAAAACATACCATCCCAATCGGATCCGCAGATTCGCCTTATCCGGCACATATGGACATGTGAACGGGATCTGATGATATCGTCCATACAGAGCCCGTACCAGAACGGCAATCACCAGGCTGTGGAGGGCCGCCATCTGAAGCGCTGTTTCTTCTCCCCAAGCCTTTGCAAACATGGGCAACGGCACCAGCACGGCGGCCACCACGATGATCATTACCGCCAGCAACCGCACCGCGCGGCCGTACAGTTCCGGAGAACCGCTGGCGTGCAAGCGAAACACCCAATTTGCTGGCAACTCTACGGGCAGGGGCATCACCGCCCGAAGCCCGATCGCTAGCAGCGCAGTAAACTCCAGCGGGAGTGACACCGCCAGCGCGCTAGGTCCCGCCCTCTGGCCTTCGATCGCCAGCCGCTCCCAGCCCACCGCAACAATCCCTGTCCCGAGGCTTAAGTACAACGCCAGCACAAACTGGCATTTTTGATTCCGGGTGAGCGCTCGCCAAGCAAAGTAGAACGCCGCCTCTTCCTCAGGTTTTCGCAAGAGCGTTACTCGCAGGAATTCCCGCGTACTACGCGTCGCCCAGCCGGGCCCGCTACATCGCTCTCCCGCTTCCTCTCCGGCTTGTCGCCACGCCTTCCAGTAGCCGATGCTATAAAGCCCTAGTCCCCCGACTGTTAGTGTCGCGAGCGACCCCACCGCCAAGTCGCTCAGCCACGAGGCCATCATAGGCTCGCCTCCCACCCATCTCTGATAGAGCGCCAGAAACCATTTGGTCGGAACCATCTCTTGCCTTCCACCACCTGAGGGGCCAGTCCCAGATGTGAAACAGAGAATCATCCATGTCAGAATTCCGAGTTGCACCATCGGAGCCGCTGTTCGGCGCACTCGCTGTGGCAGAAGGCTGGATAACAGGCCTTGCGCAGTTAGGGTTAGTCCAATCACGAAGCCCGCAGCAAGCAGACACACACCAATGTGAATTGAAACTCTCCTCGATACTTCGCGCAGCCCAGCGTCGGATCCAGCTGTAATCGCCGGAAACACGAGGCCCGTGAATGAATTGATCGCCACCGCAAGACATGCTGGCGCCACACAGACTGCCGCGGTTCGAGCCCAGAACAACGCAGACGCAGGCACGGGCTGCACTCCGAGGATTGCTGCGTCCCGTCTGTCGGGAAACATCGTGTGCGCAGTGAGTCCTAGCGCCAGCGCAGTTGCCATCATCGACAATGCAATGAGAAACTCCTTATCCCGCCACTCAATCAGAGGCATCAACGCCGCAATCTCTGGCCGCTCCGACAGATTCAGGTACCGAATGACAAACACTACGGCTAGGGTAAGGCTGGCTGCGGCCAACACAGAGATCGCCGTTACTGCCAGCCTGTGCGCTTCTCCGCCGCGAGAGACCAGATCCGTGTCGAACGAACGCAGCAGAAACAGCCGCAACAACCCCACGACTCGGTTATGGCTGGCTTTCACGCCTCCATCGCCTCCACTAAATCGCGAGCGATGTCCACGCAGTTCACGTCGATCGCAAGGTGGCGGAACGCCTCCTCCAGCGTTCCCACTTCATGCTGCCGCATCAGGCTTTCAACCGTGTCATTAGCCACCACCCCGCCTTTCTTCAGAATCACCACTCGGTCCGCCACATCCTCCATCACACTCAGTTCGTGCGCGCTCACCAGCACCGTCTTACCCATGCTGGCCATTGACTTGATCGCTTGCCGCACCACCAGCACCGTTGCCGCGTCCAGGCCCGATAACGGCTCGTCCAGAATCAGTATTCTGGGATTGTCCAACAATGCTGCCAGAAGGAGCAGCTTCTGTTTCATCCCCTTTGAATACTCTGCGATGCGGGAGTGCCTGCTCTCATCCAGTCCAAGGACCCGCAGTAACCGCCCGATTCGGCGGTGTGATGTCCTGTGCTCCATTCCGCGCAACTGCCCCACCAACTCCAGGTACTCTTGCCCACTCAGAAACGAATACAGGTGAGGCTCCTCTGGAACGTAGCCAATTCCCCGCTTGTAACCTTCCGAACTGGTGTCTACCTCCTGGCCCCGCCAAAGAATTGATCCTGATGTCGGAGCCACTAGTCCGGCAATCATTTTCAGTGTTGTTGATTTGCCTGATCCGTTCGGCCCCAAATAGCCTGTCACCTCTCCCTGGCCGGCGCAGAACGAGACACTGTTCACCGCTGGCAACGATGCATACGTCTTCGTGAGGTTTTTGACTTCGAGCATTCAGCCCATCCCCGATAACGTAGACATTGCTCCACGATAAACCGAGGCGAATGGGATTTTCCGTCCCGTGACAACCTCAAGATATACCCGAAGCATCTCTTCCGCGCAATGTTCAATGGAGTGATTTCTTTCGATCACCGTCCGCGCCGATCTGCCCATTTGCTCGCGCAGGGCGTTATCCGCCAGCAGCAGCGCAATCCTGTCTGCCAACACCGGGGCATTCCCAGCCGGTACCACAAACCCACTCACTCCGTTCTCGACGATTTCCTTCAGGCCGCCGGCGTCGCTTACGACGACAGGAACCCCCAAGCTCATCGATTCTAGGATGCAGGTCCCCAATGCCTCGTTTTCCGAGCACGACACCTGCACATCCGCTGCGCACTCAATAAAACGAATATCGCTTTGGAAGTCCAAAAACCTCACGCGTCCGCGGTTCGCCATGGTAGCGACTTGCTGCCTCACACTGGCTAGGTAATCGCAGTCTCCATCTGGCTCACCCACAATGATCAGCATCGCTTCAGGAAACCGCTCTGCCAACAAGGCGAAACTCTCAAGCAGCAGGTCAATCCTTTTATGCGGAGCCAGCCTGGCGATCTTCAATATCACCTTCGCATCGGCAGGAATCCTGTACCTGATCCGAGACTCTCCCTTGTCGAAGACTCCCGGGCAGAAATGCCGCGTTTCGATCCCGTCATACACCACGCGGAGCTTCGTGCTGTCGATGTCCAACTGTCTCGCGTAGCTAGCCAGGAATTCGCTCACAGATACCACCGCTCTCGCTAAGTGCAAGGCCTCACCGAGGCTGTCCACGTCCGAATTCCGCAAGTGCTGGATCACTGGGATTTTCTTCCTCGCCGCACTCAACAGAATCGCCTGTCCGCACGCTCCATTTAGATGGATCACCTCTGGGGCAACCTGCTCAAGCACCGTATCGAAATGGCGCACGGTTGTTACCCTTGCATCGGCGAAGTCCGAATCCGTCACTTGTACGACTGCGCCGGCCCCTTGTAACCGCTCTGCATACATCCCGCTTTGGGCAACTACGGCATGAGCCTCCACGCCCCTCCTGACCAGCGATTCAACCATCCGGACCAGAGTTTCCTCCGCGCCTGAATACGCGCTGCGGTTGGCCACATAGAGTACACGCAGTCCTTGCATAGCCGCCTTCCCACGATCATCCTCGGCCTCCCTCGCCGCGAATCGATAGCGGTCCTCCAAGACCTGCACCATCTTGCGCTTGTAGTGCTTGAGCAACTCGATCTCGTCACTTTCACGATTTGTTCTGCAGCGCTCCCGCAAAC
>Ga0116171_10005318_pt1 | contig 11336 bp, 7 predicted proteins | sample AD_JPNHW2_MetaG_FD_89798 | JGI IMG/M metagenome (GOLD analysis project Ga0116171, IMG submission 89798) | Active sludge microbial communities of municipal wastewater-treating anaerobic digesters from Japan - AD_JPNHW2_MetaG | ecosystem: Engineered > Bioreactor > Anaerobic > Digestate | place...
ACTAACACGGACGGTAGTATTAATAAACTCGTCACGGTTTTTGTAAATACTGCTGTTAATAAAATAACACTATATCTTAAACCCGGATTCCCGCATCTGCAAGTAATTCAGCATTCTGCACCGTGACTAACTTTCTGCTTTCTATCAACCTTGTACCGCGAAACTGCACCAGTGCCTTCGACCCACTATTCTGCACCTGGACTTGGTAGTGGTCCCACAAATGCTTGTACCGCGATCGCGCCAGAACGCAATTAAAATTGTACCCGGATTTCAAAAACCGCGCCGTGCTTCGCTCCCTTCGGCCTTCGAAAATCAGTTATCAAAACGATGGATTCTGCCAAAGGCCTTCGGTCGACTTCGCAACGTTTACTAATACTACCGCCGGGCCGTTATGGGCAAGCCATTGATATAATGACAGTTAAGTTGATAACAATAAAAGTTTCTGGGCCCTTGACAACTTAACCAAGACAAGAAAACTTAGTGCTTTCTATCGGGACTTGGCCCGCGCGCAAAAATTCTTATATTCTGAAACCTCACTACAAAAGGCACATCTGATTTTGCCCCTATGCACAAAGCCAACGCTTCTGCAAAATCAAAAGAGCCATTGTTTTATCAGCGCAAATTTGTTCAAAAGGACATAAAGTAGTAGTTTAGTTATTCAATAACTTACTATTCTAATCATAATGGATAATAAATTAGTGCAACGTCATATTAAACCAACAGCTATGCGGGAGTTGGTTCTAAAAGTCTTATTGGAACAGAAAGCAGCTATCAGTCTTGGTGATCTTGAAAATCAGTTTCAAAAAGCCGACAGAGTAACATTGTATCGAACCCTGAAAACATTTGAGGAGAAAAAACTGATACATAGCATTGACGATGGAACAGGTTCCATCAAATATGCTCTCTGCCTTGATAGTTGCCAGTGCAATCCATCAGAACTCCATGTACATTTCAAATGTGAAAAATGTAACAAAACATTTTGCCTTAACGATGTACCCGTTCCCGAGGTAAAACTGCCTGCTGGTTTTATTCTCAAAAATATTAATATGGTAGTAAAAGGGATATGTGCACCTTGCAATAAATGACTTTGCAACGCTGTTGCATGAACTTTTTAATACATTTGTACGTTTAATTTTGTGTAGTTAATACGTTTAATGGGGAAAATTCTCAGAAATATTGCATCATTTTTGTTCTGGCTTGCTTCTATAGCAGTGGTGGCTCATCTTGCTATCCCACACGACCATCATATTTCCGATTCATTTTCTGATCAAAATAATAACTGTCCGGCAGAAAGACCAGGTGCTGAGCACCACAATGGATTTCCTATTCATTGTCATGCTTTCAATGATCTGGCTGCTGAGAAGGTTGTTAAATACAATTCCGGCGTCAATAAGCAATATTTCTTTACAGACTTTATTTGTGAATCAAATATACATTTATATAAAATCTGTGTCGGAATAAAAAATTCCCGGGATTATACTGAACCCCTGCCAAATTACATTCTTACAGATTTTTTCCGTCTGAGGGCACCTCCTGAACTAGCTTAAAATCCTTTATTTAAGTAAATAAGTGTGGAAGATTTATAATCTTCTGACGTGTCCATATTTTTAAACGGATGAAAATCAATAAAGCATCAGCTAAACAACAAAAGGAAAAACAGGATAAAGCCAACAGACGGTCAAAGGTCTTGGCCTTTAGTGCTATTGCTGCAATTATACTTCTTGTATTCATTGGGAATACACTAATAATGTATGGTCCTGAATTGAAATATCATTACAAAATAAGAAAGATGTATGGTACTGTAATTCCTACAGGAAGGGTATGTATGTCAGGCGATATGATTAAGATTCATAATACATACGAATTTGCTTGCAGTGGAGAAATATTTACTGCATGTTGCGAGAAATGTGAAAAAAACATTCGCAACCATTATGAACAGGAAGCATACACATTTGACACTATATCTGGTGCAAAAATCCTTAAATCAAAAGCAATTCCTGGCTTACTGAAAAAGGGCGAAGACAGGGTCATTTACTTTGAAAATATGAAAACCTTTCATGCCTTTTACCAATCAGTGGGAAATAAATAATAACGAATATTTAATGACTATATAATGATAAATAGAATAATTACATTTTCAATAAAGAATAAATTCATAATAGGTTTATTCGTTCTGGCATTAATTGCCTGGGGGACATACTCTCTCACCAGGCTCCCGATAGATGCCATTCCAGATATTACTAACAATCAGGTGCAGGTTATATCTCTTGCTCCATCACTTGCAGTTCAGGAGGTGGAGAGTTTTATTACTGCACCTATTGAGGTCTCGGTAGCAAATATTCCTGACATTATTGAGCTCCGGTCGATCTCTCGACTTGGCTTATCTGTTGTTACGGTTGTGTTCAGGGATAATGTTGATATTTATTGGGCAAGGCAGCAGCTCACGGAACGGCTTAAAGAAGCGGAGGAATCTATTCCTGCCGGACTTGCCCAGATATCTCTCGCCCCGATTTCAACTGGTCTGGGGGAAATATACCAGTACAGGCTCGAAGTTGAAAAAGGTTTCGAAAAACGCTACAATCCGATGGAATTGAGAACTCTTCAGGACTGGGTTGTAAGAAGGGAAATGTTGGGAACACAGGGTGTTGCAGATATAAACAGTTACGGTGGTTTTGTGAAGCAATATGAAATTGCCGTTAATCCCGACCGCCTCCGATCAATGGACCTAACACTTACCGATATCTTTAAGGCACTTGAAAATAATAATGAAAACACCGGAAGTGCTTATATTGATAAAAAGCCGACAGCATTTTTTATAAGAGGAATTGGTCTGGTCAAATCACTTGACGATATCGAAAAAATTGTCATTAAAAGAAATAGCTCAGGTATTCCTGTACTAATTCGTGATATCGCTGTTGTCCAGTATGGGAATGCAACCAGATATGGAGCATTCGTTGTCGATACAACTGAGGCGGTTGGAGGTGTGGTAATGATGCTTAAAGGGGCAAATGCCCATGAGGTAATAGAGAATGTTGAAACACGCATCGAATCTATTCAGAAGTCGCTACCCGAGCAGGTAAAAATCGTTCCTTTCTTAAACCGTTCCGACCTTGTTGGCCGGGCGATTGGTACCGTCTCACGAAACCTCATTGAAGGCGCATTAATAGTCATCTTTGTTCTTGTATTATTACTCGGGAATATGAGAGCTGGTCTTATTGTTGCTTCAGTTATTCCTCTCGCAATGCTTTTTGCAATCTCGATGATGCAACTATTTGGAGTCTCTGGCAATCTAATGAGCCTGGGTGCAATTGACTTTGGCCTAATAGTGGATGGTGCAGTTATTATTGTGGAAAGTATCGTCCACAGATTATCTCTGTTTAAGAATCAAAATTCCGGAATTGCAGTTTTGAATCAACGCCAGATGGACGAAGAAGTGTTGCAGGCATCTAGTAAGATAAGAACTGCAGCTGCTTTCGGAGAAATAATTATACTTATTGTTTACCTTCCAATTCTTGCACTTGTTGGTATAGAAGGAAAAATGTTCAGACCAATGGGTCAGGTCGTCAGTTTTGCAATTCTTGGTGCCTTTATACTTTCACTTACTTATGTTCCATGGGCATCAGCTCTGTTTCTGAGTAAAAAGACAGAATACAAACCAAATATTTCAGATAGAATAATGGGTTGGATCAAGAAAGCCTTTGATCCGGCTATTACTCTGGCACTCAGGCATAAGGTAATTGTGATGGCATCAGCAGTTACTATTTTCATTATAAGTATCATCTTCTTCAGCCGTCTTGGCGGCGAATTTATACCCCAACTGGAGGAAGGAGATCTTGCTTCAAGTGTTATAACTCTGCAGGGGGGGTCGCTGACTAACAGTGTTGATAAGGTAATTCAGGCGAATAAAATATTGCTGGCTAATTTCCCCGAAATTAAGCATGTGGTCTGCAAAATTGGCGCCGGAGAAATTCCGACCGATCCAACTCCCATGGAAACGGGCGATTATATTATTACTCTGAAGGATAAAGAGGAATGGACTTCTGCTACTACCCGGGAAGAATTAGTTGCAAAAATGGAGGAAAAGCTAATCGTACTCGCCGGGGTGAAGTTCGAATTTCAGCAACCTATTCAGATGCGATTCAATGAATTGATGACAGGTTCACGTCAGGATGTGGCAGTGAAAATCTTTGGAGACGACCTTCTCACTCTGGCAGAAAAGGGAGCAGATGTTGAACGAACAATAATGAGCGTCGCCGGAGTTCAGGATATAAATGTTGAAAAGGTAACCGGCCTGGCGCAGATACAGATTGAATACAACCGTGACCGGCTTGCTCAATATGGAATTTCGATATCAGATGTAAATTCTGTTCTTCGTGCCGCTTTTGCCGGCAGTCAGGCTGGTGTTGTATTTGATGAAGAAAAACGGTTTGGTCTTGTTGTAAGACTTGACAGGGATTACAGACAAAGTCTCGAGGATGTAAAAAGTCTTTCAATTTCTTTACCTGACGGCCATCAGATCCCTTTCGATCAGCTTGCTGATATTTCAATAAAGTCAGGTCCTGCACAGGTGTCACGCGAAAACACAAAACGCAGGATCACCATCGGATTCAACGTACGTGGTCGTGATGTTCAGAGTGTAATAAATGATGTTACTGCACTTATTGATAAAAATATTAAGCTACCTACAGGTTATTATATTTCATATGGAGGCCAGTTCGAGAATCTTGTTGAAGCGCGTAAGAGGCTGTCTGTAGCAGTTCCGGTAGCATTGATCCTGATCTTTGTACTTCTCTATTTCACTTTCAATTCGGTTAAACAGTCACTTCTGATTTTTACAGCAGTGCCAATGTCTGCAATAGGAGGAATTTTTGCACTTTATCTGCGTGATATGAATTTCTCAATATCTGCTGGAGTAGGTTTTATAGCACTGTTTGGGGTTGCGGTACTAAATGGCATCGTTCTTATTGCTGAATTTAACCGTCTTGAAAAAGAAGGAATTACGGATATAACCGAAAGAGTGCTTAAAGGATTACATACGAGGTTAAGACCTGTAATTATGACTGCTGCAGTAGCATCTTTGGGATTCCTTCCAATGGCCATTTCAACATCTGCCGGTGCAGAAGTACAGAAACCTCTGGCAACTGTCGTAATCGGTGGCCTGATAACAGCAACTCTTCTCACACTGGTGGTTCTTCCTGTTTTGTATATTTACTTTTCTTCAGGGAACATTAAACTTCTACGTCGTAAGAAGGTAAACAGAGTAATTACTACTTTGTTAATTGGACTGAGTTTTATTGGCCTTGCTAGTCCATTATCTGCCCAGGAACCCGGACGAATAAACCTACAGGATGCTATTCAAACCGCTCTCGACAGCAATTTGTACATAAGGTCTGCCGGGTATTCAATGGAAATCAACAAGGCATTGAAAGGCGCTGCATTCGATCTGCCCAAAACATCCGTTGAAGGACAGTATGGACAGATAAACTCATATGCCAAAGACAATAGTTTTACTGTTACGCAGTCTTTTGCATTTCCCACGGTATATGCCAACAGGTTTAAACTGGCTGATGCTAATATTAAAAGCAGTGAATTGAACAGAACAGTATCACAACTGGAGATCTCTTCACAAGTCAAACTATGGTATTGGCAGTATGTCTACCTTCTGTCAAAGCAGAAACTGTTAATGTATCAGGACAGTCTTTACTCGGGTTTTATGAGAGCCGCAGAACTCAGGTCAAAGGCTGGGGAGACTAACAGACTTGAAATGATCACTGCCCGCTCACAGAGTCTTGAAATAAAAAACCAGTTGTACCAGATTGATTCTGATCTGAAAATAACTGCAAGGAAGCTTATGCTTGTACTTAATAAAAGGGTACAAATCATTCCGGTTGATACAGAACTCAGATTAATATACGTATCACAACCTGTTGATTCTCTTTCGATTGCCGGGAATCCATCACTTAAGCTATTTGACCAACAAACTGAGATAGCCAGACTGGAGAAGAAGGTACAGCAAAGTTTAACTTTGCCGGATCTCAGTATTGGCTACTTCAACCAGTCAATGACAGGCACTCAGGAAGTGAACGGAATTCCCCAAACATTTGTTTCCGGCGACAGATTTTCAGGTATTCAGGCAGGTATCTCAGTTCCGTTGTGGTTCCCTGCGTATACTTCAAGAAGTAAAGCAGCTAAAATTAATTATGAGAAATCACTCATCGAAGCTGAGAACTATTCAAAGTCTATTTCAGGAAGTTTAAGATCATTGGTCGATGAATACAAAAAGTTCGCTGCCAGCGTATCTTACTATGAAACACAGGCTGTTCCTGAAGCAGATATAATTATTGATCAGGCTTCTAAAAGCTATAAGGCAGGGGCACTTGACTATCTCGATTTCGTTCTCACTCTCAGCAGGGCGCTTACTATCAAACAGAACTATCTTGATGCCCTTCATAATTGTAATCAAACATTAATTTCAATCGATTTTGTAACAGGTAAAATATTTTAAATTAATTAGTTATGGCAAAAATTATATATAAATTTCCGGCATTTGCTATTGGGCTCTCGCTCTTACTAATCTCATGTAATATGAATGATAAGACGGCTTCTGAAACTGAGGAAGTTGAAGTACTTCCCGAAGATATTGTTGAACTGCGTGATGATCAGGCAAAACTTGCAGGTATTAAATTTGGCAAATTTGAGATGAAATCAATTGGCAATGTGATTAAATCAAATGGTGTAATTTCAGTTCCTCCTCAAAGTTTTGCCACTGTTAGCATGCCTCTGGGCGGCTTTATTAAGAGCACTAATCTTCTTCCCGGAAATGCAGTTTCGCGGGGTCAGGTTCTTGCAATTATTGAAAACCAGGAATTTGTAGATATCCAGCAGAATTATCTTGAAGCGAAGAACAGATTGGTATTTGCGAAAGCAGAATATGAAAGGCATATTAATCTGTATAAAGATGATGTTTATTCAGAGAAAAATGTCCAGCAGGTTACGGTTGACTATAAAAATCTTCTGGCGGTTATAAGGTCACTGGAGCAGAAATTGACCATGATAGGTATTGATCCGGATCAGCTCACCGAAGAAAACATAAGTAGTTCTGTAAGTCTCAGATCCCCAATAAAAGGATTCCTGAAATCAGTAAATATTAACATTGGGAAATACGTTTCTCCCACTGATGTCCTGTTTGAGATTGTTAACAGCGAAAACCTCTATCTCGAACTTACACTATTTGAAAAAGACGCTGAAAAGGTTTCTGAGGGTCAAAAAGTAAAATTCTTCGTGAATAATGGATCTGACGTTCATGAGGCTGTTATTATTCAGACCGGAAAGTCTGTTGGTGATGATAAGACATTTAAGGTTTTTGCTACTGTTACCGGTCAGTGCGATGATGTGTTGCCGGGTATGTATGTGAATGCAGTGATCGAAGAGTCTGCCGAACAGGTTCCATCCCTGCCATCAGAGGCAATAGTGAGCTTCGATGATAAAGATTATATATTCGTTTTCGAAACAGAAAAAGAGGAAGAAGGTCAGCCATTTACGGAGTACAGAATAATTGAAGTTCGAAAGGGAGTGACTTCATCGGGTTTTACAGAGGTAATCCTTCCTGAAGGATTTAATATCGATGCTTCAAGGGTGGTAATTGTTGGAGCCTATAATCTTCTTTCAGCAAAGAAGAATGCTGGGGAAATGGCCTGCTGATATAAATTTTTAAAAAATGAATTATGAAAGAAATTAAAGCAATAGTCAAACCTTTTAAGGCAAACGAGATACTAAATCAGCTGGTTTTGGCTGGTTATCCTAATCTGACTGTTACTCTGGCAGAAGGAACCGGCAATTTTCAGAGCGACGAATCCACCTTATCAACAAATTTCTCTATCACAAACAGTAAGGTGGCAAAAATTGTAATTGTTTGTGATGATAGTGAGGTTGAAAAGATCATTGGGATTATTGGTAAAAACGCACATACAGGTAATCCGGGTGATGGGATAATCTATGTTACTTCAGTTGATAAAGTTCACAGTATCAGAAGGGGAATGGGGAATGGTTGATTGAGGGGAAGGGTGACTGCCGGACCTTTATGGTCTGGCAGTCTTTTAACTTTTTTTGGATGAATAAGATTGATTTTATGAAAAAATACAGACTGAAAAATCTGGATTGTGCGTCATGTGCTTCTAAAATTGAAGATAACCTGGCCAGATTGGAAGGCGTGAAATTTGTAAGTGTAAATTTTGCCACTTCTTCCATGACGATTGATACCGGCAATCTCGAAAAAGTTAAAGGTAAGATAAAGGAGATAGAGCCGGAGGTTGAAGTGGAGGCTATTGCCAGCGAAAAATTATTGGTTTCAACAAGCGAGCTTGATGAAAACAGGGTAGCAGTTTTAAAAGTTGTTTCAGGACTTCTTTTATTGATCGCAGGTATTATCTTCAAAGAAGAATTACACAATACACCATATCGTATAGCTGAATTTTTAGTATTTGGAGTTGCTTACCTTATTGTTGGTTGGAACGTTATTTCATCGGCAGTAAAAAACATCATCAGGGGACAGGTTTTTAATGAACAGTTTTTGATGACCATTGCAACTTTGGGTGCTTTTGCAATTGATGAAATGCCTGAGGCGGTGGCTGTAATGTTGTTTTATGTAGTCGGAGAATTGTTTCAGGATATTGCCGTAGGCCGGTCGCGTAAATCAATCAAAGCGCTCCTTGAAATCAAACCCGATTATGCCAATCTGAAATCGGGTATGGAAATTATAAAAATTTCACCTGAAGACGTGAAAATTGGTGACACCATTATCGTTAAACCAGGCGAAAAAGTACCGCTCGACGGGTCAGTTACAGAAGGCAGTTCCTTTGTTGACACTTCAGCATTGACCGGAGAAAGCGTTCCACGAAAAATAGAAGAAAAAGATAAAGTGCTGGCTGGCATGATTAACAAGTCAGGCCTGCTTAGCATCGAAGTGGAGAAAACATCAGGCGAATCGTCGATATCCAGAATACTGGAAATGGTTGAAAATGCTACATCCCGGAAAGCAGAAACCGAGAAATTCATTACCACTTTTGCAAAATATTATACACCGTTTGTTGTGCTTGGCGCTGTTTTACTCGCAGTAATACCGCCTTTATTAATTACGGGAACAACTTTCAGCGAATGGATATATCGTGCCCTGGTTGTATTGGTCATATCATGCCCGTGCGCACTGGTTATCAGCATCCCGCTAGGATATTTCGGCGGAGTAGGCCGGGCATCACGGAAAGGAGTTTTGGTAAAAGGTTCAAATTTCCTCGATGCCCTGACACAGGTTAAAACGGTGGTGTTTGATAAAACTGGGACACTGACAAAAGGCGAATTTAGAGTGTCAGAAATCGTTACTTCCAATGGCTTTTCTAAAGAAGATATACTGGAATATGCAGCCTATGCAGAAGCAAATTCTAATCATCCGATAGCAAAATCAATTTCAGATGCTTTTGGAAAGGCCACAGACGACTCACGTATTAAGCAAGTTGAAGAAATATCGGGGTATGGCATTAAGGCTGCTATCGATAACAGAATAGTCCTTGCAGGCAACGATAAGCTCTTACACAGGGAAAACATAGAGCATCCTGTTTGTAATGTGGAAGGAACTGTGGTGCATGTTGTCTTTAATAATGTTTATGCAGGGTATATTGTTATTTCTGACAGTCTGAAAGACGACGCAATAACCGCAATAGAAAAATTAAAAGCAAGAAATATTCAAACCGTAATGCTTACCGGCGATAACAAATATGCTGCAGCTGCCTTTGCCAGGAAATTAAATATCGACAAATATTTCTATGAATTGTTGCCGGAAGATAAGGTAAGACATATCGAAGACTTTATGAAAGAAAACAAAGGGAGCAAAGTAGCTTTCATAGGCGACGGGATAAATGATGCACCCGTAATTGCACGGGCAGATGTGGGTATAGCAATGGGTGCGCTCGGCTCCGATGTAGCAATAGAAACTGCCGATGTGGTTTTGATGACCGATTCGCCTTCAAAGGTCATTGATGCCATTAATGTGGCTAAGCTGACAAGGAAGATCGTCTGGCAGAATATCCTCTTTGCAATGGGAGTAAAACTAATATTTATAATTCTTGGAATATTCGGAATTGCCACTATGTGGGAAGCAGTATTTGGCGATATGGGAGTAGCTCTGATTGCTGTATTCAATTCGATTAGAATTTTAAAGCACTAATTTGCAAGCACATTGCCAAAGCCCCACAAGCCGACACCCTTCTCAAAGCTTTGGTAAAGAGCTTGCAAAACAGAATAAGATTGTTAAAATTTTTCTCCCTCGCGCCGTCGCAATTAAATTCCTGTATCAAGACTAACAAATAAAAAAGTATTTACACACCTTGACAATTTTCTGGTACCTAGACAAATAAAAAAAGGCCTGGCCCATAACACGGACAATATGGGTAAGTTGTTCGTCATGGTTTTTGCAGATGCTGCTCCCACAAAAAATTCGTCATGGTTCATGTACCCGGATACGCTCCATTGGTTCCAACAATAATTGTGGTAAACCTGGACAATTTTCTGGCTTCGGTTTGGCATTGTGCCGCGACACTGCGCAGGTGGTTATTAACAAATTAACAGTACCGTAATATGTTTTCTGCACTTACCCAACTTTGTACCGCGACCGCGCCTGGCTTCGAAAAGCATTGTACCATGATGGCAAAAACCACGCCGTACCTTCCTTGCACCGGGACAGTTATATGGCTCGCCTACCGGCGAGTACCGGGATTGTTGCCGGATGCTGCGTCAGGTAACACAACCTCCCCATATTGCCGGGCCGTTATGGGCAAGCCTGTGACAACATGACAGTTATATGCATAATGACAATATGCAAGACTGCACCAATGATACTAAAACAATGACAAGAAAATTTTGTGCTTTCTATCGGGACTTTGCCAGCGCACAAAAATTTAAAATTCAAGTCCAATTGCAGCACATTTGCAAGCCCACATGAGCCAACACACATCCCAAGCTTGCAAAAGAGCTGCAATTTTAGGTACTCACAATACAATTTCATAATTTCGTTTTATATGCTTTATGCACCTGAGAAATATCTCAATTCTATAATCTCACAAGCTGGTATTGAGAAAGATATTACCAGTCTGATTCATTATTTCATTATCAATAATACATTCAACATACATTTTATTATAGACGAAAAAGAACTTGAATTATCAAAATTACTTACAAAACTTAGCTTCAAATTACATGGTACCCAAACCTTTAACTTTCAAATTGGTCAGAAATTAGTTAGATTAAAGAATCCAAACCTTAATTATTCCAGATCAGCTTTGCAGACT
>Ga0116171_10005319_pt1 | contig 11336 bp, 9 predicted proteins | sample AD_JPNHW2_MetaG_FD_89798 | JGI IMG/M metagenome (GOLD analysis project Ga0116171, IMG submission 89798) | Active sludge microbial communities of municipal wastewater-treating anaerobic digesters from Japan - AD_JPNHW2_MetaG | ecosystem: Engineered > Bioreactor > Anaerobic > Digestate | place...
GCTTTAGTAGGAAAACCTTATCAAATTCATAATTTGATAGGACAACAAGTAATTAAGGGAGTCATTAACCAAGAAAACACTATGATCAACCTCTCCACCCTTACAAAGGGACTCTACATTTTTTCAATTGGTGGAAATGAACGCCAATCTATAAAATTGATAAAAAAATAATGAAAATCAGTAATTTACAAGAACTTTAGGATGTATGAAAATGGGATCCATTTTCATACATTTTTTATTTAAAAAAAATGAAAAAAGACATTGAAATCGCTAGAGAAGCAAACATGTTGCATATTAGAGAAATTGCAGCAAAATTGAACATCGACAAAGAACTATTAGAGTACTACGGAAAGTACAAATCGAAACTTCCACTTAGTCTTATCGATGAAGAAAAAATCAAAAAAAGTAAATTGATTTTAGTTACAGCGATTACGCCGACTCCGGCCGGAGAAGGTAAAACAACCACATCTATTGGATTGGCTCAGGGGATGAACCTGCTCGGACACAAAACGATCGTCGTATTAAGAGAGCCTTCATTGGGGCCTGTCTTTGGTGTTAAGGGTGGTGCTGCCGGTGGTGGTTTTGCACAGGTGATCCCGATGGAGGATATCAACTTACATTTCACAGGTGATTTGGCCGCTATTGAGAAAGCGCACAATCTTTTAGCAGCTCTTATTGACAATAACTTACAAAGTAAAACAAGGAATCTGGGGCTTGACGGGCGTACGGTAAAATGGAAAAGGGTGATGGACATGAATGAGCGGGCGTTGAGAAGCATTGTGATCGGTTTAGGTGGTGAAACACAAGGAGTTCCCCGTGAAACCGGATTTGATATTACCGCTGCATCCGAAATTATGGCTATCCTTTGTCTGGCTAAAGATATTGATGATCTTAAAGCAAAATTAGGGAACATTTTTATTGGGTATACTTATGATAAAAAACCGGTTTATGCCAGAGATTTAAAAGCTCAAGGTGCAATGGCAACACTACTTAAGGACGCTATTAAGCCAAATTTAGTGCAAACCTTAGAGAACACACCAGCTATTATTCATGGTGGTCCTTTTGCCAATATTGCTCAAGGGACTAACTCACTTATTGCCACCAAAATGGGTCTGTCTTTGAGTGATTATGTGGTAACGGAAGCGGGTTTTGCATCTGAATTAGGGGCTGAAAAGTTTTTTGACATCAAAGCGCAATATGGAAAATTATCACCTAATGCAGCTGTGATCGTGGCAACAATTCGTGCTTTAAAATATCATGGTGGTGTTCCTCTAAAAGAGTTGGAGATTCCAAATCCGCAAGCAGTTCAAAAAGGATTGCAAAATCTGGATAAGCACATCGAAAATATCAAATATTTCAATTTGAATCCGGTTGTTGCCCTCAATAAATTTGAGAGTGATTCTTCTGAAGAGATTGCCGTTATTGAAGCCCATTTAGCTAAACAAAAAGTACGTTTTGCTCTAAATGAATCTTGGGAAAAAGGAGGAAAAGGGGCCATGGATTTAGCTAAAATGGTTGTTGAAGCAACAAACGATTGCGCAACCTGTTTTCAGCCGATTTACGATTTCAGCTGGAGTATAGAGAAAAAGATAGAAACTGTTGCCACAGAAATGTATGGTGCTGCCGGGGTTGAGTTCTCTTTAAAAGCTCGTAAAGATCTAAAGACTATTGAAGAATTAGGATTGACTCATTTACCGGTTTGTATCGCGAAGACTCAAAAGTCATTGTCGGACAAACCTGAGTTAAAGAATCGACCTTCCGGATTTATTGTTAATATTCGTGAGATAGAGATCGCATCGGGAGCAGGGTTTGTAATTCCGATTGCGGGAGATATCATGAGAATGCCGGGATTACCGGAAATACCATCGTCCGAATTTATTGATATTGATAATGACGGCAATATAACCGGGTTGTTTTAATCAACCTGAAACCAAATGAAAACAAAATAAACAAAAAATCATGAAAACAAAAAATAAAATTTGGGTTGTGACCGGTGCCGGAAGCGGTATCGGTCGGGAACTCACCTTACAATTAGTGGGTAAAGGAGCCAAAGTTGCGATGCTCGACATCAACATGGAAGGGATGCAGGAGTCTGCAGAACTTGCAGGCAAAGGGAATGTATCTATTCATCAAGTTAACATTGCTGATAAATTCAGTATAGAAAAATTAACTGAAGAGTTAATTCAAAAATATGGTACCATTGATGGTATCATAAATAATGCAGGAATCATTCAACCTTTTGTGAAGGTAAACGAATTAAGCTATGAGAAGATTGAACAGATCATGAATGTTAACTTTTATGGAACTTTATATTTGACAAAATCGTTTTTACCTCACTTATTAACAAGACCTGAAGCTCATATTGTCAATATTTCCAGCATGGGAGGGTTCATTCCTTTTCCCGGGCAAACGGTGTATAGTGCTTCAAAAGCTGCCGTAAAGATTTTAACGGAAGGATTATATGCAGAGTTGAAAGAAACATCTGTACGGGTAACTGTTGTTCATCCGGGAGCTATTGCAACCAATATCACTGCTAATTCTGGAATGGAACCACCTAAAATCGGCGCAGATACCAAAAAGGCTGCGATGAAAGCGATGCCGGCAAAAGATGCTGCAAGGATAATTATTGAAGGTATTGAGAAGAATAAGTTCAGGGTATTAGTAGGTCAGGATGCCAACTTTCTAGATACTTTTTATAGGATAAGTCCAAAGAGGGCCATTGAATTTATCGTGAAGAAGATGAGTAAGATGTTGAAGTAGAAAACTCTTTTTAATGTGCTCATAAGGCGAAAGGCGAAAGGCGAAGGACAAAGGGCGAAAGGCGAAAGGTTTTTGTCTTTTGTCCTTTGTCTTTTGTCCTTTGTCCTGTGTCTTTTGTCAAAAAACAAAATTTTTTGAGTTCATTTTCCATATTATTCCAAAAATCCCCATTTTCTTCCTTTTTTTTCCAATTTTAAAACAACATTATTTGCTATACGATCAAATCATCTCTAAATCTAATCTTATTCTATTGATTTTATGTTATTTACAGATTTATTTTTATACATATTGTAAGTACTGAATTATCAATATCTTAATGTTGATAACCTAAAACAAAAAATAAATTTCCATTTTTTTCCAATTTGATTTTCAATATGTTACAATCATTTTTCAATAAATTAAAATGATTTTATTAACAATCTGGAATTAATAAAAAAAATTATGTATTTTTGTCGAATAAAATTGAAAAAAGATGTCGAATTTTGATTATGGTAGTTGGACTGTTAGCATGGAGAAGCATGGGCGAATGAAATTGCCTACTTCTCTATTGAGATCGATCCCTGAAACCGATCGAAAGACATTTTGGGTATCTCATGGTTTTGGTCATCACATCATTTTATGGACTGAAAAGGAATATAGCAAACAAATTGCATTCTTAAATACACTGGATTTCAATATTATAGAAAACAAAAAGTATCGAAATGCTTTCTTGAGAAATATCAGTTTTATTGAATGTGATTCTCAGGATCGTATTGTGATTCCAAAAACTTTTTTAGATATCTATGAGTTTGGCAAAGAGGTTGTACTTATCTATTCTGCAGGAATAATCGAAGTTTGGGATTACGAACAATATGAAAAAGAGTTTGGAATGGCTCCGGATGAATTGGGTGATCTCAATGCAAAAATCCACTTACAAAACGCTCAAGAACCATCTCAAAATTAATCATTTATGTACCACAATCCTGTATTACTTAATGAAACTGTTAGCGGAGCGGTATCGAACCCTGACGGGACCTACGTAGATGTTACTTTTGGTGGCGGCGGTCATTCCCGTGAAATCTTAAATCGCCTTAGTAATGAAGGTCGACTCCTCGGCTTTGACCAGGATGAAGATGCTCAAAACAATAGTCTTGATGACCCTCGATTTCAATTTGTCCCTTACAATTTTAAATATCTTAAAAAATTTCTCCAATTCTATAAAGCATATCCAGTTGATGGAATTCTCGCTGACCTTGGCGTTTCTTCCTACCAATTTGACACTCCTGAAAGAGGTTTTTCTCACCGTTTCGATGACCTTCTCGATATGCGAATGAATAAATCACGTGGTATTTCAGCAGCTGATGTCATTAATACTTATCCGGCTCAAAAACTGGCCAAAATGTTTTTCGCTTTTGGGGAAGTGAATAATGCACACAAGCTGGCATCACATATCGAAAAAGCCAGAGAGTCTAAACCAATAAAAACAACAGGCCAACTTTGTGATATCCTCTCTCCTGTCCTCCCTTTCGGAAAAGAAAACAAAACTTTATCTCAGGTTTTTCAAGCTATTCGAATTGAAGTAAATGATGAGATGACTGTTTTACAGGAATTTTTAGAACAAACAGTGGATGCTCTTAAAGTGGGTGGTCACATTGCCATTATATCCTATCACTCATTAGAGGATCGAATGGTTAAAAACTTCTTCAAAACAGGAAATATTGAAGGGAAATTGGAAAAAGACTTTTTTGGGAATCCACTAACTCCTTTTAAATTGATTACCCGAAAAGCGCTCATTCCTTCTGATGTAGAGATTGCCCTAAACCCTAGAGCCAGAAGTGCCAAATTAAGAATTGCCGAAAAAATTGAAATTATAAACCATGAAATATAGTAGCCAAACCGTTAAAAAAACCAATGAAAAGAAAAACCCTAAAGGTGCAGGGTTTGTTCGTGAGTTTTTAAGTGGTGATTTCTTACTGAAAGAGACTACTTTAAAAATGTTACCTTTTATTCTACTCTTTTTTGGACTCTCTTTAGTTGCCATCATTAATCAAAAGAGTATTAAGAATAAAAAATTAAAAATTGACCAAAAAGAGATTGAATATAAAACAATCCTGAATGAGTTGAAACAAAACAATCAATTCATCCCTTATGATCAACTCTTTATCATTCAAGAACAAGCAAAATTAATGGGATTTGTGAAAAATACCCCTAATACCTATAAAATAACAATTCAAACATCCGATACCAAAAATAACTAAAATTCATGTCTGAAGATATTAAAAAAACATTTAGAAAAAGATTGTTTTTCATCTACTCACTAGCTGTTGTATTTGGATTGGCATGTGTGTTTAGAATCATCTATCTTTCTGTTTTTGAAGATGATTTTAAAAACTGTGTGGATGCTACTAAAGAGGGTGTTGTTATCGATTCTACTTGTAATTGCGTTATTTTCGAGAATAAAATCTCACCCATCAGAGGGGAAATCTATGACGATCAGGGGAGAGTTTTAGTTAGTAATTATTCTGTATTTGATTTAGTATTAGATGGTTACAAGTTAAACTTTATCAGAAAAGATGTCAAAAGAGATAGCATCTATTGTTCTAAAGATCGGGTAATTGCAATTACTGATTATTCAGCTATTAATCAATTAATTGATGAACTTTCGACTTCCCTTTTTAATCAGTTCTCTGATAGATACAATTACTCCAAAGCCTATTATACTGACAAATTAAATGAAGCTATTAAGAAGGGTAAAAATGTAACTATATTAAGATCAAATAGAAACAGTCAAAGACAGTGTGTCACTTCCGATGACACCTCTGCTATTCTTAAGATGCCTGTTTTTGGAAGTAAAGAACTCAAAGTGGTTTCTTTCCCTGTTTATTACCGTCGGTTCTACCCTTATGGGGAATTGGCCAAAAGAACATTAGGGAGCATCAATCTTCAAAGTAATGTTCAAACCGGTTTAGAACAAAGATTCAATAAATATTTAGCCGGGGAGAAAGGATCCAGAAGGTTTATGATGATCAGTAAAATCAAGGTTCCTTTGGATGGAAAAATTGAAGCTACGGATGGATATAATATTCAAACTACTTTAAATCTTGATATACAATACATTGCATATCAATGTTTAATGGATAAGTTATTGGTTAACAATGCAGAATGGGGTACTGTGGTTGTCATGGAAACTAAAACCGGCGAAATCAAAGCGATCTCAAATTTAACACGTATCGGCACAGAAGGCAATTATCAATACAATGAGCAATTTAACTATGCATTGCGTCATGAGTGTGAACCTGGATCCACGTTCAAGTTAGCTTCTTTATTGACTTATCTAGAAAAAACCCCAGATGACTCAACCAAAAGCTATTATCTTTGTGGTTGTGATATCAAAAATCAGTTTTCAGGTAGAAAGTTTGATAAATGTTATGATAGTGACGATGCAGGATCATTACATAGAAAAGGTGCCCCCATTGAAATCTTCCAAAGGTCTTACAACGAAGGTACCGCAACGATGGTTTTTAGTGTTTTTCCCAGAAACTTTAAAGGTTATTTAAATACGCTTGATAAATTTGGAATTATTGACTCCTTACATACTCAACTTGGAGACATCAACCCTCCCACAATTCGTAGGAATGCAAAGGATATGAATACCTTCTATTCCACTTGTTTTGGTGCCGGTTTTAAAATGGCTCCAATACAAACATTGACATTCTATAATGCCATCGCCAACAATGGAAAAATGGTACGACCTTTGTTTGTGAAGACAATCTCCGGAAATGATGGAGTAACTCAAATATTTGAAACTGAGGTAATCAATGAACAGATCTGTTCTCCCGAAACCGTAAGAAGGGCTAAGAAATATTTACAAGCTGTAGTAACAGGTCCTCATGGGACTGCTCGAAGATATGCTCAATTTGTTCCTCTGTTTGCCGGTAAAACCGGAACACGTGATATCTGGGATCCTACCACAAACTCCTATTTAAAATCTAGAAACAGTGCCTCTTTCTGCGGCTATTTTCCTGCTGACAATCCAAAATATACAGTTATTGTTTATCTCTACAATATCGCGAAAATGAGTGGTGAAGCCGTTGATGTTTTTTCCAATATTGCTCAAAAAATAATGAATATTGAAAATTTCTCTACTCTTAAAGAGTATCAAAAACCGCAAACTACTCCAATTTCTCCTTTTAAAAATACTCAAAATAATGAAACTATTACAGCAAATAATGTTTTCTCCAAATTAATTGGCATGAATGCCTCTCAAGCTCTTTTTGAATTAACCAAGTTAGGGTATAAAGTGGAAATTGAGGGAAGAGGTGTTGTAAAACAAATTTCGCTGAAAGGTAAAAATCAAGTTCTGATATCACTGAGTACCGGGGGATAAACGCCCCAATCCTGTTGTTGTTCAAATGTTCTCTCCTCTCCAAACCATTAACTTTTATAAATCAAACCGTGAATAAACTAAAACAAATTCTTTCAAAAATAAAAAAATACCAATTATTTGGTAATGAAGATATTGTAATTGTTAACATTCAATTTGACAGTAGAAAAATCGAACGATATCCAGAGGGAAGTACCATGTATATCGCTCAAAAAGGGACACAATCGGATGGACATCAATTTATACAATCAGCCATTGAAAAAGGGGCTACAACTGTTGTTTGTGAAACACTTCCAGAAAATTACAATCATGAAATAACCTGGGTCGTAGTGGAAAATAGTGCAGTTGCCTTAGGCCTTATTGCATCCGCATTTTATGATTACCCATCTGAGAAACTAAAATTGGTGGGTATCACAGGCACGAATGGGAAAACAACAACCGTGACTTTATTGCATCAACTTTTCATGGATTTAGGATATCCAACCGGACTTTTATCTACCATTGTGAATAAAATCAATAACAGAGCTATTCCGGCAACCCATACAACTCCCGATGCACTTCGGTTGAATGAATTGCTAAATGAGATGGTAGAATGTGGATGTGAATATTGCTTCATGGAAGTTAGTTCCCATGCCATTGTTCAACATCGTATCGAAGGGATTCACTTTACAGGTGCTTTGTTTAGCAATATTACGCATGATCACCTCGATTTTCACCAAACTTTCGCCAACTATATAGCTGCAAAAAAAACTTTGTTTGATCAACTCCCTAAAGAGTCTTTTGCCCTCACTAACATCGATGACAAAAATGGAAAAGTGATGGTTCAAAACAGTCAAAGCCATATCTTTACCTACAGTTTGATGACCGGTGCAGATTTTAAAGGGAGAATTATTGACAATAGTTTTGAAGGATTACAAGCTTGTTTTAATAATACCGAAGTTTATTTCAAGTTGTGTGGTAAGTTTAACGCTTACAATCTTTTAGCAATCTATGGAACAGCTAAATTATTAGGAGTCAGTGATGAAGAATTACTCCCTAAAATGAGTAAAATGGAGGGCGCCACCGGTAGATTTCAGGTATTGAAAAATAATAAAGGGACCATTGGAATTGTAGATTATGCTCATACTCCTGATGCTCTTAAAAATGTTCTCTCTACCATCAAAGAGATCACTCAAAACAGTGTGGAAGTGATCACAATCGTAGGGTGTGGTGGTGACAGAGATGCATTGAAAAGACCCATCATGGCAGAAACTGCCTGCCAATTCAGCAATAAAGTAATTCTAACTTCCGATAATCCCAGAAGTGAAGATCCTTACGAAATTCTTAACCAAATGGAAGTGGGTGTTCCTGTTGCCTTTAAAAGAAATGTTTTAACTATTGAAAACAGAAAAGAGGCTATCAAAACCGGATGTATGATGATACAGGATGGTGGAGTGCTCCTAATTGCTGGAAAAGGGCATGAAACTTATCAGGAGATCAAAGGGGTGAAACACCATTTTGATGATTTTGAAGAATTAAAGAACAATTTTAACAATTAAAATAGAAGTTATGTTGTATTATTTATTTGATTGGTTAGAAAAGTTTAACTTCCCGGGAGCCGGGTTGTTTCACTACATCTCTTTTAGAGCAGCCGCTGCAATCTTATTGTCACTTTTCATCACTATGATTTTTGGAAAAAGAATCATCCGTCAACTTAGACGAAAACAGATAGGTGAGAGTATTCGGGATTTAGGCCTTTCCGGTCAAATGGAGAAAAAAGGAACTCCGACGATGGGTGGATTAATCATCATTGCCGCCATTTTGATTCCCGTGCTTTTGTTGTGTAAAATTGACAATATTTATATCATTTTAATGATTTTCACTACGATTTGGCTAGGTGCTCTAGGATTCTGGGACGATTATGTGAAGGTATTTAAAAAGAATAAAGAGGGTATTTCAGGTAAAAAGAAATTGATTGGTCAGATAATATTAGGTCTGATCGTGGGTGTAGTATTGTGTTTCCATCCTGATGTTGTTATTAAAGAAAAAAAGGTTACTCCTCAGAATGTGCTGATTAATAAGGAACGTGCATTTGCGATTGAGAATGTTTTTGAAACCAACAATGCTTATAGTTCAAGTAAAGCTGAACCTTCCACCAAAACTACCATTCCATTTGTAAAAAACAATGAATTTGATTACGCCTGGTTCTCCAAATTATTTGGAGATGAAGAGGGTAATTGGACTTTCTTGTTTATGATTCCAATCATCATTTTCATCATTACCAGTGTCTCGAATGGAGCTAACCTGACAGATGGGTTAGATGGCCTGGCGGCAGGCACCTCAGCCGTAATCGCAATTGGAATTGCCATTTTGGCTTACGTATCAGGGAATACCATATTTGCAGATTATCTGAACATCATGTATATTCCGAATATTAGTGAAATTGTAATTTTTACATCTGCTCTGGTAGGAGCTTGTATCGGATTTTACTGGTTTAACTGTTATCCTGCTCAAGTTTTCATGGGGGATACCGGAAGTTTAGCGTTGGGTGGAATTATCGCAGTTTTATGTATCATCATTCGGAAAGAATTATTGATTCCTATTCTATGTGGAATTTTTGTAATCCAGTCATTTTCAGTTGTATTACAAGTGGGATATTTCAAATATACCAAGAAAAAATATGGAGAAGGAAGAAGGATCTTTTTAATGGCTCCCCTTCATCATCATTATCAAAAAAAGGGATTTCATGAGGCTAAAATCGTTCAAAGATTTATCATTATCGGAATTCTATTAGTAGTAATCACATTAGCAACCTTAAAAGTAAGATAAAAATGGCAACTCAAAGAAAATCAATCATTCAAGTATTGGATAAATTTGGTGGCACCGGCGACATGGCTGCTACATTGAATAGTAAATTAATCAAGATTCGTAGTGAAAGTTTAGCTGAATCTCTAGGAGATTTTGAAAATTCAGCTCATAAATTAGAGAATGTAAAAACCATTGATGGGATTGAATTCATTAATGATTCCCGATCTACAAATCCAAATTCTGTATGGTTTGCGTTAGAAAGTATGCATAAACCCATTATCTGGATCATGAGCATCAATAATTTAGAAGATATTTCTGAAGAATTGTTAGAACTTGTTCATGATAAAGTAAAAATCATTGTGATTCAAGGGGTTTATAGTACTGCTATCTATGATTTTTTTACCGCATTAAAAAAAGAGGTTCATTTTTCCATGAATTTGGAAGAGGCAACCAGAACAGCTTTCTATTCGGGAACAACTGGTGATGTTGTACTATTTTCACCGGGAGTAGTGAGTGGCGGAATGTTTAGAACCTATCGTGAAAGAGGAGATCAGTTTAAAGATGCAGTAGCTCAACTTTAATAATTACGATTATGTCCGGATTGAGTACAAAATTAAATTTTTATACAGGTAAAGTGGTGGTCGCCATTACCATCGTACTTGCCCTTTTTTCCATTTTGTTGATCCTAACAACTAATGGAGCCTGGGTTAATCACTTCATTTACATGGGAATAAGCTTTGGCATGATGTTCCTTTTTTCAAAAATAAGCTATCGTACTCTGTCCGGATTAGCCCCCTTGGGATTGCTCATAGCTGCCATTTTGCTCTTTGCAACTATCCTTTTTGGAGGTGATGACCATCGTTCCATTTCCCTTTTCGGAATTAATTTGCAAACATTTTATATCATTGGATTCTTAGTCGTTTTTTATATTGCTAAATTTTTAGCAGCCAGAATCAACAAAGAACAAGAATTGACCAAGAATGAGCTACTCTTTCTTTTTGGCATTATCGCGATGTTTTGTGGCGGGGTCTTTTTAGCAAATCAATCTACCGCAATAATCCTATTTGCTACTTGTAGCGTTGTATTATTTATTGGAAAAGTAAAAACCAAATATTTAATTTATTTCACGGGAATACTTATTCTTGCAGGAGCCTTATTGATTGTTGCAGGTGGAGGTAGAACAAAAACATTGAAAAATCGGATCTCTTTATGGGCAACTGGCAGTGCAAAAGATGTTCCGGAAGATTATGCCAAACAAGTTATTCTCTCCAAAGCTGCGATGGAAAGTTCAGGTTGGCTTCCCGGTAGTGTTGGACAAGGGATCGTTAAGGTATCATTACCGGAAAAAGACAATGACTACATTTTCTCCGTTTTAGTAGAAGAATTTGGAATTATATTAGGTATTTTTGTATTGTTTCTGTATTTA
>Ga0116171_10005320_pt1 | contig 11335 bp, 10 predicted proteins | sample AD_JPNHW2_MetaG_FD_89798 | JGI IMG/M metagenome (GOLD analysis project Ga0116171, IMG submission 89798) | Active sludge microbial communities of municipal wastewater-treating anaerobic digesters from Japan - AD_JPNHW2_MetaG | ecosystem: Engineered > Bioreactor > Anaerobic > Digestate | place...
CCCGTGGGGCGTTTTCACCATGGGTGGGACGATCTCGAATCTCTATGGTGCAAAGATCGGGATTGAGAAAGTCCTGCCGGGCGCGATGCACAGTGGGTTAGGCGCGGCGCGGGTGGCGGGCATCGTTAGCGAAGCTGCGCATTACTCAAATCGCAGCATCGCCGGCTGGGTCGGGATCGGAACTTCGCAGTTGCACGCCATTCCGACAGACGAATCCCTTGCCATGCGGCTGGACCTGCTCGGCGAGAAGCTGGAACAACTGCACAAAGCAGGTGTCCGTGTGGCCTTCGTCACGGCCACCTACGGGACAACGGACGGTTCGGGGATTGACGACGTAGCGGGCATCCGGAAGATCATTGACGAGTTCGCCGCGCGTCACGGCGTGCCCGCGCCGCAACTGCATGTGGACGCGGCCGTGGGCTGGGTGCAGTGCTTCCTGACCGAGTATGACCTGGAGCGCAATCCGCTGGAATTCTCGCCGCGGGTGCTCGAACTGGTCTGCAGCGCAAAACAGAAGGCCTTGGGCCTGCAAGTGGCCGATTCGATCACGATTGACTTCCATAAAATGGGCTGGGGCCACTATCCCGGCAGTGCGTTTCTAGTGAACGAGCGCAGCGACCTGCGTTACCTGTCGCGCAGCGTGGAGGAGATGCCCTACTTCTCCGAGGCCGACGGGCGGCGCGATCCGGCGCTGTTCACGCTGGAGTGCTCGCGCCCGGCACTTGGGCCCTATACGGTGATGGCGTCGCTCAACGGGATCGGGCTGATCGGCTGGCAACTCCTTGTGGCGCGGTCGCTCGAACTGGCCGACACGCTGAAGCAGCGCCTGGAAGAGCTCGAATACTGCAAGGTGTTGAACCTGGCCACGACGGGGCCCAGCGTGCTGTGGTGGGTGCTGCCGCGCGGGCGCGACGCCAAGCGGATCTATGAACAGGTGCTCAGCGGCGAGATCGCGCAGGACCGGTTCGCGCGTTACGCCGACGAGGTCCGCCGGATGTACGAACTGAGATTGAAGTCGATGGACCATGCCAAGGATGCGCGTCTCAGCTTCTCCACCAGCATTGGCCATTCGCCCAACGGCATCCTGCTGCCGGCCTGGAAGGCGGTGTTCTTCAATCCGCGGACCGACCTGGCCGTGATCGACCGGCTGATCCAGGGCATCGAGGCGATGCTGTAGGGGATACCCATTGACCTCGGTCCATATTTCTTCTACTATGCAGAAGAAATGCCCGTGCAGCCCTCGCTCGGCGAGTTTGAACAGATCACGCTGCTGGCCATCCTGCGCCTCGGTGAGAACGCCTATGGCGTGACGATCGCGGCGGAGATAGAGACTTGTACTGGCCGCTCAGCCTCGCCCGGCGCCCTCTACACCACGCTTGACCGCTTGGAAAACAAGCAGCTCGTACGATCCAGCATTGGCGACCCGACACCGGCCCGTGGTGGCCGCGCCAAACGTTTCTATACCGTCACCGCCCCCGGAGTCGAAGCCGTGACGCGTGCTCAACTGGCGTACCAGCGTCTTCTCGACGGACTTCAGTTGCCTGGAGTTGCCCATGCATAGCGCCGTTGCCGAATGGATCCTCTCGCTCGTCACGCCACAGGCTCAAGCTGCTTCGATCGTCGGCGACTTGATTGAATCTTCCGGACCGACTGGCCAGTCTCGCTTCTGGCGCGGCGTCATCCAAACCGCCTGCGCGTTGCTCTGGCGGGACCTGCGTACAGATCCAGTCGACACGGTTTTCCACGCTTTCCTTGGTCTGTTCGAGCGCTGGTTCATCGCATTTGTTGCTGGCGCTGCCGTCGTGCCGTCTGGATCGTGGTCAAGAGTAGCTTGACGCCGTCGGCGTCTACGATTTCGTTTCCGGCCTGGGGCTATCTCCTGCTCGCAATCGCTGCCGAAACAATTGTGCCCTTCTACATTGGTTGGAGAACCGCCCGCCGCTGCGAGAACAGGGAACTCGCTTCGGCGATGTGCATGATCGCGCTGATCTTCTGCCTCCATGCACTTCTTAACTGGCTCTCCGCTCTGCAGGTCCAGCGCATCGGCATACCCTACCCCGGCCGGGAGTACGCGCTGCTGGGGAGCATCTCTGAATCGCTGTTTGTGCTTGCCGGCGCCATCGGCTACCGCAAGTCCGAACCGACATCCCCGCCAGGGACCGTCTGACAACAGCGATTCCGATTGTGACTGCATGGCCTCGGGATGCGGGCAGGTTGCGGGCGTGTCTCGACACGATTGTCGAGACGGCAATCCAAGGGCCTGTGCCACGAATGGGGAAGGGCGTGGGTCGCTAACTGACGGCTTCGATTTCGACCTTGCGCGCGGCGCGCTGGAAGCTGCGCTTCGCCTGGAACTCCTGCCACAGGGTGCTGCAGCCGGCCCAGAGGTAGCCGCAGACAAAGACCAACAGGAAGGGCAGGGCAAAAAAGTTCATCACGTCGATGCAATAGGCGACGATGACCAGGAAGATGATACCCATGGCGATCTCGGCAAAGGGCAGCCACCCGCTCTTGCGGCGGTAGCCCACGGCCAGCGCCGCGCCGCCGCCGCCGGCTTTGGGCGCATATTTCGGCGTCCGGACAAATGACGACTGTTTACCCATGAGCGCTTCCATCACGGCCTTGGTGTTCGAAATCGTCAGCGCCACGCCCATGGCCATCAGGAAGGGCAGGATGAAAATGGCCCGCTTCCAGTTGTTCGGGTAGAGTTCGTGCTCGGCGAGCAGGTAGAAGGCGACGATCGACCAAAACGAACAGATGATCAGCGGCAGGTCGACGAACACAAGTTGCTGCCAGCCGATATAGAACCGCACCATCATCACCGGCAGCATCAGGGCCGAGACGATCACCATCATCGGGTAGCTGATATTCGGCGTCAGGTGGAACCAGGCTTCGGCCTTCTCGCGCCATCCGGCGTCCGACCGCCGGATCTTCCCCCACAACTTCATCGAAACCTGCGTCAGCCCCTTGGCCCAGCGCTGCTGCTGAACCTGGAAACCGTAGGTGTCTGTGGGCAGTTCGGACGGGCATTCGACCCAGGGCAGGTACATGAACTTCCAGCCCTTGAGTTGCGCGCGGTAACTCAGGTCGGAGTCCTCGGTGAGCGTGTCGTGCTGCCAACCGCCGGCGTCCTGGATCATCTCGCGCCGCAGGATGCCCGCCGTACCATTGAAGTTGAAGTACAGTCCGGCGCCGTAGCGGGCCGTGTGTTCGAGGGCAAAATGGCCGTCGAGCATCAGTGCCTGGACCTCGGTGAGCAGGCTGTGATTGCGGTTGAGGTATGTCCAGCGGGTCTGGACGACGCCCACCTTGGGGTCGGCGAAGAAATGAATGGTGTTTTCGAGAAAATCCACTGGCGGGATGAAATCGGCGTCGAAAATGGCCATGAACTCGCCTTTGGCCTGGGCCATACCGTTCTGCAAGGCGCCTGCCTTGTAACCCTGGCGGTTGGTCCGGTGGATGTATTCGATGGGGTGGCCTTCGGCCTTCAGGCGGGCGACAAGAGCCTCGGTGTAAGGGTGGGTGTCGTCGGTGGAATCGTCGAGGACTTGAATCTCAAGCAACTCGCGGGGGTAGCGGACCTTGAGGACGGATTCGAGCAACTGGTCGACCACATTGCGCTCATTGAACAGCGGCAGTTGGATGGTGACTGGCGGCAACTGGTCGAATCGCTTTTCCGGTACGCGCGGGATCAGATGGCGCGACTGGAGATAGCGCTTAATGATCAGGTAACGGTGGGCGCCGTAGATACCCAGGATGCCGAGCAGGACGAAATAGGGAACCAGCAGGGCGTAGTCGAACCAGGCGAGTTCGTGAATGCCTGCGAAGGTTCGGTCCGACAGCACCCTGGACAGTTTCTGCATGGTCGAGGGCGGCGCAATCAGGACCGCGAAGTGGATCAGATTCATAGCGTTTAGCGGCGCGCGGCCCACATCTGGCCACGCCCTTCAGGAGAATCCCGCCGGAGCCTTCCGATGGAGTTCTCCTAAACAATTGTAATCGGGTTTCCAACGATCTTTTCCACGAATATGCCTTAGCTCGCCGCATCGCGCCAGCCGGGCATACAATAACTGTGTCCGGCTTCGTGAAGGAGACCCCACCGATGCTAACGCACGTCAAAATCCTGGCCTGGCTCCACACCGTGTTGGGCGCCATCGGCGTTCTGGCCGGATTCGCCCTGTTCAGCGGCGCGATGGCCGTGGCTGAGATCTTCCGCGCCGGGGTGGAGGAGGCAGGGATTCCACCTGAGTTCCTCCAGTTGGCGGCGTTTGTGATCACCGCGGTGATCCTGGTGATGTCGCTGCCGTGCCTAATCCTGGGCTACGGATTGATGAATCTGCGGCCGTGGGCGCGGATTCTGGGCCTGGTGTTGAGTGCCCTGAACCTACTCCATTTCCCCTTTGGCACGGCGGTGGCGCTCTACGCCTTCTGGGTCCTGCTGAAGCCGGAGACCGAGGCGATGTTCAAGAACACCCAACCTGTGACATAACCTGATTTCGGATGCAAAGGTTCCGCTGCCCACGCTTGATTCAATCGCCCTCCGCTCTGAGTTTCTTCCTGTTCAACCAACGGGTCAATGAAGTGTGCGTCGTGAGGAACAACAACAGTTCGGCAGGGAACAGATAGACGAACGACAGAGGTGACCAAGTATCCAAGCCGCTATCGAACACCCAGGTCAGGAAGCCTGCGTGGGCAACCAGCATTCCCGCCAAGAGGTACCAGAACAGGCGCGATCGGCGCTCAACTTTTCGAGCGGAGCCGTAAATGAGACCACCCAGGACCGGAGTTGAGCCGCCCACGGTGGTCAGCCATTTGAACTCATCTTTGTCCATTCCCGATCCCACAGCCCAAATGGTGAAGGTGACGAGGCCAACGCCGATAGTGATGTAGATGACGTAGTCGCGTAGACGGCTTAGAACAAAGCGGCGGTCCATTTCCACCTCACTGCCTCAAGCATCGGAAGCTAGTACACGAATAGCCAATTTGATTTCTAGTGCAGACCGCTACGCAAGCCTAGGTTGTGCAGCATCTAGGGCCTCGACTCGGCAGACGGCGCATTGTCCCGCGGGCGCAAATAGAAATCGAGTGAATCCTCCGCCGACTTCCCCTTCGGCTCCGCCCCCGCCTCCATGTGCGTCTCGCGAAACCGGCGCAGGGCGATCTCTTTCATCTTCCTGACGACATCAGGGTGCTTTGAGGCGATGTCGGTGAACTCGCCGGAGTCGTGCTCCAGGCCGAACAGCCGCTCATACCGGCCTGGCGTGGGCGATGCGGTGAGATAGCCGTCCTCACGCTTGCGCCGCCCGGAGCAGTATACATACTTCCAACGCGCGTCCCGGACGAAGACCTCCTCGTTCTCGAGATACTCACTGACAATGTGGTCGCGGACGGCCTTCGGTTTGCGCCCCTCGGTGTAGGGCAGAAGAGACCTGCCGTGTTCCACGGGCAGCCGCGCCAATCCAAGCAGTTCGATGATGGCCGGGGCGAGATCCAGGTGTTCAGTGAACTGCCGCACAACGCCTTGGCGGACGCGGCCGGGCAGGCGCAGAATCAGCGGCACGCGCAACGCCGGATCGTAGCCGCAGTGCTTCTCGAAACGGCCGTGCTGGCCCAACATGTAGCCGTGATCGGCGGTGTAGACGACCAGCGTGTCGCGCTCCAGATCGAGTTGCTTCAAACGGGTCAGAACGCGGCCGATGTTGCGGTCGAGGAAGTGGACCGCGGTGTAATAGGCGGCGGCGATGCCGCGTTTCTCGGCGGGGGAAAGGCTCTTGAAGATGAGCGGGATCTGCCAGGCGTCCTCGGCGCCGGGATCGAGGGTGTCGAAACCGGCAGGGTCGAACTCGGAGCGGTCGTCGATGGGGAAGTCGAACGGCGAATGCGGTTCGTGGAAGCTGGTCCAGAGAGCAAAGGGCTTGCCGCGTTGCTGTTCCAGAAAGTCCTCGGCCTGGCGGGCGATGAAGGTCCCTTTCATTTGAGCGTCGGAGCGGGGGAAAGGCAAGCAACCGGCGTTGAGCCACTCGGCGGCGGGCGTCTGGAATGGCCGCCAGGGCAGGGATTTCGTTGCGATGCCCGATGGCAGCCGATCCGGATTGACTTCGGCCGCCCAGCGGCGCTGCATGATGTCCTCGGTCTGGCAGAGATCATAGCCGTGCAGGCCGGGTTCGCCCGGCCGGTTGAAGTGCATCTTGCCGAAGACGGCGGTCGAGTAGCCTGCTTGTTTGAGCTGACGCGCCAGGGTGGGCTTGGCGGTGGACAGGGCGGTGCGGAGTTGGGTGACGCCGGACATATGCGGCATCTGGCCGGTGAGCAAGGATTGACGTGAGGGGGTGCAGACGGGGGAATTGCAGTAATGGGCGGCGAAGCGTGTGCCTTCCGAGGCCAGCCGGTCCATGTTGGGGGTCCGGGCGCGGCGGTTGCCGTCGGCGCCCAGGACGTAGCCGGCGTGGTCGTCGGCCATTAGAAACAAAAGGTTTGGCGGCTTTCCACCGAGCCGATGGCGGAGCACGGCGGGGGCCAGCGATGCGTGGAAGTCCCTTCGGGTGATCACTGATGGGCATTATAATCAGATCAGGGGAGCGTGTCCCCGGCAGGGTTTCGAGATGGACATAACGCTAAACACCCGGATGGTCGAAGTGTTGAACGCCGTCGTGCGCACTTACATCGAGACCGGCGAGCCGGTTGCGTCAAGGACGATCGCCCACGCCCGGCGCGACAATCTGAGCCCGGCCACGATCCGCAACATCATGGCCGATCTGGCCGATCTGGGTTTCCTCAGTCAACCGCACACGTCAGCCGGACGCATTCCGACGCCCAAAGCATTCAAACACTTCGCGCAGACCGTGGCCGCCAGCCGGTCGTTGGCAAACGAGTTGTCCTCCCTGCGCGAAGAGCTCATCCAGCTCAAGACGCCCGAGGACCGCGCCGAATTTTCGTCTCACCTTCTGACCGAGATGACCCACAACATGGGTATCGTCGCCGCCATCGCCACGGCCGGACTCGAACTCGATCAGGTGGAGCTCATTCTGCTGCCCGACATGCGCGTGCTGATGATCGTGGTGACGCGCGACGGCAGCATACGCAACCAGGTGACGATGCTCGACGAGCCAGTGACCCAGGACGAACTCCACTCGATCCGCAATTACGTCAACCGCAACTTCGCCGGCTGGAGCCTCCCCTCAGCCAGAGCCGAACTACGGCGGCGGTTTGAATTCGAAAGCGCCGCTTACGACCGTGTCTTGCGCCAACTGACGCGGCTCTACGAAAAAGGATTGCTCGACATCGCTTTCACTCCTGCGGTGTTTGTCGAGGGCGCGGCCAACCTGGTGGGGTTGGACCTGCATCTGACCAAGGAGAAATTGCGCGCCCTGTTCCGCGCCCTGGAAGAGAAGAAGCGCTTGATGGACCTGCTCGACCAGTTCCTCGACACCGATTCCGAGGGACTCCAGGTCCAGGTCGGCCTTGAGAAAGCGCATCCGTCGATGAAGGACCTGACGCTGATCGGCGTGACCATCCATCTGCCCGGAGGCATCGAAACCAAGATGGCCGTGCTTGGGCCGATGCGGATGAACTACACGAAAGTGGTTTCGGCCGTGGCACACGTCGGAGAAGCCATACGGAGTCTGCCCCGATAGAACCTGCGATGCCGGAGAGCCCTTCAGAACCAAACATGCAAGAAGAAAACAATAACGCCGGTGTCGCGCCCGAAGCGGCCCCGGAGGCCGACGCCTTCGAGACGATGGATGTGGCCGCCCTGCTGGAACAACTGGCCGCGGAGCGCGACCGTCTTGAAGCCGACAAGGCCGCCCTGAGCGACATGCTGCTGCGGCGCAGCGCCGAATTCGACAACTACCGGAAGCGCACTGAGCGCGAACGGTCCGATCTGATCGAATACGCCGCCTCTGATGCGGTGAAGGCAATGCTGCCCGTGCTCGACGATCTGGAACGCGCCCTGGCACAGGCGCCGGCCGGCGAGGAGTTCACGCGCGGCGTCGAATTGATCTACCAGCGGATGGTAGACGCACTCGGCAAGCTGGGGTTGGAGGCGATCGTGGCCGAGGGCCAGCCATTCGATCCCAATCTGCATCACGCTATCGAGATGGTTCCCTGTGAGGAGGGCGAAGACCACACGGTGATCGGCGACCTTTTGCGCGGCTACAAGTTCAAGGGACGGCTGCTGCGGCCGAGCATGGTCCGCGTGGCGGTAAGGCAATAGGGGAGCCGCCAAGTGGCAAAACGCGATTACTACGAGGTGCTCGGCGTCCAACGCAACGCGGTCGAGCAGGAACTCAAGAGCGCTTACCGCAAGCTGGCGCTGAAGTACCATCCCGACCGCAATCCGAACAACAAAGACGCCGAAGAGCATTTCAAGGAAGCTTCCGAGGCCTTCAGCGTCCTCACAGACGCCGACAAACGCCGCGCCTACGACGCCTACGGCCATGCCGGCGTGGGCAGCGCCGCCCAACAGGGGTTCAATCCAGACGCCTTCGCCGACTTCTCCGACATCTTCGGCGACTTTTTCGGCTTCGGCGACCTGTTCGGCGGAGGCGGCGCGCGCCGCCGCACCCGGGCCCAGCGCGGCGACGACGTCCGGTACGATCTCGAAATCTCGTTTGAGGACGCCATCCGCGGGCTCGACGCCGACATCCAACTGCCCAAGCTCGAAAGCTGCTCTGCGTGTCACGGGTCTGGCGCTGAGACCGAGGATGGGTGGACCAAGTGTGCTACCTGCCAGGGCCGCGGCGAGGTTTTCTACCAGCAGGGATTCCTTTCGATCCGCAAGAGCTGCGGAACTTGCGGCGGGCGCGGCAAACTGTTGCGCCGTCCGTGCCGGGTCTGCAAGGGCGAAGGCGCCACCCAGGTGACGAAAAAGCTCAAGGTGAAGATCCCGGCGGGTGTCGACACGGGCATGAAGATGCGCCTTCAGGGCGAGGGCCAGCCGGGCGCCAACGGCGGTCCGCCGGGCGACCTCTATGTGTTCCTCAACGTGAAGCCGCACGCGATCTTCGAGCGCAGGGAGTATGACCTGCATTGCGTGGTGCCGGTCAACATGGCCCAAGCCGCGCTCGGCACTCACATCGACGTGCTCACGTTCGATGGCCTGGAGTCGATCAAGGTCCCCGAAGGCATCCAATCCGGCGAAACCATGCGGCTGCGCGGCAAGGGCGTGCCCTTTGTCAACGGTGGCGGCCAGGGGGATCTGATCGTGCATATCGAGGTGAGGACGCCGAAGAAGCTCACGCGCGAACAGAAACGGCTCTTCGAGCAGTTGCGAGAATCGCTGCCCGCCGAAAACGAGCCCGAGGAGAAGAGCCTGCTGGAGAAGTTGAAGGACTACCTGGCCTGACGCGCCAGCCACGCCCACGGCGGCATTGGATGGAAACAACCGGAACTCACCGCGGCCCACGCATCGCCATCTTCGGCGGCACTTTCGATCCCATCCACAATGCCCACTTGCGCATCGCCCGCGAGGCGGCCGACACGTTCGCGCTCGACCAGGTGCTGTTCATCACGTCCTGCCACCCGCCGCACAAGACCGCCGGTGCGACAACCGGTTTTGAACACCGCCACCACATGGTGGAACTGGCCTGCGAGGCCGACCCGCGCTTCGTTCCGTCGCGCATTGAGGAGGGCCGCGGCACAAGCTACTCGATTGCCACCATCCGCAAGGTAAGGGCCGGCCTGGACGCCGCCGCAACCCTCTTCTTTCTGATTGGCGCCGACGCTTTCGCCGAGATCGGCTCGTGGTACAAATCCAGCGAGGTCGTGCGTTCAGTCGAGTTCATCGTCGTGTCGAGGCCGGGCTACGCTTACCCCGTGCCAGAGGGCTCGGTCGTACACCGGTTGGAGACGCTCGCGCTTCCTGTCTCCTCATCGCAGATCCGCCAGAGCCTTCAGCAGGGCCAGGGCGCCGGGGATCTGCCCGAAAGCGTCGCATACTATGCTGAACAGCACGGTCTCTATCAGACAAGGTGATTCGAAACTGTGACCGGTAGAATCTTCGCGAAACTCATTGGCGCCATGGTGCTGATCATGGTGGTAGCGCTGGGCGCGATCGACCTGCTGGCTTCGCGCATGACGGAGAGCGCCTATATCGACACCCTCACCCGGGAGTTGACAGGCAAGGCCCGGATGATAGAGGTGATCGGCGGCCGCGCTCTCAGCGGCATGGTGGCAACCGACTTGAAGGCCATGGCCACTGCCGCTGGGGGACGCATTACGCTGGTGCGGCGGGACGGCGTCGTGGTCAACGACAGCAACGCCGACCCGGCGCACATGGAGAATCACAGCCACCGCAAGGAGATCGCCGAAGCGATTCAGGGCCGGACCGGCGTCAGCATCCGCCGCAGCCCGACGCTCGGCACCGATTACCTCTATGTCGCCGTGCCCGTGGACGGCGGCGCACTCCGGTTGGCCCGGCCGCTGGACAGCGTGCACGCGCGGATCGGCGAAATTCGCTTGAAACTGGCAGTCTATACCGGCATTGCCTTCCTGCCCTCCATCCTGCTGGCGGCATGGTTCGCGCGTTCGGTCTCGGCCAAGATGGGAGCGATCATCGACTACGCTTCGACGCTCGCCACGGGCGACTTCAAACCGCGGTTGCCGCTTCAAGGCAACGACGAATTGGGCATCCTGAGCCGGCAGTTGAACGAGACCGGCCAGAAGCTGCAGGCCATGTTCGAGGAACTCGAGCGCGAGCACGCCGAGATGGAAAAGGTTGAGCGCGTCCGGAAGGACTTTGTCGTCAACGTCTCGCACGAATTGCGGACGCCTCTGGCTTCAATCCAGGGCTACACCGAAACCCTGCTCGACGGCGCCATCAACGACCAGGAGAACAACGTCCGGTTCCTCCAGATCATCCAGCAGAACGCCGAACGCCTGGGCCGCCTCACAGCCGACTTGCTCACGATCTCCCGCGTCGAGCTGAAGACACAGCGTTTCCAGTTCGCTTCCTACCGCATTCAGAATCTGCTAGAGGATTGCATCGCCTCGCTACTTCCCGTGGCTGAGAAGAAGCGTATCAGGCTGTCGCTGGAGGCCAGCGAAGGCAATGCCGAGGCCTTCTGCGACTCGGAGGCCGTCCACCAGATCATGAGCAACCTGATCGACAATGCCATCAAGTACACGCCCGAAGGCGGCGATGTCCGCGTCCTGACGAGCCGGCGCGATAGCGGCGTCGAAGTGCGCGTCGCCGACAGCGGCATGGGCATTCCCGCCGAGGACCTGCCGCGGCTGTTCGAGCGGTTCTACCGCGTTGACAAGGCGCGCTCGCGCGAACTCGGTGGCACGGGTTTGGGACTGGCGATCGTCAAGCACCTGGTGAAGGCGCAGGCGG
>Ga0116171_10005321_pt1 | contig 11334 bp, 9 predicted proteins | sample AD_JPNHW2_MetaG_FD_89798 | JGI IMG/M metagenome (GOLD analysis project Ga0116171, IMG submission 89798) | Active sludge microbial communities of municipal wastewater-treating anaerobic digesters from Japan - AD_JPNHW2_MetaG | ecosystem: Engineered > Bioreactor > Anaerobic > Digestate | place...
GCGTCAAAGACCCTGTCAATGAAACCGGTGGAGATGAAATCGGAAATGAGCATCTTTTTGATCAGTCCCTGGAGAATCAGGAACAGACCGTACCCGAACTCGTTGCGGCTGATTGTATAATTGCCGTGCATCTGCGGGATGAACTCCGAGGCTCTTACGATGGGGCCGGCCACAAGCTGCGGAAAGAACGTCAGGTAAAATGCAAAATCGACAATGTTGCGTTCCGCTGCCATCCTGCCGCGATAGATGTCAATACTGTAGCTGAGAGCCTGGAAGGTGAAGAATGAGATGCCCACCGGCAGGATGATTGTGTTGACGTTGAAGTTCGTTCCGAACAGACTGTTTGACAATGAGGAAAAGATGTCACGGGGGATAAGCGAAGTGTTGAAAACCGAGTTTATCACCTCGGTAAAGAATCCCGCATACTTGAAATATGAGAGGAACCCAAGGAGCATGACCAGGTTGGCAACCAGCCAGAACCTTTTACCTGCCTTTTCCTTTGCCTTTTCTGTCATGAGGGCGGTATACCAGGTGAGCAGGGTGGTCAAAAGCAGCAGGATAATGAAGAGCCCGCCGGCACGGTAGTAAAAATAGAGGCTTACAACCAGGAGCCAGGTATGGCACATTGCCCTCTTCCGGTTCAGCAAAGCAAATCCTGCCATCACCACGAGGAAGAAGATCCAGAATGCAGGGGTTGTAAAGATAAAGGTCTGGTCCGGGTGATACCTGAGTACCGAAGTAAACCAGGCCATGACCTGCCTTGCCAGGCTGTACTTTCTGCCCTCCGTCTGGTCTGATTCATCTTTAAGCTCATAGTACGCTGAATCTCCGGCCGCAAGGGAATCTGGGAGCGAGCCTTTGACTGAGGCTGCAAGGGAATCTGGAATCGAGCCTTTGACTGAGGCTGCAAGGGAATCTGGAATCGAGCTTTTGACTGAGACCGAAAAGGAATCTGCAAGCGGTTGTTGTTTCTCCGGAATGACCGGCATTGTCAGGGGTCGCAGAGACAGGAGGGCGGAATACATCCTTGAGGCAATGGTGTCAGTTCCCTCGTTTGAAAGATGTGTCAGGTCCTTTGAAGACAGCGGAGGCTTGAAGTTATACCAGTTAAGGATGGAGCCTGGACCGCCCATTGCTTCCCATGCGTCCCAGAAGAGTGCCCCGCTTCGTGAGGCAGCCGTCTTCTGTGCATCACGAATGGCCATGATGTTCGGGAACCGCCGGATGGTGTCATTTTCCCGCAGTGCCATGTCTGTCACGCTGACAATCACCACAGGCACATTACCGGTTGCCTCCTTCAGGTAATTGATCTGTTTGACCAGTCCCTCCTCATAATAGTGGTACTCACTCCTTACATTTCTTACGACATTGAGCCCGAACTGCAGAAAGACTATGTCAGGCCTGAGGCCGGAAAAGCATTTTTCAAACACCTCCCTGTCAGTCATGACAAATTCGAGCCCGGCGCTGCCGCGTACAGGTATATTGTCGACGATAATCCCGGTGCTGCTCTCGAGGCTCAGGGCGTATATGTCAGGTGAATTGCGGCCGGTGAACTCCACGGTCACTTCCGAAACTGAAGGGAGTGTGACGGAATATTCCATCGGTCCTTCACCCATCTGCAGCATTGCAAAGTCAACCAGTGAGTTGCCTGACCTGATGCCTGCCAGTACCGTGTCATGATTGTTTCCGTAAATGATTCTCAGGTTGTCATATACTGACACCGCCGGGTCAGCACCGGGGACGGCGCTGATTTTAACCGTTGCAAAGGAGCGAGTCTGCATGCTGTCAGCCGGCGGTGTGAAACGGCACAACGCCAGCATTGGGCCAAGCCTGTTGTGAGGCAGTGCCCCGCTTCTGTAATCGAGCAGCGTGTATCTCTTCCAGTTTGATGAGGAGCGCACAACCCATGAACGGGTGTACATCACCGGCATCACCGGGGATATCATCCCCGGGCCTGTCCCGCCTCCCTCCTTCCTCAGCTCACGCCTGAGCAGCGAAGTGACACGGTCACCCTCAACCTGCGAGTCACCATAGTAAATGATTCTTACCTGTCGCCCTGCCGCCAGTGAATCTCTTACCAGATCACCGGGATGCAAAGGCGCGGGAGCCAGGCGGACTGCTGTTACGGAACCGGATGATCCGGTACCAACCCGGTCCGGACCAGTCTCACCGGCAGTGCCAGGCACATCGGCAGGCATGGTGTCAGTGCCGGCAGTTGCACCGGATGCACCTTTGCTGTTGTGAACTGCGCTCTCCTTCTCATGTTGTAAGGCCCTTGCTCCCGGCCACCGGCTTACAGTCAGCAGGCTCAGGAGGAACGATGTCAGGACGACAGCAAGCAGAAATAGCAGGATTCTGCCGGGGCGCATATTTCTCAATTATTCAGCTTTTCTTTCTGATCCGCAGCTTCTGTCCCACCATTATCCTTGAAGCATCGGAGATATTATTCAGGCTGAGAATGTCATTGGCTGAAACACCACTGAATTTCTTGGCTATATCCCACACCGTATCGCCATACCTGACGGTATAGAACTCATAGTCACCATCTCCTGACGGAGTTGTTGATGACTGCGATGATGCCAGTGCCAGTGCAGTGGTTCCCACAGGTTTGCCCTCCATCTGCTGCTTCTCGGCAAAGGTCATGGTGTTGATTTTGCTATAACGCTCAGCCTTTGCCGGATTAACGTATACTGAAAGTTTCTGCCCCACCCTGATTGTGTTACGGTAAATGTTGTTCCAATATCTCAGCTCTGAAAGGGGAACGTCATACCACTCCGAAATAAATCCAAGATTATCTCCGTCCTTGACGGTGTATGTCAGCTTGGTCTTGCCGCTTACGTCAGGCGGGGTATAGGTGGAGGTAGACTGCTGCGGCATGGTGGTCTGGTTGACAGTAGTCAGGTACTGATCTTTTCTGTAGCCCGTAATTGTGTCAGTCATTGCAATGAAATCACCCAGCCTGTCAAGAGGCATGGTGACGGGGCTGGGCCTGCTTCGTCCCGGAACAAGGCCTGTACGGTACTGGGGGTTCATCGCCCGCAGCTCATCCAGCGGCAGGTCAAGAACTGCAGCTATCTGCTCAAGATGCATGTCGGTAGATACCATAACAGTGTCAACGGCAAGCGGGAGATTGATTTGTATGGGTGTGATATTGTGCTCACGGTAATAATTCATTGCATATGTTGCCGCCACGTAAGCCGGGATGTAACCGCGTGTCTCACGGGGCAGGCGGTAGTATATCTCCCAGTAATCCTTCCGGTTGCCAGAACGGCGGATTGCCTTGTTGACGTTGCCCGGACCGCAGTTGTAAGCGGCAATCACCAGGATCCAGTCATTGTAAATCCCATAAAGATCCTTGAGGTATTTGGCAGCGGCATGGGTTGCCTTGACGGGGTCACGCCGTTCATCCACCACGGAATTGATTGTCAGGCCGTACATCCTCCCGGTGCTGTACATGAACTGCCAAAGCCCCGTGGCGCCTACACGGCTGACAGCATTGGGATTGAGAGCCGATTCAATCACTGCCATGTACTTAAGTTCCACGGGAAGGCCGTAATAATCAAAGATATCCTCGATCATGGGGAAGTAGAAATCCTGCATCCCCAGCATTATCCTGAATTTGTCAACCTTACGCTCGGTATAGACATGGATGTGGTTACGGACAATATTGTTATAGGGCGGGATAATAACCGAGTTGATGCGGCTGAGGCGGTCCTTGTATATCGAATCGCTGAATTCGGAAATGAGTGAATCAGTGTCCGAGATGTCGGTGCCTGCGATGGACATCCGGATGAACCAGTTGTTCAGAAGACTGTCAAGATCGCGCTCGACAAGCGCAGTTGATTCATCACTTCTTATAATAATAGTATCATTGACCGCGAAAGCAGGAAGGGCAACCATGGTCAGCAGCAGCGGCAGGATGAGGTTTTTCAGTTTCTTTTTCATTCGTTTAAAAACTCTTGCTTCATTTGTCGGATGGAACTTGCATGAAATATAATAATCGATTCTTTATCTGAACATCAGTTCATGCAGGTTTCATAAAGTTAGAACGTCTTTGTCAGGGCAAATGTTATACCCGGTGATACTCCGGTAAAATTAAAATTCAGCGGTATTACCGAAGCCCTGAGGTCATCGGTGATATCATAATCAAAAAGACTGGCATCAACATTCGCGTCAATGATGGTCAGAAGGTACCACGCGGCAATGCCTATATATGAGAGGTCACGGTACTTCCGGTAATAATCCACCCCGTTGCGCAGGGTTGTTTTCACCCATGCCTGGGTTGACGGGATGTAATCATCGGGGTACAGCACAGGGTCATACTTCGAAGGATCGAGGCCTACAAGATCATTAAGGAGGCTGATGTAGCTGTCTGTCTCGGGAATGATGTCGTTAAAATCCTGGTAAGCACTGATGAATGAGTTGTAGCTTTTAGTGTTAATTGTGACGGCGTAACCCAATGCACCAAACCCCGCGTAAACGAAAGGGACCTTCCAGTATTTGCGGTTGTATATCTGCCCCAGCCCCGGAAGTGCTGCGGCAAACATGGTTGACCTGATTGGTTCAATTGTGTATCGCCTTACCTTTGCCTTGCGGACAGGAATGGTATCAGCTGTCTGCCCTGTGCAGGTCAGTGATACTGCAAGAAGGATGATTGATGCTATTGTGCTTCTGAACTTCAAGGGCAAACATTTTCCGTCTGCCGGCAAATATAAGTAAAATTACCTGTTAAGCTTATCGAGCAATCCTATTATGCGTTCCATCTCATCACTGTCAGCGAACGGGATAACGATCTTCCCCCTGCCTTTTTCGTTGATGCGGAACTGCACTTCGGACTGGAAGAGAGTGCTGAGCTGCTCTGACAGTTCCCCGAACTCGGTATTAAGCTTCTTTTTCTTCTCTATCCTGGCGGTGTCCTTTGAGGCAGCGCTCTGGAGGTGTCTTACCAGGTCCTCTGTGGCACGTACTGAGAGATCCTCCTCGATTATATGGTAAAATACATTTATCTGTTTTGCAGGGTCCTCGATGTTCACCAGGGTTCGTGCATGACCCATGGTCAGGTTGCGGTTGCGGATTCCCAGCTGTATTTCAGCGGGCAGCCTGAGCAGGCGAAGGTAATTAGCCACCGTGGAGCGCTGTTTGCCAACCCTGTCACTCAGCTGTTCCTGTGTAAGGCTGCACTCCTCTATAAGGCGCTGGTAGGTTATAGCCACCTCAACGGCATCAAGGTCTTCCCTCTGAATGTTTTCAACGAGGGCCATCTCGAGCATGGCGGTGTCATCGGCTGTACGGATATATGCCGGCACATGTGTCAGGCCGGCCATACGCGCTGCGCGAAGCCGGCGTTCGCCGGCGATGAGCTGGTAGCGGCCGTCACCCGTCTCGCGCAGGGTGAGGGGAACCACTATCCCCACCTGCCTGATGGAAGAGGCGAGCTCTTCAAGCGACTGGCTGTCAAAGCGCGTGCGGGGCTGAAAAGGGTTGGCCTCAATTGTGTTGATGTCAATCTGGAGATTGGCCTCAACCTTCTTCTCAAGGGCCTCTTTTTCAACGCCTTCAATAAGGGCACCGAGACCTCTGCCCAGCGGGCTCTTTTTGTTCGTGTTCATGGCGCGGTAAAACGGTTATTGGTTCTTTTGCCTGGCTTCCACCCTCTCGAGCAGTTCACGGGCCAGGTTGAGATAGTTGACCGTACCCCTTGATTCGGCATCGTAGAGTATTGCAGGCTGGCCGTAGCTGGGTGCTTCGGAGAGCTTGACATTCCTGCCGATAATGGTGTTGAATACCATCTGCTGGAAATGACGGGTGACCTCTTCAACCACCTGGTTGGCCAGGCGCAGGCGCGAGTCATACATCGTAAGCAGGAAGCCCTCTATCTCCAGGGCCGGGTTCAGGTTGGTCTGGATGATCTTTATTGTATTGAGCAGCTTTCCCAACCCTTCAAGCGCAAAATACTCACACTGCACAGGGATGATCACCGAGTCTGCAGCAGTGAGGGCATTTACCGTGAGAAGGCCCAGTGAGGGCGAACAGTCAATAAGAACATAGTCATAGTCTGCGGCCACCGGTGCAAGCACCTTCTTCAGCGTCTTCTCCCGCTCCGGCCTCTCAAGCATCTCTATCTCAGCCCCCACAAGATCAATGTTGGAGGGAATGACTGAAAGATTGTCAATGCCGCACTGCAATACGGCCTGTCCCGGGTTGACACCGTCTATCAGGCAGTCATATATTGTTGTCTTCACCTGCTTGAGGTCAATTCCTACCCCCGATGTGGCGTTCGCCTGGGGGTCTGCATCAACAATGAGAACCTTCTTTTCAAGCGCGGCCAGACTCGCGGCCAGGTTGATTGCAGTGGTCGTCTTTCCTACTCCTCCCTTCTGATTGGCCAGTGCTATTATCCTTGACATATGATCCTTTTTTTCCTTAATTTAATGAGCTTCAAATTTACAATTAATGCCATAGCCCGAAATCCGGCCCCTTATGTTATTGTAAACAATTTTTTCGGGGTTATTAACACGTTTTGAACAGGGCGCTGTGACTTTCAGGCCGCCTCAGTTGCGTGTGGCAGGTGAAACAGTAATCTCATAAATGCGCGGCCAGTATTTGCCGGTGACGAAGAGCCGCCTTCCCCCCTCATCCCAGGCAATGCCGTTAAGTACGTCGGTTTGTGGTTCGCGCTCATCGCGCGGAAGAATGTTGTTCAGCTCAACATATCCCAGTACCTTCCCCGTATGCGGATCAATCCTTGCAATCCGGTCAGTCTGCCAGATGTTTGCCCAGAGCTCACCGTCAATCATCTCAAGCTCGTTCAGGTTGTCAACAGCGCCTTTGTTATCCCACACATCAACCGATGACAGCACGTTGAAATCAGCATCGAGGAACCAGATGACGTTCGTTCCGTCACTCATCACCAGGCTGTCACCCATGGTGGTCAGCCCCCATCCCTGTGTCTGGTAATAAATCCGGTTAATCTGCCTGAGAGTCTCCTTCTCATAAACAAATCCAACCTTGCTGGTCCATGTAAGCTGGTAAATGCGGTCACCCAGCAGTGCCACCCCTTCGCCGAACAGTGACCCGTCGAGACTGACCTGGCTTATGACCTTCCCGGTCTCCGGCTCCACCTTCCTGAGTGATGACTCTCCCTGCTGGCCGGTACCCTCATAGAAGAACCCCTTGTCATAAACCAGGCCCTGGGTGTATGCCTTCCTGTCATGCGGATAGCTTCTGACCACCCGGTAACGGTACAGAACCGGCGTGACGTCAGAGGTCAGGTTAACGAAAAGAGTCACTGTCTGAGGTTTTGAGGCCGATGAGTAAGCCACCACCCTGACTGAAATCCTTCCCGGGTCACCTTCCGTCTCCAGGTCCGACGTGGAGGGAAGGGTCAATATTGTCTCTGCCAGCCTGCCTCCTACCCAGACCTGCACGGAGTCAACAGTGACCTGGCCAGCGGCGCGGGCCACGGAAAAGACAATCTTTTCATTGCAGGGAAAGGAAGCATTATCAGCAGGTGCAAGCACTTCGATCAGCCTTTTCGACGGCCTGGTATCGGAATCCCGGCTCACCTGGCCGTTCTCCCCGGCCCTGGCCTCGCGTCTGTCCGTTGATCCCGAACAGGAGATCACTGCCACCAGCACCAGGCTAAGCAGTGAAATGTACACAGCACTTCTCTTCATGGGTTTTGTTCATTTTTTTCCAAAAAGGTTGAACCGGCGTTTCTTAATCTCGCGCATTGCCTGTTCTTCCCTGTCAGACCATGGATCAATCATATTGAGAACCTCGCCCCATCCCGGGAAACCGCCCACATTCTTGTCATCAATGAAGATGTCAACATTGATCTTCCGCGGCGTATTGTCTGTCCATTGTTCCTCCGGGTAGTTGCGGTTTACTGCATAGAACTCAATTCCGTTCTGACGGCAGTAGTCAACGGCATCCTGCAACTCCTTCCCTTCACGGAAGGTCCACAGGATAAGCAGCGCACCCCTTTTCTGAAGCTCCTTCAGCGTGATGAAGGCGAAAAGCTTCTCCTTTCCAATGGCGGGGTACTCATGGTCCACAATGGTACCGTCAAAGTCAACTGCTATTTTTATATTAGTCAGATCTCTCATAATCCGAAGGCAAAAATAAACAAATAATAGTTGTCAGTATTGTTGTAATTTTGCCATGACTCAAAAAGAGTTATGACAAAACACATCCCGAACACTCTGACCCTCCTTAACCTTGTGTGTGGATTTGCCGCAACAGTCTGCGCCATAAAAGGTTATAATGATTATGCATCGTATTGCATCATGGCCGGCATGGTGTTCGATTTCTCCGACGGTTTTGCTGCGAGGTTGCTGAAAGCCTATTCAGCCATGGGAAAGGACCTTGACAGCCTTGCTGACGTTGTTACTTTCGGGGTTGCACCAGGCGCCATCATCTTCAATCTCCTAAACACGGGAGGCATGACTCTGCTGCCGTGTTTTGCGGTGGCTGCCATTATTCCTGCTGCCTCGGCGCTGAGACTGGCAAAATTCAACAATGACCCCGGCCAGTCAGTCTCCTTCAGGGGCATGGCTACACCGGCCAGCGCATTCACCGTTGTGTCAGTGGTGCTGGCAGCTGCCTTTACTGATTACCGGATCTATGACACGATGGCGGGGTCACCGCTGTTCATCACCATTCTTGCAGTGTTCCTGGCAGTGATGATGCTGCTGAATGCGCGCATGTTTTCGCTGAAGCTCTCCAGCCTGAAATGGAAGGGAAACGAAGAACGCTACATATTCCTGGCACTTGGCATTCTGTTGCTGGTCGTCTTCAGGATGGCAGCACTGCCAATGATAATGGCCGTTTATATCCTTATCTCATTCCTTTTCCCCGTCATTGCCGGCAGGAAGGCATCCTCCGGCGCTGCGTAGGCGCTTCATAACCTCATCCTGGCGGCGGATAGACTCTTCATGGATGATCCGTATCACCCTGCCGACAAACTCCCCGTCAAGACCCTCGCTGAGGCCATGCCGGGTTCTGGATTGAAGTATCTCTAGCCATCGCTCAAGCTGGAAGACGGTTACGCCGCTGCGGCATTTATACTCCCCCATCTCCTCTGATATCCTCATCCTCGAGGCGAGGAGGCCTATCAGCTGGTGATCTATCGAGTCTACCCGGTTGCGCAGTTCCTCCAGGTGGTTGATGAACCCTGTGTCACCGCAGGTAGATGACCGGAACTGCAACTCGCTCATCATCTTTTCAAATTCCTCCGGGTCAAGCTGCTGGTCCTTGTCGCTCAGTGCATGGGCAGGGTCATTGTGCACCTCCACCATCAGTCCTGCCATGTTCATGTCAAGGGCCTTCTGTGCCGTCTCCGGCACCAGGTCAGCTTTGCCTGACATATGGCTGGGGTCACATATAACCGGCAGTGAAGGGATCCGGCTGCGCAGTTCAATTGCCAGTTCCCACTTGGGAATATTGCGATAGCGGCTTTTATCGTAGGGGGTGAAGCCCCTGTGCACAGCAGCGATCTTCCTGATACCTGCGCTGTAGACTCTCTCAATGGCTCCGATCCAGAGCTCCAGGTCAGGACTGAGCGGGTTCTTGACCATCACGGGGATTTCTGCACCCTGCAATGCTGAGACGATTGCATCAACACTGAAGGGATTTGACACCGTCCGTGCTCCGATCCACACCGCGTCTATGCCTGCCTCCAGGCACATCATGGCATGCTCCGGGGAGGCCACTTCCACTGCAACGGGCAGACCTGTTTCCGTCTTCACCCTGCGAAGCCACTCCAGCGCCCTGGAGCCTTCACCGGCGAAAGATAATGGCCTGGAACGCGGCTTCCATAAGCCCGCCCTGAAGAGGTGAACCCTGCCGGTGGCCTTAAGCGCCACGGCCGTTGCCATGAGCTGTTCTTCGCTCTCGGCGCTGCACGGTCCGGCAATTATCATTGGCCCTTCACCAAACCCCCATGATCCCGTCTGCACAATATCCATCCGCTCCTCCCTGAAACATTATGAATAATCAGTAGGCATGACCTTCACCGGCCATCTCCTCGGTGGTGATCCGGCTGCGGTTGATTGAACTCCAGGCATACCATATATATGCCACCACAAAGGGGATGATGAATGAGACGTACATCATGGTTTTAAGGGTAAAATGGCTTGATGAAGCCTTTGCCAGCGTCAGCGAGCTGTTCAGGTCGGCCGATGAGGGATAGAATGCCGTTTCGCCATAACCAGCCATCAGGAAGAGGGCAATCACCACAGGTACTGTCCCGAAACCGGCATACCATATCGCCCTGCGTGAACCCCTGAAAATACCCAGCCAGAGTGAGACAAGGACCAGTACAACTCCACCGAGAAAGAAGATCAGGATAACTACATTGCCAAGGAGGTTATGCAGATAATGATATTTCACCAGCGTCACATCGCCTGTGACAGTGTCAGCCCTGTAGCCTTTTCCAAGAAGTATAGCCGCAACAAATGCCAGGAAGAAGACGAGGAACGGAACGGCATTCCTTGCCAGTGCCTTCCTGACTGAAGTCAGAAGGCCGTCATCATCGATACTGTTCGCGAGGTACATAAGCCCCAGTACTCTTGCAAGGAAGAGCACGGCAAATCCGAGAAGCAGGTTGACGGGATTGATCAGGGCTTCAAGCCCATGCCACCCTGAACCCCATGAAACGTGGTTAAAGAGATCGAGGGTGAAGTCGGACCCTGTGAAGAATGTTGCCACTGCCACACCGATCAGGAAAGGACCAAGGCAGCCATTTATGAAGAGGAATGTGTCGAAGACGCTTGTGCCGAAGACGTTGGCAGGTTTGGAACGGTATTCGTAGGCCACGGCCTGGATAATGAAACTGAATAAAATGGCCATCCACACCCAGTAAGCGCCGCCGAAACTGGTTGCATAGAAGAGCGGGAAGGAGGCAAAGAAGGCTCCGCCGAATGTCACCAGGGTGGTGAAGGTAAACTCCCATTTCCGGCCAAGTGAATTCACCAGCATCTTGCGTTGCATCTCATTTTTCGGGAGGGAGAAAATGAACGACTGCCCCCCCTGCACAAACATCAGGAATACAAGCAGGCCGCCCAGCAGTGATATTATCAGCCACCAGTATTCACGCAGGAATAAATAAGATATCAGCATTGTCATAATCCTTTCCTCCTAATGTTTTGGTCCGTTCTTTATCTGTTTTACCATGATGGAAATTTCAGCTGTGAGCAGTGCGGTGAAAAGCACGGCGAAGAGCCAGAATGTTGTCTGTACTGCACCTGCACTGATGTTTGAGACGGCCACATGAACAGGCATGAGGTTCTGTATTATCCACGGCTGGCGGCCCATCTCGGTGACTATCCAGCC
>Ga0116171_10005324_pt1 | contig 11332 bp, 6 predicted proteins | sample AD_JPNHW2_MetaG_FD_89798 | JGI IMG/M metagenome (GOLD analysis project Ga0116171, IMG submission 89798) | Active sludge microbial communities of municipal wastewater-treating anaerobic digesters from Japan - AD_JPNHW2_MetaG | ecosystem: Engineered > Bioreactor > Anaerobic > Digestate | place...
CGCCGTTAAGTCCAAAGGCGAATTGTAGGCAATCCATTCGCCTTCGCCGATTTTATATTCTTTCACAGACGCATCCGCCGGATAAGTTATTGTGACTGTGACACTGCCGTTGGTAGGTTCTGTCGGCGAAGCAGATATCACCGGTATATCGGGTGATGTCCTGTCAATATAATTAACAACTGTTGACCCGACCGCGCTCACATTGCCCGCCGCATCCGCGCATCTTGCGTATACAGTGCCATTAACGGATAAAACCAAAGGCTCTGTGTAAGCAGACCATACATCCTCCCCTATTTTATACTCTTTTACAACAGCATCATCCGGATAAGTTATTGTAACGTTGACATTGCCGTTTGTGGGAACAGCAGGTGCTGAAACAAAAACAGGCAATCCGGGCGCGGTTTTGTCAATATTGCTGACAATGACTGAGCTTTCGCTGCTGCTGTTGCCGGCAGCATCCATACATCTTGCGTATACAGTGTTGTTCGCAGACAAATTAAGCGCGGTTGTATAAATTGTCGATGCGCCGCCGGTTCCGATTTTATACTGTTTCGTTACAGCATCCGCCGGATAAGTTATTGTGACCGCAACATTTCCGTTTGTTACAGTTGACGGATTGGCAGAAATGGCAGGCATATCCGGCGGTGTCTTGTCAATATTTGCAACAACAACCGAACCCTCACTGCTGAAATTGCCGACCGCATCCGCACATCGCGCATAAACAGTATTATTCGCGGACAACACAACGGCGGCAGTATATGCTGTCCATGTGCTGTTGCCGATTTTATATTGTTTCACCGCCGCATCCGCCGGGTAAGTAATCGTAACCGCAACATTCCCGTTTGTCGGCACTTGCGGTGCCGCTGAAAGGCCCGGAACCGCCGGCGCGGTTTTATCAATATTTGCAACAACAAGCGAACCGGAAGCGCTTGTGTTGCCGAGTGCGTTTTGACACCTTGCATAAACCGTATTATTAGAAGTTAAAACAATTGCACCGGTATAATCGGTCCAATCACCGCTGCCGATTTTATATTGTTTTACCGTCGCATCAACCGGGTAGACAACGGTTACATTGACATTGCCGTTTGTCGGCGTTAAAGGCGATGCCGACAATACCGGTGTTGAAGGCACCGTTTTATCAATATTGCTTATGGTAACAGAGCTGATCGAACTGACATTGCCTGCGGCATCGGCACATCTTGCATAGACAACAGTATTATCAGAAACATTCACCGGGCCCGTGTAAGCTGTCCAATTGCCTGTGCCGATTTTATATTCTTTAACAGCCGCATCGGCCGAAAATGTAATCGCAACAGTCACATTGCCGCCGGTTGGCGTCAGCGGTGAGGCTTGAAGAACCGGAGCTTCCGGCGCTATTTGGTCGACATTGGTTATATCCAGATGGACTGTACTGGTAATATTGCCGAATAAATCAGTACACCTTGCCCAAACCGTACAGTTTGCCGAAACAGTTAACGGGGATAAATAATCCGACCAAATACCGTTGTCAATTTTAAATTCTCGCAAATCGGCGTCAAGCAAATAGTCTATCGAAACCGTAATATCTTTATTTGTCGGCGCCGATGTTGAGGGCGTAATAACAATTTCGGACGCAGGGGTAAAAACAGCGGCCGGGTAACCATTCCATGGATTTGAAAAACCCGCAGCCGAACTCAAGTAATAAACCGTAAATCCTGATGCGCAGCTGCCGAAAACAGTCGTCCCCATAAGGGGCGCACTACCGTAAAAATACACACTTTTCAATTTTGTGCAGCTCTGGAAAGCCGTATCGCCAAGGCTGGATACATTGTTTGGTACAGCAACTGCCGTAAGCGCGGTACAGCCTTTGAAAGCGCTGACACCGATATCAGACACCACACTGCCAAGCACAAGCCTTGTGAGCCCTGTGCAGCCGTAAAAAGCATTGTCACCGATAATCGTGACTTTATTCGGGATTCTCAGTGAAGTAAGCTTTGTACAGCCATAGAAAGCGCTTGCGCCGATGTTTGTCGCGCCTTTTGAAATATTTAAAGCAGAAAGGCCGGTACACCCATAGAAAGCGCTTGCGCCGATATTTGTCACACTGTCCGGAATGGCAATCGTTGCCAAAGCGGTGCATTTATAAAACGTTTTATCGGCAATATTCGTCAATATGTTAGAAAGTACAACGCCTGCAAGCAATTTACAGCCGCTAAACGCTTCCGAACCGATAGAAGTGACATTATTCGGGATTACCAATGAAGTTAAAGCCGTGCAATTAAGAAACGCTTTTGCGTTAATGACCGACAGCGTTTCCGGGAAAATAATACCCGTCAATTTCGAACATCCGCTGAATGCAGATACCCCGACAGAAACCAACGCATTCGGGAATGTAACGCTTGTCAGCCCGGTACAACCGTAAAACAACGAATCATTTATGACGGTAACGCCGTTAGGTAATGAAACTTCGCTAAGTCCGGTGCAGCCGTAAAAAGCTTCTTTTTCAATAACGGTTACACTTGAAGGAATCGTTATTCCGGTCAGCTGCGGGCAGGTATAAAAGGCATCCTCATATATTCTTAAAACACTTCCCGGAATCGTATAGCTGCGCAACTGGCTATACAGATAATGCAGGAGAATTGTTTTATCCTTGTTAAAGACAACACAGTCCTGACTCGAAAAGTATGGATTATTTTCATCTATATAAAGCTCAACCAGCACGGTTCCGTTGAAAGCATTAAAATTAAAAAAATTGAAACCTGAACCAAGAGTTGCCACGGCGAGTGAGGAACACCCGTTGAAAAGTTTTTCCGGAATAATTGCCACACCGTCGCCAACCGTCGCTTCGGCAAGCGCAGTACAACCGCTGAAAGCACTGACACCGATGGTTTTTACACTGTCCGGTACTGTCACGCTTAACAATGCTTTGCAGTTTGCAAAGGCGCTTGCGCCTATGGTTTCAACACTGCTGCCGATATTTAATTCCACTATTTTTAAACAGCCTGAAAAAGCGCTTGAACCAATACTTACAACGCTGCTGCCGATATTTACTTCTACTATTTTTAAACAGCCTGAAAAAGCGCTCGTACCAATTGAGGTAACATAATTTGGAATTGTGACTCCGGTAAGGCCTGTACAGTTTAAAAATGCACTGGATCCGATTGAAACGACACCATCCGAAAGAGTAAGTGAGATCATACCACTGCAGCCGCTGAAAGCACTTGTTCCGATGCTTGCAACACGGCTTCCAATAACTACAGATTCGAGAGCAATACAACCGGAAAACGCACTGGTGCCTATTGATTCAACGCTGCTCGGAAAAGTTACGCTCTTTAAGCCTGTACAACCATAGAATGTTTTCTCGTTGATGTCGGTAACGCCGAAATAATACCTGACAGCGTTTTCTATATAGTCACCGCCCGGGATAATAACGCTTTGAATTCCGGTGCAACCGGAAAAAGCGCTTGTGCCGATAACTTCGACGGTGTCCGGCATAGATATCGCTGTAAGCCGCGTCCAATTTTCAAACGCTTTTGTTCCTATTTCAGTCACACCGTTCGGAACGGTATACCCGGCAGTTTCATTAACAAGATATTGAATCAGTTTTGTTTGTTCCTTGTTAAACAATACGCAGCCGTAAGTATGCGTTGTATCATCATATATAGTTGAGAAATTCATATTTTCGGCATCCACCACAATTTCTTTAAGCCCGGTACAGGTTTTAAACGCAGAAAGGTCAATACTGCTTACGCTTTTGCCAATGATTACTTTTGTCAGCCCGGTACAGCCGGTAAAAGCATTTGCAGGAACCGCAGTAATTCCTGCGCCTATTGATGCATTGACGATACCGGTGCAACCGTTAAACACGCTTATTCCAAGGGTTTTGACACTGTCCGGCACAGCAATTTCCGTAATATGCGTGCAATTTCGAAATGCCTCCTGCCCAATTGAAGCGAGTGTTGCCGCGGCGCCGGTTTTAATCTTCAGCAAACCCGTACAACCGTAAAAAGAAGTAGTACCGATTGACGTTAAAGTATCCGGCAATGTGATTTCGGTAATGCCGGTACAAGCCCGAAACGCGTCGGTTGATATTGAAGCCAGCGCTGCCGGAAGTGTGATGCTTGTTATCTCTTCATGCCCTTCAAAAGCGCCTTTAACGGTAGTACCCGTACCTTTAATAACGGTTACAGGATATCCGCCGAGCGTATCGGGCACGGTGACAACCGCGTCAAGGCCGCTGTATGCGGTTATACTCGCGACGATATTCGGTGCGGTTCCGGATAAAGTATAGGTATAATAGCCTTCTGTATAATCCAAGGCTTTTGAAATCTGCAAAGGAACTACAGACAGCACAAAAGCCAACGATAGAAGAACCGATAACAATTTTTTCATTTTAACCAGCTCCTTTATATAATTAAAATAATTATAACACAATATTTCAAATTTGCAATGTACTGCCGACAATATATTATAAAAGCAGGGCAGACTCTCTGTCTGCCCTGCCATAAAAAGTATGTTAATCCTGATTGCTGCCGATATTTTTTTGGGATTCGGACGCTTTTGCCATTGACTCGGCATCACCGCCGGAAACTTCTTTTGACACTTGGCTTCGCCTTGAAAGCAAGTCCTCGTACATGCGCTCTTTCCGTTTACCCGTAAGGTCATAAAACAATTTCGGGATAATACCGAGGGAACCGGTTACAAATGGTATAACGGTTGACATCGCGAACAGGAAATATTTGGTCCTGTCTGTTTGGTTGAGATACCCTGCGCCCTGCTCATAGCCGAACGCTTTCATCAAAACCGACCGAAGCACCGAACCTACAACAGAAACAAGCTTTGAGGCAAGGCCCCTCGCGACACTCGTCATTCCTTCCGTACGGTAGCCGTTTTTCCATTCGCAGTAATCCATCGCTTCGTTATACATTTCCTGCGGGATAACCCTTCTGATACCGTAAACAAACATAAATAAGGTTTCCTGCGTCATAATGGCAAGTATCATGGGCAGTTTCCGTTTATACAGACCGTTTTTCATACCGCCGATTGAGCCAAAAAGGAACACCAGCACCATTAAAAAGTCACCCGTATAACTGCCGACCAGCCAAAGCGCTTTTGTTGAAAAATGCCGCCTGGCCCATGGCACCCAGGCAAAACTGGGCGTTGAAACAAAGCCACCCGGAATACCGACAATAAGCTTGATGGACGCCATACCGAGAACATCAATGTAATAATTCGACATCCCTGTACTGATAGAGAATGAACCCAGAAAATCGGAAAGAGTCATCAATAAAATCGGTTTGTTGTTTATAATCGACTTGATTCCTTGAAGAATACTCGGCCTTTCGATTGACTGCATAACCCTTTCATGCGCGATTATAAAGAAGTAAAACGCCGCCACGCCGCTGACAATTGTTGTGAACATACCCATAAAAACATAGGTGCTCTGCATTTTAAGCGCTATTTTCTTCATATTAATGGCATCAATGAGGAGCGTCATTAAAAATTCCGGTATCTGGTCCCCTAAAAAACCGGCTAAAACATTTGAAACTGTGATCAGCTTTGTCCGGTCAAGCGGGTCCGGTGTAATGGTGGCAAGCATACCGGTTTGAGCAATGCCGCTGAACGTGCCTGCTGTTTCCCTCGCAATTGCCAAAGCAAAATAAACCAAAAACTTTGTCAAATCCATTGCGGACTTGTTCGGGAACATAATCGGCATCATCCAATACAAGCAAGTGCCGATTGTGCCGGGAATCGCGAAAATTATGAGGTATGGCTTAAACTTGCCCCAGCGTGTCCTTGTTTTGTCAACAATCGTACCAAACAGAATATCGTTAATAACATCCCAAATACCGCCGATCGTGCTGATAATAGCCAGATATGAAAAATCTATTTTCAACACATCGAAGATAAAACGGTCCGAGTATTTGTTGATATTAAATTCCTGCGATGCTTTAAATAAAGTATACCCAAAAATTTCTTTGGTACCGACATATCGCCTGCCCTGTGCCGCATAAGCGATTTTATCCAACTCAATTTGCTCGGCTGTTTTGGTGACAGTTGCTGCCATTGACGCACCTCCGTTTAGATTAAAATCAGTAACTTTATAAACATTACCATATCTGCTATTTTATATCAAGTTATTTTATTTAATATTCCCATTTTTTATAATATCTAAAATAATTTCGGCAACAGTTGTGCCCGCGGAACATTTTATTCCGCGGGCACAATAAAATCGATACGAAACCGTCATTCAATTAAAACAGCATGCTTGGCGCCGATGATATACGGCAACATCCGGTCGTTCATAGCAACGGTTACATTTGCAGGAATTGTGCTTATTGTGTTACCGATAATACTGCCGTGCCAAGTAGTATTGCCCTGGCCTATCGTAACTTGCCCTCTGGGCGCATATATGATTCCGTAGCCGTCCGTACCGCCGAAGTTCAGGTCAACATTGCCATATTTCGCATAAATACTTAATGTTTTATTTGACAAAACATGAACATACCCATTAACAAACGTTATGTTGGATTCCGCAAAGAAGCAACCGGAAGTAGTCATATGATAATCACAGATTATTGAACCGCCCGAATTATCAAAGCGCCTTTTCGCAAACAGCAAACCGTTTCCATCCATATAGATACCGGTATTGCCATAACCGTAAGAAGAGGGGATTTTACCTGAAACCGTTATATCACCATAGACAACCAATTTACCTCTGTTAATAAGGCCTGACGCAAAATTCACACTGCCGATTATTATATAGTTTTTACCTGTAGGCACTGTGAATGTACCGTGAGCGGAAATCCAGTTATTAACCTCAGCAGCAGTCCAAATAACATTATATCCCCACGGATATTTCGGTTCCAGCTGTTCAACAACCGAATCAAAACTCGGTGACAATATGTCAATATAGGACGCTCCGGGGACAAGCTTACCATAGCAACCAGAACCTCCTTTTGTTGAAATCGTACCGCATGCTTCAATAGCACCCATAACATAATAATTTTTGTTTTTTCCATCGTCAAAATTATTATTAGTATGTATGCTGCCCATAATATAGTAATTTGTTTTCATGTTCAGCGGAACAGTCTTCGAACCCGAAAAAAGCAGATAATCGAACGCACCGCCGGCCGGCTTCGCATCATAATAAGCCGTTGCTCTACAATTATAATTCAAATGTTTAATCCCTAAAATATTGGCAAAATATGTTTTTTGCTGCTGCGCTCTGCCAACCTTTATTTTATTGTAATAATCCGGATAATCCGGATCTGTCGGGAAACTTACTACAACATCACTTGAACTGAAACCGTTCTTTTGAATGTATTCCAAAGCTGTCGCTTCGGCGGCCTCCGTGTTTCCGGGTAAATCCTCCATAGCTGCCAAGGCAGCGGCATCGCAAGCCGTTTGTAGGCGCGCTTTTTGATAATCATAAATACCAAGGTCAACCGCATAAGCAGCCAACGTAAAAAGGATCACCATAGAAAGCGCGACTACGATAATGACTACGCCGTCTTCTTCTTTTTTGAAATGCTTGAATAACTTTTTAACATCAGCCCTGCATTTCACGCAAATCTCCCCTTTCCGGCAAAATTAACACATCAAATTATTTTTTCGCATTCAGCTGGTCGAGCGAAGCTTTGGCCTGAGATATTTGTTTGGCAACTTCGCCAAGCAATTCCTCAGACTTTTGAATATTATAGGAATGCACCTGTAATATTTCCGAACGATTCAGGCGTTCCAGGGAAATCTGCATTTCTATTTCTTTTTTCTGCGCGGCAAAGCTGTATGCCTGCTTTGAGTTTTCTTCCCGCAGAGCCGCAATCTCTTCAGCCATCTTATTTTTTGTCTGTTCTGCCGATTTCAGCCCCGATTCAAGGTCGGATATCTTAAGTTTCAACTGCCTGATTTCATCATTCAGGCGGAGCTGTTCTTTGTCGAACAGTTCTTCCACTTCATTTTTCTGCCGGGCATATTCAGCCACCTGCTTTTCATTGGATTCCCTGAGCTGAGTGATTTCGTTTGCCTGCCTTGCGTTCAAATCCTTATAAGAATTTAATTCATTCGCCTGCTTTGTTTTTTCGTTCCTGAACTCCGCAAAAGCAATTTCCTGCGCTTTGTTTTCAGCCTTTAAACCGGAAATTTCATTTTCCTGCCTTTTGTTGCTGCCTTTCAAAGCCGAACATTCATCGGAAAGCTTGGCATATGCCGCGTTTAATTCCGCGGCTTCGCCTTCCATCCTTTTATTTTCATCTCTGAGTTTTGCCAATTCATTTGTCAATTTTGTTTCGTCTGTTTTCAGCCCGGACAGCGCATCTTCCAGATCGCTTTTTTTCTTTTGCGCCGCACTCAATTCAGCGATTGCCGCTTCAAGTTTGCTTTTAAGCTGTCTGTTTTCCCCCGCAATATTTTCGGCAAACTGGGGATCCGCAAAGCCGGCCTTTTCCAAAAGCTGCGCATTTTGGTCTTTCAGCGAATCCAGTTCCTCAAGAGCAGACTTTAATTCGGAGCACTTTTTATCATAAGAGGCCGCTTTTTCAATCATTTCATCTTTTTCGGCTTTAAGCTGATCCCGTTCCCTTGTAACGAAAGCAATGCGGTCTTTCAGTTCAGCGCTTTGCCTGTCCAGCACCTGCTGAGCCCCGGCAAGGTTGGCATTAAGAATCTCAATATATTCATGAACCTCGGCCGGATTATAGCCTCTCATCACCTTTTTAAATGTAACAAAACCGGAATCACCGGATTCCTCATCTTTTTCATCTTCATTTATAACCGGAGCTTCTGCTTGATCAAGGATATCTCCCGATTGTGTTTTATCTTTCTTATCCATAAAATACTCCCTTTCCGCACCGAAATAATATTACTAAATTTATCATTTGCAGATAAAATTACGCTGTTTTAACAATATCCAGGACATCGCCTGCCCGAAGCCCGTATTTTTCAGCCGTATGAGCGCACAATTCCAAAACACACTTTGCATTTTTAACCGATTTCCCGATTTTGTTGGGCACCATTGCGTATTCAATTTTCAGTATCTCATTTTTCGAGTCCAGAAACACCGCATCAATCGGGAAGCGCATAGAAAACGTATGAATTTCACTGCAAGGGTTTAAGAGCAAGCCATGGTTTTGCGGCATACTTTTCCGGAACATCAGGCCCATAAACCTTTTTATGAAACTGTCCGCCAATTCGACCTCTTGTGCAACCAGCAAACCGCCTTTATAGACTTTCGCCATACCTGCCATTTAAAATTGCCTCCAAAATATTAACTGAATTTACGCGATATATAAATTAATTACTTCGAAAAGGTTTGAATAACATTGATAACAGTCGGCCCCATTAAAATGATAAAAACAACAGGGAAGATAAAGCCGATCATCGGGAGAATCATTTTTATCGGCGCTTTCATGCCCTTCTCACGGCACAGTTCCCTTCTGGTTAACCTCAGCTGTGCAGACTGGATACGCATAACATTAATAATCGGAATGCCCAACTGTTCCGCCTGCACAAGGGCGGAAGCAAATGTTTTCAGTTCCGGAATATCCGTAACACTTGCCAGATTTTGAAGTGCTTCCCTGCGCGGACGGCCCATCTGTATTTCCCGATGCACAATCAACAATTCGTCAATAAACGGTCCTTTCAGCTTTTCCGAAACTTTCAGAAGAGAAATATCAAAGCTTAGCCCGGCCTCGATGCAAACGCCCAGCAAATCAATGGCATCAGGCAGCTGGTCACGGATTTTTTGCTGGTGGCCGGTTACCTTAAACCGGAGGAAATATATAGGCCCTAAAATTCCGGCGATTGCACCAAGAAGAATAATCAACACTTTTATACTTGAGTCGACAGGCAAAAGCAACGCGAGCAGCAGAAAGAAAACAAGGGAAAACAAGTTGATTGCGAGTTTTACGGAACTGAATTCCGATGCTGACATAAAAACACCGGCCAAGCGCAATTGACGCTCCAGCTGCTGGTCCTTCGCCTTATTTCTCTGCGCTTTATTTTTCGGTGTTAAATTGGTAAAAGTTTTCGAAATTCTGTCGGTCGCTTTCTTAACATAACGCTGATAAAATGACTGTTCCAGCCCGGCGTAAGGATTTGCGCCGACACCTATTTCTTTAATATAATTGATGCGCTTGTTTTTATTATCCGATTTTTTCCCAAAATAACTAAAAATAATAACAGCAACAAAGAACGATAAAACTGTAACACTGAGGACAAAAAACTGCATAAAATCCCTCCTAAGAGCAACAATTCATTAAATTAAAATTTAATGGTTACGATTTTTTTAATGATGATAAATCCGATTGTTTCCATAAATGCACCGGTAAAAAGCATCACTCTCCCGAGGCTTTCGGTAAACAGCAATTTAATATAGTCCGGGCTCATCAGCATTAATATCGCCATAATGCCAACCGGCAAAGCGCCTATAATCAATCCGGAAATCCGCCCTTGAGCGGTCATCGTTTTTAATTCATGTTTAATTTTCATGCGGTCTTTGATTGTTTCGGATATCGTCTCAAGTATTTCAGAAAGGTTGCCGCCTGTCTGCCGCTGAATACTGACGGCAGAAATAGTCAGCATCAAATCCGGGCTTTTAATCCGCTTCCCCATATCATTAAGCGCGCGTTCCATTGAAACGCCGTAATTCATCTCATTTAGCGCCCTGCCGAATTCGACATTGATCGGTTCCGTCATTTCCCTTGAAATGGTTTCCATCGCCTGCTGAAAAGTAAGGCCGGAACGAAGACAATTGCAAACAACAATCAGCGCATCACCCAGCTGAGTTTCCAGTGCGAGAGTGCGTTTCTTCTTACGCTGGCCAAGCAGAAAAATCGGGGCACCCGCGCCGATTACAGCCAGTGTGCAAGCGGACATCAGCTGCCGTGTGAACAGCAGTACCAATCCGGCAGGAATAAAAGAAAGCAAAAGCCAAATAACACTGAATTCCTCCGGCCGCATAACAACGCCCGCGAGCGAAAGTTCATTGGCAATCACATCCATCAGTTTAATGCTGAAGAGAGGATTTTTACTCTTATTTGACCGTTTGACCTCTTTGCCGTCTTCACGAATTTCCGATAATATCGATTTTTCCTCAGGCAAAACCTGAGTGACACGATGCATAATATGCCGTTTGCCCTCAGTTATTTTTGATATAAGGATAAATATGACAAAAAAAGAAAGAAGCGCCAAAGAAAATGCAAGAAGCAGCGCACTAATTAGAGAACCACTCATTACTTACTGCAACCCCGTTCTGTTTAATCTTATCAAGGCAATACGGGCGGACACCGGTTGCGCGGAACTGGCCTTTGAACTTGCCGCCGCTGTCCAGCTTGCCCTCCGTCTCATAGACATA
>Ga0116171_10005326_pt1 | contig 11332 bp, 12 predicted proteins | sample AD_JPNHW2_MetaG_FD_89798 | JGI IMG/M metagenome (GOLD analysis project Ga0116171, IMG submission 89798) | Active sludge microbial communities of municipal wastewater-treating anaerobic digesters from Japan - AD_JPNHW2_MetaG | ecosystem: Engineered > Bioreactor > Anaerobic > Digestate | place...
ATAATGGCATCTCCTGCATTTTCTTTTACCAATTTTAAAAGTTCTTCTAACATAAAAATATTTTTTATAATGTTATACAAATATAATCAATAAAAGTAAAAAAAACACTTTTACTTTATTATAGCTCATTCACAAAAGTAAATCCGGGTAAATTTTAAGTTGCCACTTTTGGTATTATTTATAGTTTTGCAAAAATGAAAATCTTAGAGATTCTTTTAATCGGTATTGGTCTGGCGATGGATTGCTTTGCTGTTTCTGTAAGTTGTAGTATAGGCAAATGCAAAATCGGAACGTCACAGGCATTCAGAATTGCATTTTTTTTCGGATTATTCCAGGCGCTGATGCCCGTTATCGGTTGGCTACTCGGACTGTCATTTAAAAATCTCATCTCTGATTTTGATCACTGGATTGCTTTCGGTATTTTAAGCGCTATTGGAATAAAAATGATCATCGAAACATTCCGGAAAGAAAATGAAAAAACTTTACAGATAACCCGAATATGGGTACTGTTAAGTTTATCGCTTGCAACCAGCATCGATGCCATGATCGTTGGTATCAGCTTTGCATTTCTTGAACTGAATTTATTATTAACCATTGGTATTATCGGAATAGTAACTTTTCTTATCTCTCTTTTAGGAATTTATATCGGAAATAAATTTACATTTATCACCGCCAAAAAAGCCGAAATAATCGGCGGACTGGTGCTGATCGGTATAGGAGCAAAAATATTAATCGAACATCTGAATCCATAACTATGGCAAAAATAAGGCTTACCAAAGAATTTAAATTTGAAATGGCCCACGCACTCCTTGGATACGACGGCCCCTGCCGTAATATTCACGGGCATTCGTATTACCTTTATGTTACGGTTATCGGAAATACCTTACAGGATGATAACTCATCAACCAATGGCATGGTGATGGATTTCGGAGAACTTAAAAACATTGTAAAAACGGAACTTACCGACAGGCTCGATCATTCACTTGTGCTTTACGACAAAACTCCTGCCGGAATCATCGATTCATTAAAACCTTTTAACAACCTGGTTCTTCTGCCCTACCAGCCCACCTGTGAAAACATGCTCGAAGATTTTGCCGAACGACTACAGCAGCAACTGCCTCCGAACATACAATTATTCAGTATGAGATTATGCGAGACCGTAACGTCATCGGCCGAATGGTTTGCAAGTGACAATATATAATTTCATTATCACAAGTACCCATGAATTTTTATTAGGAAAGCCCAGTAATATTTCCATCCAGATCGATATCTATATTTTCTGCAGCCGGAACTTCGGGTAATCCAGGCATGCGCATGATCTCACCGGTGATGGGAATAATAAAACCCGCGCCTGATGCTACTTCTATTTCACGTACTGTCACGACAAAATCTTTCGGCCGACCTAATAAGTCGGGATTATCTGAAAGTGACTTTTGAGTTTTAGCAATACAAACAGCAATTTTATCCAGCCCTAAGCTATAAACTTTCCGCATGTCATTTTTTGCTTTTACCGTATAATCTACATGTTCAGCGCCGTAAATCTTTTTACAAATTGTTTCAATCTTCTGCTCCACAGACCAATCCAGTTCATATAAAGGCTTAAACTGCGCCGTGCAACGATCGGCTACCTTTCCAACCGTTTCGGCAAGTTCCATTGCGCCTGCGCCACCATCGGTCCATACATTTGCCACACATGCCGGTACTCCCAGGTCGGCACACCGGTTTTTTATAATTTCAATCTCTTCATCTGTATCTGTTACAAAACGGTTGATCGCCACGACAGGGCAGATATTGAAAAGTCCCATATTTTCAATATGTTTTTCAAGGTTAGGCAGTCCCTTATTCAGGGCTACCGGGTTGGGCTCTTTAATCGTTTTCAAATCGGCGCCGCCGTGATATTTCAAAGCACGCACCGTGGCCACCAAAACAGCAGCACTTGGATGCAGATCTGAATAGCGGCATTTTATATCAAGAAATTTTTCAGCGCCGAGATCAAAACCAAATCCGGCTTCGGTGACAACATAATCGGATAACGAAAGCCCCATGCGTGTAGCGATGACAGAGTTGGTTCCCTGAGCGATATTTGCAAACGGCCCCCCGTGAATGATTGCAGGCGTATTTTCTATGGTTTGCACCAGGTTCGGCATAATGGCATCTTTCAGCAAGGCAGCCATGGCTCCGTTAGCTTTCAGGTCACGGGCATATACGGGTTTTTTATCATAAGTATAGCCAATAAAAATATTCCCCATCTTTTCTTTGCAATCCAGCAGATTATCTGCAAGACAAAGTATGGCCATTATTTCCGAAGCGGCAACAATATCCACACCGGTTTCGCGCGGTACTCCCGACATGGTGCCTCCCAAACCTACGATAATTTTGCGTAGTGAGCGGTCGTTCATATCTATCACACGTTTCCATTGAACAGTACGCGGATCAATATTAAGATTGTTTTTTTTATTTTGAATATTGTTGTCAATAAGGGCAGAAAGAAGATTATGGGCTTTTTCTATTGCACCAAAGTCACCGGTAAAATGAAGGTTGATATCTTCCATAGGTAAAACCTGAGAATAACCTCCGCCTGCAGCGCCGCCTTTGATACCAAAGACCGGGCCAAGCGACGGCTCACGAAGTACAACCGTGGTCCTTTTTCCGATACGGTTCAGACCCTGCGCAAGGCCGATGGAAACAGTTGTTTTTCCTTCTCCCGCAGGTGTAGGCGAGATTGCCGACACAAGGATAAGTTTGTTTCTTTTTACTTTTTGCAGATCAATTAATTTAAGTGGGAGTTTGGCTTTGAATTTCCCATAGTATATCAGATCGTCTTCTATAATGTTCAGTTTTGAAGCAACATCCCTGATGTGCATCATTTTTGCTTCGTGAGCAATCTCAATATCAGTTTTCATAGTTTGTTTTATTTAGCTGGGAATAAAGTTACTCAATTTATTAAAATAATTGCGCTAATTACATTAAAAATATTATGTAGGTTTGTAAAAAAAACACTGCAAAATTTGGCATGAAAGTCAGCGGTTTTACCTTCATAAAAAATGCACTGATCTACGATTATCCTGTAGTGGAAGCCATACGTTCAATACTGCCGTTATGCGATGATTTTTATGTGGCCGTAGGCAAATCGGATGATGCTACTTACGAACTTATCAATAATATTGATAAAAGTAAAATTAAGATTATAGAAACCGTTTGGGATGAATCGCTCAGAGAAGGAGGTAAAGTATTGGCTGTAGAAACGGATAAAGCTTTTGCTCGTATTCCTTCCGATTCAGACTGGGCGTTTTATATTCAGGGCGACGAAGTGGTGCATGAAAAATATCATGATGTGATCCGCGATGGCATGTTGAAATACAAAGATCAAAAAGAAGTGGAAGGCTTGCTGTTTAAATACAGGCATTTTTATGGTTCGTATGATTATGTCGGGGCTTCGCCCAAATGGTACAAGAATGAAATTCGTATTGTAAGAAATGATAAAGCGATACGTTCCTTCCGGGATGCCCAGGGATTTCGTATCGGCAACAATCAGTTATTACACGTGAAACCCATTGATGCTTATATGTACCACTATGGCTGGGTAAAAGAGCCCACGGCTATGCAACGTAAGCAGGAGAATTTCAATAAATACTGGCACAATGATGAATGGATTGAACGAAACGTGGAAAAAGCGGAGGAGTTTGATTATTCAAAAATGCCAAATTACCTGCTGCCGTTTAACGAAACGCATCCAAAAGTTATGGCAGACAGAATAAAAGCAAAAAACTGGAAATTCAGCTACGATCCAACTTACGATCAGCGCACATTAAAGGAAAAAACCAAGGATTTTCTCGAAAAGCATTTCGGTCTCGATTTTACTTATAAAAATTATAAAATCATTTAGGAACATTTAACCGCAAAGGCCGCAAAGGAAATTTTCGCGAAGATCGCTAAGAACCAGGCTGCTTTTTATTAAAATGCTATCCTTATAAGATCATTCCTGCCCCAACTGTTTCGTTGGTTGCCTCATCAATAAGAATAATACTGCCCGTATTCCTGTTGATTTTGTATTTGTCGAAGAAAAGAGGCTGTAATGTTTTTATTGAAATACGCGCAATGTCGTTCAGGCCTATTTCCCTGATACCTTCTATTCTGTGTAATGTATTGATATCAACTTTGTAGCAGATTTCCTGAATACGGCATCGCGCATCACGGGTTGTTTGCTTCAGTATGTACCTTGCCCCTGGAATAAGCTTTTTATCATTGAACCAACACACCATTATATCAAATTCATTCGAAATTGTCGGAATATTATTTTCACGAACGATCATATCGCCGCGGCTGACATCAGCATCTTCCATAAGACTAATAGCTACAGACATAGGAGGAAATGCTTCTTCGATAACACCATCAATAGAATCAATGGATTTAATGGTAGCAGTTTGTTTAGAAGGGAGCAACAACACCTTATCGCCTGCTTTGAAGATGCCGCTGGCCACCCTACCGGCATATCCGCGATAATCATGATATTCATTATTGTTGGGGCGTATGACATACTGAACCGGAAAACGGCAGTCTATCAGGTTCTCGTCGCTGCTGATATGGATAGTTTCAAGTAGGTCTAATAAAGGGCCTCCCTTAAACCAGGGCATATTACCAGAAGAATTGACAACATTATCGCCGTTCAATGCGCAAACCGGAATAAAATGTATATCCTGAACATCAAGTTTGGTTGCAAAGTTTTTGAAATTAAATTTTATCAGTTCAAAGATATCTTCCCTGTAATCGACAAGGTCCATTTTATTTACACAAACTATCAGGTGAGGAATTTTAAGCAGGGAGGCGATGAATGAATGCCGCTTGGTTTGCTCAACAACACCTTTCCTTGCATCGATAAGAATAAGGGCCAGGTTTGCCGAAGAAGCGCCGGTAACCATATTGCGTGTGTATTGAATATGACCGGGAGTATCGCTGATGATAAATTTCCGTTTTGGAGTGGCAAAATAGCGGTATGCCACATCAATAGTAATTCCCTGTTCGCGCTCGGCCCGTAATCCATCGGTAAGCAACGCAAGATTAACCTGCGATTCACCGCGTTGTTCGCTTGCCAGACAAATTGCTGATAGCTGGTCTTCAAATATTGATTTCGAATCATAAAGCAAGCGGCCAATCAGCGTACTTTTTCCGTCATCGACGCTTCCGACTGTTGCAAAGCGGAGAAGTTCCATGTTTAAATAACCTTCTGTGTGATTTGTTGTCATCTCCATTGCAATTTAAAAGTAGCCTTCTTTTTTACGATCTTCCATCGCGGTATCAGATCGTTTGTCATCCATACGGCTGCCTCTTTCCGTTTCGCGAGTGGCGGCAACTTCATCAATTATTTCACTTAAAGTTTTCGCGGTAGATAAGGTAGCCCCGGTGCAGGTCATATCGCCTATTGTACGGAATCTGACGTGTAGCTTCTGAACTTTTTCGCCTGTTTTTAATTTTAAGTAATCCGAAAACGCATAGATGGAGCCATTGCGGATAAAACAATCGCGGTCGTGTGAGAAATACAACGAGGGCATTTCAATATTTTCATAAAGGATGTATTGCCAGATATCCATTTCTGTCCAGTTGCTCAGAGGAAATACCCTGAAATGTTCGCCCTGTTTTTTTCTTCCGTTGAAAAGTGTCCACGGTTCCGGGCGCTGGTTTTTCGGATTCCATTGCCCAAATTCATCACGATGTGAAAAGAAACGTTCTTTGGCACGGGATTTTTCCTCATCACGCCTTGCACCGCCCATGGCAGCATCAATTTTATATTTCTCTAACGAATCAAGCAATGTTATTGTCTGAATAATATTACGACTGGCATGATAGCCGGTCTCTTCCACTGCCCTGCCTGCATCAATCGTGTCCTGAACATAAGCCACCACGAGCCTGGCTCCGATCGTTTTCACAAGCTTATCACGATATTCGAGTGTTTCCGGGAAATTATGTCCCGTATCAATATGAAGCAACATAAAGGGAATTTTCGCCGGCCAGAAAGCTTTGCAGGCAATATGCAGCATTACGATCGAATCTTTTCCGCCAGAAAACATCAGTACGGGGTTGCTAAACTGAGCTGCCACCTCGCGGATCACATACATTGATTCGGATTCAAGAAGTCTGATATGATTCAAATGATAATTCATACTAGTTTATGAATGTGCAATAAGCGGCAAAATATTTTTTGTGAGCATTTCTACAGATTTTTCGATAGAAAGTAAACTGGTCTGGATTTCAATATCGGCATTTTCTGGAGCTTCATATTGTGATGTGATACCGGTAAACTCGCTTATCAAACCATGACGGGCTTTCTGATACAACCCTTTTACATCACGCTTCTCGCAAATTTCAATAGGGCAATCTACAAAAACCTCGACAAAATTCTGTTCACCAATAATATCTTTTGCCAGTTTACGCATGGTTTTTAGCGGTGAAATGAAACTACAGATAACAATCAGTCCGTGTCCGGCAAAAAGTTTTGCAATTTCGGCAGTCCGTCTGATGTTTTCATACCTGTCGGCATCAGAATATCCCAGATCCTTATTAATACCTTTTCGAATAACATCGCCGTCAAAAACTATGGTGAAATACCCCATCTCGCGTATCTTTTCATCAAGCGCCAGGGCAAGTGTGGTTTTACCTGCGCCCGATAATCCAGTCATCCAGATCACTTTAGGATTCTGACCGGCAATGCCATCCATGCCATATTTTTTTATATAATCATTAAAAGATGTCCGGTTTCCCATACATATTGGTATATTCTTTGCTAAGCGAAGTGCAAAAGTAATATTTTTTATTTTTGCTCATACAAATATCCATGCATAGAAATACGTTTAGACAACAGCAAAAACTGTATGAACTAATATTCATGAAAAAGTATTCTTACCTATTTTTAGCATTTTTTCTTTTATCAATTAATTCTTGTAAAACCACTGAAAAAAAGCCGCTCAATACCAGCGCACTTATTGAAAATAAAACCGACCAACCTGTTATGAATGCGCGCCCGCCAATAATTATTTATAAAACCTATAAGGACTATTTTTACAATATTCCAGTAGCACTTTCACCTGACAAAACAAAAATTGTTTCTTTCCCGGGAATTAATGATATTTATTACAGCGGCGATTTAGCTTATCCTACAAAGCTTGCCGGAGGTTATTTGCTAGATAACAGAGGTGTTGGTATTAATTCAGCTTTTTTAAAAATAACTTACGATGAATACAGCAAGTTCACAACAACGCCATTTGCAGAAGAGCTCCATGATATGGTCATCGATAACAATCCGTTCAGTGAAATGTACCAGCTTACTTGCAACAGAGATACTGTTGAAATTAACAAAATTATAACAATGGGCTTTAAAGAAAATTGTAAAAAAATAAAATAATAGAAATAACTTTGCGTTTTAAACCGTATTTTAAATTTAATTTAAATCAAATCCGTATGAAAAAGTTACTTTATTTAAGCGCTATCATTGCATTTATTGGCGCAGGAAATCTTTACGCACAAAAAAAAGCTGTCATTAAGTTTGACAAGCTCGAACATGATTTCGGTAAAATAAAGGAAGAAGCTGGAAAAGTTAAATGCCGCTTTACTTTTACCAATCAGGGTGATGACACATTGAAAATAATAAATGTGAAACCCGGTTGCGGATGCACTACTGCTGATTGGACTAAAACAGGTATTTTGCCCAAGAAAACGGGGTTTGTAGATGCTGAATATGACCCGAATCAACGCCCGGGAGCATTTAACAAAGGCATAGCTGTTACAACCAATGACCCTACTCAACAAATGATCAATCTGGTAGTAAAAGGCGAGGTAATTCCAAAACCTAAAGGTGTTGCTGACATTTATCCTGTAGTTGTCGGAAACCTGCGGATGGAAACATCACAATTCAATTTCGGAAACTCAAAAAACACCGAAATACGCACAGATACTCTGAAAGTTTTCAATGTATGGAACAAATCCATGAATTTAGGATTTAAAGATGTTGCAGCTTATATTACCGTTAAGGCAGTCCCCGAAACTCTGAAATCCAATAAAGAAGGTCTGATCATTTTAAGTTATGATGTTTCGAAACGAAACGAATACGGATATGTGTTCGACAGAATTACACTTACTACCAACGACAGTCTTCAGCCGGATAAAACCATCAATATCAGCCAAAGCATTACAGAAGATTTTTCAAAACTAACACCTGAACAACTCGCCAAGGCTCCAAAAATAAAATTTGACAACACAAGCTATGATTTTGGAACTGCAAAACAAGGGGACAAAGTTGAATGTACTTTTGTTTTCAGAAACGAAGGTGAAACGGATCTGGTCATCCGTAAGGTAAAAGCCAGTTGCGGCTGCACAGCCACAAACCCGGAAAAAACCATTCTTAAAAAAGGTGAAGAAAGTAAAATCAATGCTACTTTTAATTCAGCCGGTCGCGATGGAAAACAATTTAAGAGTATCACAGTAATTTCAAATGACCCAACAAATTCGACTGTAACATTGAATCTTCAAGGAACTGTTGAGAAACCTGCCGGCGGAGAAGCTCCTCAGAAATAATATATTCACAACTAATTAAAGCCCTGTACAAAAAATGTACAGGGCTTTTAATTTATTGCCATTAGGTCGTGCTTGCCTGAAATAATAATTCTGCGCACCAGATAATAATTACATGGTTTTTGTAGTAAATTTGCCCAATTAATCTGTTTAAAAAATTTTATTCTCAGTAACCGCTGCCTGAAAGCAAAGGATGACACTACGATGAGCGCGAAAAATAATTCCGGATCCGGCAAATCAAAATCTCCAGTATTAAAATGGTTTCAGTGGATTTTGTTCATAATAAGCTTAGCAGCTATTATTCTGATTATTTATGAAATCGGGTTTGCCACTTCTGATAACACAATTTATACTATCCAAAAATTATATTTTGTTGCACTCGCCCTTTTTCTGTTTTTCTATATATTACGCTACATCTTTTTCTTTCCCAAAAAACAACGTACGGAAGTGTGGATATTTGATATTGTGTTTTTCTGCTCTATCGTAATCCTGATCGTTAAAAAAGTGTTTTTCCCGTATCATTCTGATAACTTCCTGAATTTTTTTGAATACAAGCCATGGTTATATATTTTAATGTTCTATGCTTTTTTTAAAGAAACTACCATTATAGGCTTTAATTTAATTAATAAGCATTTTAACCCGGCAATGATATTCGTCTTGAGCTTTCTAATTTTAATAGGCACAGGCACACTTCTTTTATTATTACCCAATGCCACCAACAACGGGATCAGCGTGATGAATGCACTATTCACTTCCACTAGTGCTATCTGTGTAACAGGACTAACTGTTGTTGACACAGCGCTCTGTTTTTCTCTTACCGGGAAAGTTATCATCATGTGTTTAATTCAGGCAGGTGGCTTAGGTATCATGACTTTCACCAGTTATTTCAGCTACTTTTTTAAAGGGAAATCATCATTTCAGAGCCAGCTGATATTAAGTGACATGGCTAATTCCGATACGATTTCCGAAGTCTTTGACATATTAAAAAAGATTATTATTGTAACTTTTATAATTGAAGGTATTGGCGCATTACTCATATTTTTTAATATGCCTGATGATGTTTCCATGAGTACCGGACAAATGATCTTTTTCGCTATATTCCATTCGGTTTCTGCGTTTTGTAACGCAGGTCTCTCGACACTTTCCGATAACTTTCATGATATTTATTTCCGTTTCAATTATCCTGTACACATGATCATTTCTTTCCTGATTATTTTTGGAGGACTAGGATTTCCGATCATTTTTAATTTCTTAAAATATTTGCGGCACCTGATCGTCAACCGGATTTTCCGGCTTAATAAAAGCAGGGAACATATTCATAAGGCATGGGTAATTAATATCAATACCCGAATAGTGACCACTACCACGCTTGTATTGCTCATTGCCGGAACTATAATCTTCTTTTTGCTTGAATACAACAATACGCTTGCAGAACATCATGGTGTAGGGAAATTGGTGACTTCCTTCTTCAGTATTGTATCGCCAAGAACCGCCGGGTTCAATTCTATCAACTACGGGATGCTTCATATATCAACCATATTGTTCATCATACTTCTGATGTGGATCGGAGCGTCACCGGCATCAACGGGAGGCGGTATCAAAACCAGCACGTTTGCAATAAGCATCCTTAATATTTTCAGTCTTGTAAAAGGGAAAGAACATGTTGAAGTATACCGAAGACATATCGCTGAATCTTCACTAAGAAGGGCTTCCGCCGTAATCCTGCTTTCATTCATCATTATTGGGATGGCGGTGGTCTGTGTATCATCTTTTGACCCTGAAAAAAAGCTCATCGATATTGCGTTTGAATGCTTTTCTGCATACGGCACCGTTGGACTAAGCCTCGGTATTACCCCAACTCTTTCAGAGCCAAGCAAATTAATAATAGTCATAACGATGTTCCTCGGAAGAATTGGAACACTTACATTAATGATTGCTTTTTTCAGGAAGATACATCACATGAATTATAGTTACCCGATTGAAAATATTTTAATAAACTAAAATTAATATTAAAGACACCCTGTATGAAAATAGTAGTAATCGGTCTTGGAAATTTCGGTTCCACACTTGCCATTAGGCTAACACAGATGGGACATGAAGTTATCGGTGTAGATAAAGACATGGGGAAAGTTCAGATGATAAAAGACGACATCACCCACTCAATGTGCCTCGACAGTACCGACTCACATTCGGTTGGTGCTATACCCCTGAGGGATGCCGATGTGGTGGTTGTCAGTATCGGCGAAGATGTCGGAGCTTCTATTATGACCACTGCCCTCATGAAACAACTCAATGTAAAGCGGCTCATCAGCAGGGCTATTTCAAACCTTCATCTCACAGTACTGGAAGCCATGGGAATTGAAGAAATTATGCATCCTGAGCAGGAAACAGCTATACGGCTTGCAAAAAAACTTAACCTGACTGGTTATGTTGATTCCTTCGAAGTTTCCAGCGACCACAATGTTGTTGAAATGGTTGCCCCGGCATCATTTGTTGGCAAAACACTACTGGAACTAAACCTGACAAGACAATATAACATTTTAGTCCTCACAACAATTAAAATAAAAAGCGGTATCAATATTCTTGGACAAAAAAGTAAGAAACGGGTAGTTAACGATGTTGCTACTTCTGATACAAAAATATATGAAGGGGATATTTTACTTGTTTACGGCGCTGTGAACGATATTAAAAAAATGGTTAAAGAAGAGGAATAATAGTATAGTCAACAGTCAACAATCAACAGTCAACAGTCAACAATCAACAGTCAACA
>Ga0116171_10005327_pt1 | contig 11331 bp, 10 predicted proteins | sample AD_JPNHW2_MetaG_FD_89798 | JGI IMG/M metagenome (GOLD analysis project Ga0116171, IMG submission 89798) | Active sludge microbial communities of municipal wastewater-treating anaerobic digesters from Japan - AD_JPNHW2_MetaG | ecosystem: Engineered > Bioreactor > Anaerobic > Digestate | place...
CTACGAAATTACAAAGGAACCTCAATTCACGAGCGAATTATGACCGTTCTGGCAACATGGGGGCTTAGAGGATTGGATAGTCTACAAATGCTATCGATCAGACTATCCAGCTAAACACGTACCTTATTTGTATTCACATTTCAACATCATCGTCTCTCCGTTGACCCGATGGTTTCCGTAGTCTATGCTCTTCTGAGCGTCCTTCTTTTAGCCGCGGTCCTGTTCTCAAGGTCCATCCGAACCGGGCTTTCCGGATTTCGTGAAGATCTGAGCATGCTGAGCATGCCTGCAATTGCATTCCTGATGGCAGCGATCAATCTGACAAGGATATATTCGCCACTCTCCGATAAAGCCTACATGGCTATTTTCAACATAATCTTCCTCGCCCTCCTGATACTTCTCCTCTATGCCGGCTATGGCAGAGAGGATTTCAGGACCATCTATAGCACACTGTTTTGGCTGATGCTCTTAATATTTGCCAGGTACTTCGATTTCTTCTGGGAGATGCTCCCCAGATCAATCTTCTTCGCTGTCGGCGGTCTGATCCTGCTGGCCATGAGCGTCATAATGGACAGAAAGAGACGGGAGCTGAAGATTCAATTTGCCAGGACAGGGGGACGGAACTGATGAATGCCAGAAAGTCCTTTTATCTCGTGGTGGTCTTCTGGCTGCTCATCTTTTCGGGATTTATCGCTTACAAAGAGTATACGCTTCAAAGCGGCAAAGAGGTGCTCTTGAAGACAGAGCCCGTGGACCCGAGGGACTTGTTCAGAGGGGATTATGTGACCCTGAGATATGAGATAAGTGCATTGGACCTCGGCCATGGCCAGGCAGAAGATACCGATTATATGAATTATAAGAACAATGGCAGGATATATCTGGCTCTGCAATTGAAAGAAGGATACGCCGTCCCCAAAAAAATATATAAAAATCCTCCAGACGGCGAGCTTTTCATCAAAGGCCGGGCAAAGGGCATAACCTATGAAAGACCTGAAGGCAAAGCAAGCATGCCGCCTGTCCCCAAGCTCAGGGTTGAATACGGCATAGAGAGCTATTTTGTTCCGGAGGGCCTGGGCGAGGAGATTGAGAGACTGAGATGGGAGAATAAAAGAATCGATGTGCTTGTCGCCATCGACCGTTTCGGAAATGCCGCCATCAAGAAGATATTGATCGACGGAAATGAATTTAAATATTGATATACCCCATCATTGCGTTGACCTGCCACCACCTACTTAAATCCACCCCCGGAAATCACATCCCAATGCCAGAATTCCTCCGCCGACCTGCGCATACTGCCCTCTTCGACCTCCTCCTCATCGCCGCCCTGGTGGTCTACGCCGTCTCCGCCATCCTCTTCTTCTGGACGCGGCCCTATCTCCTGGCCCTGCTCCTCCTGCCCGCCCCCCTGGCCTTGGCCATGCGCCTGGGTCCTGCGGGACCATCCATAGCCGCCGCCGGAGCCCTGATCGGCCCGGCAACGGAGATGGCCTGCGTGGCGGGAGGGCTGTGGAGCTACTCCCAGACCGGCGGCCTGCCCCTCATCCCGCCCTGGCTGTTCGTCATCTGGGGCTGCTTTCCCACGGCTCTTTGGCTGATCGTCAAAAGCCTCCTGGGCGAGCCTGCCGTAGAGATCCCGGCCAGCAAGAGGTTCACCCTCCCCCTCTGCCTGGTAGGAATCGGCCTGCAAATCGCTCTCTTCGTGGCCCTCAGCCACAGCCTACTGCTCATCATCGCTTCGGCACTGATCTTTTCCGGAGCGATCCTCTATCTGCTTCCCGGAGCCGAGAGAAAAACGGGGCTGGTCCTCCTGGCCGCCGGAGCCGTCCTGGGGCCGGCCTGCGAGGCGCTGCCCGTGTCGGTGGGAGCCTGGTCCTACGCCCGCCCGGACCTCTTCGGCCTGCCCCTCTGGCTGCCCCTGGCCTACGCCCTCTTTGCAGTGCTGGTGGCGTTTGCAGCGCGGGCGGCGCAGGAAGCGTTTGCCTGTACAGATAGGCGCATCCCTGCAATCTCATTAATTTTTGTCTCTGTGTCTCTGAGCCTCTGTGGTTTAGTTAGTAAGTTGCTTAAAATTAAACCTACTGATGCTGAACAAAACCACAGAGACACAGAGGCACAGAGATGAGAATAAACATGGAAGACAGAGTTAAAAATTTAACCAAAAAGCTCACAAAGTACGCACAAAGAACTGATGTTATTTTCCTGGATGTGGGTGACGTAAAGTCATGACCAAAAAATTAATTAAGATCATCATTGGCAGGTGTCCAATAGTCCCTTCTTCTTGCCGCCTCTCTGGTCACCAGGCTTGATCGGCTCAACCTTCGCTTCCTTTTCCGGTTTCTTCTCTTTCTTTTCTTCGTGGTGGGCCATTTCACATTCCCCTGAAAACATTGTAACTATTATTAGTTATATCTTCCGGTGAGCCCTTGCCCATGCTGCTATTTCCGAAATGAAAGGAAAAAAAAGGATGCTCAGAGGGCCTGCCTCTCCACAATGCAGGTCGGGTCCTCCGCCTTCAGGTCTCCATTGTAAAAGAATGCCTTCTGCCGGCAGCCACCGCACAAATCCAGATAATCGCACCGCCCGCAGGCCCCGGTGAGACTGGATTTGATATCCCGCAGGGCGAGCAGCTCCGGCGAGGGATGGTCGATCCAGATATCCCGGAAGGAGCGCTCCCTGACGTTGCCCACCACCACCTGAGGCATGAAGTGGCAGGGATGCACATCTCCCCGGTGATTGATGTTGGCCACCTTCACCCCTGTGGAACAGCCTCCAGCATTGCTGAGCAGCCGCCGCACATTCTCCTGCCTAGGATCGTCCCTTTCCTTAAGTATCTCCAGCAGGTAGGCTCCATCCATGGGCGAGTCGGTGGTCAGGATCTCGATGTCCTTTCCTTTCAGCCCCTCCGCCGCCTCGGCCAGCAGGCGAATGACGCTGCGCCTCTGCTCCGGCGTGACATCGCGATCGGCGATCCCCGCCCCCCGTCCCGTGGGAACCAGGTGATAGAGGCAGAATCGAGGAATGCCCTGCTCCAGGGCCAGGCTCAGAAGGGCAGGCACATCCTGCCAGTTGTCGCGGGTGAGGGTTATGCGTAGCCCCGTCTTGAGGCCGGCATCGCGGGCGTTCTTCAGCCCCTGCAAAGCCCTGGCAAAAGCCCCAGCCACGCCCCGGAAGGCGTCATGCCTCTCCGGCGAAACGGAATCGAGGCTCACACCCACATACCTGATTTCGGCCTCGGCCAGCAGCCGGGCCACCTCCGGGGTGATGAGGGTTCCGTTGGTGGAGATCACCGTGCGTAGCCCCACCTCGCGAGCGTGCAAAGCCAGAGCATAAAAGTTTTTGCTCATGAGCGGCTCGCCTCCAGTGAAGATCAGTATGGGCACCTTGAGGGCCGCCAGCTCGTCCACCAGACGGACCCCCTCCTCCAGGCTCATCTCCGCATTCGCTTCCCGCGAGGCGTCCATGTAGCAGTGCTGGCAGGCTAAATTGCAGTGCGATGTCAGGTTCCACATCACCACCGGCCTGGTCTGAGCCGAGAAGCGCAGCAGGTCGGCGGGCAGATTGCTGCAGCCTTCCGCCTCCCGCAGGGCCTTCCATACCGTGGCCTGATCGGCCAGAGCTTTGGAGAATATGATCATTTTGAATCTTTCCTTTCCGATATGCCTTCATGCAATGCGGCCAGCATGGCCTCGAATGTGAACTTCTCAGGCATGACGTCCACCCCGATCCCCTGCCGATCCAGCTCTTCTGCGGTGGGCTTGCCGATGGCAGCCACTATACCTGCCTTCAGGGCAGAGCGCAGCTCCACCTCTAGGCCCAGGGCGGCAGCCCTCTCCAGGAGATAGCGAGCTGTGGAGGAGCTGGTGAAGGCGAATATGTCCACGCTCTTGGCCCTCCTGATCAGGTCGTCCAGCCTCCCGTCCCCGGAGGGGCCCACATCGTAAAGGGCGATGTCGTCCACGGTGAGCCCCGCCGCACGCAGCCCCTCCGTCAGATAGCGGCTTCCCTGAGCGCTCCTCAGGAAGAGGATGCTGCTGCACCTGCCCTTCAGCATTATCAGGAGCCCCTCCGAGCTGTACTCCTCCGGGACGCTGGCCTTGTAGCCCTGCGAGGAGAGGGCCTGCTCGGTCCTGGGGCCGATGGCCACTATCATCTTTTGGGCCAGTGCCCGCTTCACTTCAGGATTCTTCAGGGCCATGTTGACCCCGTTGGCGCTGGTGAAGGCCACGCACTCTACCCTCTCCAGCCTGCCGGGCAGGTCGTCCGGCAGAGGCTTTTCGGTGAGGGTGATGGCCGGAGCCCTGACCGGGATGAAGCCATACCTCTCCGCCAGGACCGCCGACTCCTCCTGCTGATGAGCAGGCCTCAGAATGGCGATCTTTCTCTGGCGGAGCCTGTCCGCCAGGGCCACCACCTCTCCCACCACCAGAATGGCCGGTGACTCCACCGCTGCCGCACGGGAGCGCTGCACGATGTCCGCCAGGGTGCCGGATATCAGCCTCTGCTCCGGCCAGCCGCCCTTCTCCACCATGGCCGCCGGCGTGGTGGCAGGCTTTCCGGCCTTAATCAACGCCGCCACATTGGCTGCCAGCCGGGAGACGCCCATCAGCACCACAATGGTCCCACCCTGAGCGGCAATGGCCTTCCAGTCCAGTGGGGCCTCCTTTCCCGGCTCCTCGTGGCCGGTGACGATTATCAGCGACGATGCCACGCCCCGGTGGGTCACGGGTATCCCGGCCAGCTCCGGAGCGGCAATGGCCGAGGTGACGCCGGGCACAACCTCAAAGGCGATGCCCTTCTCCTGCAAAGCCAAGGCCTCCTCGCCGCCCCTGCCGAAGAGGTAGGGGTCGCCCCCTTTCAGCCGCACCACAATCGCCCCCGTCTCCGCCTTCTCGATGAGCAGTTGGTTGATTCCCTCCTGGGGCAGCTTGTGCCGTCCGGCGTTCTTACCCACGTCTATCAGCTCCGCCCGGAGCCCCTCCAGGACGCCGGGATCTAGCAGCCGGTCATAGAGCACCACATCCGCCTGCTCCAGAAGCCTTCTCGCCTTTATCGTCATCAGCTCGGCGTCGCCCGGGCCGGCTCCCACCAGATAAACCTTACCGCGTGCCAAATTGCCTCACCGCCTCTTCCACCAGCTCTCCTCCACCCATATTCATGAGCCTTCTGCCCATCTCCTCCGCCCGGATCAGGCATTCGCCATCCAGGGAGAGCGTCTCATCCAGGCGCACAAACCTCTTGCCGTCCAGGGATAGGACCTCCGCCAGGACGCGAGCCCGGCTGCCGTTTTCATCGGTCAGAGCATGCACGGCCATGGGCACCACGCAGCCGCCCCCCACCGTCTCCAGTATCCTGCGCTCGATCATGGTCTCCATCCTGGCCGGCCCATCATCCAGCATCCGGGAGTGCGACTCCCCTTCAGTTCCTTTCCTGGCCACCACAATGATGGTCCCCTGATTGGCGGAGGGGACGAATTTCTCCCCGTCCAGCCGCCGGTACGGCAGGTCCAGCCCCATCCTCTGCAGCCCCGCCTCAGCCAGGACTATGGCGTCGTAATCGCCCTGAGTGAGCTTCTTTAAGCGGGTCTGCAGATTTCCCCGCAGGCTTTTCACATTCAGGTCCGGTCGCACTCGCCGCAACTGGGCCGTGCGCCTCATGCTGGATGTGCCCACGATTGCACCCTCCGGCAGCTCCTCCAGCCCCTGTCCGCCCTCCTGGCCAGCCTCCCGGCTGAGGAGTATGTCGTAGGGCGAGTCGCGCTTGAGCACGGCGGAGACCGTCAGCTCCTCCGGCCTCTTGGTGGGCAGGTCCTTCATGCTGTGCACCGCCAGGTCGATCTCTCCGCAGAGCATGCGCTCGTCTATCTCCGCCACGAATACACCGACGCCGGTCAGTTGATGCAGCGGCTTGTCCAAAAAGACGTCTCCGCTGGTCTTGACCCGCAATAGCTCCGTCGCCACCCCCAGACGGGCCAGCCTCTCCTGGACGATCTCCGTCTGGCGCAAGGCCAGAGGGCTGCCCCGGCTGCCTATGATCAATTTTTCAGGCAGGACGAAAACGCCTCCAGGGTGGCATCGATTGTCTCCGGGCTGTGGGCCGCGGAGATGAAGTCCGTCTCATACTGGCTGGGGGTGAGGAAGACGCCCTTTTCCAGCATGCGTCTGAAGAGGGCGAAGTATCCCGCCTTGTCGCATTTCAGAGCCTGCTGATAGTTATGAGGCTCGGCTCCAAAGAAGAGCTTGAACATGGAAGCGATGCCCACGACGCTGTAGGGCAGGCCCAGGTCCTGCACGATATCCAGCAGGCCCCGGCGCATCCTCTCACCGCTCCTGTCCAGGCCCTCCAGCACTCTCTCCCTTTCCATGACATCCAGGGTGGCCATGCCGCAGGCCAGGGGCACGGGGCTGCCGTTGAAGGTTCCCGCCTGGTAGATCGCCCCGCCGGGAGCAACCTGCTCCATCAGCTCGCGCCGCCCTCCGAATATCCCGATGGGAAATCCTCCGCCGATGATCTTGCCCAGCGTGGTCAGGTCAGGCTTGATGCCGAACAGCTCCTGGGCTCCTCCCAGGGCGAGGCGAAATCCGGTGATGACCTCGTCGAATATGAGCAGCACGCCGTGCTCCTCCGTCAGCCGCCGGACCTGCTTTAGATAGCCTTTTTCCGGCAGGACCGGGCCGATGTTTCCCAGCACCGGCTCCATGATCAGGCAGGCGACCTGGCCGGAGAAGCCCGTGAGGACGCTCTCCAACGCCTCCAGGTCGTTGTAGGGCACTTGCAGGGTGTTTTTGGCGGTGTCGGCGGGAACGCCCTTGGAGTCGGGAATGCCCAGGGTGGTGGCTCCCGAGCCGGCTTTGATCAGGACGCTGTCGTGGGCTCCGTGAAAGCCGCCCTCTATCTTGATGATCCTGTCCCGTCCTGTAGCCCCCCGGGCCACGCGAATGGCGGCCATGGTGGCTTCGCTTCCGGAGCTGACAAAGCGCAGCATCTCCATGCTGGGATAGAGACGGTTGATCCTCTCGGCGGCAGTGACCTCCAGCTCGGAGGGAGTTCCATAGAGCCAGCCCCGGCTCATCTGGTCGATGGCCGCCTGCATGACCGCGGGGTGGCGGTGGCCCAGGATCATGGGGCCGTAGGCCAGGCAGTAGTCGATGTAGCGGTTGCCGTCTGGGTCCCAGAGGTATGGCCCCTCGGAGCGGCTGGTGTAAAAGGGATGGGGCGATATGGCGCGCACGGGGCTACATACTCCGCCGCATAAAAGCCCTCTGGCGCGCTCAAAAAGCCGAATGGATGAGTCGAGTTGCATGAGATTATGCCATCCAGTGGGCAGATTAATCAAACTTGCGAGCCGGAGGGGTGGGAAATGGCGCAGATACTATTATTATTTACGAAAAGTATATATAATATCAACTACAATCTTGACTATATTAGTATTATAAGTTAGTCATAAGAATTAAACAGAATAGAAGGCGCACAGCAGGGCCGGGCAGAGATAAGAAAAATTATTTAAAAAGGGGATGGCACGGGTCAGATCTCTGCCCTCCGCCCTGCCGCCTCCTCCACTTTTTTGATGACCGCCCGTAGCGGCAGGCCGGTCTGCTCGGCGATGCTCTTGCAGTCCTCGTACTCCGGCTTGAGGGAGATGAGCCGCTCGCCCCTGCGGCTGGCCTTGGCTCTGGCCGGAAATGTCCGCCCGTCAATCTCCACCTGCAAGGAGATCTCCTGCCTCTCTGCTACAAGCCGGTGGATGCTGGGAAAGACGCGCACCCCAAGTGATCCCGTCTCATCCATGAGGATGTCCGCCAGCTCTTCAGTCTGCTCCTGTCGGGCGATGACCCGGACGACGTAGCCACCTCTGCCCTTCTTCATGAGGGCGGGAAGGAGAGACGCATCCAGCGCCCCGGCCTGCATGAGCCTCTCCAGAAGATAGCCCAGCACTTCGCCGGTGACATCGTCGAGGTTGCTCTCCAGTTGCACCACGCAGTCGCCATGCTGGTGAGATCTGTGTCCGCCTCCAGGATGGGAGGAGAAGCCCGCGGAGGCGGAGGCAGAGGCGACTGCCTCCGGGGCAGCCTCCGGCAGGAGGTCGGCCAGTACCGCTCGCAGCACATTGGGCACCTCCAACTCCCTCCTGCCCGCCCCGTAGCCCACCCTCTCCGCCCGGATGGGGGGAACGGCGGGGAGGAACTCGTCCACCAGAGCCGCCAGCAGGGCTGCGCCTGTCGGCGTAAGCAGCTCCTGCTCCACCGGCCCCCCCTGCCAGACAATAGCCCGCGCCCGGAGAATCTCCAGTGCCGCCGGGCCGGGGACGGGCAAGAGCCCGTGTGCCGTCTGCACATACCCCCCTCCCACGGAGACCGTCCGGCAGAGCACACGCTGCACAGGAAGGCTGTGCCGGGCGGAGCAGCAGCCGGCGATGTCCGCCAGAGCATCCAGCGCCCCCACCTCATGAAAGTGCGCCTTGTCCTTTGCCGCGCCATGCACCCGGCCCTCCGCATCAGCCAGAGTGTCCAGAGCCAACAGGGCATCCTTCCGGGCCTTTCCGCTCAGGCTGGAGCCGCTGAGAATTGATGCCGCCTCCTCCAGAGAATGAAACCTGCGGTCCGAGACTACGTTAGCCCTCGTGGCGGCGATGTGCCCCCTCTCCTGCCGGGTGACCTCAAGGGTGCAGCCCACCGACTCCACCGCCTGGCGAACAGCGTGGAGGTCTGCGCCCAAATCGAGCAGAGATGCCATGATCATGTCTCCGGAGGCACCGGAGCTGGGATCAAAGAGGAGGACTTTCATAGGCTGTTGGTTAGCAACAGGTTGTTAAAAAGGGTTGGGTGCGGTGGAAGCAAGGCTTAAATTGGTCTCCAACAGGAGGAGTGTGTCGATTTATATGGAAGGAGAGAATATGGGATTATCTATAAATTGTACGATATTTTTCGTAGTGGGCACCCGCGCGCGGTGTTACGCGCGGTTGGCAACGGGGACCCCTCAACGCCGGGGAGGCTTCTGATTCTTATCAGACTGCGGTCAGCGGGATCGATGATCTTGCTCTTGCGGTTTGTTTGGATGGGCATCCTCCGCTAGCGGTCCCCCGATGGTCTGCCGCTCATTAACTCCTCCAGCATGGACCTAAAATGCTTGGCTCCTCTCTATTTCCTATGAGTGATGAAGTGGTTCTTTGTCTCTGTGTCTCTCTCGCCTCTGTGGTTGGCCAGGCCGACAATTAAGCCTAATGCTACTGAACAAAACCACAGAGGCACCGAGGCACATAGATGAGAATAAACACGTTAGACAGAGTAACTCAGTTTAGCCACGGGAAATAGCGAAGAGCCAAATGCCCACACGAAGGATTGATTGCGCCCTTACCCCCATTCTGCTCTTTCAGACAGGAGAAGGCTATTAAGTCGGATAGTATATCGATTGCCAAACGCTTGCGAGATGACCTATTATCCCTGAAAGCATTCCTGAAGACCAATGGCGCGGCTACGAATGGACCGCCCTCTCAGTCACCACCATAGGCGCGCTGCTCGCCTCCATTCAGGGCTCCGCCCTGCTCATCGCCCTGCCGGACATCATGGCCCAGCTTCACGCCGGTTTCATGACCATCATGTGGGTCATGCTCGGCTTTCTGCTCATCACCACCGCCTTCGTGCCCGTGGTGGGCCGGCTGGCCGACATGTTCGGCAGAAAGAAGCTCTATAACGCCGGCTTTGCCGTCTTCACCCTGGGCTCTCTTCTCTCCGGCCTCTCCGATCCCCGCTTTCATGGCTGGGACCTGGTGGCCTACCGCATGATCATGGGCCTGGGCGCCGCCCTGCTCTTCACCAACAGCGCCGCCATAGTCACCGACGCCTTCCGCAAAGGTCGGGTGGGCCTGGGCCTGGGCGTCAACACCATCGCCTTCTCCGCCGGCTTTCTCATCGGCCCGGTGATCGGGGGCGTTCTCACCGCAATCGATTGGCGATGGGTCTTCCTCATCAATGTCCCATTAGGTGCTGCGGGCACCGTCTGGGGCATCCTGCGCCTGCGAGAGCCGGTGGCTCTGCCCGCCCACCAGAGCTTCGACTGGCCGGGCAGCATCAGCTTCACCCTGGGCCTCGGCTCACTGCTGCTGGCCGCCTCACTGGTGGCCTTTCCTCTCATAGACCAGTCCTATATCTATGGCCTCTTCGCCGCCGGCCTTCTCGGCATGGCCTTCTTCCTCCACTGGGAAAGAAAGGCCCCCCAGCCCATGATGGACTTTGGCCTCTTTCAGGGCAGGCTCTTCGCCTGTGCCTCCGCCGCCAACGCCATCAACGGCCTGGCCCGGGGGGCAGTGCTCTTCGTACTGATCTTCTTCTTACAGGGGCCTTACGGCCTCGATCCCCTCCAGGCGGGGATCATGATGGCCCCCTTTGGAGCCGCCTTCATGCTGATCGGCCCGATCTCCGGCTATCTCTCCGACAGATACGGCTCCAGGGAGCTAGCCACAGCAGGCCTTCTCATATCCGGCCTGGGCCTCCTGGGCCTGGGCAGCGTCTCGAGCAGCACCTCCTACGGGCTCCTTTCCCTCTACCAGGCGCTCATGGGGGGCGGCTCGGGCCTCTTCGCCTCTCCCAACTCCAATGCCATCATGTCCTCAGTGCTCCCGGAAAAGAGGGGCATGGCGGCAGGCATCAACTCCATGCTCATGAACACCGGCCAGATGCTCAGCATCGCCATAGTATTCCCGCTGGTGCTCAGCCGCATCCCTGAGGATGTCATGTTCCGCGTCTTCCTCTACGGAGGAGGGATGAGCGGCGCACCCCTGGCCGCCTTTTATTCGGGAATGCACCAGGCTTTCATGGCCTCCTTCGCCGTGACGCTCCTGGCTGCAGCGATCTCCAGCCTGAGGCCCCGGTCCTTTTCCCAGGCATAGGAGATCAATTCTTCCAGATCACTTCTTCCAGAACTCCGGCACGAACAGCACCAGGGCGGTCACAATCTCCAGCCGGCCCATCCACATGCAGAAGAAGAGCAGCATCTTTCCCGCCGGGTGCACCTCGGCAAAGCTGAAAGCCGGCCCCAGCATTCCATATCCTGGCCCCACGTTGCCCAATGTGGTCGCCACCGCCGATATCACTGTCTCCATATCCATTCCCGGCTGGCCATGGGATATGATGGCCAAAAGCAGCGTGGCCTGGGCGAAGATGATGATGTACATGGCCACGAATATGTTGCTGGGCCGCAGCACCTCATCCTTGACGGACAGCCCCCCCAGCTTCAGGGGTATCACCGCCTTGGGGTGCATTACGTGCAATAGCTCCCGGTAGCCGCTCTTTAAGACCAGCAGAATCCGAACCACCTTTATGGCACCGCCCGTCGACC
>Ga0116171_10005328_pt1 | contig 11328 bp, 9 predicted proteins | sample AD_JPNHW2_MetaG_FD_89798 | JGI IMG/M metagenome (GOLD analysis project Ga0116171, IMG submission 89798) | Active sludge microbial communities of municipal wastewater-treating anaerobic digesters from Japan - AD_JPNHW2_MetaG | ecosystem: Engineered > Bioreactor > Anaerobic > Digestate | place...
AGAACGCCGGCTGGAAGCAGCTCAGGAGGACCTCGGCCGCCCCATCCAGATCCACGTCCTGGGGCACCGCGGCACACTGGAGCTCCTTGCTGAACGGGTGGACCCACGAGGCCACGAGGTCCTCGGGGCCCACCCGGCTCAGCAGCCTGCCATCGTCTCTCACGATCAGGACCTCTGGCTTGAGCGGTTTCACGGGCGCATGTCGCTCGGCAAACGAGGCCTGCGCCACGACAACCGTGTCGGGCACGCCGTCGCCATCGACATCGGCCCGTTCGGTCTGGCGGATCGTGGTCGCCAACTCGTACTGCCAGACAGTCCGGCCCCCCGAGTCGACCCCGCTCACCTGGCGGCCGGCGCTCTCCACCCTGACCGTCCTCCGGCTCCCGAGGTATCGCCATCCGGCCACCGAGACGAGGCCGAGGACAGCCACCAACCCCGCGGCGGCCACCGTCCGCCTGGGTACGCGAAACGGAGCCCGGCCACTCGCGAGTGCCGCTTCGACCACGGCTGCGGAGGGGCGGCGGGCGGGGTTGGGGTCGAGCATGTGCCGCAACAGGCCGTCGAGCCAGCCGGGACAGTCCTGGACGCGGCCGCGCATCGGCTTCGGCGCCGAGCGCTGCCGCCGCATCAGGGTGTCGAGCGCCGTGTCGCCCGTGAGGGGAACCTCGCCGGTGAGGCACTCCCAGAGCGTCAATCCCAGGGCGTAGACGTCGGCCGCCGGCGAGACCTCGGGGTGAAGGCCCTGCTCGGGCGCCATGTAGGCCGGCGTGCCGACGAACATCGCGGACTCGGTGATCGTGTCGCCGTGGCCCAGCGGCCGCACCAGACCCAGGTCGCAGAGCTTCACAGTCCCGTCTGAGGTCAGGAGGATGTTGCCGGGCTTGACGTCCCGGTGCACCAGGCCGAGGGCGTGGAGGTGGGCCAGCGCGGCGGCAAGCTGCCGGCCGAGCGTGACCGTCTCGGCCACGGTCATGCGGCCGCTGACAGCGAGGCGTTCCCGTAGCCCGAGACCCTCGACCAGCTCCATGCTCAGGAACAGGAGCGCGTCCGCCTCGTGAAGGTCGAAGATCGCGACCACGTTCGGGTGGGGCTGGCGAGCCGCCTGGACCTCCCGCCGCAGGCGCTGGCGGATGGCCTCCTCCGCGAGGTGCGGCAGGATCACCTTGATCGCGACCTTCAGGCCGAGGCGCTCGTCGAATGCGGAGTACACCATGCCGGAGGAGCCGGAACCCAGGACCTGTCCAAGCACGAAACGGCCGCCCAGCACCCGTCCCGGCGCGGGCAACGCCACGGGCGACCGAGGGGCCGCCTGGTTCATCCCCGAACCAGGCGACCAGCTCGCGGTGGCGTGCTCGGGCGTCATTCAGTCACACAGACCAACGCTGAAATTGTAGCCCGCTTCCCTGGCCGCAGGCACGACGGCCCGTCCACACGCACGTTGCCGTGACGTGGAAGCAGCGGTCCTCCCCCACCTCCTCACAGCGTGGACGGGGCGCGGCCCTGTCATCCGCCTCCTGGCGTGGCCCTCCGAACGATGCCAACTACCCGCTAAAGTGCCGTGCCACGAGCCCGGCCAGGCGCCTGGCAACCTCCGCCTTGCTCAGCGTCGGCCAGCGATCGAGGCCGTCAACAGTGACGAGAACCACGGTGTTGGCATCGCCCCCGAACGTGCCCGACCCGGCCGTGACGTCATTGGCAATGATCCAGTCGCATCCCTTGCGAGCCAGCTTCGTTCTCGCGTGACCCTCGAGGTCGTCGGTCTCGGCCGCGAACCCGACGACGAGCCGCGGCCGGTGCGCCCCGCGGGAAATGATGGCCAGGATGTCCGGGTTCTCCACCAGCGCGAGGACCGGGGCCGGGCCGTCGACCTTCTTGCGCTTGTGCGCCGCCACCCGCTCGGGCCGCCAGTCCGCCACGGCGGCCGCGCACACGGCGACGTCCACCGGAAGAGCGGCCTGGCAGGCGGCCAGCATCTGCTCGGCGGTCTCGACGTGTGTGACTCGGACCTGCAGCGGGTCTGGAAGTGCAACCGGGCCGCTCACGAGCGTCACGTCGGCGCCCAGCTCGGCCAGGGCGGAGGCGATGGCGTGACCCTGCTTCCCCGAGGAACGGTTGCCCAGGAATCGGACAGGATCCAGCGGTTCGTGGGTGGGGCCGCTCGTGACCAGCGCCCGGATCCCGGCGAGGGAACGCGAGGCCACGAGAATTCCCTCGACGGCCGACACGATCTCTGACACCTCCGCCATCCGTCCGGCGCCGGTCTCCTTGCACGCCATCTCGCCCACTCCCGGGCCGACCTGGTGGACGCCGCGCGAGCGCAACGCCGCCACGTTGGCCTGGGTCACGGCTTTCTCCCACATCACGACGTTCATCGCCGGGGCGACGAGGACCGGCTTGTCGGTGGCCAGCAGCAGCGTCGAAGCGAGGTCGTCGGCGATACCGTGGGCCATCTTCGCCAACAGGTTGGCGGTGGCGGGCGCGACGACCACCAGGTCGGGGTCGCGGGCGAGGCGGATGTGCCCGATCTCACCTTCAGGGGTGAGCGCCCACATGTCGGTGGCGACGCGGTTCTCGGACAGCGCGGCGACCGCGAGCGGGGTCACCAGATGGGTCGCCCCCTCGGTCATGACCGTGCGAATCTCGGCGCCCCGCTCCCGCAGCCGGCGAATGAGGTCCAACGACTTATAGGCGGCGATGCCGCCGGAGATGACGAGCAGGATGCGCTTGCCTTCGAGCACGTTCCCTCCGCGGACCGGGGTCCGGAGCGAGCGTACTGCCGAACCCCGCGGTGTCAAGCGCGAGCCCGCCATCGGCAGGCGATGACAGGCGCGGCGGTCGCGCCGCGCGGACCGTTCCTGGTCGGGCGCCGGAGGCTGGCTCCGCACCGACTCTGGTCGGGTGTCGACTCCATTCCAGTAGGAGGAAAAGACCCCGCCCGGTCGAATGCGACCGGGCGGGATGGGAAACGGGCCGGGGCCGACGACGGCCAGGTCACACTGACGGCTTGGGCGCCTCCGGGATACCATCCCGACGGTTGATGTCCTTGGGCTTGGGCGCGAGCTCTGCAGGACACTTCTGCTGGCGCAGGTGGAAGATGTCCAGGACGAGCTGGCGCTTGAGGAGCTGGATGGCCTTGGCCGGGTCGACCCCCTTCGGACACACCCGCGAGCACTCGCCGGCGAAGTGGCAGCGCCACGGCCCGCGCTCGTCGGCCAGGACCTCCCGGCGCAGCGCGAAACCGCCGTCGCGGGTGTCGCTGTTGTACCGGTGGGCCTGTCCGAGCGGCATCGGCCCCGCGTACACCGGGTCGGAGGCCACGGTCGGACACGCCGCCATGCAGCACGCGCACTTGATGCAATATGAGAACTGCAGATACTGCTCGAGCTCGTGAGGCGACTGGAAGAACTCTCCGGTCGGGCTCTCCCGCTCGGCGACATCTTCGCGTACGAGGTAGGGGTGCAGGTCCTGGTGGGCCGCGATCATCGGCATGAGATCCGGCACCAGGTCGCGGATGATGTCGAAGTTGGGCAGGGGGGCCAGGACGAGCTGGTCGGTGCCCAGCTCCGAGATCTGGGTATTGCAGGCGAGGCGCGCCATGCCGTTGACGAGCATGCCACACGAGCCGCACACCCCCATGCGGCAGGAGGACCGCCAGGACAGGTCGGGAGCCAGCAGCTCCTTGACCCGCCACAGGCCATCGAGGACGGTGAGCCCGGGCGTGTAGGGAATCGTATAGGTCTCGAAGTGGGGGGACGCGTCCTTCGTCGGGTCGAAGCGGCGAATGCGGTAGGTGACCTTGGTCATCTCGCTCATGACGTCTCCCTCACAGGCCCGGGACCGCGGCGCGGGCCACGGCACGCGCGGCGATGGCCGCCCAGGTCCCGAAGACGAACAGGCCCACGCCGACGAGAAGCAACACCACGGTCACGGCCTTCTGGACCCATTTGGCAGGGTTGGCCTCGCGGATGATGTTGTTGAGCCCGTAAAGGCCGTGGAACAGCGCCGCACCCAGCAGAAGAATGTAGCTGGCCATGTAGAGGGTTCGCACACCGCGCGCCCTGACGTTCGGCCAGGAGGTCGGGTGGATCTCCTCTCCCCCCCGCGCCTCGCTCCTGGCGCTCGCGGGGTTGAGGCTTCCGATCTTGATCACGCCCTCCATGTGCATGGTCAGCATGTGGAGGCCGAGGAACACCAGGATCACCGCGCCCGCGATGATGTGCCACGTCCAGAGCTTCTGATCTCGCATCATGGTCGGCCTCCTAGTCGATGATCCACATGCTCACGGTGCCGAGGGCCACAAGCACCAATGCCAGGGCAAGCGCACCCAGGGCGAGTGGTCGCTGCACGTCCACCGAGGTCCGATAGGGATACACCGGCTCGATGGGCTCGCCGACCGCGAACCCCAGCTCCACGAGCGCCAGGCGGATGCCGTTGACGGCATGGAAGGCGAAGGCCACGAACACCAGGTACTCGCCGAGCTTGAACAGCGGCCCGGTGACCATGCCCATGGCGCGGTCCCACGCCTGCGGGGAGAACGCCCGCGAGGACGTGACGATGATGTGCAGCAGGAAGTAGCTCAGGATCCCGAGCCCCGTGACCCGGTGCAGGGCGTAGAGGTAACGCTCCATTCCCCAACGCCCACCTCCCACCCAACCCCAGATCCCCAATCGATTTGGACGGTGCTTGACGTCGTTCATGATCCCCCCTGCCTCAGTACTTCCGCTCGACGGGTTTCCACGTCGTGATGGTGACGGGCTTGTACTCGAGACGCGGCGAGCCGTCGGGCTGGCGCCACGCCAGGGTGTGCTTGAGCCACTTCTCGTCGTCGCGCGTCGGGAAGTCGCGGCGGGCGTGCGCGCCGCGCGACTCCTCGCGGGTAAGAGCTCCCACGATCGTCACCTCGGCGAGCGCGAGCAGGTTCTCCAGCTCCAACGCGTGGAACAGATTTGAGTTGTAGACCGTACCCTTGTCCGCGACGGGGGCGTGGGCGAAACGCTGGCGCAGCTCGCGCACGATCACCAGCCCCTTGGCCAGCAGCTCGCCGGTCCGGAAGACGCCGACGTGGTCGTCCATCATGGTGCGCAGTGCACGGCGCAGCTCGTAGAGGTTCTCCGTCCCCTGTTGGGCGAGGAGGGCGCGCCAGTGGTCCTCGGCCGCCGCGAGCTGGGCCGCCGGCACGGCCGGCGACGCCGCCAGCTTGCCGAGCGCCGCAGCGATCTCGGCGCCGGTGATGGCGCCCCACACGAGGCACTCGCCCGTCGAGTTGGAGCCGAGGCGGTTGGCGCCGTGCAGGCTCACGCAGGCGGCCTCGCCCGCCGCCCAGATCCCGTCGAGGCGGGTCTTGCCGTTGATGTCGGTCTCGATGCCGCCCATCGAGTAGTGGGCGACCGGCCGGATGGGGATCGGCGTGGTGATCGGGTCGAGCCCCAGGAACTTCATGCAGACCTCCCGGATGAGCGGCAGCCGCTTGTTGATGCGGTCGGCGCCCAGATGGGTGAGGTCGAGGTGCAGGTACGGCTTGCCGTCGGACCCGGGAAAGCCGCGGCCGGCCAGGATCTCCTCCTGCTCGGCGCGCGACACCATGTCGCGGGGCGCCAGCTCCATCTTGGAGGCGGCGTACTTCTCCATGAAGCGCTCGCCCAGGTTGTTCTTCAAATACCCGCCCTCACCCCGGCACGCCTCGGTCATGAGGATGCCCGAGGGCACCAGCCCGGTCGGGTGGAACTGCAGGAACTCCATGTCCTCGAGCGGCAGCCCGGCGCGATAGGCCATGGCCATGCCGTCGCCGGTCACGGTCTGGGAGTAGGTGGTGAACCCGTACAGCGTGCCACCGCCGCCGGTCGCGATGAGCAGCGCCTTGCCGCGGAAGACCATGGTCTCGCCGGTCGGAGCGAAGATCCCCACCAGCCCGGCGAAGCGCCCGTCCTCGACCAGGATGTCGGTGGCGAAGAACTCGTCGTAGCGCTTGAAACACCGGTAGCGGAGGAGCGTGTCGTACAACGTCTGCATCTCGAAGAAGCCGGTCTTGTCGGCGGCCAGCGTGGCGCGCGGGTAGGAGTGTCCGCCGAATGGCCTCTGCTCGATGCGGCCGCTGGCGTCACGGGTCCAGGGGATGCCCCAGTGGTCGAGCTGGTTGATCTCCCCGGGCATGGCGTGCACGAAACGATCCACCACGTCCTGGTCGGCCAGGAAGTCGGAGCCCTTCACGGTGTCCCAGGCGTGCAGCTCGAAGGAGTCCCCCTCCTCGGGGCGCAGCACCGCGGCCGTGCCGCCTTCGGCGCACACCGAGTGGGCGCGCATGAGCTGCACCTTGGAGACGATGCCGATGTCGGCCTTGCCTTCGAGCCGGCGGGCGATCTCCACCGCGGCCCGCAGGCCGGCCAGGCCCGCTCCCATGATCACAACGTCGTGGTAGACCTGCTTCGCCATCAATCCCTCCCTTTGCCTCCACCCACCCGCCCGGTTGACAGTTGACGGTTGACAGTTGTCAGCCCTTCCCGGCCCGCGCACGGCAAGGCTTCCGCTCCGTCGCCGAGGACAGTCGCCCTGGGATTAGCGAGTCGGCCGTTGCTGGGTGTGCATGCGGCGCTGGATGCCATTTGAGCCCCGGGGGAAGATACCAGCTTTGGGCCGGGCTTCACAACTGCCTGCGGCCAGCAGCGGCCGTTCACCGATTAGCCGCTGCATCGTCCTGTCTGGTGAGAAGGCTGACGCCCAGCGTCGCGAGGGCAGAAAGCGCAAACGCCGGGATCAGCTCGTAGATGATCGAGTCGGACCAGCCCACCTGCTTCCAGACCACGGTGACCACGAAGCCGGTGAGCACGCCGGCCATGGCGCCCCAGCGGGTGACCAGCTTGGTGCCGAGCCCGAGCAGAAGCGGCGGCCCGAACGCAGCCCCCATTCCCGACCAGGCGAAGAGTACGAACCAGAACACCACCCGCACGTCCTGCAGCGCCACGGCGACCGCCGCCAGCCCAAGCACCAGGACGGTGATCCTGCCGGCCAGCACCGAGGTGCGCCCCGAGCGTGCGACGCCGAAGACCTCCTCCAGCAGGTCGCGGCTGATCGCCGAGGCCGCCACCAACAACTGCGAGGAGACCGTCGACATGATCGCCGACAGGATGGCCGCCAGCATGATCCCGGCCAGCCACGGGTTGAGCATCTGCCGCGACAGGAGCGGGAAGAGCTGCTCGGGGTCGCCCCCCTGCCCGAGCTCGGGCATGAGCAACCGCCCCGCCAGGCCGAGGAGGCCGGCGCCGTAGAACACCAGCACGCCCCACACCATGGCGATGACCTGCGTCTGGCGGATCTTCTCGTCGGAGGCGGCGGCCATGTAGCGCGTCAGGATATGCGGCTGCCCGGAGTAGCCGAGGCCGATCCCGACCAGCCCGACGACGAAGCCCAGGAGCGCGAACCCCGCCCTACCGCCGCTCATCGTCACCAGGTTCGGGTCGACGGCGGCGAGCCGGTGCAGCATCGCGCCGTAGCCGCCGGTCTTGGCGATCACCAGGACGGGCATCACAACGAGCGCGAACACCATCACCATGCCCTGGAAGAAGTCGGTCCAGCTCACCGCCCGAAACCCGCCCATCAGGGTGTAGACGATGATGATCGCGCCGCCGATCCAGATCCCCTGCTGGTACGACAGCCCGACGATCGCCTGCATCGCCTTGCCGGTGGCGGTCATCTGCGCCGCCACGTAGCCCCCGAGCGAGACGAAGATCACTGTCACCGAGAGCAGGCGCAGGACGTGCCGCCAGTCCCCGAACCGGCGCACCAGCAAGTCGGGGAGGGTCAGCGCGCCGGTGCGGGCGCTCTCCCGCCGGAGCAACGGCGCCAGCAGGTAGAGGTTGACCGCATAGCCCATCAGGCACCCGGGCGCCAGCCACAGCGCCGAGACGCCGGACACGTAGACCATTCCGACCGCCCCGAGCACCACCCAGCCGCTCTCCGAGGCGGCCGTCGAGGAGATGGCCGTCACCCACGAGCCAAGGGAGCGGCCCGCCAGGTAGTAGTCCTCGGTGGAGCGGGTGCGGCGCGCCGCCGCCCAACCGATCCCCAGCAGGATCACCATGTAGAGCGCCACGATCACGGCGATGGTGACGTCAGCGCCCATGCTTGCCTCCGGCGAAGTACACGGCCAGAGCGACAACGATCACCAGCACCGGCACCGCGACCAGGAACAGATGGGTCGCGAGAGGGATGGAACCAGCCATGCAGGGCCTCCCGGGAACGTCGGCACATGATACCTGCGTCCAGCGCTCCCGAGACCAGCCACAGCGGGGGTCGTGGCGTCGGAAGTCGCGGCAGGAATGCCGCTCCTACGTCGTATGTGCTGCTGACCGGGTCTTGTTGGAGGGGTATTCCTGCCCCGACTCCTTCTGCAGCCCGGTCCCGGACACCCTACCGCATGCGCTTGGCGAAACGGTCGGCGAGGACCTGGTCGTCGGACAGCAGCAGCCCTGCGTCCTGGAGCCTCTGGCGGCGCTCGGAGGCCGGCGGGTGGGTCTTGGCGAGGGATGCGAGGGCGCCGCCGCTCTCCTTGCCCATGCGGGTCGCCAACCGGTCGAGGAACTCGCCGTAAGGGGCGGTGGCATAGCCTGCCGCGCTGGCGATGCGGCACCCGCGGGCGTCGGCGTCGAGCTCGTCCTTGCGGTCCATGCCGCGGCTGATGAGGACGTCGAATCCTCTCTCGCCGATCCTCTGCATGAGGTCGGCGGTCATCTCGCCGCCGCCAGCCTGGGTGGCGACGATCTTCAGCCCCGCCGAGACGAGGTTGGCACGCTTGATCTCCTTGAGCACGTGCTCGCCGGCCACGTGCCCGCACTCGTGGGCCAGCACGGCGGCCAGCTCGGCCTCGCTCCGGCACGCATCCAGCAGGCCGCGGGTGACCAGCACGTAGCCGCCGGGGCAGGAAAAGGCGTTGACGGTGTCGGTGTCGAGGAGGGCGAAGCGCCAGATGACGCCGGGCCGTCCGACCTGACGCGCCACAGTCTGGCCGACCAGGTTCACGTAGCGGGTCGCGGCCTCGTTCTTCCAGTTGCCGTAGTTGCCGATGACGCGGGCCGCCACGACCCGGCCCAGGGCGCGCTCCTCGTCGGGCGTGAAGTCCTTCCGGGAGCTGGCCACCGCGCCAGCGGCCGTGGCCACGCTGTCGAGCTTGATTCCGTCCAGCCCCATGCCGGCGCATCCGGCCAGCAGCAGGCACGGCGCCACGGCCAGCAGCCGCCTCACTGCCCACCTCCCAGATTGCCGGAGCGGATGAAGTCGTCGACTTCCTTCTCGCTCACCGACATCGCCTCGACCTTCTCCACCGAGGCAAAGTCGTAGGTCGTTCCGAGCTTCTTCTCCTCGGCGGTGACGCCGCGGGCAGCGGCGGTCGAGCCGGCCGAGCCCTTCTGCCCGCCCGTCAGCCCTTCCGTCAGCCTGGCAAGGGTGGCCAGGCCTTTCTCCTTCTTGCCGGTCACCACGAAGGCTTCTGCCGCCAGGGCCGGCAGTGGGCCCACCGCGGTGCGCGTCACATTCACGCCGCCCACCGTCAGGGCCGTCACCCCCCTGGGGTCGCGCTGGGTCTCCAGGCTCGGCAGAGTCACCTTGCCCACCTTCCTCTCGTCCATCCCCGCGAGCACGCCGCCGGCGGTCCGCACGCCTCCTGCCTTGGGGTCGATGCCTCGCAACAACGTCGCCAGCCAGAGCGTGCCAGCCTCCCAGTTCTTCTCGTCCCACCGCGTCGCGCCCACCGCCGACAGCTCCCACACCCCGTCCTTGTCGGTCACGAAAACCCGCGTGCGCTCCCCCACCATCGCCTCGACGCGCGTCGCCGCCTCGGCCTGCAGCACCACGGCACGACCCGCCAGACCGGCGCTGAACACCGCCCGCCCCGGCATTACGAGCAGCCGCGCCGCCTCGCCCACCCCCGCCCCCACCCCCAGCAGCACCGCAATCATCCACGGCAGCCATTTCTTCCACATGAGCCCATTGTAGCCGCGACCACTCCCCAACCAGCGAGTCAGCCAATCAGCGAATCAGCTCATCAGCAGAGACAATCCACTGCTGATCTGCTGACCCGCTGACCCGCTGATCTCCTGACTTGCCGACTTGCTGACTTGCTGAACCGCTGATCAGCCGGGTGGGCGGGCGGGTATAATCCTGGCGTGACCGACACCAGCACACTCCTGGCCCAGATGAGTCAACCTGCCTTCTACCCCGAGCCGACGAGCCGCGTCGAGGTGGTGCAGACGCACATCTCGCTCATCTTCCTGACCGACCAGTTCGCTTACAAGGTCAAGAAGCCGGTCGACTTCGGGTTTCTCGACTACACCACCCTCGACCTCCGCCGAAGGCTGTGCAGCCGGGAGGTGGCACTCAACTCCCGCCTCAGCCCGGACACCTACCTCGGAGTCGTCGAGATCCACGAGCAGGACGGGCGGCTGTCCATTGGCGGCCCCGGCCCGGTCGTCGAGGTCGCCGTGAAGATGCGGCGGCTGCCCGAAGCCCAGATGCTCAACCACGTGCTGGAGCGGGGCGAGGCCACGCCGGAGCTGCTCCGGCAGATCGCCCGCACCCTCGCCACGTTCCACGCAGGCGCCTTCACGAGCCCAGAGCTGCAGGCCATCAAGGGCCTCGACGGCGTGCGCTTCAATTGCATCGAGAACTTCCAGCAGACCGAGAGGTACATCGGCACGCTGCTGGGCGACGGGATGTTCAACTTCATCCGCGCTTCCACCGAGCTGTTCCTCGCCCGCAAGGCGCCGCTGTTCGGCCGCCGCGTGGCCGGCGGAAGGATCGTCGACGGGCACGGCGACGTGCACCTGGGCTCGATCTGCGCCACCGACCCGGTGCGCATCTTCGACTGCATCGAGTTCAACGAGCGCTTCCGTATCCTCGATGTCGCCGAGGAGGTGGCGTTCCTGGCCATGGACCTCGAGTACGCTGGTCATCCCGAGCTGGCCCGGGTCTTCGTCGACGCATACGTGGCGGCCTCCGGCGACTCGGACCTCCTCGACCTGCTCGCCTTCTACAAGACCTACCGCGCCTACGTGCGCGCCAAGATCCACTCCTTCCAGACCGACGACCCGAACATCCCCCAGGCGCGCAAGACCGAGCTCGCGGCCACGGCCAGGCGCTACTACGAGCTTGCGGCCCGCTACGCCACCGAGTTCAACCCCCAAGTGCTGCTCCTCGCCTGCGGCCTCACCGGCACCGGCAAGACCGAGGTGATTGCGCAACTGGCCCAGGGGCTGGACCTGGAGGGCTTTGCCAACCACAGGGGCTCCAGCTTTGGCCAGCGTGTGAGTGGCCAGCCGTCGCAGATCGATTTCGAGAACC
>Ga0116171_10005329_pt1 | contig 11323 bp, 11 predicted proteins | sample AD_JPNHW2_MetaG_FD_89798 | JGI IMG/M metagenome (GOLD analysis project Ga0116171, IMG submission 89798) | Active sludge microbial communities of municipal wastewater-treating anaerobic digesters from Japan - AD_JPNHW2_MetaG | ecosystem: Engineered > Bioreactor > Anaerobic > Digestate | place...
ACCATGTCTCGGAGGCCGATCTTCTGGCCGTCACCGCCGACGCCGCCCTTGATGCCGGCAAGCGCCTGCGCGTCCTTGAGCGCCGGGCCCAAGCCGCCGACCACCCGATTCTGCTCACGGTGCCGGAAACCCATTACCTGAAGTGCCTCATCTTCGAGGTCCTTTAACGCGCAGGCCCGATTTCGGTTCAATCTGGCGTGAATCCCTGCTAACGTGAGAACAGCATAAGGGCAAGGAGGTCCGGCATGTCCGGAGCGGTATTTTACCTTTGTGGGCGACGTGACTATACGGCGGAGTGCCTGGCCGTATCGGCTCATCACGCGGGGATTCCGTTCAAACCCGCCGAAATGGGCTGGCTGGCCAGCGACATCGTGCCCCGATTGGACGAAATCCGGGCTCATGCGCAGGACCGCATCCCGCCCGGGCCCATCGCGGGCCTACTTGCCGGAGATCGCGTCTCAGCCATCTGCGCTGCGTATCTTGCTGAACGCCAAGGCCTTCTGTTCCATTCGGTCGAGGCGATGGAAACCTGTGCGCAGAGACTGCTCGCGCGTGAGTGTCTCCGCGCCGCCGGGTTGCAGGTTGCTCCGGCGTTTCTCATTTCTTCAACAGCCAGCTTTGAGGACGCCATCCACCGCACATCGTTTCCCTGCGTACTGAAGCCTGTCCGCTTCACTGGCGGCCAGGGCGTGATGCGGGCGGACACGCCGGACGAGTTCCACGAGGTCTTTCACCATCTCCAGGGCATGACCGGCATCGCTCAGAGCGAGTACTTCCTTGTGGAAGAGTACATCCCGGGCGAGGAATGTTCCTTCTATGGCTTTGCCGTGGCCGCTCAAATGAACACGCTGGCGCTTTTCGACCGGCGTTCAAGTGAGGATGGCCCCGCCTTCCAGGACAAGCTCCTCACTTCACCTTCGCGGAAACCGAAGCAAGTGTCGGCGGAGTTGGCCTACACCGCCAATCTGGCGGCCCAGGCGATGGGCCTGTGTAATGGCCCGGTATCGGTCGAGATGCGATGGGATGGCAGGCGCGCCATTGTGCTTGAAGTTAACCCGTTCCTGCCGCCGCCAGCGGTGTGCCGGGCTCTGTCGCCAAGAGGGACCTACTCGTTCGGGGAACTCATGTTGCTCGCTTCGGCTGGCAGGGCAACTCCCGCTCTAGAGCCCAGCCACGCCGCCGGTGTCGGCTACCTGTCGCTGCCGGGGCCGGGGATATTCGAGGGTCTCGACGGAGTGGAGGCCGCGCTGGATGTTGATTTGGTCGATGAGGTGTCCGCTTGCCTCCCGGAAGGCGGAATGGCCTGCCCGCCACCCGACGGCAATCATCGCGCAGCTGTTCTCATTGCGAGGGGCCACAGCGCTTCGGAAATAGAAGCCAGCCTGTTGCAGGCGATGAGCCGGTTGTCGGTCAGGATGAGCCCGGCGCAATTTGCCGGAGCGCACGGATAGCCCCGTCACTACTGCTTCGATTCGCCTTGCTCGCCCTCGGGGACGAATCCGGGCGGAACATTCAGCCCCTCGCCGAAGAAGTACTGTTCCATCTGCTTCAGCAGGAATTCCTGAGCTTCACGAGTGCCGAGATTGAGGCGGTACTCGTTCATGATCATTTTCATGTGCTCGACCCACATGCCCCAAGCTTGCTTCGAGACGTTTTCGTAGATCCTCTGTCCGAGCGGGTGGTTGTCGAAGGGGGTCTCCGAGAGACCTTCCATCTCTTTTCCCAACTTCACGCAGTGAACCATTCGCTTCGGGGCTTCTTCAGCGGCCATGAGGAATCTCCTTCTATGCCAGGATAGCAGCAGCCGCGGGTTTTGCTGGCTCCAATGCCGCGTCCGCGGCTGCCCTATTCCTTATCCTCGCCGCGGGCTGATGCACCGGCCCGATGCTTCTTGGCGAGGTAATCGGAGAGCTTGAGCATCGTCCGGCCGCCGCGGTCGACATAGCGGTTCGCGGCGCGCTGATAGCGCTTAAGCACTTGCCTCCGGTTGCCATCGCGCAGATCGCAGGCCTCTATGTCGAGCAGGATCTCGATCTCCCAGGGCTGGAACGTGGTGCGCTGGATGCGTCCACGCAGAAGTTCGGCCAGGAGCTTATTGAACTGGATCAGCCTGGATTCCAGCTCGTCAACGGGAACGGGTGAGTCTGCTCGCATGGACACTGCGTGGCTGCCGGCAACCAACAAACACCAACTGCATTGTATCGGCTATCCAGAACAAAGCCAACCAGAAACGTTCGTAGTTCCGCCGCCACCACATTGGGCTCGCTATGAACCGCGATCAGCGGAGGCAGCAGAGCGCTTGTGCGGCTGGCGGCTCGGCCCGAAGGGATGCGCCGCGAGGCATTGGGCCGGCATGAGGCGACAAGGCCGAGTGGATCTGCCCCCTACGCACGCTAGAAGGGGCTCGCAGATCAATCCCTGGTCAGCGACACAGCCACACGCCACGCCTCGCGGTAGATCCTCGCAAAGCGTATCGGCCACCAGAGGCTGGGCTTCAGTAAAATCCTGGCCCGATGTCACTTTTCGATGTCGCGGTGGTGGACCTTGGCCAGGTAACCGGACTTCTGGAGGCGTTTGCCGATCTCCTCGGCCATCATGACTGACCGATGGCGGCCTCCAGTGCAGCCGAAAGCGATCGTCAGATAGCTCTTACCTTCGTGGATGTAGTGAGGCATGAGAAACAGCAGCATTGACGCGACGCGGTCGATGAAGTCCTGCGTCTGCGGGTAGCTGCGGACAAAACGGGCGACGCGGGCGTTTCGTCCGGTGAGGTTCTTGAACTCTGGGATGTAGTTCGGGTTAGGGAGGAAGCGGACATCGAAGACCAGATCGGCGTCGGTTGGCACGCCATAGCGGAATCCGAAGCTCAGGGACGATACCAGCAGGCGCATATCGGCGGGCGAGCCAAAAGCTTCGACGATGCGCCGGCGAAGCTGGTGGACGTTCATTTCCGACGTGAGAAGGACATGATCGGCCAAAGCGCGGATGGGGGCAAGCATTTCACGCTCAGTCAGGACATTGCCCAATACGGAGCGGTCCTGGCCGAGCGGGTGGGGACGGCGTGTTTCGCTGAAACGGCGGACTAGCGTGTCGTCACCGGCGTCAAGAAACAGCAACCGGGTACGGATATCGCGCTTGAGGGCGGCATAGATGGCCGGAAACCGCTTAAGCGATTCGCCCTCACGGATGTCGACGACAAGCGCGGCACGGCCGATATTGGGTGATTCCTGAGTCAGCATGGCGAAAGTCGGGATGAGTTCGACGGGGAGATTGTCGACGGCATAGTAGCCGTTGTCTTCGAATGCTTTGAGGACGGTGGCCTTGCCAGAGCCGCTCAATCCCGTGATGACGACCAACTCCGGGGCTTCGTTTTGCGGGGTTTTGGGGGCGGGCAGCGCCGCCCCCGTGTCCTTCTTCCTTGCCATTGACGCCTCAGGACTCTATCAGATCGACCTGGCCGTCGCGGCGGCGAACCAAAACGCCGGTTCGTCCGGTCTCGGTGTCGGTGAAGATGACATAGTCGCTGCCCTTGTCCATGGTGAGCATCGCTTCTTCGGCGGTCATGGGCTTGCGGGCGCCGGACGCACTCACGACGCGGGCTGGTTTGCCGGCCTTCTCCTTCTTGGCCTTGGGCGCAGTCTTCGTTGTCGCCTTGGCAGCGGCCGGCTTGGACAGAACAGGTTCGGCGGCTTTGCGCACGGTGTCGCGCTTGGTGTCGCGGTACTTGGACAGCATTTTGAGAGCCTGCTTCTCCACTTTGGAGACGGCGTCCATGATGGCGGTGTACTGGTCGGTGGCGTCGGCGACGCCGACCAATGCCTGGTCGTGGAAGTTGATCCGGACCTCGGCATGCTGCTGATGGCGGACGGTTTGCAAGGCCACCTGCGCGACCTTCTCTCCGCGCTTTTCGAGCAGTTTGGAGAGCTTGGAGAACTGCGTCGCCAGTTTGCGCTCCTGTGATGCGGTGAGTTTGTCTTGCTTCCCAGTGAAAGTGATATTCATACCGGTGCCTTTCTATTGGATCTTGAGACGAATGTGTGCCGCCGCGGGGTGCCGGGAGTTGTTAGTCCTTCAACCTGCGGTGGTGTGTGGAGGGTATCTTCATGTCCTCCCTGTACTTGGCCACGGTGCGCCGGGTGACCTTGATGCCCTGCTGCTGGAGCATGATGGCGATGTGGTCGTCGGTGAGCGGACGTTTTGGATCTTCATCCTTGATCATCTGTTTCACCATGCGCTTGAGGTTGACCAGAGAGAGGTTGCCGCCAGTGGGGCCCTGGACGGCTTCAGTAAAGAAGAAACGGAGCTCGAAGACGCCGCGAGGAGTGTGGGCGTACTTCCCGGCGACGGCGCGGCTGACCGTGGAGGCGTGGACGCCGATCTCTTCGGCGACCTCCTTAATCATCATCGGCCGCAGCGCGTCGATGCCGGATTCGAGGAACCCGCGCTGGCGCGTGACAATGACTTCGCAGACTCGCAGGATGGTCTGCTTGCGCTGCTCGATGTTACGGATGAGCTGCAGCGCCGAGGCGTAGCGATCCTTGATGTAGTTGCGGGTTTCCTTGTCGGAGCCCTCGCCGCGCTCGAGCAGGTGGCGGTAGCCGCCATTGATGCGCACCTGAGGAAGACCTTCGTCCGACAGGCCGATGACGTAGTCCTCGCCGTCCTTCGTTATGTACACGTCCGGCTCGACGGCCCGGGCGCCGGGTCCCGAGTATTTCAGGCCGGGCTTGGGGTCGAGATGGACGATGACGTCGAGGGCGATCTGGATGTGCTCGATGGGGCGTTTGAGGAGGCGGGCGAGTTCCTTAACGCTCTTTGATTCGACCAGTTTGAGATGGTTCTCGACGATCTGCCAGGCTACGCTACCCTGCGCTTCGCGATCCTCCAATTGCAGGAGCAGGCATTCCTGGAGGCTGCGCGCACCGATGCCGGCCGGGTCGAGAGACTGGACCTCTTCCAAAGCCTTCTCCAGGGTCTCGACGGAGTGGCCCTCGGCCTGGGCGATGTTCTCCAGGGTGTCCGAGAGATAACCCGTTTCGTCGAGGTTGCCGAGGATGGCCTCTGTGGCATCGCGGATCTCGGACGGGACGATGAGCAGGCTGAGTTGCTGGCGGAGATGCCCGGTGAGGGTGACCGGGGATGAAAGAAACGTCTCGAATCCGGGCTTGTCGGGGTCGTAATCGGTAGAGGAGTATACCGGCGGGTCCATGAAATCGTCGAAGTAGGACCCGTAGTCGATCTGTTCAAAGGCATCCGGCGCTTTTTGCGCCTCGGCGGCGACACCAGCCTCACCAGCGAAGGCTTCGCCATAGGCCTGAGCCGTGACGCTGCGGACTTCAGCGTCGGCCGGGCTCGGATCAGGATCGCCGCGTTCGAGAAGCGACTGGACTTCGGCGGGGGTCAATTCCTCGGCTCCTTCGACGACCTCCTCGAGGACCGGGTTTTGGGATATCTCCTGATTGATGAGTTCCTGCAACTCCAGCTTGTTCAACTGCAGGACAGTGACCATCTGCACAAGTCCTGGGGTCAGGATCTGCTTCTGCTTGACCGCGATCTGGAGTCTCGGCGACAGGAAGCTCATCTGGAGTTCATTTTACCAGCAAAGCGCCAAAAGCAAGCCGAAAACTCCCTGCCCGTCATAGGGTTATCCGCGTCCAGGGAAAGGCCGGCCCGACATCGAGCTTATCGGCGCGAAAGTTCTGATGGCCAGCAATCCCCCTGAAGTCCTTGAAGTAGCCGGCCGGATCGGCTGTGAGGACGTGGCCAGGCTCAGGCAGTTGTGCCGGTATGTTAAAACGCCGCCGGAGCATTTCGATGAGCGGAGACAACGCCTGAATCTGCGCTTCGGTATAGGAGGCGTAGTATTCAAAGCCGCGGAAAGCGGTCTTGACGTAGAGGTGGCGATCATCCAGTGAGCACAATTTCCGGCCGAAGCGGTTCTGCGGCGGCCACCAGCAGAGGTCCCCGGCGGCATTCGGCTTGAGGGGGCCGACATTGGCGATTTCGATGCCGATGCTGCGTTTGTCGTGGCAGTGGTTGGCGGAGGCGGCGCCCTTGATTCCGAGGTGGTAGGCCCAGCAACTGGGGTCGAAAGTCTCAAATACGGTTCCGTCGATGTCCAGGATGTAGGCGGTGGCGACCCGGGCGGCGGCTCCGGCCCAAGTGTTGAAGGCGCTGCGGGCGCTGGGGCCGGCGGTGAAATGGAGGACGATGAGGTCCTTTGGATGGCGTTCGGCGATGTAGCCGGAAGGGGGGAGGCGGAGGGTAGCCTGATCGATGGCGATGGGGGAGGCAAGAGGGGGTTCGGACGCGGGCGGCTCGGGGTGGTCGGACGAGTCGGTCGTGATGGAGGGCACGGAGAGCAGTTGGCCAGGCTTGATGAGGGTCGGGCCAGCGATATCGTTGACCTCGATTAGGAGGTGAAGAGGGACGCCCAGACGCTGAGCAATGGAATAGAGAGTGTCTCCGGGAACGATGGTGTAAGTGGTCATACTTTGTCTCCTGGTTGTGTGAAGGTCGGGCTAGTCTGGTGGCAAGGCTTGGCGCTGGAATGGTGTTCCGCACGAAGCCGGAAAGCGGGGGGCTCATCCCCGGTTCGTTCCAACGTGGCCTTGGCGCGGATACGTGCCATTGAGTCAATCAGTTGCGGCTGTTTCTGAGGCAAGCAAGCGAGAAGAAAATTGATGGCGACGGGAGAGGCAGCGCCGGGTGAGGAGAGTTCGTTTTGGGTTCGCTCGTAGAGGAGTGAACCTGGGTTAAGGCGTTGTGTCGCAAGGGCTTGGGAGTGGATTTCGGGGTAAAACAGCAAATGAAAGAAGTTGGGGCATGGCGCGGCGGGCGAGTGGGGATGGACGAGAGTTGTGGCGAGGCCAAGGGCGTGTTGGTGGTTGGCGTGTGCGTGCGTGGAACTGAGTCGAGACATCGTGTTTGCGCATTCCCTCCCGATGATATGGATGCACATGGAAATGGGAGCGGGGAGGATGTCCGGGTGGAGCGGGCAATGGAATGAGCGGATTAGACGATGTGGAACTTTCTGCTAAACGTGTGATCGACGGTCCCGCCACGCTCGGAGAGGCAATTCAGGAGACCGCCGAGGGGCGGCGAAGGGGTATGACCCCTGGGGATTCTGGCGAAACCAGCAGCCGGGCCGGGGGTGCTGGAGAAATCCGACGTCTTGGACCGGGAATTGGGCCGGAGGAGCGGGTGGAGGAAGATGTCTCGACACGAGTGTCGAGAAGGCAAGCTGAAGCCTTGGCGCATACTGGCGGTAGGAGCTTACGCGTGACGACGCCGATTGTGGATCGCGGTGTCTATCAAGAGGTGAAGAACCTGGTGCCGGGGATGAGTTACCAGTTCCAGGCGTGGGTGCGGAGCGAGTCGGGGACGAACCTGGCGGCGCTGGCGGTGTGCGACTCGAACTACACCGGCTTCGTCTGGACCGGCGTGCGGACGGCCACCACAGACTGGCAACTGCTGACGGTGACGTTCACGGCGACCTCGCAGGGCGTGGCGCGGGTGCATCTGGCCAAGCACGACACCACGGGCGCGCTGCTGTGGGACGATGTGGAACTGGTGAACGGCGCGAACGTGATCTCGGGCGTGAAGCTGCGGTATTACCCGTACGGGCAGGAGGTCGGGACGGCGACGGCGAACGACGTGTCGAAGTTTGGGACGTATACGCGGGACTCGGGGTCGGGGCTGGATTACGCCATGAACCGGTACTACATGAGTACGTGGGGGCGCTTTACGACGGCAGATCCGTATCGGGCGAGCGGCGGGCCGGGGGATCCGGGGAGTTGGAACCGGTATAGCTACGTGCAAGGGGATCCGGTGAACTACTATGATCCCCTAGGTCTGCAACTTGCGGGCCCTGGTTTCTGTTCCGCCGAGTATTCGTACGCAGAATGTGTGGCTCTGGGCCTGATTTCGACGGGTGGCGGAGGCGGTGGAAGCGGCGGGGGACCGACGCTTGGCGGGCCGCTCGGATCATCGTGGGCTTGGTTCCTGCCGATGTTCCCAATCGTCCTGGCACCTCCATCCGTCGAGCCGTGTAACGTGGACGCTGGGGGCAGCGCAGACCGAGTCGCCGCGATTGCGGTTGCCATGGGGGAGAACTCTTACGTCTACATTGGACGTAACAGTTATGCCCCTGGCGATGTGGCCGGGTCACCGACAGGAGGTGGGATAACTCGACAGACTGTGCTGGTGGAGTCGCAAATAATGGTTTCCGTCCTCATAAATCGAGCGGGATCACGCTACTTCGGCGGGAGAACCATTGCCACGGTTGCGGCGGCTGCAGGACAGTTCGATGGCTACGCGAATGGGAGTGCGTTAGCTGCGCAGGCTGTGCGTTCGTCAAATACGAGTGTGCTGTGTGACCGCCTGAGATTGGCAGCCGAGGCAGTCGACGGTGTTCTAGCTCATCCTGAGGCCTACCGGTATGATTACTACTATTGGAAGGCGACAGTGGGAGACGACAACCAGGTCAGAGTGCTTGGGTCAGGGGAATTCAGGGTTGCTCGAACTGATTTTCAAATTCGCGAGAGAAGAGCAAGACCATGAAGCTTATCCTGCGGGTCTTTCTCCTTACGATGGCCTGGAGTGCCTCGTGTCTGGAGGGTGCGGACGAGTTTGCTCAGTACCCAGCCAAGGTTATCTCCGCCCGGACGGGAGGTAGTGTGGCAATAGAAAGGCGGGGGCCAGACGAATCGCGAGATGCTTTCGTGGAGAGAGCGAAGTCGAGTTCGGGTGTGCTGCCGAGCTTTGCCGGGAGATACTCAGTGGTGCTTTGGAGTTGTGGATTCGTCTGTGCGGCGGGAGCGATCGTTGATATCGAGACCCGTGAGTTCTACCGGCTGCCATTCGTTACGGCGGGCGATTGTGGAAGCGTTCCCGGCAAGTTGCTCGACTTCCGCGCGAATAGTCGGCTCCTGATTGTGCGGGGGCGAGTCGGGGTTGCTGACCCAGCGGGAAAGACGTTTCAGGAATCTGACTGTGGCGTATTCAAGTATGTGTGGACCGGGGTGAGGTTCCGGCAGATCTCCGCTGTCTTCGTCAAGTGACGACTGCGGCTCGGGCGACTCGCAGTGAAAGGCCAATCGTTCGTGTTTGACGGGTTTGGGAATCTGACGCAGCAGGTGGTGACGAAGGGGTCGGCGCCTTCGATGTCGCTGACGGTGAATCCGGCCAACAACCGCGTGACCGGGACGGGGGTCAGCTACGATGCGGCAGGGAACCTGACCTCGACACTGTACGGCGGGAACATGAGCTATGATCTGGCGAGCCGGTTGGCGAGCGTGCAGGGCATGTCGAGTCTCCATTACACAGCCCGGAACGAACGGCTCACCGTGCACAAGAGCGATGGCACACGCGAAGTTCACATGCGCGGGCTGGACGGGGAGTTGATCGGGGTGTACAAGTTCAGCCAAGGGCTGGCGGTGGTGAACGGCGGGATGGAGACTGGGGTGTCGCCGTGGTACGCCGCGCGACGGCCTGACGTTCTTCGATCCCGCACCATACTTGTCCACATAGTGCTTGTGGACGCGCTCGACGAATTCGCGAAAGCGCCCGGAGATCGCCTCGCGCGTTTCGACATCGGACTTGCCGAGTCCGCTGGCCGCGATGCCGCCGGAGGTTGCTCCATAGACGACCACATCGAAAGTCTGGGCTGAGCTTGCGCCGGCGGCGAACAGCAGGACGAGAGCCGGCACCCCGAGCTTCAACCCGCGCACCTCACTCATTGGGTGGCAATCTTGTCCAGTGGAATCCGTGTGATCTCGATGTCCTGTTTGTTGGTCGAGTAAACGACCCAGAGGGAACCGCGGTATTCGACGGCGTTTGGATATTGAAATGATCCGCCGCCGATGGTCCTGGGCCGCGCCGGCGGGGCATCCCTGCGGATGGCGAGGGGGTTCGAATAGAGCCAGCCGTCGGGGCTGAATGAGATCGCCAGAGGATCGCGTTTGGTTGGGTCAGGATTGTTGATCAAGTAGTAGGATCCGTTGCGCAGGCGGCCGGTGAAGTTCTTGCTGGTGGCGTCCGGGTAATCGGTGAGGACGGGCTTTGCCCAGGCCTTGCCGTGGTCGTGGCTGAGGACATGGATGAGGCGTCTGGAACGGTTGTTGTCGCGCACGATCATATGTGTGTAGCCGTCTGGCGTCTCGTAGAGTGCCGGCTCATCCATACGATGGAAGGGGGGATCGGCCACGATCGGCGTGCGGCTCCATGGGCCAATCCCAGGTGTCGCGGAACGGGCCATGTAGACGTTCATCAGGCTGTCGCGGCAGGGCATCCCGTAGGCGTCTCCCAGGCGTTCGGGCGGAAAGTTGTTCATGCAATCATCGGCGAAGACGCCCCGGTCCAGCCACATCTGGCCGTTCCATTCGAAGCGATACAACTTCAGGCCCTGCCAGACGACCTGCTGGCCACGGAGTCGATAGGCGGCGCTTTCGATGTAGGCGCCCAGAGCTTGTAGCTTTCCCCTTTCGACGTAGAGGCCGCGGGCGATCCAACGTGCGGGCTTGTCGGGGCCGTCGGGATCGTCCACCAGGGTGTGCGGTTGGCTCCACTTCCTGCCGTCGCGGCTGGTCGAGTAGAGGATCAACTGGTCGGGGTCCTCCTCGCGGACCTTGCTGGATGACCAGATCACCCACAGGCGGCCGTCGAATTGGGCGACATAGGAATGGAGGTTGAACCCGTTCACGCCAGGTTCGCCACGAGCGATCACGAACGTTTCTCCCGGAGCGAGCCGGAGCTTTTCGACCGGCGTCATCGACGCCGGATCCGCAAGCATCTTCGCAGGGTCCCTGGGGGAACTCTGGGCCGGAGCCTGGGCTGAGGCCAGGGCGAGGATGAGGAGGAAAGTGGAGAGGATCAAACCTATTCGGGCAAAGTCAATTTGGAGGGCCACTTTCAGGAAGGAGCAAGTCAGACTGCTTGGAGCGAGCACTCCGGTATTCTATCGAAGGGAACGCCACAGGCTTCCGGCATCCGGGCGACCAGTTCGTTCGGAAAATGGACCGGAGCTATCCGCCAGACTCAGTCTGGGATATAACTGGTGTCCAAATGATGCGAAGACGGACCTTCTTCCAATGTGCCGCGTCGGTCTCCTGCCTTTCGGCCCAAGTCGCGAGCAAGGTGAGCGCACAGCCGGGCGGCGGATGCCTGACCGCGGTTCACACCATGGTAGACATGCCCGAGTGGGCGAGTGATTTGGGCAAATACTGGAACCCGGTGGAGTTCGTCCGGCTTTGCCGAGAGGCCCAGGTGGGCGTTATCGAGCTGAAGACCAAGAATGCGGCAGGCGACGCCATGTTCCCCTTCA
>Ga0116171_10005330_pt1 | contig 11323 bp, 7 predicted proteins | sample AD_JPNHW2_MetaG_FD_89798 | JGI IMG/M metagenome (GOLD analysis project Ga0116171, IMG submission 89798) | Active sludge microbial communities of municipal wastewater-treating anaerobic digesters from Japan - AD_JPNHW2_MetaG | ecosystem: Engineered > Bioreactor > Anaerobic > Digestate | place...
GGATATCTGGAAGTCATTACCTATGCCTGCCATCGGGCTTCCCTGGGGAATAATATATCTGAAGTCTTTTAACAGTTCATATATCAAATCCTCAGACATGGGGTTGGGGTATTTGTTTTCTATGCGGGCGATTTCCCTGGCGATACGCCGGTGCATATCGTCGGGAGTGCATTCATATAAATCGCCTTTACTGTTTTTCAGCGCATATTTATTGATCCATACATCGGCAGCAAGGGTGTCTCCTTTGAAATACTCTATTGTTGCCTTCAGGGCTTCTTCATGTGAATAAGTTCCTGGTTTTATGTTGTCACTCATTTCGGTGTTATTTGTGTCCTCTATTGCAAAAGCGTTTTCAGGAATTTCCGGCGCAACACGGTTCTCAATAACTTTGTCGTAAAAGGATTCGGGTTTATTTTCCGGTACTTTATTAATTTCCTGCGGCTTTCGCGGCATTGATGTTGAGAATATGTCATCCATGAACATATGATTATTGAAAATATTTAATTAATTGTTAATTTTACTTTTTTTGATCTTTTCTGGCCAAAGAAAAAGGGTAGCTAAATTATACATTGTCCCCACGCCAATCAAATCAATTTTATTAACAAAATGCCGTATTTATTAACGAAGGAAATCCCGTTTTTCTCCTTCATGCCAAACTGCATTTGTTGATAAAAAGTTTATAAATTTTCTAAACTACTCCATATGAGTTTTGTACCAAATCCGAGACGGTTATCGGTCAGTTTTATGAAGTCGGGAGTAAGCCCCCAGAAAGGGGTGTCTTTTAGAAAAGGCCTGACATATGGGAACTTACGCAGGTATGCTTTCCGGGCTTCTGTTAAATCGTTGTCTTTCATTTCGGTTATTTTTCCGGTAAACTGTATGCCCCTGATTTTGCCGACGATACGGGTTTCAAGAGCGATGTTCCCGGCAACCGCAGGCTGTTTCAATGCCAGCCTGATGTGTTGCGTATCATATTCCGAAGTGAAAATAAACAGGTTCTTTTCGGCTATGTAGGCATAAAAACAGGTACAACAATAAGGTTTGTTATCTCCGGATGTGGCTAAAGTCAGAATATGGTGTTTTCTGATAAAGGAAAGAATCTGTTTATCAACAGCTTTCATCAGGTAAAGGTTTGAAGTTCACACAAGCGGTGATAAACGCCCTGTAGCGCGGAGAGTTCATTATGCGTACCTCGCTCTACGATATTTCCGTTTTGCAGGACGATGATCTCATCGGCAAACTGAACCGTGGAAAGGCGGTGGGCAATAACCACCGAGGTGCGGTTTTGCATAAGTTTTACCAAAGCCTCCTGAACAAGGCGCTCAGACTCCGTATCCAGCGAAGAAGTTGCTTCGTCGAGAATCATCACGGGAGGATTAAGCAATACGGCGCGGGCTATGCTCAAACGTTGTTTTTGGCCGCCCGAAAGTTTCATCCCGCGGTCGCCGATATTGGTTTGATAGCCCTTTTCCATCTGCATGATGAAATCGTGTGCATTGGCGATTTTGGCAGCCCTGATCACATCTTCTTCATTCACTTTTTCCATGCCAAAAGCAATGTTGTTTAAAACAGTGTCGTTGAACAGGATGGTTTCCTGGGTTACAATGCCCATGAGCTGCCTGAGATCCGAAATGATATAATCTTTAACATTAACACCATCGACCAGCAGTTCACCTTCAGTACAATCGTAAAAACGGGGCAAAAGATCTACGAGTGTCGATTTTCCGGCGCCTGAAGGGCCTACAACAGCAACGGTTTTTCCTTTACCAATCTCCAGATTAATGTTATGCAACACTTCTTCTTTTTCGTAAGTGAAGCTTACATTATTATATTGTATGGATTGTTTAAAATCTTTAATGGGTTTGGCATCAGGCTTTTCGGTAATCACTTCTTCGGCATTAAGCACCTGCTCAATACGTTCAACAGAGGCGGCCCCTTTCTGAATATTGGAATAAGCGTCGGTAAATGATTTTACAGGATTGATCAGTTGCGAAAACATCACAAGATAGGTAATGAAAACAGAGGCTGTTAATCCCGATGAGCCTGATGACAAGATCAGCACTCCCCCATAAAGTAATACAGCGCCAACCACAACGATGGCCATGAATTCACTCAGGGGAGAGGCAAGGTCGCGTTTACGAAACAGCCTGACCATGAGCTTTGTATAGTCGGAATTGATCTTTTTAAAACGTTCGTTTACCGGCTCAATGGCATTAAATGCCTTAATTATGCGCAAACCACTTATTGTTTCTTCAATATTGGAAAGCAATTCTCCCATTTTCATCTGTCCTTTGGCCGAGGTGCGTTTTAAGCTGCCCCCGATCTTTGCAATAATAAATCCGCTGACAGGAAACAGGATGAAAACAAATAAGGTGAGTTGCGGACTGATTAAAAACATGGATACCAGATAAGTAACGATCGCAATAGGTTCACGGAATATCATCTCCAGCGAGGTCATGATAGTCCATTGCACTTCCTGAACATCGTTGGTCATTCTCGACATAATATCGCCTTTACGTTGTTCAGTATAATAAGCAAGAGGAAGTATCATAATCTTTAGATACAGTTCGTTACGAATATCTTTCACCACCCCGTTGCGTATGGGCGCGAGAAAGAACATCGCCATATAGCGGAACAGGTTTTTAAGAAAAAACAGAACGATGATGGCTATACAAATATACATGAGGGCGGCAAATTCGCCATTTTGCTGAATTACACTGCTGATCCATGAATAAAAATTAAGTTTAATGGACTCAGGATTAAGAGCAAGGGGAGGAGGTGCCTGTACCACGTCAATCTGCTTGAATAAAATATTGAGCATGGGGATGAAAAGAACAAAAGAAACCACCGAAAATATTACAGACAGGATATTAAATAATATGGTATATAAAGCCTCTCTCCAATAGGGCCTGGCGAAGCGTAGTATTTTGTAAAGTTTTTTCACCCGGCAAAGATAATTAGAAATTCAGAAATAGGAAGAATTTAGAATGCAGTCCGCCACAAGCCATTAGCCACCGGCCATTTAGCCACAAGCCATTAGCCACCAGCCACAAGGGAGGGCTTAATGGCTATTGGCATTTGGCTATTGGCTACTTTTTGCCACAAGCCATTAGCCACCGGCCACAAGGGAGGGCTAACCAATGGCTATTGGCTTTTTTGGCTGGTGCAAGGTTTGAAAATGTCGGGGTGACTGCCTCGCGTGCGTGCCTGGCGCGCACCGAAGGCGCTCCTCCGGAGAAGTCACCCTGACATTAAATTTCACCTCACCAGCGTCACCGTTCCTTTCTTTGTTGTACTTTCACCATTGGTAAATACAATGTCCGACACATAGTAAAACACAGCTTCGCCGCATTCGCGGCCGTTACAGGTGCCGTTCCAGCCCTGGTTGATATCGTTGTATTCAAATACTTTGTTACCCCAGCGATTGTAAATCATTATATGAAAGCTTTCTACCTGCTGTCCGCGGGCATAAAAAATATCGTTGTGCCCATCATTGTTGGGTGTAAAAATATTGGGAATATATATTAGCGGTTCCGGCTTTTTTGGGGGGATGGTATCTTCGCAGGGACAAAGGGAAAAATTATCTATGAAATAATATGATCTTGCATAAGCAGGACTGCCAAAATAAATGTTATTTACTTCATTTATAGGCTTAAAATTCCCAACAGTGAAATACTTTTCTCCGCCAGATGCTGTGAAGAAACCTGAAATTTTTGTCCAGTTTCCGGTATCAGAAATAATCCTTCCCGTTGGATTACTGATTTGCGGAGTAAAAAACATATTCATTGAATCACTAGGTATTAATTGCGGCAGGGTATCCGAAAAATATATGCCTAAAGCATCCAATGCGCAATATGGGACTTCGTGTACCCAATTAGAACACTCAACCCAAAATTCGCAATAATAACATTTGTTAGGAGATAATGGTTCTGTTAATCTTGCTTGAATATATTCTCTCCACTCATTATGTGTAATATCATTTGGTTCATGTGTTGATGTTACAATTCCTGCATATCCGTTGCCAAAATTGGCATGTTGAAACAAAGGCAATAAATTAGAAAATATTAGAGAATCAATACCACATGTGTTAAAATAATCGGAAGTACTTTGGGGCAATGGTTGAGTCCAATAGTTTGCACAATTTATCATTGTCATATTATTGGGGCAACATGAGTACTCCTCTAAACTTGGATTTTTTACTAAATTAATTGTAAGACATTGGCTCTTAGCATTTATGCTAAGAGCCAATGTGAAAACTAAAAAAATAATTGTCTTATTACAATACATTCTAATTTTCTATAACAATACGTCCTTTTTTAATAGATACACCATTATTTTTATAAATAGCTTCATAAATATAAATGCCTTGTTTTAACTGGTGTACATCAAGTTTATATGTAGTGGGTGCAGCATCAATGGTTTTCTCCATTACTTTAATACCAAGCATATTGGTTAATACAAAGTTAAGAGGTTTATCCGTGTTTCCAATAATATCGATTGAAATAAATTCTTTTGCCGGATTAGGATATACCTTTATTTCAATATTATTGTTTTCTGAAATTGTATTAGTGGGGTAAGCTTCAAGATTCTTATTATTTGTTTCAGCCGGTTCTTCTTCAGTAAATCCGACTATTGCCCTTGCAGAATATACGGCATCGCCGTTAATAAAAGGCGAGGACGAAGCGAGTGTTTCCAGATCAGCAATAATGTTTTGCGGTATAGCCTTTTGAGGGATAATAAAATCGAAATAGACGCCGTTTACCCATTTCCGGTTTTTTTCAATAATATTGACAGGGCTTATCTGGCTATTCAGTGCATCAGCATTTGAAATATTGCCGTTTTCAATTTCCCTGTATATTTGCTCAAAACTACCGATATTACTGTTTCTTAGCTGCAACAGATAATTACTTTGTATCGTATTTAATAATTGTTGATTAGCAGTAAGCTTTTTATAGGCGTACTGTTTTTCAAAATACTTGAACGATTCATCAAGTTCTTGGTAATTATTGCTTTCGTTTATTATTGCATCAAGTTCGTCATTATTAATAGTTGGCGCTAGAACACTGCCGGATTCGCTTGAGGGTGAGTTGGAATTGCCGGCCATCATTTGATCGTTTGTACAACTTTGACAATTAACCGCTACCGGATTTTGAGCTTGTGTCAAATAGATATAATAACTTAACGAAACCGGCTCATTTGGTCCATATTGATTCGGGTACGGATTTCTGTAAAACCAGGAAATTGTGTTTGGATTATTATAAGTTCCATCAATTCTATAATAATTTGTAACATCATTATACCACATATTATCATTGGGCGAACTCAGTGTTCCCTGATCTGAAAGAGCGGTCTGCGCGGTTCCGCTGGCATCAAAGTAGAACCCGTAATAGCTGCCGTCTGAAGTGTTGCATTTAAACTGTGTGCCCAGTAGCGAGCCCCTGCCTTTTATGCTTACCCCCAGAGAGGTTGAAGTATTGGCGTGTAACTGAGCCGAAACAGAATGATTTATCTGTATACCCCTGATCGTCAGTCGATAAACCTGGGATGGAAGGCTTGTGCGACTTACCTGATTGCAAAACGCATCAACATAATCACATACTTCAAAATCCAGCCCGTACATAGGTTTAGGCATCACATTTGTAATATAATTATTAGATACTGTTGTTTGTAAAGCAGGAGAATTCGGATTTGAGGTAACATTTAACAAATAAATACCCATAAGCGGATCTAAAACCGTGTCGTTATAAATAGTATATCCTCTTGTTAAGGCTAACGTATTCACAAATTCAATCCCGGCACTGATTTTATTTGTAACCGAACTGTTTTTAACAAAGCTGTAGGTCTTTGCCTCACGGCAATAAACGCCTACGCCTGTTCTGGTTATTTTCGCATGATCCACTTTGGTTAATGTATTGTATGTGTAAATTGCATAGCGGCAGGTGTCGAAGGTGTTTAAACTATTATTGCCTGCGCCGCAAACAAGTTGTGAACTATTGTGATACAAGTCCTGGTATATGGCAGCGCTATGTATGGCTGTTTCGCAATTCAGGTTATAATAATCCCCTGCAGGTGAAGAACAGTTATTAGGAGTATTGATAAAGTAAAAATAATTATTATATACATTAACGCTTGAATAGAAACTTCCGATACCACAAAACAGATTCATAAACGAATTTCGCCCCTGGGTACTGTCACCGATATACAGGTTATAGACGTTATTAAGATATACGCCAAGCCTTGGTTTTATATTGGTATATGGTGCAATCATGCCACTGCCTAGTATATTAAACTCACAGCCATATATTATACCCTTATGGGGATACCATGGGCCGCCTGCACCATAATAGTTGTTTGTCACATGGACCGAAGTGTCATTATTATAAAACTTTGAATCTTTTAATTCAAATTTTCCACCGTTATCAGAATATATTGCATTGAAGGCTTCCTCCACAGTCGATTTATTTTCAATAACAACCTTCGCATTGCTGTCGGTAACATAAATTCCATTCCACATATATGGGCAACCCGCTTCAATTTTTGAAGTTGTAACTGTAAAAGTATAAGGAGGATTTACAATGAATTTAGCCTCCGGCCCCATAAAAATATGACTGATGCTAGCAACATTAATGTTGGCATTGATAGTAATTGTTCCATTAAAATATGGGGGATCAGGCGTGCCATTAAATACGGAAGAATTTGTTATGGTTTCATCGTTATATACAGTGGTTTGTATATTCTTTTTACAGCATTTCCAAATTCTTAAACTATCGACAACACTACAACCGGTTATGGTATCAGTAGCGGTTACATAAATCCATGTACTAACTGCATTATAACTCCATAATGGCTCCCAAACAACTGAGATTGTTGATCCTGTCTGTGGAAAACTGCTGCTATAACTGTTATCACCGATTGTCCATTCATAGGTATAACCGGCTTGTGCATTTGAAATACTATAAACAGCATTAGTATCACAGGTATTGTTATTACCCGTAATAATCGGATCATAAATTGTTGTAATTTGAAAATTATCAATAAGGATACTCGACCCGCCCGCATCATCATCATATGGAAATACTACCAACAAATTCCATGAAGGATCTACATTTGCGAAATTTATTGTTGTGGAAACCCATGTGGATGTACTCAATAAATTAGTTAAATGGGTATTTGATGTACCGCCAATTTTTAAACCATTTGAATTTGAAACAGCATCCTCCAGAATGTCTCTAAGTCCTGTCTGAGAATTATTGTGCAGTCCCAAAAGATCATAATAATCGGGTGTTAAATTCACATAGGCTGGATTAACCAAATATATATTTAGTTCATCTAAAGAATTGGTTATGCCGGGTAAAGATTTCCAATCAAATGATAAGCTATAATTAACTGAATTCGATATAGTATTAACCAATTGCTGTTGAATTGCTTCTCCATATATTGTTGACTGATGTATTTCACTCCACATCCAGACGTTAGGTTGGTATGGACTTATCGTTTTTAAATTTGGATGTAAGCATAAACTTAACCAACCACAAACCTGTCCTTGGTCTGAGCTAAAAGCAAAGGGACTCAAATCGTCATAACCTGCATCAGCATAAAATTCCGGATTCATAATATTCTCGCAGTTTAACGGAGGGCATGAATCTGCAACCCAATACTTATATGAAGAATAATCATTTGTATCAATTCCAATCTTAAGATTGAAATAGCTAAAATTTGTATCACTTTTATTCACGACTAAAAAATAATCTTTGGTAGTATCCAAATTAATTGCGATAAAATTTGAGCTGTCAACAGAAATAAGTTCAAGGCTATCGCACCGGCCCGTATACAATTGATAATACAACAACCCGGCATATGGTGTTTGATCAGGCTTGCTAATTTCAAATGTATAATTCTTATAAACTGCTGTGAACTTCAACCAAAATTCATTTCCTGAATCCGAATATAATATTGTACTATCGATGTTTGAATTATTAAATATCATCGCACTATCACAACTGTTTTGTGCATTCAAGCGGGTTGTTAATATTAAAAACATCAACAAAACAAACCCTATTTTAATAAAATTCATTTTTTTCATAAATCTGAGTTTAATTATATAACTAATGCCTTCCATTCACGCAGTCAGGCTAATTAAGGCGCATAAACTATTTCAGATTTACTCAGGCAAAGTTTCTAAAATATTCGATTTATGTAAATTTTTTATATCTTTGCCTCGGCCTCCTGGTGTTTGGTTAATGTTATATTGTTATTAGTAGTTTCAGTATTGTTTTTAACCCGCCCGGGGGCTTTTTAGGTATTTAAGCGCTTGATTGTCTTTTTTATAAAAAAAATTATTATGTAAATATAATATATTTAATTTCCCAAAAGCAAGCATTTCATAAAATTTTTCATATATTTATTTATAGACAATATTATTATGTTGTTTAAAATTATTTTTTAGCTATATGTTTCCATCTTTTTACTAAGTATAAATCATCTTTTTGCGTTTAGTACAAAATCCTATATTTTACCCGGATGCTTTTTCAGAAAGTGTGCAAACGATTGTTTTTACACAATAATCCGGTCTTCATCGTACAAGGTATACATATCCCGCAAAAAAAACTCCCGGAGCTTTTAATCCCCGGGAGCTATTCCTATTTAAACTAATGCCTGGCCAATACAAATGCTCAGCAATCTCTACACAGCATTAGGCGTTGGCCCTGGTTTCTTTACTTTTCCGTGGCGGCTGATAATTTTACGCGATCCTTTGTAAGTTTCTTTAAAGTCGGCATATTCATCAGGAAGTACATGAATAAGGCGGTCAAGTTCATTTTTCATCAGATCCGAAACATCATGAATTAATGATTCTAATTTGTGCGTGCTGGTCTTCCTTGTTTCAAGGGCTTCTCTCGGCGTGTGTGACACCTGCTCAAATTCATTCAGGTCGGCAAGCAATGTGGCCAGGCTTGATGTATCAGCTCCAAAAGCTGCAATTTCAGCCGTGTGATTAATTCCTTTGTCATAGATGATATGCGCTGTTTGCGCCAGTACTTCGTCATTCATTTTTTTTAGTTGAGAGGCGCTGAAATGTACTTCTTTTTCAAGGTTCACATCCTGCGCCAGGTGGGCAAACGCCATGATGACCTGCGTCACGGCATCCGTGGATTTTATAAGCCTGGCCCTGCTCAGTTTTTTTTCCTCTGTAATACCGGTGATCACAGCAATTTGTTCTTTAATGGTTTTGTCTACCTCCTCCATTTTTGATTTAAAACGGGTATAGGCACTGTTTAAAGCAGGAAACATGGAAATGACTTCTGCTTTTTTTTCGCAGACTGACATGGTAACCTTTGCCATATCTACTGAATTTTTAATATTTGCTTTCATCTCTTTAAGATTTAAATGAATAAATATACCTGCTTCTTTTTTACAGGATTGGTATATTTTAAATCATAGGCGATGAATTTGTTTATTTAAATTGCTGATACTGATGCCTCGGATTATTCAATAATCATACCATATATTTTTATACTACATTACAATAATTTTTCAAATCCTTAACAAACAGCGGGGTCAAGCCTTTAAGACTGTTATGGCTGAACGTAGCCGTACCAAATGCGAATATTTATAAATACTCGAAAATTTCAAAAAGCACAGTTTATTGAACACTCCCACTTTACACAGTCTTATGGGCATGCTCCTATTGCACAACATCCTTTCGCCATTGTGCAACATTCAATTTCTATTGCACAACATCCTTTCGCGAATGAGCAACATTCAATTTCTCTTGCACAACATCCTTTCGCCAATGTGCAACATTCAATTTCTCTTGCACAACATCCTTTCGCCATTGTACAACATTCAATTTCTATTGCACAACATCCTTTCGCGAATGTGCAACATTCAATTTCTTTTGCACAACATCCTTTCGCCAATGTGCAACATTCAATTTCCATCGCACAACATCCTTTCTCCAATGTGCAACATTCGATTTCTATCGCACAACATCCTTTCGCCAATGTGCAACATTCAATTTCCATCACTTAACATCCTTTCGCCAACGTGCAACATTCGATTTCTCTGGCACAACATCCTTTCGCCAATTTACAACATTCAATTTCTCTTGCAATTGACCATTGGCTACCAATGACAACATTGTCATAATTGTTTGTTTAACAGTATTTGCGGTCAGACAGAGCCGTTGTTCTGTATAAAAATGTATTTGTTGAAAAAACTTATTGAACAACGAGTCGAAGGCGACCGAAATAAAGATTCGATGAATCTATCCAAAAATCAGGTCCCATTTCGACACGTCCCTAAATGCTCTATGCCTTTGGCCACAAAGATTTACATTACCGGGACGGCTCAACGTGACCTAAGATTTTGTCATTATATGTTAGTTTTATGCAAAGCATAATTATCTCTCTGAGCCACGAGCCACAAGGAAAAGACATTTCCGGCATCACATAGGATCCACGTCGACGGATATTCTTACAGAGGAAAATTTGGCAGCAAATTCTCCGATGATTTTCAGAATATCATCTTTATGTTGCTGTAAATGGCTGCCTCGTTCAAGCTTAATAAGGATGTTTTTCAGGTAGAGATTCCGGATTCTTGAAACAACAGGGTATTCCGGCCCGAAAACTTTTTTAGAGAACAAACGCCGCAGGTCATGGGCCAGAAATGCTGCCGCATCATTCAGTTTGTTTGCATCCTGATGCTTCAATGTTATTAATATCAGCCTGCTGTATGGCGGATAGTTGAATTTTTGTCGCTGCAGAAGCTGGATGTTGCACATTTCAATATAGTTGTGCTGCAAAACAAGTTTTATCACCGGATGGTCCGGGTTGTATGTCTGGATAACTACTTTTCCTCTTTTGTTGCGGCGTCCGGCTCTGCCGCTCACCTGCGCCATGAGCTGAAAACTGCGTTCATGTGAACGGAAATCCGGATAGTTCAGCATATTGTCGGCATTTAATATGCCCACCACATTGACGTTGTCAAAGTCCAAACCCTTGGTGATCATCTGTGTGCCTACGAGGATATCTGTTTTTCGGTCTTCAAAATCATTGAGAATCTGATAATATGCATTTTTCGACCGGGTTGAATCCAGGTCCATACGTGCTATCCGGGCATTGCCGAAAATGAGTTCCGACTCTTCCTCAATGCGTTCGGTGCCCAGACCCTTGGTATGTATATTCGTACTGTTACACGCGGGGCAGGCTTCCGGTATTTGTGTTGTATAACCACAGTAGTGGCATTTGAGCAGGTTTACCTGTTTGTGGTAGATCAGGGTGACATCGCAATTTTTACAACTGGGAATCCAGTTACAATCGTGGCA
>Ga0116171_10005331_pt1 | contig 11321 bp, 8 predicted proteins | sample AD_JPNHW2_MetaG_FD_89798 | JGI IMG/M metagenome (GOLD analysis project Ga0116171, IMG submission 89798) | Active sludge microbial communities of municipal wastewater-treating anaerobic digesters from Japan - AD_JPNHW2_MetaG | ecosystem: Engineered > Bioreactor > Anaerobic > Digestate | place...
AGCGCGACACCGGAGAGCGCCAGCTTTTAAACTTCGGCCATACTTTCGGCCACGCGGTCGAACAGCGCAGCGATTTTACGATCCCGCACGGCAGCGCGGTCGCAATCGGCATGACGCTCATGACCAAAGCCGCAGTCCAAAAAGGCCTCTGCGACCCCGATTGCCTCGTGATTTTAAAAACCCTTCTCACCCGTTATAACCTCCCGTTCTCGACTTCTTTTTCCGAGGACGAATTATTTGATACCGTATTGACCGATAAAAAGCGGCTTTCCGATCAACTGACCCTCGTCGTTCCCCGCAAACCCGGCCGGTGCGATTTGATGAAATTGCCCATCGCAGAAGTGCGCAAATTTTTACACCTCGGTTTGGAGGGTACCTTATGAACATGACGATTACACCCGCGCTTTTAAGCGGTACCGTCGCGGCCATCCCCTCCAAATCTCATCTGCACCGACTGTTGATCTGCGCGGCGTTAAGTGACACCGAAATCCGCCTGCCCTGCTCCATGCTCTCGCAGGACATCGAAGCCACCGTCCGCTGTCTCAATGCCCTCGGCGCAAAAGTGGAATATATCAATGATGAGTTATTAATCCGGCCCATTAAATCATCCGCCAAAAAGGTCACGCTCGACTGCGGCGAAAGCGGCTCTTTATACCGTTTTCTCGTTCCGCTTGTCGGCGCGCTCCGCAAAACTGCGACTTTTCAGCTCTCGGCAAAACTGCCGCAGCGCCCGATGGACGCGCTTTGGAACACCCTCGAAACCCACGGCATAATGATCACGGGCAAGGGCACGGCGAACCCCATTGTCTCGGGAACCCTCACCCCCGGCAGATACGAAATCCCCGGCGACGTCTCCTCCCAGTTCATCAGCGGTTTGCTGTTCGCTCTGCCGTTATTATCCGGCGACAGTGAGATCATCGTCACCGGACAGACCCAATCGGTCGGCTATATTCAAATGACCCTCGACGCGTTGACCGCGTTTTCAATCAAAGTCACCCCGACCGCAACCGGTTATTTCGTCCAAGGCAATCAGCATTATCACGCCGTTAACGCCCCCGTCCCCGAGGGCGATTGGTCGAATTCCGCGTTTTGGCTTTGTGCATCGGCGGCAAACGCCGCCGGGGCATGTTCCGGCGAAATCACCGTCACGGGGCTAAACCTCAATTCTGGTCAGGGCGACAAAGCCGTTTGTGACATCCTGCGGCAGTTCGGCGCAGCCGTCACCCAAACCGAAAACGCCGTCACCGTCCGCAAAGGCAATCTGCGCGGCATCACCATCGACGCCGCCGACGTTCCCGATCTCGTACCCGCGCTCGCCGTCGTCGCTGCGGCTGCAACCGGCACGACCGTGATTCAAAACATCAGCCGCCTGCGACTCAAAGAGAGCGACCGCGTCGCAACGGTCTGCGGCCTGATCAACGCCCTCGGCGGCAACGCCGCAGCCGACGAAAACACCATGACCATCACCGGAAGCGGCATACTCACCGGCGGCACCTACGACGCATATCAAGACCACCGCATCGTGATGGCGGCAGCCATCGCTTCGACGATTTGCAAAAACCCGGTCACCGTCACCAACGCCCAAAATGTCGATAAGTCCTACCCGGAATTTTTCAACGATTTTTCTAGATTAAACGGAATCTGTAGGGAACGGTCTTGACCGTTCCGAGTTCGCGCGTCACCGCGCGGACGAAAAGAATTATTAACGATTAAAATTTTACAACACCGCTTTAGCGGTGTTAAGGAACGGTCAAGACCGTTCCCTACACCAACGAAAGGATTGATTTATATGAGTTCCTGCTGGGGTCAAAATATCCGCATTTCGATCTTCGGCCAGTCGCATTCGGAGACCGTCGGCGTGGTCATCGACGGGCTGCCCGCCGGATTTCGCGTCGACCAAGCGGCGCTCTGTGCTTTTATGGCCCGCCGCGCGCCCGGTCAAAGCGCGCTCTCGACCTCCCGCTCGGAGGCCGACACCCCGGAATTCGTGTCGGGTTTAGTCGACGGCGTGACCTGCGGCGCTCCGATTTGCATTCTGATCCGTAATCATAACACCCGCCCCGCCGATTATGCCGAATTCAAAGACGCGCCCCGCCCCGGCCACGCCGATTATACCGCCGAGGTCAAATTCCGCGGTTTTCAGGATAATTCGGGCGGCGGCCATTTTTCCGGTCGGCTCACCGCGCCGCTCTGTGCCGCAGGGGGCATTTGTTTGCAAATTTTAGTCGAACGCGGGATTTTTATCGGCGCGCACATTCAGAGCATCGCGGGAATATCCGACAAAAAGTTTGATCCTGTGACCGTTTCGAAGTCCGATTTTGATAAGCTTATCCAAACCCCATTGATCGTGAACGACCCCAAAGCCGGAGAAGCCATGGAGCAGGTGATTCTGGACGCGAAAAAAGCCGGAGACTCGGTCGGCGGCATCATCGAATGCGCCGTCGTCGGGCTGTCCGCAGGCCTCGGGGACCCGATGTTCGACGGCATGGAAAACCGCATCTCCTCCATCGTGTTCGGCATTCCCGCCGTCAGGGGCATCGAGTTCGGAAACGGCTTTGAGAGCGCTTCTTTGCGCGGCAGTGAAAATAATGACCCGTTCATGATCGATGACGAACAGATCCGCACTAAAACCAACAACCACGGCGGGATTTTGGGCGGGATCACCACGGGCATGCCGCTCGTTTTCCGCGCGGCGATCAAACCGACCCCCTCCATCGCGATCCCACAGCAAACCGTCAGTTTATCGGCGCATACCGAAAAAGAACTGCAAATAAAAGGCCGCCACGACCCCTGCATCGTCCCGCGCGCCGTTCCTGTGATCGAAGCTGCCGCCGCACTGGCCGTTTTCGACGCTCTTATGAATATACATTGAGGTGATAAAAATGGAACTCAGGGATAAAAGAACTGCGCTCGACGAAATCGACTCCGAAATCGTCAGTCTGATGGCGAAACGCATGGACATCGTCAAGGAAATAGGGCGCTATAAGGCCGAAAACAACCTGCCCGTTCTCGACTCCGAGCGCGAGCGCCAAAAGTTGGCTGATCTGGCAAAACAAGCCGGACCTGACCTGGCACCGGTCACCGACGCGCTGTTTTCGGTGATTTTAGACCTCAGCCGCTCGGCGCAAAACCGCATCGTCGAGGGCGAATCCCCGATCAAGGAACAGATCAAAAAGGCCATCGCCGACACCCCCGCGCAGTTTCCGGTGAGACCCCTCGTGGCATGTCAGGGGGTCGAGGGGGCTTATTCGCAGCTGGCAGCCGACCGCATTTTCCCATCGGGCAGCATCATGTACTTCAGCACCTTCGACGGCGTATTCGGCGCGGTCGAGCAGGGGCTTTGTGAGTACGGAATTCTGCCGCTCGAAAACAGCACCGCCGGTTCGGTCAACCGCATTTATGACCTGATGATGGAGCGCAATTGCTACATCGTGCGCAGCAGCCGCATCAAAATCGACCACTGTCTGCTCGTCAACAAGGGCACCGGACTCTCCGACATCCGCGAAATCGTCACCATGGAACAGGCCATCGCCCAGTGCCAGAACTTTTTAAAAGACCTGAAAAATGTCAAAGTGACCCCCTGCGCCAATACGGCGGCGGCCTCCAAACTCGTGCGCGAATCGGGACGCAGCGACATCGCGGCGCTCTCTTCCCGCAGCTGCGCCGAACTTTACGGGCTTTCCTGCCTGCGCGAATCGGTGCAGGATCAGGGCAATAATTACACCCGTTTTATCTGCATCTCCAAAAAACTTGAAATTTATCCCGGCGCGAACCGAAGCAGTATGATGATGGTCCTGCCGAACAGCAAGGGCTCTCTTTACCGCATTTTAGCGCGCTTCAACGCCCTCGGCATCAACCTGATCAAGCTGGAAAGCCGTCCGCTCGCCAACACCGATTTTGAATTTATGTTCTATTTTGACCTCGACGTCTCGGTCTATTCCGATGAGTTTTTACGCATCTTCGACGACCTGACGGGCGCGGTCGCCAAACTAAAATATTTGGGCAGTTATACCGAGGTGATTTAAATGCGGTTCGGTCTGATCGGGAAAACTCTTGTCCACAGCTATTCCCCCGCGATTCACAGCCGAATCGGCGATTACGAATATAAACTCTATCCGCTCGAACCCGATAATGTGGCCGATTTTGTACAGACCACCGACCTAGCGGCATTCAATGTGACGATCCCTTATAAAAAGGCCGTCATTCCGCTTTGTAAGGAGATTTCGGAACGCGCCAAGGCCATCGGCAGCGTCAATACCATGCTGCGGCTTCGGGGCGGCGGCTGGTACGGCGACAACACCGATTACGACGGCTTTGTCTATCAACTCGGCAAAGACGCTGAAATTCTCAAGGGTAAAAAGGCGCTGGTGCTCGGAAACGGCGGCTCGTCTCAGACAGTGCAGAAGGTGCTTTCCGACTGTGAAATCCCGTTCACCGTGATCACGCACAAAGAAAATACCCCGGAAACCCTTTCCCGCCATCCCGATGCCGGGCTGATCGTCAACACCTCGCCGGTCGGCATGTACCCGAACAACGGCGATTCCCCCGCCGATCTTTCGCTGTTTGAAAATTGCCGCCTCGTGCTTGATTTGATCTATAACCCCGCCAAGACCGCATTGCTTTTACAGGCCGAGTCCTTAGGCATTCCCGCCCGCAACGGCCTCTCGATGCTGGTTGCGCAGGGGGTTCGCGCAGGCGAATTGTTTTTAGCCAAATCTCTGCCCAAAACTCTTGTCGGGACCATCACCGACGAAATCCGCCGACAAACCCTGAATATCGTTTTGATCGGCATGCCCGGCTGCGGCAAGACCACCGCCGCCAACCTTCTGTCCAAATTGACCGGTCGCAGGGTCGCCGACACCGATGACCTCATCCGCGAAAAAGCGGGCATGGAGATTCCCGAGATTTTTGTAAAGTACGGCGAACCGTATTTTCGAAAACTTGAAACCGAAGCCTTGCGAGAAGTCAGCAAAGAGAGCGGCCTGATCATCGCGGTGGGCGGAGGCATCGTCAAAACGCCCGAAAATTTCGGTCTGATCCGCCAAAACAGCGTCTGCGTCTTTTTGGACACCGACCTGTCGAAACTCGATACCGCAGGCCGCCCGCTTTCGCTGGCAACCGGCGTCAAACAGCTTTACGCCGAGCGCCTCCCGCTTTATCAGGCATGGAGCGATTACACCTACAAAACCGCCGACCTCGCCCAAACCGCAGCCCAAATCAAAGCTGATCTGTCATTATAACTCCCTTGCCTCCCTTGTTAAAGGGAGGGGAACCGCCGCAGCGGTGGTGGGATTCTGTTTTAAAAATGCGAAAGGAAAATTCATATGAAACTGCTGGTCATCAACGGCCCGAATCTGAACCTACTCGGCGTGCGTGAGCCGGATATCTACGGCAAACAGACCCTGTCCGACCTCGAAACGCTTGTCAGCACCTATTGCACCAAAAAAGGGGTATCGGTCGACTTTTACCAATCCAATCACGAGGGCGCGATTGTTGACCGGATTCAGGCGGCTTATCAAATTTACGACGGCCTGATCATCAACCCCGCCGCCTACACCCACACCAGCGTCGCCATCCCCGATGCGATCAAAGCCGTCGGACTTAAAGCGGTCGAGGTGCATCTTTCGGATATTACCAAGCGCGAGGCCTACCGCCAACACTCTTTTACCTCCGAGGCCTGCATCGCCACGATTGCGGGAAAACACTTTAAGGGCTACCTCGACGCGGTGGATATTTTACTAAGTGTAAAGTGTAAAATGTAAAGTTTAAAATCCTACTTCCCGGACGGTTTGCCGATAAATTCCGCCCGGGTTTTCGAATACAAAATCTGCTGACTGCCGTAAAGCCCCGTATAGCCCGAAAGCATATAGCTGACCGCGGCGGCAAGCAGATAAAACGGAAGCCCCTGCGTTCCGAACAGCTCGATTCCGATGATAAATGCGGTCAGCGGACAGTTTGTGACGCCTGCGAAAACTGCAATCATGCCGAACGCCCCGCCCACCGCCGGATCGAGACCCAACAGCCCGCCCGCCGTGCAGCCGAACGTCGCGCCCACAAAAAAGGAGGGCACGATCTCGCCGCCCTTGAAGCCCGCGCCGAGCGTCAGCGCCGTGAAGACCATTTTGAGCACAAAGGCCTCCGGGCGCGCCTGACCGCCGAGTGCCGCGTCGATGATTTTCTCACCGATGCCGAGATAGTCACGGGTATTGAAAATCAACGTCAGTGCCACAATTAAAATGCCGCCAACAGCCGCAATCAGATAACCGTTTTTTAAATATTTCTCATATAAACGGCCTGTCCCCTTCAAAACAAAGCAAAAAAGTGCGCTCAGCCCAGCGCAAAGCGCCGCCAGTGCGACTGTTCGTAATCCAGCGGGAATCGAATGCAACACCGGAAAAGCGACGGAATAAACCGGCCGGGAAAATCCGAGCACTCGCGCGATTGAAACCGCAATCAACGAAGCGATCGTGCAGGGCACCAGCGCGGCATAATACATGACCCCGACGCTGACGACCTCCATCGCAAACACCACAGCCGCCGCAGGCGTTCCAAACAGCGCGGAAAAAGCTGCGCTCATGCCGCACATCGTCATAATGTGCAGATCCTTTTCATCCAGTCGGAACAGACGGCCCGTCTGAAAGCCCAAACTACCCCCGATCTGGAGCGCCGCGCCTTCTCTGCCCGCAGAGCCGCCGAACAGATGGGTGATCGTGGTCCCGACAAAAATTAAGGGTGCCATTCGAAGCGGTACCGGGTCGGGAGAGCGCACCGCCGAAAGCACTAAATTCGTCCCCTGCGAGCGGTTCACACCGCAGATACGATATATAAATACCGTGAGAACGCCCGCTGCCGGTAAAAGCCATACGAGCCACGAATTTTGAAAACGCAGTTCCGTGGCTTTCTGAACGCAAAATAAAAGCCCGACGCCCGCCAATCCGATTCCCGCACCGGATAAAACGGCGAGCGCGGTCCATTTGAAAAAGGCGAGCAAATCCCCTTTTATATCTTTTAACAGCGTTCCTGCGCTCTCAAGCTTCAAAATGCCCATCCTCCCGCAGCAGGATAAATCCCGATATAAATAAATCATAATTCATTTTTGCAATCTGTCAATAGACAATCACAGCACCTTGTATCAATTCGGCTTTTCGGTTATAATGAATTTACACGAACCAATACCGAAAGGGGAACCGCCATGCCCACCGACAGAGAGATTTTAAGAACCCTTGCCAATGAATACGCCGAGGCCGCAGGCCATCCGCGCAACGCCGAAAATGCCAAACTCCACCGCGCGGTCAACGGTCTTCGGATGATCCGCCCGATCGTTTTGATTAACGAAGAGCCGTGGTGCGAACTGAACACCGACGGCGAATTGACTTTGTATTGCACCGATCCCGATTTTCGCAGAGCCGAGCTGCACATGCGCCGGATGTTATATAAATGGCACCACTACCCCTGCGATATGATTATCCCGCCCTATATCCCCGTCGAAAAGATTGTCGGCGGCGAGAGGGGCTGGCTGCCCGTGGTCGAAGAGACCATCGAGACCGGAGACGGCAACAACATCAAATCCCATGAATATGTCGACCAACTCGCCAACCCCGAGGACATCGACAAGTTGAAAATTCCGAAGGTGACCTACGAGGAAAAGGCCACCCTCGCGATTCAGCAAAAACTCGACGCTGCCGTCGGCGACATCATCCCGATCCGGCTCACGGGCTACGGCTGTTATATCGTCCCCTGGGACAATATCGCGACTTATCGCGGTGTGACCAACCTGCTGATGGATTTGGTCGATCGACCCGAGCACTCCCACGCGATCATGGAAAAGATGACGCAGATGTACATCGAGCAGTACCGGCAGTATGAGGAATTGGGTCTTTTGGACCGCGACCCGCTGCTGCTGCACTGCACCGCATCATTGTGCGACGAGCTCGTCACCGAACCCGATCAGCCCGTACTGCGCAAAAACGTCTGGGGCCGGGGTACGGCGCAGATTTTTGCGAGCGTCTCCAAAGAGATGCACGAGGAATTTGAAATTGAATATGAAAAGCGCCTGATGGAGCCGTTCGGCCTGGTCTATTACGGCTGCTGCGAACCGCTCGACAAAAAGATCGACATCGTCAAAAAGATCCCTCATCTGCGTAAAATCTCGATCACGCCGTGGGCGGATGTCAATATCGCCGCCGAGGCCATCAGCAAGGATTATGTCGTCGCTTTGAAACCCAACCCCGCCAATGTCGGCGCTGCCTTTGACCGCGAAGTTATCCGCAGCGAAGTCAAGCACCTGCTCGACGCCTGCGCCCGCAACAACTGCACCTGCGAAATCGCCCTCAAAGACATCAGCACCGTCGCCCACAACCCCGCCCACCTGCAGATTTGGGAACAAACCGTGATGGAACAGGTAAGAGCGTATTAACACACCGTAGGGGCGGATATTATTCGCCCGCAAACCTCGGCAAGTGTAAAGTGTCATTCCAGTAACTCGTAGGGGACGACTCGGCGCTCCGTGTACCGCAGGGGCATGCAGCAACCCGCACGGCATGCAATCCACGCGGTGGGAACGAGGTCGTCACACCCTACGATGGTAACGATGCACAAAAGCGACCATATTGCATGATATGGCCGCTTTTTGTTCCGCTCAGGATGACAACTATATTGTATAATTTTAAATAAACAAATTCACATTGGATTCTTCCGCGTCGCCGAGGTAGGCGCCCACACCGCCGAGCTCGACACCTTCGATGAGCTCTTCTTCCTTGATGCCCATGACGTCCATGCTCATCGTGCAGGCCACGATTTTGACGCCGGCCTTCATGGCCTTCTTGATCAAATCCTCAAGCGAATCGACGTTCTTATCGCCCATGATCTTCTTCATCATCTTGGTTCCCATGCCGCCCATATTCATCCGCGATAACTTCAGCTTTTTGCTGCCGCGCGGCAGCATCGCGCCGAACATCGACTCCATAAAGGTCTTTTTGACCTTCTGCCGCTTGGGTTTGCGCAGCACGGTCAGCCCCCAGAAGGTGAAAAACATCGTCACCGGCCTGCCCATTGCCGCGGCACCGTTCGCGATGATAAAGCTGGCAAGCACCTTGTCGAGATCGCCCGAAAACACGATGATTGTCTTGCCCTCTGTGTTATCCCGAACTACCGGAGCCGCCGTGTTGGCACTGCCTTTTTTCACGAGCGCCACATAATCATCCCCGCGCCGGTCGTTTGCCACCAATGTGTTGCCGGTGCGCCTTGTCCACGCCACGATATCCCGCGCAAAGCCCGGGTCGGACGCCGAGACCTCGACGACGTCGCCGTTATGCATCTCTTTCATGGTCTCGAACACCTTCATGATCGGGCCGGGGCACTGCATGCCGCTGCAGTCGAGCCGCATCGACGCTTTCGGGATGTCCTTGGTGTCCACATGCCCGCTGTCGGAGATACTCACCTGCGCAATCGGCGTGGTATCGGGCTGATAGTGCGTGGATTGATAAAACCGCGCACCGCCCGGATAGAGCTTGACGTTCTTGAACCCGTTCTCTTTCAAAACCCGTGTGGCGTTATAAGCCCGGACGCCGATGGCGCAGAACACCGAGACCTCTTTGGATTTATCCAATTCGGAAAGACGGATGCGCAGCTGCCCGAGCGGGATATGCTTTACGTTTGCGTTCGGCAGCGAATACGCCATCAGTTCCGCATCTTCGCGCACATCAAGCGCGACCGCTTCCGGTTCCTTTTCGAGCACGTCCCAGGAAGAATAGGCGACTTTGCCCGATAATACGTTTCCGGCGACATATCCGGCCATGTTCACGGGGTCTTTTGCCGAGGAATACGGCGGCGCATAGGCAAACTCAAGGGTTTGTAAATCATAAACGGAAGCGCCGAGCCGAATCGCGGTCGAGAGCGTATCGATGCGCTTGTCAACACCGTCTTTGCCCACGATCTGCGCACCGAAAATCTTTTTGCCGTCCATCGAGAACAGCATTTTTAACGTCAGCGGAACCGCGCCCGGATAATACCCGGCGTGCGAATTCTGAGTGATGATAATGCTCTCGTAATCCTTGCCCTTGACCATGCCGCGCTTAATTAACGTCTTTTCGTTCGCGCCGGTCGACGCGGCGGTCAGATCGAATACCTTTGCTACCGAAGTGCCCTGCGTGCCCTCATAGGTCTCGTTTGCGCCGTTGATATTGTTTGCGGCGATCCTGCCCTGCTTGTTCGCGGGGCCTGCCAGCGGGATCATCGTCGGCTCTTTGAAGGTGAAATCTTCTACTTCTATTACGTCGCCAACCGCGTAGATATTCGGGTCGGAGGTTTTGAGGGTTTTATCGACGACCACACCGCCGCGCGCGTTTACGGTCAGCCCTGCCGCTTTGGCGAGTTCGCCGTTCGGGCGTACACCGATGGATAAAATCACGAGTTCGGCACTCACGGTCTTGCCGCTTTTGAGCGTAACCGTCACATCGTGCTCGTTGTTTGTAAAGGAACTGACGCCGTCGCCCAAAAAGAGCTTGACGCCGTTTTGCAGCAGATTTTCATGCAAAAGCTGCGCCATCTCAAAATCGAACGGAGACATGACCTGATCCAACGCCTCGATCAAACTGACCTCGACGCCCGCATGCCGGAGGTTTTCGGCCATCTCGAGTCCGATAAAGCCGCCTCCGATCACCGCCGCGGTCTTGACGCCCTGATCCTGCACCAAAGCGCGGATGCGGTCGGTGTCGGGCACGGTCCAAAGGGTCTGAATGCGCGAGGAGTCGATGCCGGGAATCGGCGGGCGCACAGGCGATGAGCCGGTCGAGATGACCAGCGTATCATACGGCTCGGCATAGGTTTCGCCGGTGTCCACCCGCTTGACGGTGACTTCTTTTTTCTCGCGGTCGATGGCGACAACCTCGTTTTTCACGCGCACGTCGATGTTGTATTTTTTCTTCATGGCTTCGGGGGTCTGCAGCAGCAGCGCGGCGCGGTTTTTGATCACGTCGCCGACATAATAGGGCAGCCCGCAGTTGGCGTAGGAGATGTATTCCCCGCGTTCCAAAATCACGATTTCGACACTCTCGTCCAATCTGCGCAGCCGCGCCGCACAGGTCGCGCCGCCCGCGACGCCGCCGATAATGACTACTTTTTTCATATAGTACCGACCTTTCCGCTCATAATCTCTTGTTTGTTTATTTTCGGTAATCCTTCTAAAAATTTGATTAAATAGTTTTCCTTCTCTGTCTTGCCCTTATTATACACCCATTCGACTGAATTTTCACTTTAAATCAAAAATTGTTGCATCGTTTCTGCCGCTTCTTCACCGGCATATACGGTTTATTTTTATTATA
>Ga0116171_10005332_pt1 | contig 11321 bp, 9 predicted proteins | sample AD_JPNHW2_MetaG_FD_89798 | JGI IMG/M metagenome (GOLD analysis project Ga0116171, IMG submission 89798) | Active sludge microbial communities of municipal wastewater-treating anaerobic digesters from Japan - AD_JPNHW2_MetaG | ecosystem: Engineered > Bioreactor > Anaerobic > Digestate | place...
CGTATTGTATTTTCTATTGGTACGGTTGCAGAGTTTTATAGTTCACTTGCAAACATGAGTATTGTAGCACCAAATGTGCCGTTACTTAAAATATTAAGAAAGTTATTAGCCTCTGAAATGGCAAATAAACTAAACATGAGTACACAAGAACTTGAAAGCTACTTAAACAATAGAGATTACGACTATATGGAAAAAACAACAAAAGAAAAAAAGACTAAAAGTGATAACAATAGAAACTTTTTAAAGAAAAATTAAACACAAAATTATGAAACCAAAAAATCGAAACTCTAATATTTTAGAATACTTAAAAGCATTATTCAGCAAATCTGATACTGCCTCTTTAAAGAGATGGTTAGGTTTTTTAGGTTTTGTAGAAGTTATGATATTGGTAATATTTTATCCTGAATATATATCAGAGTTATTATATGTATCAGCAGGTCTTATAGGACTTACAGTTTTAGACAAGTGGAGTCCAGGAAATAAAAAAAGAGATAAACCAGATAAAACAATTGAGGAAGCAGAAAATGAAAGTTCAAAAAGTAATTGACAGAGCCTTAGCCTTTAATGGCTATTTAGAAAAGGAAACTAAAGAAAATCTTACTGAGTTTGTAAAAAATGCAGGAGATGAAAACTTTACATACTTTGCAGAAGTATATGATAAAATTATGAAAACAAAATTACAGGGGTTGCCTTGGTGTGCAATGTTTGTATCTTATGTATTTTATAGTGCTTCAGGAAAAGACTTATCTGCTGCTAAAAAAGCTTTATGGGGTAATTTATTTGCTGCATGTCAGGTAGGTGTAAATATGGCAAGAAGAGTTAATAGATTTTATGCTAAACCTGAACCAGGAGATATTATTTTCTTTACCAATGGTAATAGGGCATATCATACAGGTATTGTTACAAAAGTAGATAATACTTATGTGTACACTATTGAAGGAAATACTTCAGCAGATCCTGGTGTAGTAGAAAATGGAGGAGGAGTTAATGATAAAAAATATAAACTTAATTATAATAAAATTTTAGGGTACGGGAGACCTTTTTACGAATGAAAAAAATGTATGTATATTTAATTGGTATAGGAATTATTTTGTTATTAGTAGTAGGATTAATTATTACTGCTAACTTTGCTTTAAAAGCAAGGCAAAATTATGTACGCAGTCAGCAGAATTTATTTGATTCACAATTTCAAATTGACACGTTAAAGACTAAAAATGGAGAATTACAATATTCTGTTAATACTCTCACTATTAAAACAAAAGATTTAGAAAAATTAAATCCTCAGTTAGTAGAAGAAATTAAAAATCTTAAACTAAAACTGAAACATGTAAATACTGTTTCTCAGATTCAATATAATTATTCAATACAATATGACACAGTATTTGTAAATAGAATAACTGACACTACTTTTAAAGCATCCACTAAAGATGCCTGGTCAGATTTTTCTTGTGATATTAGTGTTATTGATAAACAAGTAGATATGAGTAATGTAAATATAGCATTAAAAGATTCTTTATTATTAATAGAAGAAATAAAATATAAAGGGTGTTGGTTTTGGAAAAGACCCGTATATATGACTTTACATATTAAATCTGAAAACCCTTACTTTCATCTTGATAAAGTTCAAACTTACTACTTCTATAAAAATAAAACTCCAAAATAAAATATTTCCCAAACTTTTTGTATATTTGCAACTTAAATATAATACTATGGAATTAGAAAATATTAAAATTGAACTTACAAATTTCTTTAATGATATAACTTTTTTAGAGGAAGAACACACTTATTTTAGTGGTGAAGTATCATTAATACCTGTTACTAACTATATTAAAAGTTATGTAAAACCTTTTGACAGGATGGGTAATGCTAAAAGAGTAGCTGCTAAAAGGGGACTCCCAATAGAAACAATACTTGCTGAGTGGGATAAAAAAAGAGATGATGCTTGTGATAAAGGAAATGGTGTTCATAAGTTTGCAGAATTATATACAAAAGATTCTGTACCAACTACTCCTTATGAGTATGCAGTAGCACAATTTTTTAAAGATATACCTGATTTTATAGTACCTGTTTTTGGGGAATTTAAAATGTATTCAGTAGATTATAAACTTGCTGGGACAGTAGATAAATTATTTTATAACACTCTAACTAACAGGTTTTTAGTAATAGATTATAAAACTAATGAAGATTTAGATAAAAACTTTCAGAATCAAAAACTTCTATATCCATTTAACTCACTCTTAGATACTCCTTTTAATAAATATCAATTACAATTATCACTATATCAGATTTTATTTGAACTTACAGGTAATCAAGTAGAAAGAAGAAGAGTAGTTTGGTTTAAAGAAGATGGCACTTATCAGGTTAGAGATACTAATGATTACACTAAATTATTAAAACAACTTTTAACATGTTAATCAAAGAAATTATAGAAAGAGTGCAGACTTTATATAATAATGGTGTAACACCTTATTATAGTAGATTATCCAACAGGAGAATTTACAGTATTATAATGTCTACACGAGGTATTTTATTGGGGCAAATGTTATCCAAGAATTTAAAACTTACTCAATATAATTATGAAGTTTTACCTTGTATTGAATTAGAAACAGTAGATAGAGATTTATGCCCATGTGCAGTTCCTGGTAATTGTACTATTTTAAGAAGTAAAGAACAATTGCCTGAAATTTTGACAAGTTCAACTGGTTATGCAATACAAACAGTTACAAGTAGTAATTGGAAAGTAAAATATGATTATCTTAATGTAAATGCAGCACAATACTTTTCCTATAATAAATATACTCCAACTAAACCTTCTTATTTTTTACACAATAAATATCTATATATTATAAATGCTACTGTTTTACAATATGTTTCTATGACAGCAATCTTTAAAGATACAATTGAAGCTTTATATAAATTTACCTGTAATGCAAGTCCTTGTTTAAAATATAGTTCTTACTTGGAAAGAGAACTTGCTTTAGATGCAAATTTAGTAAATGTAGTTATACAAATGGTCTTACAGGAATTAAGTGCATTAAGTCCTAAACAAGAAAATAAAAAAGATGAAAATACAACAAGTAAAGAGCAAGTACAGGACGAATAACTTTTTTGGGTTATTAGATTCTTATAGTGTATATAAGAAACTTGATATTTCCAAGAAAGTTAAAAAATCACTTTACTTAATGATAGTAAAGGACTTTATGTTGTTTTTAAGAAACAGTCTTATTAAAACAGGAGAGGTAGTATTGCCTCAAAAATGTGGTACTGTTTCAATTACAGGGCATCCTACAAAAGTAAAACTTGAAGATGGTAAGATTAAAAATAGGATAGATTGGGGGGAAACAAATAAATTATGGGCAAGAGATCCTGTAGCCAAACAAAATAAACAACTTGTATATCACTTTAATGAAAAAACAAATGGTTATTTTTATCAGATAACCTGGTCCAAACATAAAGTACCATTAAGAAATAAAAATAATTATGTTTTTATTCGTTGCAGGGCATTAAAAAGACTCACCTCAGCAGCTATTACAAACCAAACAGAATATATTATAAAACCATGAAACCATTAAATTTTATATCAATTCAGAATATTATAAGTACATTCTATAGAGAAACAGGATTTGAAGAAATCTCTGAATCTGATGCAATAGAATGGGCAGGTGCAGCTTTGGAACATATAGGGTGTCCTGAATATTGTGTACTTGAAACAATGTTTGCCCGAGTAAATAATTATGTATGTGACTTACCTGCAAATTTATTTTCTATTTTACAAATTGCTAAAAGAGCAGATAACACAATTATAGATGCTGCTACATTATGTGCAGAATGTAATTTTCCGCCTGAAATAATGCAAAATATAGAATTGACTTTAGATGATCCTGTAAATGATCCATTACCATCTTATTTAAGTCTTATTTACTTTTATTTTGATTTGGCTCAAGTAACACAACCTTGGACAGTAGTACAGGCTTCTTATAGTAGTTTTTTAAATAAAATTGAATGTGCACAACCAATAGATTTATATACTGATGAAACCCAGGTTTATACTATAAGAGAAAATGAAATGGTATTTTCATTTAAAGAAGGATATGTAGCTGTTTCTTATTACAAAAGAAAACTTGACACTAATGGTTATCCTTATATTCCAGATGAAATTTCAGTAAGAGAAGCTATTTTAAAGTATATTTTATATAAATATTTTAGTAGATTATGGTATTTAGGAAGAGAAGGTGCTGAAAGAAAAATGTTAAAATCTGAACAGGATTGGCATTGGTATTGTAGACAAGCTAAAAATAAAGCTAAAAGGCTTACACATGATGAAATGATAGATGTAGGTAATTTTATGAACACTCTTTTACCTAGAGATAATTATTATAAAAATTTCTATAGAGATTTTGGAAGACCTGAAGAAAGAGCTTATTTAAAAAATAATATAAGATAATGGATAAACAAAAAACAGATTTACAGAGTAATTCCATAAACACTCCTGCTAAAGGACTTGTAACTGATTATTCACCAATTATGCAACCACCTGGTACTTATAGTTTTGCCTTAAATGCAGTGTTTGCAGATTTGGAAGGTAATACAGGTGTATTAAGTAATGAACAAAGTAATGATGTTTTTGCAAGTTATACTCCTACATTTCCTTTAACTAATCCAATCAGTACTAGTCCCCTTCCTGCTTATATATATTTTGAAACTATTATAACTGTAGGGGAAACACAGCCTGTTTTAAAATTAGTTTATGCTTTGACAAATGATAATACTTATATATTTAGTTATTATGAAATAGACCATGTACAACAGGTGGGTTATCCTTTAACAACATGGTTTACTTCTAAACCATTGGCTTTAGTTTATTTTACTACAACAGATACAGGAGAGTTTTATATAGATTCTCATTATAGAGAATATGGTAAACTATTATTTAGTTATAGTAATCTTCATCAAAGATACCAATGTACTGATATAAATGGAGAAATTTTATATGATATAATTAATAATCTAACTACTTATTTTTATAGAGTAGAAAATAATATTTTAGCAACTTATAACATCTTGAGATAATGGAAAAAATAGTTTTAGGTAAAGTTTATATTGGAGATTTACAACATGTGTTATTTCAGGTATACGAATATAATGAAGTTTATATCTCTGAAATATTGTTGTTAAAAGACGATGGAACTTTAACTTTATTAATAAGTGATGCTAATTCTTCAATTAGTGGAAGATTAAATTTTTCTCCTACACACCAAATAGAAGCAATTTACAGATTAAGACAGGGTTGTGAAAAAACTATTTATTGGGTAGATCAAAATAATATTCCAAGAAGATTTATTGTAAATACAGAGAAGTTATCTTATTTTACTGAAAATAGTGTTAATGATAATACTAAAGCTGATGCTAATAAGTTTTGTCTTATTAGTATGTATAATGGATTATATATACCTGTTTTTGATACTATAGATGTAGTAGAAGGAGGTTATTTAACCAGTGGTTCATATAATATCTCCTGCCAATACTTAGATGCAGATTTTAATCCTACAGAGTGGATTAATACTACTGATACTATTATTATTTATAACGATACACAAAGTAAAGCTTTTTCTGAAATTAGAGGTTCTACAAATACAAAAAATGATTATCAAAATTTTGGAGTAACTTCTAAGGCTATTCGAGTTAAGGTAACTAATCTTGATACTAACTTTAAATATATTAGATTCGCTTTAATTCAGGCAAGTGTAGGAACTGGTTTACCTAATAAAGTACTAGCTTCTCAGGAATTATTAATTACGGAAGAAGGTGTTACTTATACTTTTACAGAACAATCTTTATTAACTACTTTAACTACAGAAGAAATTATTGCTTTTGCTAATCCTGTATATCAGGCTAAAACTATAGAACAACTTGATAATATGCTTTTATTAGGTAATACTAAAGGAAAACAAATTAATTGGTGTAAGTTGCAAAAGTATGCTTCTAAAATTAAATCAAATGTGGTATATAAACCAATTGACCTTAATACTATTAATAATACTGTAGTTTATCCTGATAGTGAAGAAAGAACCTCAAATAAGGATTTTAAAAGAGGTGTAGCAAATATTGAATCTGTTGGTTATATGCCAGGAGAGACCTATTCTTTTGGGTTAATATATTTATTTGAAGATGGATTTCAATCCCCTGTATTTCACATTCCTGGACCACCTCCTGCATTATTTACAGAGAATGCAAGTAGAATATCTAAAAATACAATGAGGTTAGCTCAGTGTGAAGATTTTAGGTATACAAATACTACTTGTGAAGAAGATTATTGGGGACAAGATTATTTAGGTAATGATTTGGAAGGATTACCTATTAGACACCATAAATTTCCATTAAGAACAGAAGCAAATGAACCTTTACTTTTAAATGACAGAACTTATAGAAATAGTAAAAGAAGATTTTATTTTTATATTCAGTTTAGAAGAAATTTAATACCTGGCATTAAACCTGTTATAGGGGATGTAACTAAATTTACTAATGTTGTTGAAGACGATTTAAAAAATATACATTTTCCTCCTGGTACAGCAGGTGATGCTTCTGGTGGTGGGGTTTTAAGTTATACATATTATAACAGGTTTAAGAAAAATTTCTCAACAATTAAATTAATTTTAAGAGTAACTTATCAAATTGGTAATGCTTATACTACTGAACTTATTGAACATGAAGTCAGTGCAGATGAAGTTATTAGACCTAAGGGTAATAAAGATTTAACAGATACTTGGGGAATAAAATATGTTTTACCAGAAGTCCCTGAAAGTTATAATTTAGTACAAGTTGTAGTGCTAGAAATTCCACAAGTACAAAATGCTGATACTGATGATGGAGATAAACAAATTTGGTTTACTACTGGTGATAGGAGTAAAGCAGAAGTAGCTTGTGAGGCACTTTCACATGCTTATTGTTTAAATTATTTGTCTTTTAGTTTTTTACTTAATGCTTCTATTTATTCTTGGGCACATTTAGCAGATAGTACAAAAACTAATATTTATTCTACTAATGCTCCATTACAAGTACACTTTGGTAATGAAGGTGGAGCTTCTCAAATTATATTTTATGGACCAGGAGGACTTGTACAAGCAGGTACGCCTAAAAAACTGGTAAGTTATCTTAATCCTTGCCCTGTTATTTATAAAGAAGAATATTATGATGTAGAAGATACTACTAATTATACTAGTAAAATAATGGGTGTTCAATTTTCTAATATAGAAGTACCTGATATAACTGATTATGTTGTAGATAATAAACTAACAGGTAATAAGATAGTAGGATATAAGATTGTTAGAAATGAAAGAACAGAAGATAATAAACCTATTTTAGATTCAGGTGTGTTATTACCAGTATTACAACAATCTAAAAATATAGACAGTGATTATTTTGTATCAGCAAGTTTGTTAAATCCTATTTTTAATGGAACTTGGGAATCTGAAGCAGGTCATAATGTACTTAAAGGTACACAATTAAATCAATATAATTTTAGTTTTCTTTCTGCTGAACATAAGTTTTTAAAGAAAGAATATAATGATGATACAATAGAATTGCTTATTCAGGGTGTCTATGATATTAATAATAATAATGAAGATGGAAACTCTCAAATGTGTCTTTCTACAAACAATGATAAGTTGTTTATACAGGAAGGAGTTGAGGTAGGTACTTCTTATAATCCTGAAATAAATAAAAAAGGTGAAGTGGATTATGATGGTTGGGATTTACATTTAATAAATAAACATATTTTTATTGAGTATCAAAAAGTTACTGAAGAAGTAAAAATAGATAATATTAATAAGTTAATTTATATTCCCCCAATGGAATATGATTCTTTACCAGTTGGGTTAAATAAAGAATTGCCTGTATATAATCTAAGTATGGATAATGCAGTAGGAATTGTTAACTTGCAAAATAATACTAACAGGCACTTATACCAAGATTATTTATTTAAACAGATTACAGAAGAAGATGATTTAATTAATAATACTTATTATGGCCAATCACCTGCTACTTTTACAAGTTTATTTAAAGTAAGATTTCCTTATGTCTATATGTATAGATATTTAGCTAATCCCTATGCTTTTTTTAATATTCTGCCTTATTATTTAACTTCAATAAATCCTGTTTATTTTAATGGCTATAGTAATAGTAGTACTACTGTATTTGGTGGGGATGTTTATACTTCACCTATGAGATATAGAAATGATATATTTTATGATTGTAGAACTAGAAACAGAGATAGAAAATCTGGTTTTTGGCAAATTATAGGTGGTATTTTAGGAGCTATTGTGGGAGTTGTAGTAACTGTACTTGGGGCTATCTATTCTGGAGGTGTGCTTGCAGCAGTTGGAGTAGCTATTATTTCAGCTTCTGTAAGTCTTATGATTAGTGGTATTAATATTTTACAAGCTAATAATGCTTTTGTTTCATTTTATAATGCAGGACTACAAACTACTATAGAAGATTTGTGGATAACTCAAATACTTGCTAATGTAAATCCTGCTGATGATGAAATACAATGGATTTCAGAATGTCTTGATACAGTATGGTTAGAAAGTACTGTTAACATGAATTGGAGAAATGGAGTTTCTTCTTATATTACAGATTATGAAAATCCTTTAACAGGCTATCATTTAGAAAAAACAGTCAACTATTTATTAGATAAATTAACTACTATGGATTCTAATAATGCTAATGGGAGACTTTATATGGGTTTTGCAAAAGCAGAATTTTATCAAATGAATCTTGATTATATGCGTAGAAATAAAGAAAAGATATTTCATTGTTTATCTAATACTTATGACTGTTGTTCAGATTGCAAGGAGTCTACAAGTTTAAGAGTACATTATTCTCAACAATCTTTTCAAGAAGAAAAAACTGATAATTACAGAGTATTTCTTCCCAATAATTATAGAGATGTACCAGGAGAAAAAGGTGAAATAACTAAATTGGTAACTTTTCAAAATAATCTTATAGCCTTAACTACAGAAGGACTTTGGAAATTTCCTAAAAATCAACAAAGAGAAGTTGTTGATCAGATTATTTCATTCATAGGTACTGGTAGTTATTTTAATATCCCCCCATTAGCTTTAGTAGATGAAAATAATGGAAATTCAGCAGGATGCCTTAGTCAGTGGGGAGTAATTAAAACTCCTTATGGAATATGTTACATTAGTGAAGATGAAGGAGTTGTATATCAATTAGATGATAAATTAACACCATTGTCTGCAAATGGTATGAATAACTGGTTTATAAATAATACAGAATTTACAATACCTAATCAAGATTTACCTTCTTCTTCAACTGGTTTTATTATGGGATATGATCCACAGAATGAAAGAATGTTAATTACTAAAAAAGATTATTTAGATTCTTCTTTAACTCAGGAAAATGGATGGACTATATCTTATAATTTTAAAACTAAAGCCTGGACTTCTTTCCATTCCTATTTACCTAATATATATATTTACGATACTAATCATTTATATTCTTGGAAAAGAGGAGAAGATATTACAATTTGGAAACACAATATTGAAGGTAATTATCAGACTTTTTATAATACTTACTATCCTCATATTATAGAATATGTAGATAAATCTGAAAATTTAAAAACTGAACTCTGGGATAATATTACTTTTTATACAGAGGGACATAGATATTATACTGATACTGTAGAAGGAACTATAGTTACTGGAAATTATGAAGATAAGTATGCTACTTTTACAAATGTTATTCTTTATAATTCTAAACAATGCAGTGGGTTACTGAATTTAATTTCTAAAGATAATATGGAAGGAGATTATTTTACAGCTTATAATGTGGAAATGGGTAATCCTTTAAATGCTTTTTTAGATAAAAATGAACAGGACTGGAGTTTAAATAATTTTAGAGATTTGGTAGATACTACTAATATTCCATTGTGGGTGGATAATAAAATACTAAATGACAGGTGGATGACTCAAAACTCAATGAATGGATATATTGATAAATCTTTACATCCTGGAGTTATATCTACTGCTAAGAGTTGGTTTAATCAAGAGCCATTTAGAGATAAATATTTAGTCCAAAGATTCATTCTTAATAGTGTTGATTGCACTGATTTAAAACTTGTTACCAACTTTATATTAAATCAGAAAACTATTAGTAATGAATAAAAAAAATATTTTTTTAGAAAGCTTTGTTATATGTAAAAATAATTCTGTATATTTGCAGAGTTATTTCATTTCAGAATGAATAAATACAAATTAAAATGAATAACATGAATAATAAAAGATGGCAGAAATTACTTAATGGTGGAAAACTTACTATAGAAACTCCATTTGAAGAGTCTGCCAAACAGTTAAAATACTCTGCTGATGCACAATTAGAGGCAGACAGACTTTCAAATATCCTTACTACAATTAATGATATAGGTACTGTTGTAGGTACAAGTATTGCAGGCATAGATTTTTCACAAATAGGTAAAGCAAAAAAAGGTTCTGGTGGTTCTATTTTAAATAAAGCATTAGTTGAAGATGGTGAAACAGCTTATTTGCCTACAGGTGAAATTTTAAGTTTTTCTGGTAAAGAACATAAATTACCTAATTCTAAAATGTATAGACAAGATGGGACTCCTGATGGAATTTCAGTTAATTTACCTGAAGGAACTATAGTTGACCAAAAGAATTACACTTTAGATGAAAAAGGTAATTTAATTAAAACAACTAAAAACTCTGTAGCTATGCAAAGAAAAGCTTTAGCTGATGAAGAAAATAAAGTCTTAGGCACATTTGAAAGAAAATTAAATGCTTCTATGAAAGGAGTTTCTCCTGCCGATAAATTTACTGCTGAAAGATTAAGACTTTCCGCACAAAAATATAAGGAATACTTTGATAGTGAAAATGAAAAATTATCTAACATGACTACTAAAATTGCCTCAATGTTGGAAAGTTCTTCTACTAAAAAAGCAGCTACTGGTACAATTATAGGAAAACCTAAAAAGAAACTTTTTGAGACAGGGAAATTGTATACAGATTTTGAGCTTACAGAAGTACCTGATACAGAACCTGATATATCAAAAATTAATCCTATTATTTCTTCTCCAGAAATGAAAGATGCTTTAAGTCCAATTTTAGAAGATATGAATGAACCCAGGCCAAAAAGATTTAAAGATTTACTTTTAGATAAAGTAAAAAATACTTCTGTAGGTAATCTTGTTAATTATGCAGCTTTATTTAAAAACCTAAATAGACCTGATTATGCTTCAGCAGCTTATTCACAGGCTAATTCAATTACTAATCCTTATAAAGGTA
>Ga0116171_10005334_pt1 | contig 11319 bp, 5 predicted proteins | sample AD_JPNHW2_MetaG_FD_89798 | JGI IMG/M metagenome (GOLD analysis project Ga0116171, IMG submission 89798) | Active sludge microbial communities of municipal wastewater-treating anaerobic digesters from Japan - AD_JPNHW2_MetaG | ecosystem: Engineered > Bioreactor > Anaerobic > Digestate | place...
TAAATATTACCAGAGCACCGGATGTTTGTTTATGCGGTTCGACTTTACCAATCAGACCAACTTTTTTGTCCATCATATCCTTGGTGTCAATGCTGACTGCGGATTCGTCTGGCAGAGCATAGCAGAGCGTACTGCCGGCATCATCAACAATGCGGTAATGTTTTATTTTAAGCTCAACGCTATAAATATTTGAGGTTGTAAGCTTGCCTATAACTGTATATTTGCCCATGTCTGGGTTTTCTGCCAGTTTAGCTTCCTGTGCCTTTCTGATCTTCTCTTTAGCTTCTTCAAGCTGTTTGTTTTGTATTTCGATCTCTTTAGCAACTGACATTGCCAGTTCATATCTTTTTATCTGATCGAGAGAAAATTTTGAATATCTCGCAGCTTTGCCGGCATTTTTATTTTCGCTTATTTCAGTAAGAGCCTTTTGATACTTTTCGTAATTCTGTTCCGATAAAGGCTTGGTTTTTTCATCGTCTATCTGCTTTTTAAGCTCATAATATTTTTTGAGCTCCAGTGACTCGACAGAAAGTTTAGTTTCAACGACAGAAACGACTGGCGTTTCAACAGCTTTGGTTTCTACTTCTTCTTTTTTTACTTCAGCAGGAGCCTCTTTAGCTGGTTCTTCAACTTTTACAGGCTCTGGTTTTTTCTCAAGCGGAATTACTACGACTGGCTCCTCTTTTTTTACTGGTTCTGGTGCAGGCACTGGTGTCGGTACAGGAGCAGGTGCTGGCGCTGGTTTTACTTCTTCAACAGGCTTTGCAGGCGTTACCGGCTCAGCTGGGCCAATATATTTCGTATATTCTGTTTTTATCCAGACATATGAACCTGTAGGTGGTTCTATTTTATAATAATCACCCTGCTTTTCTCCGATAACGGTAACTTTCTCACCTTTATCAATTTTTATCTGCATAGTAGTTGAATTCTCAGGCTTTACTTGATCGCTGCCGGCATAAACCCTTACTGCATCTCCAGTTACTGTTCCAACTGCAGGATTTGCAGGGTCAATCTGGACATATTGAGCAGATATCCATGAAAAGCTACCGGCTGGTGGAACAATCCTTGACCAGCTGAACCGAATAGACACAACTTTAACGCGGTTTGATTCATTTAAAATTCCGCAACTATAATAGTTTGTTCCAGGGCCGCTGCGTACATTTACATTATTTTGCAGTATCTGGGCCATATATGGAAATGCAACATTATCTTCAGCAATTGCCATCGATGCAAAAGAAGTCATAAAAATAAGACCAGCCAAAACAAAAAATATAGTACGGAACTTCATTTTATATCTCCCAAAAAGGGTTTTCATTTGAAAAAAACATTAAAAAACAAAACTAACTTTAATTTTCAAAGTTAGCAATAGAATTATAGATTGTCAACTTTTTTCTACCTGCTGCAGCTTGTCAAGGACTTCGTAAAAACCACTTTTATAGTTTACTAAGTTCCTGTTTACACATTTCAAGCTGACCTGTGTCGGTAAGTTTCAGCATTGCCTGGTTTAGATATCTAATCGCCAGCTCACGGTTTCCAAGGTATCGACTGTAAATAATACCCAGCATCAGCTGTACTTGTTCGCTATATTCATAATTTCCATAATTTTCCAGAAACTGTTCGTAAGCCATTGCAGCATAGTTGTGGTTTTTTTCACTGCTTAGCTGATTAGCAATATCGAGCAGATTTTGTTTGGGAAGTACTTGTTTGCTGTCTATCTCCATCAGCTCAAGATAAAGCCTGGCTGCGACGGGAATGTTCTGTTGAACAAGCCTGCTGCCTATTTCGCTTCGCAGCTGTTGAACTTTTTGTTCCAATTCAACCTGATGAGGGTTCTTAACCTCTTTAACAATTATTTTCTTTCTTGTTGTACCTGTAAACGGGTCGTATTCCTGTGAAACAATGTCACGATATTTTCTTCTTCTGCGCCATTGTTTCAGCATAACCCCGAGGTCTATACCATCGCTTGCAAGAAGATGTGTGGAAAGCAGCAGGAGCATTGCCAGCATGCCGAACGCATAGCCTGAAAGGTGTGCATCATAGGCGACGTTAGGTGTATATCGTGCCAGGACATTATCAATAAATATCATTTTAAATGCTATAAAATACAACGCCGACACTTCCATCGTGCCAATGATAATGAACCAATAAATAATTGTAATTAAAGTCTGCGGGAACAGAACCAGGTATGCCCCGGTAACCGCGGCAACAGCTCCGCTTGCTCCGAGAACATCACCACCTCCTACCATGATATGTCCTATGGCGCTGAAAATTGCCCCTGCAAGATAAAAGCATATATATCCTATGTTGCCGAGTTTGCCGTTAACATTATTGCCGAACAAGAACAAGAAAAACATATTGCCGAAAATATGGGCAAAACTTGCGTGCAAAAATGCATACGAGACAAACTGCCATAAATGCAGATGCGAAGGCGTGAGCATTAAAACATCAGTTCCCTGCCTTAATGGCTCTACAGCCCGCCCCATACCTGTATAATGCGGCGAGTACGTGAGGAAAAATATAATCACGTTCAGTATAATCAACGCGTAATTAGCGTAAGGCGTCTGTCTTGGACGGATACTTGTTCGAATCGGTAAAAGCATATTTATGCACTCAATAACATTACAAAAACCTAATATTAACTAAGATAGAATATTGTACTGACTAGGGTCTTAATAGACAAGATTAAACTAAAAACTTAACACACTATTGACATATACTTCCTTACTCAGCTCATTTACGCGGTTTTTAGTTATTTAGTTCAATTTTTTCTGTCTTGACCGCTTTTTAAGACTTCAAACAGTCCATGGAGCGTTTTTTTCTTTTAATGTTTTTCCTTGCCTGCTAATACCAAACCGTTATATCTTAGTCACTGTAAAATTAAAAATGTATAAAAGGAAAGAACATGGAATCTGATATCATTGAAAAACGTGTGAAAAAATTGCAGGCTCTTTTGAGAGAAAAAGATATTGACTGCCTCATTGTTACGTCGGTTCCCAATGTCACTTATCTTACCGGTTTTAGCGGCGATGACAGCTGGGCAGTTGTGCTGAAAAACGCAATCTATCTTGTGACTGACAGCAGATATACCGAGCAATCACAAAAGCAGTGCAGGTATTGCAAAATTATCGAACGTAAAAAATCCCTCTCGCTGGCTTTTCTGTCACTGCTGACAAAACATAAAACTGTGAAAACAGTGAGTCTGGAAAGCTCAACATCCGTCTTAATATGGAAGGCATTGAGAAAAGACACTAAACTCAAGATAACAGCTGTTGATGGTTTGGTAGAATCATGCAGAGATATTAAAGATGCTATGGAAATATCGGCAACAAGAAAAGCGATCACCGTTGCGAAAAACGCTCTTGCAAAAGCATTAAAGCAGGTAAAACCCGGGATTACCGAGGCTCAACTTGCTGCGATAATAGATTATGAAATTCACTGTTGTGCTTCGCCGAACAGCTTCGATACGATAGTTGCTTTCGGCGGCAATGCTTCGTGTCCCCATCATCAGCCAACAAACCGAACGCTGAAAAACAATGATACAATTCTGATTGATTTCGGCGCTAAAGTGCAGGGCTACTGCAGCGACCTTACAAGGTGTTATGCAATCGGGAAGACATCAAAACTTTACCAAAAAGCTTATGAAGTCTGTTGTTATGCTCAAAGGCAAGCGATAAAGGCTGTCAAAGCCGGTGAAAAAATCGTTGACGTTGACAAGGTGGCGAGGGAAATAATCGCACAGGCGGATTTACCTGTTTATGGTCATGGCACGGGCCATGGGACAGGTCTTGAGATACATGAAAAACCATCTGTATCGCCTTTAAACAAGGGGATTCTAAAAGCTGGGCAAATTATAACTATAGAACCGGCAGTTTATATACCAGGCCAATTAGGCATCAGAATCGAGGATGACGTTCTGGTAACTGAAACTGGCTGTGAAGTACTGAGCAAATCGTGCCCGCATGGCCCATGCTTAGGCTGATTTTTATGGGCAATTTGCCTTGACGGTATGTTTTAATACATTATAATCAGGCTGTTCACTAGGGGTGGCTGTTAAAAGCCTGAGAAAAACCCTCTGAACCTGATCAGGCACAGCTTAATTGCTGTAAACCTGCGTAGGAAAGTGATTAGTTGAAAATATTTAAGTTAAATTATTTAAAAATCGCTTTTTTACGAAAGCGATTTTTTTTTATTTAGAAAGAAAGTTACAAAGATGACAACTCAGTTAGAACAGGCAAAAGCAGGAATTATCAGCGACCAGGTCAAAGCGGTTGCAGAGGCAGAAAATGTCAGTGCGGAACTCATTCGTGATGAGCTTGCTGCCGGCAGAGTAGTTGTGCCTGTAAATAACCTTCGTATTAATCAAAATTTAAAACCTGTAGGTATAGGTCGGGTGCTTTCTGTAAAAGTTAATGCCAACATCGGCGTAAGCAGTGTAAAGTCGGCGGTTGAGCAGGAAATTGAAAAAATGAAAGTTGCCATCGATGCAGGAGCAGATGCGATGATGGACCTCAGTACGGGCGGCAACCTGAATCAAATTCGCGAAAAGCTGATAGCTAACTGCCCCGTTCCATTCGGCACCGTCCCCATCTACCAGGTAATTGAGGGCAGAGAAGTTGAAGATGTCACCTACGATAAGATACTTGAGGTAGTCGAAAAACAGGCACAGCAAGGCGTCGATTTCTTTACTATTCATGCAGGACTGCTTAAGGAACATTTGCCTTTATTAGAAAACAGGGTTGCCGGCATTGTCAGCAGAGGCGGCGCACTGTCTGCGAAATGGATGCTTACTCATAATAAACAAAATCCGATGTACGACCTCTTCGATGAGCTTTGTGATATTATGGTTAAATACGATGTTTGTTTTTCTCTCGGCGATGGTCTCAGACCTGGCTGCATCGCTGACGCTACCGACAAGGCACAGATTGCTGAATTGGAAACACTCGGAGAACTCACTATTCGTGCTCAGGAAAAAGGCTGTCAGGTTTTTGTTGAAGGTCCGGGACATGTACCTTTCAACCAGATACAGTATAATATGGAACTTCAGCAAAAAATCTGCAACGGTGCACCATTTTATGTTCTTGGTCCGTTGGTAACTGATATTGCCCCGGGTTATGACCATATAACCTCAGCTATCGGCGGAACAGCGGCTGCATATTATGGCGCCTCATTTTTATGTTATGTCACCCCAAGAGAACACCTCGGTTTGCCAAACAGTGATGACGTCAGGACTGGTGTGATCGCAGCTAAGATAGCAGCTCACGCCGGTGATGTCGCAAGGGGCTTCAAAGGTGCTGCTGACCGTGACAAAAAACTCAGTATCGCAAGGGCAAATCTCGATTGGAAAAACCACATCAGTCAATCTCTTGACCCACAAACTGCTGATAGAATGCACAAAGAATCATGCAGGGAAGCTGGTGTTGAGGAATTGCCTAATGCAGATTATTGTACGATGTGCGGCAAACAATGGTGCAGCGTCAGGACAAACCGTCAGGTGCGAGAGTTTATAAAATCTCAATCAGAACTGGTTAAAGATTAATATTGCTGCCCATAATTGTTTCTAAAAAGCAAGTAAGATAGATGACTATACTGCTTTGTAATTGTCTAGGTCTTCATTGAATCAATTTCAATAAAGGCTATTGGCAAAAATACAAACACAGGAAGCCATGCCCATATTTCAGGTCTGACTACATTGGTGTTTAAAAATGTTTCTGTCGAGAGCATCTTGCACACAAAAGTCATTATAAAACATGCTGATGTGGCTGCAAAACTTATCATTATCGCTGATTTCATCTCTCGTGGATCACGGCATACCAGAATAGGCAGTGATATCATAAGCATAACAAAATTAATAATAGGATCGGTTATACGAAAATGCTTTTGGCTGTAAAGCTGAGGAAGGTCTTTGACTTTCCCAGGCTGTTGCGCCAGAATCGAGAGCTGTTTTGAACTAAGTAACGCTTTGTTTTTAGCTTTTCCCATTACCGGAATATTTTTAGCTTTCACGTCGCTTGTATAACTTATAACCGGCTCTGAATCTTGCTGTCCGCCCTTTCGGGTAAATATGCCGTTAGTAAGTTCCCATTTACCTGTTTTTTCATCGTAGACAGCCTTGTCAGCATCAACTCTTCCGATAGTATCCAATATTACCGAATCAGACTTTTTCTTCCTGATAATTATTGTTGGTTTGGCCATTGTTTCCGTCGCGACATCGTATTTCTGGCAGCAAATCAGTGAACCATTACCATCGGCAAGAAACTGAATATCAATCATTTCGCCGCCTTGAATATCATCATGACTCCGCGCAAGCATGTCACTATAATGCGGGATTATTATCTCCTGATCAATTACCTGAAATCCGGTCAGCAGAAGTGACAAAACTATAATAGGCATGATAACTCTTTTAAGGCTTACCCCGGAGACCATCACCGCAACAAGCTCATTTGACTTCATCATCTTGCCCAAGGCAAAAGTGGCTGCTACAACAGTTATCATACCGGCAAAGTCGCGAAAATACAGAGTACAATTCAAACCATAATAAATCAGAATATTTTTTAAAACAACCATTGTTCCCATATCAGCTTTTTCGACAAATTCATCAAGATTTACGAACAAATCGACCATTATCCTCAATCCCATGAGCACGCAGAAAGATATCAAATAACCTATCAGAAAACTTTTAGCGATATATCTATCCAATATTTTCATAAAAATCCTGTTATGGTACTTTTAATTTTTAAGCAGTTTCCTGTAAACAAATACTCCGGTGACAACCAAAAATGCCAAACCACTCCACATTATCAACACACCGAAGCTAATGTTACGCAGGTCATCTCCAGGTCCAATGTTTTTCGTTATATTCTTTCCCATCATTATGCAAACAATAAGCACTGCCGCAGTTATGGCACTTATACCAAATGCGCTAAGCAGGTGACCGTCTTTTTTAATAACTCCGAAAGCAATTCCAATCATTATCAAAGGGACACATCCGATGCCAAAAACAAGTCTTGCATTGGTTTCGGCTGTTATTCCGACCTGGGTTTTGAGTATCTTCCGGAGCAAACCGTTCTGCAAGGAGCGAAGCCGCGGAGACGTCGTAGTTAAAACCTTTGCAGTGGCCGCAGGACTTACAGCCTTGAGAATATCTTCAGTTATAAATTGTTTATCAACACTTTCCGGCACAAGCAAACCGCGAACAATATGCCTTTGCGCAAGACCGATAGTACCATCGCTGAGTTTATATTGGGGATTATTGAGGTCCAACTTCAAGGTCGGAGCAAGTTCATTCCCTTCTATTCTTAAAATAGCATTCGAACATGTAAGAGTTCTATAGGTACTCCCGCTGACTGCGTCAAATTCTTTTACCCGAACATTTCCGGAGAGTTCAATTGTGTTTTCTTCAGCGACGCCGCAATGATCCGCTGTGAAGCTTGCATTGTTGGGGTCGCCTCGAAGAATGTAGGGGTTGTTAGCATCTTTTTCAAATTCACTGCAAATATCCTGTGCCAGCAATTCAGCACCAAATTGAGCATATGCTTCTTTGGCAAGTTTCTCAATAGGATGAAACAGCATCATATTTTTCTGAATTTCTTTGATCTCACTTAATTTCTTGAATTTAATATCATCTTCGATCAACGATCCGAACTCTCTTGTTATTGGAATAGATCCAAAATAAAAACCGCCTTCTTTTTCGTTACCCATTTTGTACACATTGTAGGCTTTTATCTGAACCTCACTATAATTATCATGTGTCAAAAAATGTATTTTTGCTCCATCAGCGGTAATAATACTTTCAATTGCAGCACCTGCTCGCTCGATGATGATAACCCCAGAAAGCGTGTCTGTTTTCGAATCAGCTATATCGGCATAAATCAGAAACTTGTCATCAGGCGGCATCTCAAAATAGCCTCTTCTCTGAATATTTCTGAAAAGTATCTGCTTGGCATCTGCCTGTGTGGATTTTACCGCGTTTTTCACAAATACCGGCATAACATGAAAACTAAGCACCAGATTTGCGATAGCGACAACAATTGCAAGGAAAAGCCCAGGATATACCAAAGTAGTAAAACTTATTCCGCTTGCTTTGCATGCAGTCAATTCATTATCAGCTGCGAATCGACCATATACCAGCGATGATGCAAATAATGCCGACAAAGGCAAAACAAAAGTCAACGTGATAGGCAGAAAGTAACCAATAAGGTGAAGAGCCTGCTTAGGACCAACACCGTATTCCTGTACCGGTCCCAGTACCATCCCAAGGCTCAGTATCAAAGTCAAGGCTACTCCAGCCAGAATGAAAACTTTAAACAATTCACGAAATATATATCGTTGTAAGGTAAAGACCATGCTCAACTAATCTCAACTTAACATTTCTAACTTCTTATTCATCCGTATACTCTATTTTCAATTAAAAAACTTCTTTTTGCAACAAAAAACTCGATACTATTATTTTGCCATTTATAGTACACCATTGCGGTTTTATTGGTTTTGCCATACTAAAATGAGTATTTTTACTTAATGAGAGTCTAAATACACAACTAAAGCTTTCTAAATGGAAACTCCTGTGATATTAATCCGCTTCGAACTAAATTTACCCTAAAACACTTACTATAACTTGAAAAAACCCTGTTTTAGGTTACAATACGGAAGTTAAATTTTTCAGGAGCGAAAATGCAGGAAAGTAAAAGTATTGCTCAGCAAACTATGGTGGTCATTCTTGCTGCCGGTAAAGGCACAAGGATGGGCAACAGCGACTTTGCAAAAGTGTGTTTTGAAATCGACTCCGTACCGGCCATAAATCGTACTATTGCTACTTTCAAACAGGCTGGTTTCATGCGGTTCCTGTTGGTAGTAGGTTCCAGAGCACAGCATGTTCTCGATACTGTAACCAGAGACCACCCGGATGTCATATACGTCAATCAGTCGCCCCAGCTCGGCACAGGTCATGCCGCTAAGATCGTTGCAGAAGTTCTCCAGGATATTGACTACAAAGATAATATCCTTGTAACACTGGGAGATAAATACATCGAATCTGAAGCTATAAATGCACTCATTGAAGGTCATATAAAGCAAAACGCTGATATGTCACTGATAACCGTACCGAGAACAAAAGTAGGCAATTCCTCAGGCGGTAGGATATTAATGGACAAATCCGGTCAGGCCCTCGATATTATCGAAAAACCCGACATTTCAAAGCAGGCAATAATTGACCAGTTAAAATTAATGGTTGAAAAAAAACGTTCGATAAAATCAACAGATCTTACAAAATTAATAAATGAATATTTTCCTTCACAAAAAAAACAAAAGCAAGTCGTTCCTCAGCTTTTAGCCTTGGCGAAAAATGGTGAAGATGTTAATGTTCCCGAATTGAAAAAACTTATAAATTCAAAGCAATACAACCTCCAGATCGCGGGACAATTTTATACCGCTGAAAAACTTGAAAAGCTTTGTACCCAGCTTAATCCGAGCTTATATCTTTTCAAAGCTAACGCTTTCTACCGTGCAGTTTCGATGATAGATAACGACAATGCACAATCTGAATATTACCTGACCGATGTCGTTCGACATCTTTCTTCTATTAAAGATCAAGATGGTAAAAATACGTTCAGGGTACGAACGGTTGCTATCAATAATCCTGACTGGCTCCAGGCGTTTAATTCTCCGGACGAATTGCTTGCTATACAGGATTACGTCAGAAGAAAAAAACAGAGTAAAGCAAAAACAGCAGTTTCACTCCATCCGGCTCTTGGTAAAAAATATTGTACCGTAACTCAATGGCTATCAAGAATAGAAAATAATACTTCCGGTGTAACAAAATGGCTTAAAGAAATTTACGGCCCGCATATCGAACTGCACCAGGAAAAGATTAAAACAATAACCAAAGTTTTAAATACTTATGGTCGAGAATTTGGCTTTGAACAGAAAGTCTGTATCATTCGTGCTCCGCGCAGGCTCAATCTCATGGGCAGACACGTTGACCACAGGGGAGGCTTTAATAACTTCCTGGCATTTGACAGGGAAACGATAATTGTTGCTGGTTTGCGTGATGATGACAATGTTATCGCGATAAACACAGAACCAGTAAACTTCAAAAAAGTTCAGTTTAACATAGCTGAGCTTATCGGGCGATTCGCCTGGAGTGATTGGCTTAATTTCGTAAACAGTGACTGGGTTCGTAACATGCTGTACAACACCGCAGGTCACTGGGGGAATTACATAAAAGCGTCTGTGCTGCGATTCCAGCACTATGCAAAAGATATTAAGATAAATGGCATGAATATGGCAGTTACTGGAAATATACCAATCGCTGCAGGTCTTAGCAGCAGTTCAACTCTCGTTGTCGGCACACTCCAGGCAGCTATCGCGTTGAATAATTTCCAACTCGAAAGCCAGCAGTTCATTGACCTTTGCGGTCAGGGTGAATGGTTCGTTGGTTCAAGAGGCGGCTCCGGTGACCATGCAGCAATATACCTTGGCAAGCGAGGCAAACTAACCCAGGTCGGTTACATGCCTTTCAGAATAATAAAAACAATCGATGCTCCAAAAAAATATGTGGTTATAATCGCAAACAGTCACTTGAAAGCTGCAAAAAGCGGCTTTGCAAAAGATACTTTCAACACTCGTGTTGCAAGTTACAACCTTGGTCTGGCGTTGCTCAAACACCGTTGTCCTGAAATTGCCGATTCACTCGAATATGTCCGTGACATAGATCCGCAGCATCTTGGATGTAAGACAAGCGATATTTACAGGATGCTTCTAAAAGTGCCTCAGAAAATGACTCGAAAAGAATTAATATCCATCCTGCCCAAAGACTGCACCGAAATGATGGAGACAACATTCGCTAATCACACTGAGCCTGGATTTTACAATCTGCGTTCAGTACTGTTATTCGGCGCCTCAGAGGTCGCGAGAAGCCGAATGTGTATGGATTATTTTGAAAAAGGTCTCATAAACGATTTCGGTAAATTAATGAATATAAGCCACGATGGTGACCGTGTTTCAATTCCAGGTGAAGACGGCAAATATAAAAAATATATTCCGGGCTGTTCAGATGAGTATCTAAATACACTCATCAACGACCTGGCAAGTGAAGATCCGCAAAAAGTTCTCAACGCCCAGCTTTATAACCAACCAGGCGGCTACTACTGTTCTATGCCTCAGATAGATCAGATGGTTGATATTGCCTGCTCTGTAAAAGGTGTTGCCGGTGCCCAGCTCGCCGGTGCGGGACTCGGAGGATGCATCATGATTTTTGCTGAAAAAGATGCATTAGAAAATATCAAATCAGCATTGAATGAAGGTTATTACAAACCGAATAAATTA
>Ga0116171_10005335_pt1 | contig 11319 bp, 6 predicted proteins | sample AD_JPNHW2_MetaG_FD_89798 | JGI IMG/M metagenome (GOLD analysis project Ga0116171, IMG submission 89798) | Active sludge microbial communities of municipal wastewater-treating anaerobic digesters from Japan - AD_JPNHW2_MetaG | ecosystem: Engineered > Bioreactor > Anaerobic > Digestate | place...
CCAGGATGATTTGCTTCGTATCTATCTCCCGGCCCTGCATCGGTACCTTCTTCGTGCTCGCCGTCTTTCACAGGATCATGTCGAGGACATCCTTCAGGGGTTTGTCGCTGACAAAGTTCTGCGAGGCGGGCTCTTCAAGAAGGCGGATCAGACTCGGGGCCGATTCAGGAACCTCGTTTTGAAGTCGTTGAATAACTATGTTGCGACGTGGTATGCAAAACGAGCGCATGATCCGATGAAAGACGCGGGAGGCGAAGAGATCCCCGACATTCCCGTGCCCGCCGAGCAAATGACGCGCTTTGACGAAGACTGGGCCCGCCAGACAGTGACCACTGCCCTAGAATGCATGAAGGTGGAGTGCTTGGAAAAATCCCGTCCAGACGTCTGGGATGTCTTTTATTGTCGGGTTGTGCGCCCGGCCTATCAGGATGCGCCCGTAGTCCCCTACGAGGAACTCGTCGCGCAGTTCAGCCTCTCATCTCCGCGCGAGGCCATAAACCTGATGGTTACGGCTAAGCGTATGTTCGTAAGGTGTCTGCGTGATGCCATCGGTCGTTATGCGGCTGATGCCGCCGATGTGGAAGGCGAGATGGCCGATCTCCGTGGTATTCTAATGCGGTCACGCAACTTGGGCGGAACAGCGTGGTAGTTAAGGGTGGAGGATCGTATATGGATGCTCAAAAAATGCCTTTGCCCGTCTGCTCCAGTCTATCCGCGCTGTGCGCCATGATGGACGGGGAAGAATCTGCGCGGGTGCCCTGGTCGGCGCATGATCTGGCCGCCATCTTGACCCACCTGCTTTCAACACCTGCGGAACGGGAATTAGCGGCGGCGGGATGGGGCCCGCCTGCAGACGGCACCCTAGGCTTCCGACAACGAACACCGTGGACGTTTGGGGAAGCGCTGGCGCGCCGCGATGTGCCTCGGGAGATGTTGGTGCGTATCAAGGAGTATGCCAAACGGGCAATGGACGCGGGTGACACCCTGCCCCTGGATGCGGCAAAGGCGCTTTACGCGGCGGCTATAATCCATGCCAAGGCATGTGGGCATGAGGCGGTGTCGTCGCTTTCGCCCGCTAGCATCGAGCGCCTGGGCCGTTGGTGTCTGGCGCAGAGTTGGGTGCCATTGGTGATTCGGACGTCCATCAGGGAAGCGGTGAAAACACGATGAGAATTCTCAAGGATGGAGAGGTCGTTAGGGAAACCTATGAGGTCGAGCGACTGCTCGGTGAAGGAGCGTTCGCCGAGGTGTACCGCGTCCGCCACCGGTTCATGGGGCGGCAGGCCATGAAAGTATTCAAAGCTGCAGGTGCCACCCTCAAGGAGACGGAGGCCAATATCGCGGAGGCGATCCTCCTCTCCCACATTAAGCATCCGAATATCGTCGAGGTTTTTGACGCGAACGTGCTGAGGGCGGGCCGGCACGTATTCGGCTACTTCACCATGACCTATGTGGCGGGTGGGACGCTGGAACGCTACTGGCGCTCGTTCGGTGCCAATTTCGTGCCTGTCGCCCAAGTGGTCGAGATCGCGAAGCAACTCTGCCGTGGTCTCTCCGTAGCGCACACTTCGTCGCCGCCAATCGTGCACCGCGACATCAAACCGCAGAACATCTTGGTGGGTTACAGCGGCGATGGCCTGCAGGTGCGCCTCAGCGATTTCGGACTCGCAAAGGCGGTCAACCCGCTCACGCTTCTCGTTAGTGCGAAGGGGACTCTCGGGTTTAAACCGCCCGAATCGCTCGACAACCAGGACTCGCCTGCTTCCGATATCTGGGCGATCGGCACGACACTCTACCTGTTGCTGACCGACCAAATGCCTTTCCCGCTCCTTGGTGACCGCGATGTCGCCGACGCGAACCGATTTCTGCGCCCTGTACGCCCTCCCAGCGTCTACAACATCGCGGTGGATTCAGGATTGGAGTCTATCCTCTTCCGATGTCTGGCGGCAGACGCAGCCGACCGTTATCCAAATGCCGTTGACCTGTTGCGTGACCTTGAACGGTGGAATCCTGACACCGCCAACGCCGGGGCTAGTCGGTCATCCTTCGCCGCTAAGTCCAGCGCGATCACACCGCCTGCCCGTGACAGCCATACAGATGCTCAAAAGCTTGCGGCCGAGGCACTTCAGGCGGCGGTTGATCCGGCAAAACTTGCCCTTGCCGCCGACATGATGGAGGAGGCCATGGGTAAGGACATGACTATCCGAGACCGCTACGAATGCCATGTCCGCCTCTGGCGCAAAGGCATCATGCACGTCTCGACCGCCTGTTTTGGCGAAAAGAACAGGATCGCTCCACAGCGAGGAGTTAAACCAAAAGCATGAACACTATGGTGTATCATCATCTTTTTGTTGAAAAATGCAGTGTTCGCGCAACCTGACTGGAAATGCTCGGTAGTATCGGTTGAACAGTCAAGCGATTCGGAAATGTGGGGAAGTTATGGGCGAAGAAAACAGCGCATCGTTGGGTGTCCACCTCTGCGAGGAACTTCTGGAACTCGCGACACCTGATCTTTACCGGAACAACCTCTTCCGCGTGCTGGGCGTCCCCGTCCACACGGGGCCGGCTGAAGTGCGGCATCGGCATAAGAAGCTGGAGATGCAACGGAAACTTGGACTGTCAGCGGAGGTGACCATCGCCGGGATATTTCCGCTGACACCGCCACCTTCACCCGAGATCGTTGCAAAGGCAATCGAGAGGATGAATGATCCGGTCGCCCGCTTCTTGGATGAATTCTTCTGGTTCTCGGCACCGCTGGGCGATCTAGGTCTGGTGGCTTTGGAATGTGGAAACGTGCTGGAGGCCCGGAGCCACTGGGAACGGTTGGCTGCCGATCCGGTAACCCATGTACACGCCCACCACAACTTGGCCGTCATGACTCATCTTCTCGCGCTGGAGCAACCGAACCCTGATGTGTATGCTTCCGTCGCACTGGTCGCGTGGCAGGCCACGACGGCTTCTGAAGCCTTCTGGGATCGTGTCCGGGCTCGCGTCGGCGAGATGAATGACGCCCGCCTGACCACTGGATTTGTTCGCCGCCTTCGCGACACACTGCCGCGCATGAAACTGCTCATCTTCGCCCGTCAGGCGGTTGCAGCATCGGAACAAGGCGACACTAAAAAGACCGCCGCACTGCTGAAAGTAATCCGTAAATCGGGATATGGTTCCGAAATCGTAGACGAAATCGTCCGCGAGGCGCTCAAACCTCTCCGCAGCCGCATCTCCGCCGCCGTTGCATCGGCCAGACAACAATGGACCAAGACCCCGCAGTACGGCATTAAAATCCTCCGCGAATTGCACCAGACTGTGCAGCACCTGCTTGTTATCCATGACCACGTGGCGGACAACGACCTCGCCCGGCAGGGTGTTCACGACGAGGTGGGCGAGGCAATGAACCAGGCGGAAGTCGCTTACTGCAAGGCAACCAACAACTGGGTCGAGGGCGAGAAACTGCTGGTACTTGCCCAGAGCGTGGCGATGGGCCAACGACTGCGCGATCAGATTGCAGAAAACATCAAAATTGATCAGGAAAACGCCAAGAACGGCAATAATTGGTGCGCGCCGGGCTACTGGGACCTCGCCCCGGAAGTCATCGCGGACTTGGAAAAAGCCCGCGCCCACGCCGAGGCAGGCAACTTCGACGCCGCACTGGATATCCTGCTGGCCATGGACAAACGGATTGGTTTCCCGCTCATTCGCGCCGCCGCCTACAGCATGAGTGTCAAGGCGATCCGCAAATTCAACGAGGCGATTGGCGAATTCAACGCTGAAGGGGGAGTCCTTAAAAAGTTGATTGAGAGTATCATAAACAAAGACTCGGGCGTACTCTTGTCGCTGATGAATCCACCTCAGTCCTACATGAACACTTGGCAACTTCCAAGTTGTCCCGTCTGCCATACAAGTAACTATACAAGCTGGACCAACTTCACGTTTAAGAATGTTCCCATGTGGATGTGTTCGTCCTGCTCCGCTAAACACAATTCTTACTTGGAAAGCAAGAAGCGGACGTTTGTTAATGCGATCAGCGAACCCATGCAATACCTGGCGCTGGCATCAAAACTCGATCCGCAGGATCCGGGAATCCGCAGGAACAAGGAGGGCATTGAAAAGGTCGCCCGTGAAAGCGGTCACTTCAGCGAAGGCGATTCGAACGCACTGGCTAAGAAACTGACGAAACAGCGCGTGCGCCGCACGGCGGTTACGGTGGGCGATGCACCGACCGACACCTGCTTCTTTTGCGGGCAACGCCCGGGCGACGCATCCGCCGCCATTACCGTTCCCATGCACGGACCCGTGACCCACACCGAGTTTCTATTCGGCAGTGGCACAACCTACTTCTATGGTGATGTGGCCATTGCGCGTTGTACCGAGTGCTGGATGCACCACACTGAGTGGCCGGAACGCATTGAGGCTTGGCACGAAACGGCATTGCGTGCGGCGGAACCGGATAATTTTCCGGAGGCAAGTGCCGCGGTCGCGAATGCGATGCAAGCCGTCGAAACTCAGGCAAAGGTATCCGCCTTGGCAGGTCAGTCGGTCGAACGCGCGCAAGCTGCCCTGCTGCGGGCGGTCCAGAGTCAAGGTTTCTTCGCGCGCCTCTTTGGTCGCCCCAACCCTGCGCGTGACGCGGCCAACGCTGCGTTGGCGGCCGCGCAACAACAGCAACAGATAGCCACCAGACAATCACAACAGGCCGACGACAGACACAAACAGGCACTGACCGAGCTAAGGAAGATCCGCAAACAAGTTGTTGCCGCGTACAAGGCCGCGAACCCGCAGCCGGGGCTCCCCGTCGGAATTCGACCGGAAAACCATTTGATGCTGGCCTCCGCTATCGTAACGCAACAACAGCAATTCTGGACTTTTGGCGAAAAACCCGATATGAATGACGGTGAGATTTTGCCGAAAGGTACTGTTTCCCGCTCGCCAAAGTTGCGAGACGTGGACGATGACGAGTTTGAATACGGCGACTGAAGACAAGGATACACGTATGTCGAAACACAATGGTAAAGACAAAAAGAACAAAGCCGGATGGAAAGTCGCTCCGCGATCCGTTCGTGTGGGCGGACTCTCCTCTATCCGGGACGACCTGTGCCAAATCCTCCTCTATCCTCCGGAATTGCGGATCGAACGGCCTCGCGCGTCCAACAAGTCGCGCCATCCGGTATCTGCACAGGCGAAGAAAAGCCAGAGAGGTACGGAACCTGCACGGGAGGAAAGACAACATGAAACCCCGTTATTGGCATTGGCCGAGGTAGCCACCTGCCTCTGGTACATCAAGACCAAGCATTTTAAGCGGGAGTGGCACAACGAGGACACAACGGATGACGATCCTCGCACCCGTCGTACGCTGGGGCGGCTGAACAAGGGCGCCGATTCCTTGAAGAAGTGCGGATTGGAGGTGGCAGACCCGACGGGCAAGCGCTACCCCACGGGCTGCGAGGCAATGATGCGGCCACTGGATTTCTTTCCGACCGAGGGACTTACCTACGAAAAGGTGACGGAAGTGGTGAGGCCCCTAGTCTATCTTAACGGTCAGTTGATCCAACGTGCGGAGGTCTTTGTGGCGGTGCCGATGGCGTCGGCGGTAGAGCGGGACACCCCCCCCAAGAAAACGGATGACAGCCATTCCAGGACGCAGGGAGGGGCGACCGCGCCGTCCGATCATCCCCCAGCGCCTCAGTGTCCCTGTGAGGAGCGCTCACCGCAAAAACCTGAATCGGCCATCGGCGCGACAAACAACACCGCTTCGGCGGAAACTGGAGAACAAGCATGAAACGGACGACCATTGACTTCGGAATCGACCTTGGAACGACAAACAGCACGATCGCCGTCGTAGACGGAATCGACGCCAAACCCATCCCAAACAAGGCCGGCTCGGTGATCACACCCTCGGCGGTCTGGATCGACAAGCGAGGAAACCTTTATGTGGGCGAGGAGGCCAAGGGGCATGCACTTAAAGATGATCCCGAAAACGGGGATTTGGAGTTCAAACTGCGCATGGGCAGTCGCGAGATCAAGAAATTCGTCCGCAGTGGGCGCGAGATGCTTCCCGAGGAACTTTCCGCCGAAGTTCTGAAGTCGCTCAAAATGGATGTGCAGACCAGTATGGGCGAGGACGTGCGGGCCGCCGTCGTCACGGTGCCCGCTGCCTTCGAACTGCCTCAGACGGCAGCGACGAACCGCGCGTCTTGCGGCACTTCGGACGAGGAGGTTAAGGCGGGGCTCGCCAGAATAGCAGGTGCGGGGTTCAAGCAGTGCATCCTGCTGCTGGAGCCGGTTGCAGCTTCGCTGGCGTACGGCTTTCAGTCCGCCAGTGACAATGTCTATTGGCTGGTTTTCGACTTTGGCGGCGGCACCTTCGACTGCGCCCTGATGCGTGTGCGCGACGGCCTGATCCAGGTGGTCGACCACGACGGTGACAACAACCTTGGCGGAAAACTGGTTGACTGGGACATCACGACCGCGAAATTGATTCCCGCCGCGACGGCCAAATACAACCTGCCGGACTTTAAACGCGGAAACGCGAAGTGGATGAAAGCGATCGGTACGCTCAAGTACGCCGCGGAAAAGGCCAAGATCGAGGTCTGCCGAACCCGCACCCCCTTCGAAATCTACATCGAGGGACTTTGCGAGGATGCAGACCGCAAGAGCGTGGACTTCCTGTACACACTGACACCTGAAGACGTGATTGAGGTGTGTAAACCCTACGTCGAGCGTGCGCTGAACCTCTGCCGCAAGGTGCTGAAGCGGAAGAGGCTTACAGGCAAGGAACTCAGCAAGGTGCTGATGGTCGGCGGATCCACATTGAACCCATGGATGCGCGAAGCGGTCGCGCAGGATCTTGGAGCGCCGCTCGAATTCAGTATCGATCCCGTGACCGTGGTGGCGCGCGGTGCGGCGATCTTTGCCGGTACGCAACGTATCAGCAAGAGTGGAGACGCGGATGTGTTGCCCTCCGGTACATGGCGTGCCGAGATTGAACACGAACCGATCGGCAACGCGCCGGATCCAGACATTGGAGGCCGCGTATTCGCGCCGTCCGGGCGCGACCCCAAGGGATGCACGATCGAATTCGTGGATACCAAAACCAAGTGGCGGTCCGGACGCACCACACTTGGCGCGGAGGGGGTCTTCATGACGCAACTCTACGCCGAGGAGAAACGACGCTGCGAATACGACATCGAGTTATGCGACACCACCGGAACGCGTCTGCAGATCTCGCCCGAGCGCGTTGCCTACACCATCGGCGTCATTCCGGACAAACCGCCGCTGTCCAATACTATCGGAATTGGCCTCGCGAACGAAGAAATGCTCCCATACATCCAGAAAGGAACCAAACTCCCCGCACACGGCACCAACGACCACCGTACGGTCGTTGCACTCCGCGCCGGTCATGCGGAGGATATGTTGAACATCCCGATTCTTGAGGGCGAGAATTCTCGTGCTGTGCGTAACCACCTGATCGGCAAAATCACAATCACCGGCGCCGATATCCGCCGCGACTTGCCCGCGGGAAGCGAAATCGAGGTCAAAGTGATGATTGACGAGTCACAACAGATCAGTGCGCAGGCCTATGTTAGTGCTTTGGACGAGGACTTTCATGTGCAGATATCCCTCCAGATGTCACATGAGTCGCTCGACGAACTGCGTAAACAGGTAGCCGAGCATCAAAAACGGTTAAAGGAGGCCCGCGAGAAGCTGGGTAAGAACCGCACCCTCAAGGCCGATGCCGCCCTGGCTCGTATCGAAGACGAGCAATTGTTGCAGCAAGTGGACGCATTGGCCGTTGCCGCCGAGCAGGAACCCGACGCACTCCGGCAACTCGACCGCCGGGTGCGTGATCTCGCCGCTGCGGTGGATGAGGTCGAGGATGCCTCCGAATGGCCCGGACTTGTTGAAGAAGCTGAGAAGAACCGCAAAGGGTGCGAGGAAATCGTCAACCAACATGGTGACGCCTCAGACAAGAACCGTCTGAATTCGCTCGTAGGCGAACATCAACGTGCCGTGGACTCAGGGGATCCGGGGTTGCTGCGGCGAGTCGCCGACGACTTCGGCGCACTCACGTTCAAGGTTCTGGACGGGCTGACGGCGTTTCACGTCGCCCGGTTCAATTACCTCGTCGGTCGGCTGCAATCCATGCGAGATGTTGCCCAAGCCGAACAAGTTATCGCTCAGGGGCAACGAGCAATTAACAACAACGACGCGGACGGTCTGAAAGCAGCTAATCGACAGCTCATCAACATGCTGCCTCGCGAAGAGCAGTTGAAAGTGGATCAACGTGTCGGCGGAGTGATATGACCAACGCGGTGAGAACGACTATGAGTGAACAGGAAAAACATGATGGTGGAGAAGATGAGGTCGGCGCCAATCTGGTGGATGCTCGCCTCCTCGCCCGCCAGGGGAGGTTTGCCGAGGCGACGGTGCGCCTTGACGAAGCGTTTTCGCTCGGTGAATGCACCGAGGTCGAAGCGCTGGACCTGAAGGCGAGGATTTGCGCCCAACAGGGACTTCTCCTGCAAGCCGAGGCTTGCTGGCGCAAGGCGCAATCGCTGGATGCCGAGAATCCCGTCTACGCCGATGCATTGACCGCGTTGCGACAGGGCCAACGTCCGTTCACAATCTGGCGACGGACGGCGGCTCTGGCGGGAATTGCTGCAGTGATGCTGTTCCTGATCTGCACACTGGCCTCCGGACATCGCCGGTCACAACGCCTGGCGGCGATGGAGGTGATGATCGGAGAGTTGCGTGGCCCTGTTGGCCGTACCTCCGAAGCGATCACGACGGTGACCGCTGCGGTGGCGAAGGTCACGGACGCGGATGCAACCTCCCGTCAGGCCGTCGACTACACGAAACAGGCGATTGCTGACTTGCGGAATGAAATGGATATGTCTCGCAATGCGTTGGCTCTGGCGATCAATGACCGGCTGAAGGCGGATGCAAAACGCCACCACAAGACGCTTGAGGCGAGAATGGGGGTTATGGATGCCAGGCAAAAGGCACGCGACGAGGCAGTGGATGCGAAACCCCAAAAGACGCAGGAGTCCCTGACGGCACTTGAGACCGTGTCGGCAGAGGAAGATCGCAATCGGGTTCAAACGAATTTGGTGGATCTGTTACTAGTGCCCTCGCCGCCTTGAACAGATGGGAGATAGCAACAGAACGCGGTCTTCTACGCTGCGTCCATGTACTGTAAAATCCGATTAGTTTGCGGTGTGCGGAATGTGCTATGAAACAGATTCATCACAGCGCCATAGACCGGCTCGGGCAAGAATGTTGCGAGGCGGTGTATGCCAGCATTCAGACGGCTCTGGCAGTGGCGGCGACGCGGAAGGATTATGAGGTCATCGCGGCCCAGTGCGAGAGCATTGCGGGCTACCGCGACGCAGACGCCATCTTGCGCGACGCACAACGGAAGATCGAGTCCCTTGCGGGACAACCCGACTTGGATCAGGTCATTGCACAGCGCACGCAGTCCCGCGCGAAAAGACGCAAGGCAGTCCAGATCGCTCTTATGGTTGTGGCTGTTGCCGGCGTTGCTGGCGTGTTGGCGGGAACCGTGAGGGTTTGGCATCGGAATGTCATGAGCCAGCGCTATCATAACGACTTGTCCCTGAACCGTGAAGTACTCGAACAATATGGCAAAGGCGAATTCGCGGAAGCAAAAGCGGCTTTCACGGAGAAGAAATACGGTGACGCCTGCAGTCAGTTGGAAAATGCCGTACGCAAGGCATATGAGCGCAAGCGTGTTGCCGAGACGGAGCGCAGACGGCTGGCCGAAGAGTCGGAGCGCAAAAGGTTAGCCGAAGAGGAGCGGCAGCGGCTTGCGGAGGAGGCGGAGCGCAAACGGTTGGCCGAAGTGGAGCGGCGACGGATTGCGGAGGAGGTGGAGCGCAAACGGTTGGCCGAAGTGGAGCGGCAGCGGCTTGCGGAGGAGACGGAGCGCAAGCGGCTTGTTGAAGAGGTGGAGGACAAAAGGTTGCCTAAACTGAAGGCACCGCGGGAAAACTCGCTGGGCATGAAGTTCGTGCCGGTGCCGGGGACTGAGGTTCTGTTCGGCGTGTACGAAGTCAGCAATGCCGAGTACCGCAAATTCAAGCCGGGCCATGACAGTTTGTTTTTCGCACATGGAGGTCAAACCCTGACCCTGAACGGCGACCGGCAACCGGCGGTCGAAGTATCATGGAATGATGCCCAGGCATTTTGCATCTGGCTGACGGACAAAGAACGCGAGTCCGGCTTGATCGGGATGGATCAGGCCTATCGGTTGCCGCAGGACTGGGAGTGGAGCGTGGCCGTGGGTTTGAGCGAGCCGAAAGAGGGGACGCCGAAGGACAAGAGCGGAAAGGTTCCGGACGTATATCCATGGGGCTCGGAGTGGCCGCCGCCCGAGGGAGCTGGGAACTATTATGGAAAGTTCGTCGGCTACGACGACGGCTTTGTAGGCACGGCACCAGTGGGCAGTTTCAAAGCCAACCCGTTAGGATTATACGACATGGGTGGAAATGTGTGGGAATGGTGCGAAGACCTTTATGATGCCCGGGCAGGCGATCGGGTGGTTCGGGGCGGTTCCTGGTGCGACAGCAAACCACAAGAGATGCTTGCCTCCTTCCGCTACTGCGGTTCCCCCGATTCTCACTTCGACGGCGTTCGCGGATTCCGTTGTGTTTTGGCGGCGGATTCCGCTTCCGTCCGCACTGCGGACAAGGCGGGTGAGGCGACGGGCGAGGAGGCGGCTAGCAAACGGTTGTCGGCCGAGGACGCCAACGTTAGCAAACCGGATCTCGCCAAGGAGCAAAGGATCTTCGCTGAACTCGACGCTCTGACCAGGGAATTGCGCCCGCAGGAGCAGGGGTTGCAGTCAGAAGACGCCGGTCTCAAGGCGCTGGCTGCGAAGACGAATTCGGCCCAGCTTGTTGTGCTCGATTTAGAGACGCAAAGGCGCGACCTGATCGATCGAAAGTTGTCGGAAGATCCGAAACTTGCGCCGCTCGTGGCCAAACGCCGCGAATTGCAGCAGACCTTGCAGGAGCTGTGGCAGTCCGTGTCGGTTTCAACCACCGGCACCAGAAAACCGGACTCCTCGAAACTGCGGGAGACTTTTGCCGAACTCTTCGTTTTGAACAAGGAACTGCGCCCGCAGGCGGAGAAGTTGCAGTCAGAAGATGTCGGTATCGCGACGTTGACTGAGAAGAAGAGCGCGGCTCAACGGGTTGTGCTCAACCTGGAGAAGCAACGGCGGGACATGATCGACCGGAAATTGTCGGAAGATCCGAAGCTTGCGCCGCTCGTGGCCAAACGCCGCGAATTGCAGCAGAC
>Ga0116171_10005337_pt1 | contig 11316 bp, 6 predicted proteins | sample AD_JPNHW2_MetaG_FD_89798 | JGI IMG/M metagenome (GOLD analysis project Ga0116171, IMG submission 89798) | Active sludge microbial communities of municipal wastewater-treating anaerobic digesters from Japan - AD_JPNHW2_MetaG | ecosystem: Engineered > Bioreactor > Anaerobic > Digestate | place...
ACAAAGGAAAATTTCTCCGGCAGAATAAATTTTGCAAACAATCCTGATGAATATACATCGATAAAAATATCAGGCTTAGACTGTTTGGAGCCATCAGGATTTCTGAAAACAATGCATATCTGCTGTGCCACTTCACTAGCTGTGAGGGAGTAGAATGTTTTGATGTCCGGGATTTCCAGTTCATATATGTAATTTCCGAGGTACTTCAGCTTTGGCTGGGTGGAATTGTTTGCCCAGGAACCAATAACATGCCTCCAGGTAACGCTGCCGACAGTTACTCCTGTGTGAGCATACAGATCGCCCGTATAATTCTGAAGAGTTCCCTGGTCTTTGTACGAGGAGTTAAAATAAATCTTCAGAGGTTGTCCCATAACCGGCAGGTACGGGCTTGTCGAGATCATCTGTCCACTGACCGTGGAGAGGCATGCTGATGCAATCAGCAGTGTCAGAAATATTTTATTCGGCAATTTCATATTTGTCGGTCATAAACCGGATTCCTTTAATTGTATTTCCCGAAAAGTCGAAGAAAGTGTTGCAGTCCCATGACGATCCTGTTCCCCACAGGTCCCTTGCCTGAGAGGTGATCCATGCAGGCTCCCAGGCAAAGATGCCTGTGCCGCCGCCCGCCGCAATCTCGGCAGTGAGATCGTGCATATATTTGTACTGTCCTTCCCTTGTGGCAGGATAACCTGCAATCAGCTTGCTTTCGTCAATAATGTTATTATAATTGTCGGCGTTTCCGGTTGTCCATGGATAGGTAGTCTCCATTATCATTACATCTTTATTGAATGTGTTTTTCAGAAGCGAGACATGATTACTTATGTTTCCCAGTGCAATACCTGACCACATGTAATAATATGAGAATCCGATAATATCGTAATCATTGAGGCCTTTGGCTGCAAGACCCTCAAACCAGGCATATACATTTTCAGGTTGTGCGATATGAATTATTATTTTTGGTTTTATTGATGATGATGCCGAGGCATCTCTGATTGCCTTTATTGCACCATTGATCAGAAAGACAAAATCAGAAGTTTTACTCCATCTGTCGCCTTGGGGCAGGACAAACCCGGGATTTATTTCATTTCCGGCCTGCACATATTCCGGCATTGCCCCGGCAGCTTCAAGTTTGTCGAGTGTTTTAAGCGTATAGTTATAGATGCTGTCCCTGAGGAGGGTGACAGTTAATCCGTTCCATGCGGCCGGTGGCACCTGTTTCCCGGGGTCGGCCCAGGTGTCGGAATAGTGAAAGTCGAGGCACACTGCCATCCCCTGCGACCGTGCTGCAAGTATTCCTTTTTTGACGTCAGAAAAATCGTTATACATGTTTGCAGCAGGAGGATTGTAAACTGTTTTTGTCCAGGAGGGTGTATGCCAGAGACGGAACCTGATTGTATTGGCACCATATTCCCTGAAAATGACATAAGGATCTTTTGTCTGTCCTGAATCGAGGTAGATTCCTCCCTTATCAATGATTTGATTTACATAGGAAAGGTCGGCACCCATTGAGAACTGGCTGTGATTATAGAATTTTTTTTCGTCAGGGACAACATCCGGCGTCTGTTTGCACCCGGGGAACAGAATACCCAGGATCATTGCGATAATTGTTGTTTTTCTCATGGTCGCCAGGAATTAAAGCAAAAAAAAAGTTGCCGCCTTGTGATGGCGGCAACTTTTGATAAATTGTTAGTTTTTAACAAGTTTGTATTTGTATACTGCACCGCTTAGATCAAGGGTGACTGTATAATTTCCTGCTGCAGGCACTGCAATGTTGGCTCCGTTTACTTCAAGCTTTCTGTCAGCTCCATCGTCGCCATAGTTTAATGTCCATGCATTGTCGGCCCTGAACTTCATTTGATCTGCTGTAAGATTCAGAGTGGCTTTCCAGGTGTCAGTAACGGGATCATAGGTCATATCGGTGTCATTATCCCATCCTCCTGCCTGTGCCGGCCCGATAATTCCCCAGCTGGTTGTTTTGGTGTAGCTGTAGGTCTTTGAATTAAGGTCGGCCTTGATGCGGTAGTATCCGACTCCGGCATCAATTTTAATGTTGTTTCCGCCCCAGCTTCCTATCTGGAGTGTTCCTGACTGTCCGCTTGCTACGGGGTCGCCAATCGTATTTGCTTCCTGCCAATCCGGAACCTTGAGGAGTTTGAATCCTGTAGTGGCTGTTGTGAAATTGAGCCAGCCTTCAAAGACGCCATCGTCTTTTACGGAATAGATTGCAGCTGCAGAGTCTTTCTGGTTCCATCCGTTGTGATCGCCGGGGACAAACAGCATCGGGTAAAGGATAACCTTTTCGAAAGGAGTCACCTTTACTGTAATCGGACCTGATACCAGAGCTGGCAGGCTGTCTGTAAGTGTAGCTTTTACACGCATTTCATAAGTGCCTTCCTCACCAGGGATACCTCCGAAAAGAAGGATTTTCAGGTTGAAGTCAGAAACCTTTGGTTTATATTCCGGCTTGGTGGTTGTTACCAGGTTTGTTGCATTTTTGAAATTGTTACCCGGTTTGTCGATCTGAAGGGCATAAAGGGGAGCTGCCTTAAAGCCATAATCCGGGACACTCCATGTGAATGCAGCCATATCCTGAGTCTCGATTGCCTCTGTAAGAACAAAAGTTGTTCCTGTTGAAGGTGCTGTCATCTGAGGTGCAGCGACAGATGTATTAAGGAAGGGCCCTTCCTTATCTTTTTCACACGATGTGATAAAGAGTCCGGCTGCAATAATCAAAAATAATATTCTGAAATTTTTCATCTTTCTGAATTTTTAAACTGTTAATAACCCGTATTCTGAGGTTTCAGATTAGGATTTGCACCAAGGTCTGAATCAGGTATCGGGTAAAGGTCAAATTTTGCATCAGTAGCCTGGCCGTCTTTTACGCCGCCTTTCCACTGCCATACATAAGTGCCTCCTGAGAACTGTCCAAACCTGATAAGGTCGGAACGGCGGTGGCATTCCCAATAGAATTCCCTGGCTCTTTCATCGAGTATCCAGGGAAGAGTAAGCTGTGCAAGTGTAATTCTTCCGGAGGTGTTTCCGTAAGCTTTGTCCCTGACCTGGTTTACATAACCAAGAGCTTCAGCTGCGGTACCATTTGTTGCTCCCCTGAGAACAGCTTCGGCATACATAAGATATGCATCAGCAAGCCTGTATACCGGGAGGTCTGTATCGGCATGGGTTGAGTTTGAACCTGCCACACCTGTGGATGTTTTGTTAGTCCATTTAATGCATGCATAGCCATTGGAAAAGTCAGAAATGGTGCTGATACTAAGCGTTTGGCCATTGGTATAGAATTTCTTCCTCTTGTCGGAATTGTCAGTCGGGAATTTGCCTACAAACTCGGGTCTCAGTCTGAGTCCGCCCCAGTTGGCGCCTGTACCATAGTCAGCAGGGGTCATAGAACCACCTATTGCTGCATTTACTAAGAATGTAGTACCGCCCCATGATTTGGTTAATGTTCCGTCAAAAGGAATTGCAAAAATGATTCCTTTGGCAAGGTGATTATCTGCTCCGAACATCTTTGAATAATTATCTTCGAGTTCATAACCGGCATCAATCACTTTCTTGGCATAGGTAACAGTTTCGTTGTATTTGGCACCTTTGCCATACACTTCTGCGTTGAGGTAAAGATGTGCAAGAACCATCCATGCGGCAGCCCTGTCGACACGACCATACTCATTTGTCCTGGGTGCCTTCAGCTCGTTTTCAATAGCGAGAAGCTCGCTTTCTACATAGTCAAAGAGTTCGGTTCTTGAAGCCTTTTTAGGAAGAAAAGCTCCCACTTTATCATTCTCGGTAACAAAAGGAGCAGCACCATACAGGTCAATTGCATGATAATAACTGAAAGCCCTGAGCCATCTTGCTTCTGCCCTGTAGGCATTTATGATTGCCTTCTGCTCGGCAGAAAATCCACGCTCGGAAAGTTTACTGTCAGTCGATTCACGGAGGAACTCATTAGCAAGTGATACCTGGTAAATGATCCTGTAGTACATATTTGCAACATAGGTGTTTGACGACGACCATCTCATTGTGTTATAGTCCTGAAGGTCGGCATCGCCCCATCCGCAGATAGCCTCATCGGTAGGCAGTTCCTGTACATTGAAGAGTGCCCTTGTATACTGACTTGCTCCTTCATCCAGACCAAGAATGTCCTGGTCGCCATCAGGCGCTTTTTGTCCTGTAAGTGCAAGGCCTGCATAAACCTTTGCAATTACTTTTTCATAGTTGTTAAAGTCCTGATACAGTTTTTCTGATGTATAGACATCCTTATCAAGCGGAATTGTATCCAGATCCTTGATACAGGCAGTGAAGAATACTGATAAGAGTATTACTGCCGCACTTATTTTATAATATCCTGGTTTCATAGCCATTTTAAATAAAGATTAATATGTTAAGCTTATACCAAGGAGGAATGTTCTCGGGCGTGGATAAATGTTATTATCGATGCCGCTGAATACTTCCGGATCAAGGCCGGAATACTTGGTAATCATAAAGAGGTTCTGTGCTGTTGCATAGACTCTCATTTTCAGTTTTTCTCCGCCCACATTATTGAAGTTATAGCCGAGGGCAATATTGTCTAGCTTCATGAAGGAACCGTTTTCAACATAATAGTCGGAGAAGTAGTGGATGGTCTCAAACTGTGTGTACTCTAGGTTCCTGACCTTATTCTGGAGGTAGTTTGTGTTTGCCATATAGGCATAAGCACCCTGTCCGGAATTAATGTTGTTGTAAATGTAATTTCCAAGGCTTACGCGGCCGTTAAAGGAAAAGTCGAAGTTTTTCCATTCAACCATCGATGAGAATCCGAGCAACACTGTTGGTGCAGGTTTCTGGTATCTGTATTTATCGCCGCTGGTTGATATGATACCATCACCGTCGCGGTCAACAAAAAGATTTTCAATTGGTTTGCCGTTTGAACCATAAACCTGTTCCATTACAAAGAATGAATTGGCCGGATAGTTTACACTGTGGATCTGGATTGTGTTCCCTGTTCCTCCGCCAATACCTCCTGTGGCAACACCCTGGTAGGTGGAGTCATCTACAGCAGTCAGCTTTGTGATTTCGTTTACATTGTAAGTTGCGTTGAATCCAAGGTCCCAGCTGAGGTCAGCTTTTGAAACAACATTGGCATTGATTGAAAACTCCACACCCTTATTTATAAGGTCGCCAACGTTGGTGGTTATAAAGTTGGTCAGGTTGGTTCCTGCAGGAACCGGGATCTCATTGATGAGGTCGGCAGTTTCCCTGTAATAAACATCTATTTCACCGTTGATACGGTCTTTCAGGAATCCGTAATCAAGACCAGCATTATAGGTGGTTGTTTCTTCCCACTTAAGGCCGGCGTCATAACCGTCAGGTCTTGCAACCTGAACATACCTGTCGCCAAAAGGATAATAACCGCCCGGTTGTGCGAATGTGTAGTTTGCCTGGTAAGGATAGTTGTTGTCGGTGATATTCTGCTGACCTGTTATACCATAACCGAGGCGAAGTTTCAGGTTCGAGATAAGGTTGCTGTTTGAAAGGAAGTTTTCCTTTGAGATATTCCATGCAAAAGCTGCTGAAGGGAAGAGACCCCATCTGGTTTCAGGAGAGAACTTGGAGGAACCATCATCACGAAGGGTAAAGGTGAGGAGGTATTTATCCTTTAAGATATAATTTAGCCTTCCGAAGAATGAAATAAGATAGTTCTCAGTTTTATCCTCTGAATTCTCAAATACAGTCTCATGATATTTGGTGGTTCTTACTGTTGAACCATCACGATAGAAATGCTGCCATGAATATCCTGCAACGAAATTTACACGGCTGTGGCCGCCAAATTCCCCGTTGTAGTCGAAGTAGAAATCGAGAAGTGAGTTTGTTTTGTTCTGCTCATAAACAGTTTTCTCTCCCTTTCCTACTAGAGTAGAGTAGCTCAGATATGAGTCTCTGGGGATGTTTATTGATCCTTCGGTATGTGATTTGTCAAGACCGAGGTTCAGTTTTGCCTTAAGTGCCGGGAAGAAATGGAGCTTGTATTCTGCAGTGAAGTTACCCAGAAACCTGTTTACGGTCGAAATGTCCTTACGGTCACTAAGCTGTATCATCGGATTCATTGTTGCTGTAAATTCAGGCGTCCCTGTAGGTGTAAGCCAAACAAAATCCCTGGCCTGTGTGGGGTCCATGGCAACTGCTGCACCGATTGCTCCCCTGTTGGCGAAAACGTTGTCGATGTTCATTCCCTTGACGTTCAACTCAAGTTTCAGATGATCATCAAAGAAAGAAGGGGTAATGTTAACGGCACCGGTTAATCTTTCAAGATTGTCGGTTTTAAGTATACCGTCCTGGTTTGTGTACCCCAGACTTACCCTGTATGGAAATTTTTTGAGGCCTCCTGAAAAATTGATGTTGTGGTCATTTGAAAGGGCAGTTCTGTAAATCTCCTTCTGCCAGTTTGTCTCGCTTGATCCGAGAAGTGCCTGCACAGCCGGCTGGGAGGCATACTTGGTGCTGATAATTTTTTTGAATTCACTTGCAGAGAATACATCAACATATTCAACAGGTGTGCTTACTGATACGCTTCCTGTATAATTTACTGTAAAGGGCTGTCCCTTTGTGCCTTTTTTGGTTGTTATAATTACAACGCCGTTTGATGCACGTGATCCGTAAATTGCAGTTGCAGATGCGTCCTTGAGAACAGTGAATGTTTCAATGTCGTTGGAGTTTATCGTCGACAGCGGGTTTCTCATCCCTGATGGACCGTCTATATCAACTGCAACACCGTCAATTACAATAAGAGGGTCGTTGCTGGCTTTAAGCGAAGAACCTCCCCTGATACGGATTGTTGCACCTTCGCCGGGGGCTCCGCCACCTGTTGTGATCTGAACGCCGGCCATCTTACCTATCACCATTTCCTGTGGCGAGCTTACGATACCCGGGTTGAAATTTTCGGAATTCACAGCCTGTACCGATCCGGTAAGATCCTCCTTGCGTGCGGTACCATAACCGATCACCAATACTTCCTGTAATCTGAGTTCTCCGATTGCGAGAGAAATATTGACAGTCGTCTGGTTATTTACAGCAACCTCCTGCGGGGCATACCCCACATATGAAATGGCAAGGGTAGCTGCAGGCGCAACGGTGAGTGAATAATTACCGTTTACGTCTGAGATTGTTCCATTGGTGGTCCCTTTCTCCTGTATCGTTACACCGATAAGGGCAGAGCCATCTTCAGCGTCTGTCACTTTTCCCGTTACCCTTATCCCCTGTGCGCTTAGTGCACCTGAGACAAGGATTCCAAGAAAAAGCAACGAGAGCATCGTTAAGAATCTTCTTTTCATTGGATTTCTGGTTTAAAATTTATAAGATGATTTTAGGTTGATTAAGTCTTCTCATTTAATCAGGTTTACAAAAGTAAAAAAAAAACTATAATAAAGCCACTTGAATTAATTAATTTTCAAGCATTTAACAATATTCTCCGCAAACGTTTGAAATGCTAATGAATTTCAGAAATCAGGGCTTTATTTTAGATATTTAGTAAAAAACCTGTTGTTTTTCAGACTAAAATTCTTCAGAAGAGGATCATTTTTTCTCAGGTTATGGAAAATTTATGATTTTCGATTAACTTAGGGATTTACTCAACAAGGCATTTCTCTTAACAATGAACAAGGGGCAGGTAACAATAAAGGATATTGCAAAAGAACTTGGTATATCTCCTTCAACAGTATCAAAAGCGCTGAAGGGGCATCCGGATATAAGCCCCGACACCAAGAAAGCCGTCAGGGAGCTGGTTGAGCGCTGGCATTATAAACCTGATCCTATTGCCCTGAGCCTCAAGAGCGGTTTAACAAAGACTATTGGTGTTATCGTACCGGAAATAGTTCATTACTTTTTTTCAACTGTCATCAGCGGCATTGAAGATCTGGCATACGACAAGGGTTATCATGTTATGTTCTGCCAGTCAAATGAGTCATATGAAAGAGAAGTGAAAGCTGTTGAAACGCTGATGGCGAGCCGTGTTGACGGGATTCTTGTTTCACTTGGCAAAACCACAATGAACTATGACCATTTCAGGGAGATAGTAAAAGCAGGCATCTCTCTTGTATTCTTCGACAGGGTATGTGAGGAGATTGAAACAGACAGGGTGATTGTCGACGATGAGAAAGGCGCTTATAATGCAACCCGTCATCTGATAGAAACCGGCTGCAGAAATATAGTCCATCTTTCGGGGCCTCAGAATCTTTTGATCGGGAAAAACAGGAGAAATGGTTTTGTAAAGGCTCTCGAAGATTACAACATGCCCTGGAGTTCAAAGAATATCGTAAAATGTGATACTCCTGAGGAGGCAGAATTGATTGTTCCCGAACTGCTGAGCCGGAACAACCCTCCTGACGGGATCTTTGCCGTTAATGATCTGACTGCTGCCGGAGCCATGAAAGTTATTAAAGAAAAGGGTTTCAAAGTGCCGGAAGAGGTTTCCATAATAGGTTTCACCAGCGGTATGATTTCCGACCTTACCGATCCCCCGCTCTCATCGGTAATGCAGCCTGGTTATCTTGTAGGAAAAGAGGCTGTGCAGATGCTTATCCGGAATATCGAGAAAACAAACAAAGACCAGCCGGAAACAATGATAATCGGAACGGAGCTTCTCATAAAGGGTTCTACAAGGAAAAAACCATGACATGTGACATTTCCTGACTGTGAAAAATATTTTATTTTTGAAAAACCTAAAAATTAAACTTTTCTAAAAAATATCATTATGAACGTACCGGCAAATCTGTATTATACCAAAGACCATGAATGGCTAAGGGTCGAGGGCGATGTTGCATTTTCAGGTGTCACTGATTTCGCACAAGGCGAACTGGGAGATATAGTTTTTATTGAAATAGAAACTCTCGGGGAAACATTGAAAAAGGAAGAAGTCTTCGGAACTATTGAGGCTGTGAAAACTGTTTCAGACCTTTTCATGCCGGTAGGAGGAGAGATACTTGAGGTCAATGCGGCAATAACTGATACCCCCGACGTGGTAAACAAGGACCCATACGGGAAGGGGTGGATGATAAAGATTAAAATGACCGATCCTGAGGAGGTAAAGGAACTTCTCGACGCTGAAAAATACAAAGCTCTTTTATAGAGTCTTCTTTATCTCCACTTCCTGGTAACCTTCAACGATGTCGCCTACCTTGATGTCGTTAAAATTCTGGATGTTAAGTCCGCATTCATAACCGCCGACCACCTCCTTGACATCATCCTTGAATCTTTTCAGGGAGCCAAGTTCACCTGTATAAATTACTATACCGTCGCGAATGATACGGACCCTGGTATTTCGTGTGATCTTGCCTTCTTTAACATAACATCCGGCTACGGTTCCCACTTTAGTGACTTTGAATATTTCACGTATTTCGAGGGTTGCCACTATCTCTTCCTTTACTTCCGGAGAGAGCATTCCCTCCATAGCTGCCCTTATTTCTTCGATCGCATTGTAAATGATCGAATAGAGCCTTATGTCTATCTCTTCCTTTTCTGCCAGCTTCCTGGCTGCCAGTGAAGGACGTACCTGGAAACCTACGATAATTGCATTTGATGCAGCCGCCAGCAGGATATCTGATTCAGATATCTGCCCTACAGCTTTATGAATTATGTTAAGCTGTATTTCGGGAGTTGATAGTTTTATAAGAGAATCGCTGAGAGCTTCAACAGAGCCGTCAACATCACCTTTCACGATTATATTCAGCTCCTGGAAATTGCCTATTGCTATCCTGCGGCCTATTTCATCGAGGGTTATATGTTTTTGTGTACGCAAGCCCTGTTCTCTCTGAAGCTGTGATCTTTTGTTGGCAATATCCTTGGCTTCCCTGTCGCTGTCCATGACATTGAACTTATCACCTGCCTGCGGTGCTCCGTTGAGGCCCAGGATCAGTGCCGGCATTGCCGGTCCGACTTCATCAATTTTATTTCCCCGTTCGTTGTACATAGCCTTCACATGACCGAAACAGCTTCCGGCAAGAATTACATCTCCCACTCTCAGGGTTCCTGCCTTAACAAGAACTGTTGCCGTAAATCCCCTTCCTTTGTCGAGCGACGATTCTACTACTGTGCCCAGGGCAGGCTTTTCGGGGTTTGCCTTAAGATCAAGCATTTCTGCTTCGAGCAGGACTTTATCAAGAAGTACTTCTATGTTGAGGCCTGATTTTGCTGAAATCTCCTGTGACTGGTATTTTCCTCCCCAGTCTTCGACGAGGTAATTCATTTTTGCAAGAGCTTCCTTAATTTTATCCGGATTGGCTGTAGGCTTGTCAATCTTATTTATTGCAAAAACTATTGGTACGCCTGCTGCTGATGCATGGTTTATTGCTTCCACGGTCTGTGGCATAACACCGTCATCAGCGGCCACGACAATAATGGCAATGTCTGTAATCTGTGCCCCTCTTGCCCTCATGGCCGTGAAAGCTTCATGACCGGGGGTGTCAAGGAAGGTGAGCTTACGGCCGTCATCGAGCTGAACAGCATAAGCACCTATATGTTGTGTGATTCCACCGGCTTCTCCGGCTATCACATTTGTTCGTCTTATATAATCCAGGAGTTTGGTTTTTCCATGGTCGACATGTCCCATTACTGTGACAATGGGCGGTCGCGGCACAAGTTCCTCTTCACTGTCTTCTTCTTCTTTGACAGCCTCAAGAAGTTCTGCACTCACAAATTCGACCTTGTACCCGAATTCATCAGCCAGCAATGCCATAGTCTCGGCATCAAGACGCTGATTGATAGATACGAAAAGGCCCAGGTTCATACAGGTTGAGATGATATCTGTAACCGGAATACTCATCATTATCGAAAGCTCATTGACCGATACGAATTCGGTGACCTTGAGGATATTCCTGTCCTGTTCCTTCTGGTCCTCCTCCTCGCGCCTCAGCTGACTGATAGCTTCTCTTTTTTCCCTGCGGTACCGCGATCCCTTCGATTTTCCTTTTGTTGTAAGCCTGGCCAGGGTTTCCTTAATCTGCTTCTGGACCTCTTCCTCATCGACTTCAGCCCTGACGGGTCTTTTCTTAAGTAGAGGTTTCTTCCCGGCTTTATCCTTTCCGGAGGGATCAGGTTTAACGACAGACACCTGGTCCTTCTCCTTTGTAATTCTCTTCCGGCGTTTTTTCTTACGGAAATCATTGTCTGTGTCTATCTTAACAGCCTGATATTGAGAAGGCTTTTTCTTTTCTTCAACCGGAAGATCAATTTTACCTACTACAGTCGGACCGGAAAGTTTTTCAAATCCGGGCCGGTACAATTCAATCGGTTTTTCTTCTTTATCCTGGATGGCAGCAGGACTGGTTATTTCCT
>Ga0116171_10005338_pt1 | contig 11312 bp, 9 predicted proteins | sample AD_JPNHW2_MetaG_FD_89798 | JGI IMG/M metagenome (GOLD analysis project Ga0116171, IMG submission 89798) | Active sludge microbial communities of municipal wastewater-treating anaerobic digesters from Japan - AD_JPNHW2_MetaG | ecosystem: Engineered > Bioreactor > Anaerobic > Digestate | place...
ATTTTCCTGAAAGCAGAATAAAGCTTATTACTCCGATTACCAGCAAGCAGTAGCAACAGCAAATTAACTCCTTTGTTAAAATCCCGGGATCCTTCCATCCAGGCATCTATTGCAGCTATTTTCTCTTCTGACGTTTTCATTTTACCATTTCTTTTAGTGAATAATCGTTTTTTATTTCCCGTATCCTCTCAGATAAGTCTTTTCGAAGGTTCTCAATGAAATTCATATCAGATAGTACCTCTTCCTTCATCGAGACTAGTGATCCAGAATTCGAATCCGAAAGGTTTTCTAATTTCGATTTGAACAAGTAAAACTTATTCATCAACCGACTCTCAACCATTTCTGAGGGGAGCTTTTTACCTAATATATGAGCTGTTATATCATCAACCTTATCAGGAATACCCATTATAATATACCTGTCACGCTTCCCGATTACAAGCTCCGTGAAGTACATAAAATCAATTCGTGTTGTAGAAGGATCCTCAAAAAACTTCTGCCTGTTCATGTTTCCTGCCATCTCATCAGCAGGGTCCTTGCCTTGTTCTGGTACTGAAGAAGCAAGATCGTTTTGATAAATCGATTCAATAAGTGAATAAACCTCCTCTATGGAGTGTTTTGAATCGGAAATATACTTTCCCCCTGAACTAAGCTTAGAATTGATTGAGTCGCGGCCGTATATTTTTCTCAGTCTTTCACCATCTTTCTGGTATGCTTTGACTGCATTTCTGATAATTCCGAAAGCTTCATCGATAGGATGAAAATCATTCTCGCGAGTGATGTTGTGAAAGAAATGTTCATTTACAGGATCCTGAAGATGCTTTTTACCTTTCGACCAATTAATATAACTAAAGCTCCTGGTCCTGGCGAGATTAATGATTGTATAGAGCTGATCAACAATATCTATCCCGGAATTTTCTTTCAGACCATGTTTTGACAATACTCTTTCTTTTACCTCCTTAGTATATGGAGTGAACTTCGTTTCATGCTTTGAGGCAGCTTCGTAAAGATCGATATTATGAATAGCATAATCATCCAGGTTGACTCCCAGGATACGATGCAATTGAGATGTGATGGTTTCCATAGTCTAACTTTTAAGATTTTGACTTTCTGATATTAATCCACGAATTTTCTTACGAAGAAATTCTGTTTGTGATAACCTCTCAGTTGAGGCCAAAGAGTTTAAAATTTTCTTTTCTGACCGGGTTAATCTCAGAGATACAATCTCTGTCATATGCTTCCTTTTTTCCATAACCAAAAGATTTATCCACAAAGGTATTTTATAAGGATCCCAGAAAAAAGGACACATGTTTACATATGATAATCAGAGAATTATAATTTTTGTTGGAAATTCAAAATATTTCGTATCTTTGAAATGCTATTCACTTCAAACATGAGGAAACAATCATTTATCGGACAAAAATATAGATAACGGGGAGAGGGATCCAGTGTAAGCCTGGATTGTCATATCTATGCCTCGCATGGAGTGAATAGCACCACTCTCCCTTATTATTTATTTAATTTTCTATACTATGGTTGTAATACACAAAAAAGTAGATTATTCCTTCAGTGAAGATCTATTAAAGTTGTTTTCCAAGCTAACTGAAATGCATGGAAGCTGGACCGAGGCTCTTACCTCAATAAGAGCTACACTTTTTAAACTACTCATTACCTATATCAGATCAGAGAAAATCGAGCTAGAATCTCAGAAGACCAGATCTGATATAGCATTCTATATGTATCTACTACACAATCTTATGTGTGATCTAATGCCATATTACACAGAACCTGATAATCAATTCAATACCATTAATAATATCATGAGTTCAGGAATTTTTGAACACTCAAAAGAGATCAGAGACATGCTTATCGACCTGACCGGGGAATATATAAAAGACAGTGAATTAAATAATGAAAGAAAAGAAATTAGAACAGCAGTATCCTGGCATATAATGTTCGCAGATTCTATATTGAAAGAACTCGATTCATTTTGCACAGAAGAAAGCTACCCACAGTTCCCGGATAGTGGATTTAGTTCGCCAGAGGGTATTAAAACTTTTAATTAATAAAATAATGAAAATGAGCTGTCATATTTCCTGTAAAAACTGCCCTTTTGTCTGCCCATCGGGATAGGGCGGGCCCGGCAATCGCCTGTGTCGAGCGCAAAAAAACAGGATATCTCATTTATATATCGTTGATTACATGGAGTTTAATAAATAATAAACTGGACTGACTATTCAATCAAAACTGCCCAAAAAAAAGATTAAATTCATTAAAATGGAAAAACTTATAATCCTTCCACGACTGAACAATTGCAGCGGAAATATTAAGAAGCAATGGTTCGTTTATTATTCGATCCGGAATCCCAAAAGTGGAAAAATGCAAAGAATCCGGCATTATGATGGATTCACAGGCTTAAATGAAGAGGAGAGGTATATTCATGCTGAAAAACTAATTATGGATTATACTTCTAAGCTTAAATCAGGATGGACTCCCTGGAATGATGCCAGTAATATTGTCTACGATGATCATATAGATTATCAAACGATTAATCAGATTTATGGATCCCGACGAGCAGGGAATAGAACTTTGAGATTTGCAATTAATAAGTGGCTTGAGTATAAGAAACAGGGAATTTCAAAGTCAAGCTTTCAGACATATACATCAAAGTTCCGAATCTTTACAATATGGACCGAGAGATCCGGACTTCAACTGAATGATATCTCAACCTATTCTCATTCGTTGATAGTATTATTCTTCAACTATCTGATAAATAAGAAACAGCTTTCAGGACGCACTGTTAACAAGTATAAAGAGCTCTTAAAAGCCTTCTTCTCTTATTGTGTTGATAATAAGTACATAAAGAACAATCCGGTATACCAGATCCCTAAATGCAACCGCATCAATGATCAAACACCACGTCCCATAATGAGAGATGATATTGAAGTATTTAAAAAGGAATTGATTAAGGATCCGGAGCTCTGGCTTGCTATCCAGCTTGAATATTATTGTGCTTTGAGACCGGGGCATGAGATACGGGAACTGAAAATCAAAGATATTGACCTGGCTGCAGGTTATATCCGCATTGACCGGCCCAGGGCAAAAAACAGGAGGGAACGAATTGTAACAATTCCAAGACAATTACTATTATTCATTAGGGAGAATTATGACTTTAAGAAATATGATCGGGATCATTACTTATTTGGCAAAGGAGGAATGCCCGGTCCGGTACCGATCTCTAAAAACCATCTTGGACGGAGATTTGTTGATGTCAGAAGAAGGTTACATATGCCTTCTGAATACACCCTTTATTCCTGGAAGCATACGGCCGCAGTAGAAGTTGATGAATCACTTCTTCCATTAAAAGACCTTTCCAGACATTATGGCCATGGATCCATAAGCATGACCGATGTTTACCTGAGAAATAAGAAACCAGGTGTTTCCCAGGCAATCCGGGATAATTATCCTGAACTGTAGTAGTTTTAGTCTGCTCCAGATCACATTTACCTGCGCGACTGCCAAGATTTAATTAAAATATTCAATCCTGGAGAGGTTGAGTCTCGTTAGAATAGCTCATACCGACAGAGGATACTAAGAAATTTAACCGGATCCTTAAAAGAGTATTGCTGTATCCTGCTGCCGGTAGAGCATACGGATCATAAGTGTGGTAACTGAACCGGACGGGCTATCTTCTAATGAACGAATAATCTAAGAACCATTCAATACCTTCCTCCTTAATAGTCGTTCTAAAATGGATCCCCAACTCATTAAGGTCCTCACAGATTTCGATTATTCTGTCCTTCTCATTAACCTGATGATAAGAGAATCGAATTACTATCCATTTTGAAGGAGATATCCCATCTCTACTTTTATATAACTCATCGACACTCTTCTTAGAATAAATATGTTCGATATCAACTTCTATATTAAAAGCAGCCAGAGACAAAGCTTTCTGAATAGTGAGGTTATAAGCTTGTGAAACACTAAGCGTGATGGTAGATTTAGCACAAATCTCAGATCTTTTTGTACTCTGGTCAGTGTATAACCATTTATTAAGTACCGGGACAGTAGACCTGGCTTTATTAAATGCTTTCTGGTTTCGACTATTTCCTCGTTTTCTATATTCCTTTTGCATTTCTACCAGGTTCTTTTTTAGTCTTTTATTGATCAATGATATCTCGGTTTCATTCATATTGAATTATGAGTTAGAAAAATTGTCGAAATTAATGTAAGGATGTAATTTTATAATATTCTATTGGTAATCTATCACTTATAATTGTAAAATCAGTTGTAAGGTTTAGAATATTGAACTCTCAAGAAATGTAAGGGATTGCACTCGATCATCATCCTTACATTTCTTTTTGTAAGGATCAAATAATGTAAGGTGTATTTGTAAGGATTAAACTTACTGATTTTTAATTCTTTATTCATATTCTTACAGTCTTACAATTTTTTAGAATAATTATTAAGTAAAATAAAAACAGAGAGTGGATCTAAAATACTTTTAAAACTGTTTCTTGGTTTTTACATATATCATTTCAGTGGCTTTATTATTATTCCATTTTATAATTCTGCCGTCATCAGAAGTCCATTCCTCTTTCGGATTAAACTTCTCAACATAGTCGGTATAACGGCACCACGCCTTCAGAGCCTTGGTAAACTTCTGGGTGGTCCACTTGTGCTGGCCGCTACTCTCTGCAAAATCTTTGAAGGCAATACTCTTATCTATAGTCTGGTTGCACTGACCCACTTTACTATCGAAATAAACATCGGCCCAGCTCTTGAATGCCTCTGTCATTTCTGTACGAAGGTTGCGCTTGGTAACATTATCCATGGGCGGGTTTATCTTTATCTCCCTTGGCACGCTGAGGTAAAACTGCAGGCAGGCAGCAAAGAAGTTAAAGTCGTCGTTCCATTCCTCTTCGGTATAGTCCAGGAAGAGGTTCTTTCCAAAGTCATCCCTGATAGTAAAATCTTCGGTATAATCCTCTCCCTCTGTTTTTACATGATAGTAATCGCTGAAAACCGTGTACAGGATCCTCCCCTCGGTACTTGGATCTATATTCCGCAGGGTGAAGTTTGATGTAATGCAGAACTTTGGCACATGTTCAAATGGGATCTCGTAGCTCTGGTTGTTCTTAGGATTGACCTCCATGTCGCCCTGGAGAGCATTAAAAAAGAATCCGAAGTTTAGGTACTGGTCGGCATCGTCAACCAGTATATAATCCGTATGCTCGGTTACCCGGTCATACACGTGCGGGTTCTCGGTGAGCTTCGGGTTACGGCCGTTAAGGGTAACGCTCTTCATAAAGTACCTGATGGTCCTGTAGCAGAGGCTCTTCCCGCTCCGGCCATGGCTCTCCCCGGTCTCGGTAATCTTGTTATCCATAGCAAACACGCACCAGGGCCGGGCCGGATCCTTGTACCGGTGCAGCAGGTACCCAAGACTGAAAATCTTATTGATCAAGTGTTGTTTCTGCTCCCATGCCTCCTCATATTCGAGTCGCGGCCCGGCAATATTCCACCTGTTCTGCTTTATATATTCTGCATCCTGAGCTTCTTCAGGTTGCCGGCTGTACTCTGCCTTCCAATGTATCCTGGAGGCATTGATCAGAAAGCGGAAGAAAATACTATCCTGGTTATGAATGTCAATCTCATATTCGTTCTCATACTTATTGAATTTAATGACAAAGGGAGGATCTTTTTTCCTCACCTTATGCGGAATAACCTCATCTTCCCATACATACCTGTCAACATCGGCCGGTTTCATTTCAGTGATCCCCGCATCCGTAACTTTCCATGTTCGGTCTGTAAAAAAGAGGTACTGCGATGTTTTATCGTAATCAACAAAGTCAAGACTAATTTTTTTAAGTCCTCTAAGGCTAGATTCTCCGAGCTGATTGCTCCTATGTACCGTGTTTTTTAAAGGAATTGGTAAAAGCCTATCATCTAGAAAATTCTGTATAAACTCCCGACAATCATCAGAAACCACCTGTCTTACTATATTGCCATTCATCCTGATGAACATAAAACCACTTTTAATATTCTTATTTTCGAACTGGTAAAAACCATTCGCCTGGAGAAAGTAATATGCCTGGGCATTATTAAAATAATACTTCAATACACCATTGCCGTAGATCTCGTCCCAAAAACGCATTGGCATGGCTACCCGCATCAGTTTATTGAAGTCCTCAATCCGGGGCCACAGGTCAACATAGTCTCTGAAGTCTTTCCTCGGATTCCCCCGGTGGTCCTTGTATTCGGTTAGCTTCTCCGGGAGCCAGATAGTCTTAATATCGAGGTACTGAAGGCCGAGCTTATAAGCCTGTTTCTTACCGGTCGAATCAATATCCGGGAGGTTATATATCTCATCTGCCATTTTTGTCAGCTCCGAATAGAGCTTTGGCGATATCGACTCCGATTCAGAGTTAAACCAGATCACATTAAACCCGAGACCGGCCAGGTTAAGAGCATCCCTCTCTCCGCTGGCCCTGATTATTTCCTTCAGCTTCCTCATCTTCTTCTTTTCCGGATCGTCGCTCTCATGATCATAATCTTCATTGAGGTCCCTGAAAGCTTTTTCAACCTGGGTCAGACCGTTAACGAAATCTTTCGGTTTCTGGCCGGCATATCTGAACCTGTATTGTTTCTCCGGATTCCTGGGTTGGAAAATCTTCTGAAACGTTCCCATGTCGCGCATAAAAATCGGGTAATTCTCATTACTCGATGTTACCTGGGCAATCCGGTCCTTAATATATGTGAAGCTGTTTAGTGAGTGAACATCATATTTTTTGCATACATCCTTTGTTACAAGCAACCCGAGCTCGGCCAGCTCCTTATCATTTATCTCCTCTTTTATGTCGAAGTAAGTCTCGCCCTCCTTCTCATCGACCGTGGCCGGCCGCTTCTCGAAGCCCGGTTTATTAACCTCCGGGTTAATTCCACCGATCCCGTACCGGCCGGCCAGCTTAACAACCGCCTCCCTGAATGAGATCTCTTCTTCCTTCATACATACCTGAATAGCGTTTCGCGGAGTAGCGTCGTCGCCAAAGTCGGTTACTATCCAGTTGCCATCGCTCAGCTGTTTAAGCCTGGCCGAAGCAGTTTTTTCTTCTCTTATTTTGAATTCTTTCCGGTTCGATTTCAGGCTGTCGTTAGCCTGCGGATAGTAGCTCAGGATAATATCCAGTCCGCCATGGGTAGCATTCAGGATATCTTGTTGTTCGATATAGGGCATTTGTATCTATTTTTTGAGGTTAATAATGGGAATAATTGCAAACGAGTTGAAGAGATTCAACCGGTTCCGTATTATTGCACCTCAGAAAATATTTTTTTTTGCTGATTCTCAATAAAATAGTACCTTTATGCTCTCTTCTGTTCCGTGGTAATATCGGGGTGTTCATTGGTCTATCCATGTTTCACCCCTTTCTTTTCTCCAGGATATTATCAGTTGCTTCAGATACTTCTGAGTTTGACAGTTCCCTGCCTTTCTTAAGGTAATCTATTAGTTCAGATTTTAGAAAATAACACCGTTTTGTACGTTTTAAAAATGGTAATTCTTTCTTTGAGATCAAGGTATAAACCCTTGAAGTTGACAGCCTTAGGAATGAAGCAGCCTCAGCTACCGTCATAAATACTTCCTGATCTGATTTATTTTCCGATTTGGCTGTTTGACTACCAATCTCCGAAAGTATGGTGTCCAGCTTTAAATTGATTTCGTCAAGTAGATTCATATTATCGCTTTTAAAAATGAGTAATCTAGTCCCCTTGGAACAATTTTATTAGTAAATAAATAACGGGAAACAAGATTCCCTTTCTAAGGAAATCCAGTGCTAATAGTTAAAAATTAGCGGTCAAGCGATAACAAGCTACAAAAATATGAAATTTGTTATTATATATTATTATTTATTGCATTTTTTTATAAACAACCTTAGATATCAAGTATTATTCTATCCGCAGCTTCCCGCTTAAGCTTATTAACAACATGGGCATAGATCTGAGTTGTTTTAATTCTTTTATGGCCGAGAAGACTTGACAAAGTGTACAGATCTGTCCCATGGCTATGTTGGAGCGTCGCATAAGTATGTCGAAAACAGTGAAAGGTTATCTTTTTTGAAATCCCTGCAGCTCTAATCCACTGGTAGAGATGTTTATTGGAATATGCAGAATATTCCAACCCATTAAAGACTTTTTCCCCAGTGATTCCTTGTGTACCTAATAGGTCAAATGCCTGCCTAGATATTGGAAGCATTACGTCTTCCTTTGTTTTCTTTTGTTTGAGAATGAGATGTGGTCCCATTTCTTTGGAAATATTTACCTCGCTCCAGGTTAATTTCTTAATATCCGAGAACCTTAGTCCGCTAAGTGCTGAAAAAACAGCCGCTTTCTTTAATAATGGACAATGACATTCAGTATGCATAAGCTTATTTAACTCTTCCAATGAAAGAAAATCCTTATGAGGATCTTCATATTTGATTCTTCTAATCCTTGGATTGATATCGGTAGATAATAGTTCATCAACGTAAGCTTTCTTTAAAGCAACTTTGAATTTGTTGAAATACGTGCTACAGCTGTTTTCGGAGAGAGCTACTTTATTCCTTCTTAGACTTTTAGTCGTTAATAGATAATTTTTAAATTTTTCACAAAAATTAACATTAAGATCGCCAAATCTTAATGTACCAGAAGTAAATTTATTTAGGTATTTAAATGTAGCAATCCAGATATCCTTGTTCGTGCCATTTTTCTCATCTGCCATATTCTTGAAATACTCTACAAAATTTTTATTATCTTTTTCGTTCTTCTGCCACTGTTCAAATTCAAATTTTGAGTAAATCTCTGGCTTTTTAAGTTCACTTTCTCTAATTCTACTGGCTTCCTCTGCACACCTAAGGGTATTAGAATCTTCTGGTGTATAAACAGGCACGGTAATAATTCCTGCATTTGTCTTTTTCTTTTTATAAGAAATCGGTTCAGATATGTATCTTTCCAGAAACTCCTTTCTAGAGAGCTTACCTGTCTTCCTACTAATAACAGGTTTGCTTATATTAAGGTATAGTGAGAAACGGCCTCCCTTCAATGGTCTCTTTTTTACAGTTACTCTTAATTCCATAATAATATAGATTTTAAAACAAACGATTTATTTCAGATCTCCTGATCCGGGTCATTCTTCGTGAAGGATTCCCAGCTTTAATGATTCCTTTTTTAATATAATAATATATTGATCTTACTGAGCAGCTTAATAATGTTGCAGCTTCTCTGGGAGTTAAAAACTCTTTTGCCTGCAGCAGTAGGGTAGGCTGAGCTTTCCTGTTGAAAGTAAGAATGTCGCTTTCCTTAATTTTTAAATCCCTGCGTCTTGCTTTATAAGCTTTCTTAGCACAGTTATCTCCACAATATTTCGTAACTGTGGTTTTTGCAGTAAACTCCCTGTTACAGAACTCGCAAATTCGTTGTATTCTTATATTTGAACTCATCTATCTGGACATCATGCCTTTATCAATCATTATGCGCAATTTAGTGCAAATACCTGCAATATTTTTGTTCATAAAGAGCCTCATTTTATACCTCTAATTGTAAGATATAACAAAGGTACAAATTAGATTAGAATATAGACATCCAACAATAAGTAAATATTTTTATTATCTGAATAACAACTAATAACAATATATAACAATATACTGCGCTGATTGTCATATTCAGACGAAATCAGGAAAGAATATCTAAGCTTCCCTGATTTAGCTATTTTTTAGTAGATTGGAGAAAAGGGCTATTACTTTCCGATACAGAAATTCCTGAATATATTCCCGAGGATCTCATCATTTGTAATTTCGCCGGTTATCTCACCCAGGTAATGAACAGCCTGCCGCACATCGATGGCAATAAGGTCTTCAGGAAGGTCTGTTTCCAGCCCCTGCAAAACCCTCTCAAGACTCCCGGTCACCCGTAATAATGCTTCGTAATGCCTTATATTTGAAACTATTACTGTCTCAGACAATGCACGGTCGATACCTGTGATACTCTGCAGATGAGCCCGGAGCTGATCGATGCCATCTCCTGTTTTTGCAGAGATAAAAAGGATGGATTCATTTTCCCTCAATTCGATATTTCCTTCTAATTCTTTCCGCCCTGAACCATCATCAGAATCGCATTTATTGATAAGAACAACCAGTTTCTTCTTTTCGGTTCCGTCATGAGCGCGGACTGATTCCAGCGCCGGCAGGAGGGAGGCAGATCCTTCAAGTATATCTGCAACCAGCAGGATGACCATGGCCCCGCTGATCTTTTCATACGCCCTCTTTATTCCCATGTTCTCAATAACATCGCTGCTCTCTCTTAACCCAGCTGTGTCAATGAACCTGTATTTGATACCATCTATTATTACACTATCTTCAATAAAATCTCTTGTGGTTCCCGGTATCTCTGAAACGATAGCTTTCTCTTCATTCAGCAGCCTGTTCAGGAGTGTCGACTTTCCTGTGTTGGGCGGACCGGTAATTGTCACCGGTATGCCATTCTTTATCGCATTTCCGGCAACAAATGAAGAACAAAGGTCTTTTGTTACCTTCAACACTCCGGTTATCAGTTCTCTGAGAGCATTCCGGTCAGCAAATTCGACATCTTCTTCTCCGAAATCAAGCTCCAGCTCAATTAGCGATGAAAAATGGAGAAGATCTTTCCTGAGCTTTTTTATCTCTTCTGCAAATTCCCCTCGCATCTGGTTTATAGCCAGTTTATGGGCACGCTCAGACTCTGAAGCAATTAAGTCTGCAACCGCTTCAGCCTGCGAAAGATCCATCTTACCATTCAGAAATGCACGTTGTGTAAATTCACCGGGGAGCGCAGTAACAGCTCCGCTCTTTATAAGCAATTCAAGAATTTTTTGCTGTATAAACGGTGATGCATGGCAGGATATCTCCACGGAATCTTCACCTGTATACGAATTTGGAGCTCTGAAGATGCTTACCAGGACATCGTCGATGATCTCGCTGCCCGTTCTTATCGTCCCATACAGAATCGTATTCCCGTTCTGCCCGGCAAGAGTTTTTCCCTTAACCTCAGATACAAAAACAGAGTCGCATATCCTGATGCTTTCGGGTCCGCTTATCCTTATTACCGCTATAGCTCCACCTCCTGAAGTTGCCGGTGCACATATCGTTTCGCCACTCCTGATCATCTGACCTGATTACCCGGCAAATGTAAAAAAACTTATGGCATTCTGCCACACTCACACCATCATCACCACTTCCTTTTATCTCCACCCTTTCCCCTTTCTCATTTCCCCTCTCACCTCTCACCTTTCCCCTTTCCCCTCTCAC
>Ga0116171_10005342_pt1 | contig 11308 bp, 1 predicted proteins | sample AD_JPNHW2_MetaG_FD_89798 | JGI IMG/M metagenome (GOLD analysis project Ga0116171, IMG submission 89798) | Active sludge microbial communities of municipal wastewater-treating anaerobic digesters from Japan - AD_JPNHW2_MetaG | ecosystem: Engineered > Bioreactor > Anaerobic > Digestate | place...
GGAATTATTCTGCTGGGGATTATCATTTTCCAGCTTTACAGTCTCTCAAAACGTCTGGCAGCTTAGTCAGCAACGATTATTTTACTTCGTCAAATAATAAGGATATAGCAGTGAAAAAGCACAAAAAATACAAGGCATTTCAGGCAACCAGGGCTGTTATAAATACTTCATTACTTTTTCTGCTTTTTATATTGTTCACTAATGAGTCATATGCTCTCAACCGTATTCTAAATTCTATTTTCGACGGCAATTATAACAACTGGGCTAGAGACCGCAATATTGATACTACTGTTGCACCAGTTACAGATTCGAATTCTAACGTCAGCAATTATACCAATACTACGGTTGGCGGTGAGGATTGCTTTTATGTCAACCGGACCAATACAGTCAACAGAGCTAACGCCTTTTTGACGCAGAATTTTACAACTCCTGCATCCCCGGCAAATATCCGCGTTGGTTTTGATCATATGGATTTCGGAAGCACTTTTACTGACCATTGGCTTTATGGAATAATCAAGAATAATAACGGGACACTTCCAAATGAAACGAATGCCGTAACTTTTTTCTCAGACACAGCAGCTGCTCATATGGGTATCTGGAGCAGACAGACTTTTGATATCAGTCTTTCTCCAGGAACAACCTATAAATACAGGGTCATGTGGTATTTATCGGGAATTTCCGGAGGGGCTGCCGGGGCCTATGTTGACAACCTGCGCGTAGATATCAGCCCAACTGGGTTACTTGGAGACCCAAACGGCGCAGACAACCTTCTCACGTGGGATGCAAGCTCTGTGCCTGCCGGCCAGCTGAATGTTGCGACCCCATATAAGGTTTATCGCAGCACCAATCCTGCCGGGCCCTGGGATGCAACGACCCTTGTGGCCAATTCAAATACCAACAGTTTTACCGATTCAGGGCAATCAGGCCAGACGGTCGTATATTACGCTGTTTCAGATGTCGATACCGGAGACGTCGAATCGCCTAAATCGGTTGTCTGGCCGATAATTCGTATGGATGTCAGGGATGGTGCTGGCACTGACGCTGATTGTCTGGCGGGCGGTAATATTGCGATGAACTGGGTGGCGCCGGTTATTGCCAAGACCGGGTATCAGGTGGCACTTGGCACGACGCCGGGTGGCGCTGAGTTGGCAGGCTGGACCAACAAGGCGGCCGGGTCTACTACACATACATTCACCGGCCTTACGTTAAACCCCGGGGTGCGCTATTATACTTCGGTCAGGGTGATCAATACCCCATTAACCTACAATTCAAGTTCGAGTGACGGTTTTTTTATTCCCGAAGTCAGGGATGGCAGTGGGGCGGATGTAAATGTGACCTCTTCGTTGACCAATGCTGACGTTAACTGGGATCTGGCCGGAAACGGCGTGCGTTATGAGGTTGCAATCGGCACGACAGCGGGCGGGTCAGATGCTACCGGGGGCTGGTTTAATGCCGGGGGCGCTTCGAACCACAACTTTACCGGCCTGAGTCTTGCCAACGGTGGCAGCTATTACAGCAGCGTCAGAGTTTATGATGCCGCAGATGCATTACTTGGAACCTATTCAAGCAATGGTTTTGCCGTCATTTTTTCATATTCGACAACTGTCAGGGATGGCGCAGCAGCGGATGTTGATTACAGCCTGAATCAGACCTCCATTGACCTGAACTGGGCTGATGTGGTTATGAACAACAAGGTCACATACGCAGCGGCTCTGGGCACAACCCCCGGCGGCATTGATATTAAGGGCTGGACAAACATGGGTCTCGGCACCATTGGCACCTTGACCGGCTTTTCTCTTGTGAATGGCACAACTTACTATTGTTCGGTGCGTATCGTTCATTCTTCCGGCCCCTTGCCAGCCAATACCAGCGATGGTTTCACGTTTCAGAAAATTGAAGTCAGGGATGGTAACGGAGCCGATGAAGACTTCTCTTTAATACCAGGCACGGCAAAAGCAAACTGGGATGCAGTAACGGGGCCGATTCTGCGTTATGATGTCGCGGTGGGTTCAACTCCGGGCGGCACTGAAGTCACCGGTGGCTGGCTTCCCAATGGCACGGGCACGACTGCAACCCTGAGCGGGTTACCGCTGGTCAATGGTAATTTTTACTATTTCTCGGTTCAGCCAATCGATGCCGGGGGCAATTCTCTTGGAATTGTTTTCAGTAACGGTTTCACCGTTACCCTGCCTACTTCTTTTGCGGTGCGCGATGGCATCGGGCCTGATATCAACTTTTCATTTTTTGAAGACCGGGTCGAGGCAAACTGGGATCACCCTGACATTGCCCTGATTCGCTATGAAGTGGCGGTTGGCACCAGTCTTTATGGAGAAGACGTGCGCGGCTATGCCGATGTCGGGCATACAAACCGGGTGGCAATCACCGGCCTGGCGCTCGAAGGTGACCGGCGTTATTTCGTAACCGTGCGCGGCATCAATGCTTTTGGCGTGGTGCAGGCTCTCGGTGTTTCAGATGGTTTTACGGCCCGACGCGATCAAGTTCTTGTCGATACCGCTTCGCAAACTTTTTTCAATAACGCCAGAGTCATCGACCGGGTGGCAATTGCTGCTGATTCAATCAGCCCTGTGAACTTTCAGGGAACCGGTGGCAGCGGTTACTGGCGTTATTATATGCCGGTAACGGTCAAAGAACCAGGGGTTACCGACCGCATAAATGCGCCCTGCCGCGTTCAGTTCAACATTCCGGTTGCAGGCCAGAGACCAGGCAATGTCAACGAATTTCGGGTCGCAGATGAGCATGGTAATGAACTGCCGCGTTACAATTTGCCTGGCGGCAATACAACCAACCCCGATCTTGTTTTTCTCGTCAATATGGCCAGAGGCGAAACAAAAACTTACAGGATTTACTGGGGAAACGCCTTGGTCAGCGATCCGGCATACGGCTTTGTATTGAACACCAGCCAGCTTTCAACTAATGCCGGCGGTTGGTCACCATATTACACAAGAAAAAATCTGGCACCCGGCATGGAAACCGTGCCGCTTGCCTATAATTACGGCTGGCGAGAGGATGCAGCCACCGAAAACAACTTTAACGAAACCTGGGCAGAAGAATTTGAATACAAAAATGGTAATTACGGTGGCGGTTATTATACGGCCTGGCGTGATGATGCCCGAAGTAATAGTTTCAATCTTTTTGGCGGGAATTTTTACTTTTTCGGAACCAATGAAAGAACCTGGCGCGTCTGGGTAAATGGTTTGCTCTATGGCCGATCTGGCACTAACGAAACTGTGAATAATGATGACTGGGCATTTTGTGGTTGGGCAGCGGGCGAATTCGACAGGAACACCCGTTTTCTTGGTGGAATAATCTGCCCGTTCTGGGCAGACTTGCGATATAGCAGCCCGGGTTACCCCGATAATCCGGGAATTTTCAGAGACCAGATGTCTGGCCCTGAGCGTGAAGTTTTTTCATGGCGCATGAATAACTGGCTGCCGGCTGGTGCAGAAGACGATATCTACATTTTTCAGACAGTACTTTACCGCACCGGCGATATTGCCCACCGCTACTCGAATCTTAGCCCAAGATCGACTATCGGTGGGTCGGCCTCTAATCCTATTGTGAACCTGCACAACACCGCCGGTCTTTCCGCTAATGATGCAGCGGCTGCGGTAGCCAACAGGCGTTTTATGCAGAATACTCCTTTGAATATGGGTATTGGCAAGACGCCAACGTCTTTTTATCAATGCATGGATGCCTTCAGAGGCAATTACACCCTTGGAGCAATTGTTGGCGGGGCGGCACCCACCTGGGTCGATGTCGGTCATTTTGAGTCGATGGTTTTTGACTCGCGTGTCGCTAACCCGATCTGGCAGAGCATGGCATACGACTGTGTCGGTGATACCGATCATCAGATGCTGCTCTCGACCCGCAGTGGCCCGACACCGCTGCCTGATGGCTCATGGACAGCCTGGGCGGCCGATACCACTGCGACACCACCGTCCGGCAACATCAACCTGACCCCGTCGGTTACCAATCGCTACATTCAGTATCGCTGCCGGTTTCAGCGCAAGGGAAATAACGGCACGGTTTCGCGTCTCGATAAAGTCAGTTTTATCCATGGCGGCATCAAGATCGTAGAGGTAAAGGCCAACACTCCCGATGGCGTCTCGCAAGGCCAGGACGGAGCCTATGCCATACCGGTCGAGGTCATGATCCAAAATTTTTATTCGAGTGATGTTTTTCTGCAGACAGCATCATTAACCTTTTCACTCGGTACTCATACGCAGACCAATGACTTGACGCCTGGAACCAAGATAATTAGCGGCGCAACGCATAAAGTGACTTTTATGGTCAGCGTCGATGAAAACTCCGCGATCGGAACTGCAACTGTCGATGCCATGGCTACTGCAACCGTAACTGCTCCCGCCCTGACTTTCTGTGATGTCGATGCTGATCTAAAAGATCAGTGGCGAATCCGCAGCAAGGCCCAACTTGTTATCGACAGGGTCGAAACCGAACCGACCTTTGTCAATAAGGGTATGGCTGACATTCCGGTGCGCATGCATATTTCGAATATCGGTGAAACACCTTTTTCACTGACTACAGCGAATCTGACTTTCATCGATGGTCTCTATTCGCAGGTTACCCTGCTGGAACCGCCCATCGGCACGATTATTCCCGCGTTGAACAGTTTTATTGCCACCTTTTCCGTTGATATCGATATTAACAGCCCAAGTGGAATTTCGATCATTGGCGGGGCGGCTTCCGGAACCAGCACCTTTACCGGGAAACTGACTGAAGATTATATTTCTGCCATTACCGACTCCTGGACAATTCAGAACCGTGCCGAACTTATTCTTCAGGAAATAGTCGCATCAGCGACTGTTTATCGTGGCCAGATCAACACGCCTGTTTTTTTGCGGGTTTTTAACAGCGGTGAAGCCAATGCCCGCTGGTATTATTCAAGCATTATACCGTATTTTGTTGTTGGCAATTATGATGCAGAATACCCGGTTACGCCTTTTGACATTGTTATACCGGGTGGCTTCGAGTCAGTAGCACGTTACGGCGTTGATATTTCCCCGACCAGCACTGTGGGCACCACGATTGTCGATGCACAAATCAAATACGAAGATTTGAACAAAGGCTCGACTTTTGATTATACCAACGCTTTAATACCGGCTGAATGGACAATTCTCGCCGAGAAGATCAATACCTTTAAAGATGCAGCCTGCTCGCAGGGTTCAGTCAGCTTTAACCGGCCATCTTCGGGCAATCTCACTATTTATGCCCGGGCTGAAAACCTGAACCCCTTTGGGGAATTTGTTATAGTCTGGCTGGATGCTGATAATAATGAGATTGCCGCCTCGCCCTTCTGGACTGCAGATGCTGACGGGGTTCTGAAACATGATATGACAATTACCCCGGCCACCAGTTATGGTGTTTACAAGGTTCGGGTGACCAACGCCATCCGTACTGTCGTGTCTTGCGAAAATCAGTTCGAGGTGGTTTCTCCGGCTGTATCAGGAGCTATTTTTACACTGCCTGCCCAGGTTTCGGTTGGGCAACCGTTTGTGGGTTCGTTCACCTTTGTTAACAGCGGTGGTGCAGAAATCAAGGGGGCCAAAACCAGCAGTCTTCAGTTTTTCGGCCTCGGCAGCGCCCTACAGACGAGTGGTCTGCCGCCCTTGACCGACATACCAGGTAACAGTCAGAAGACCGTGAATTTTTCGTTCGTTGCTAACGGGCCTGGGCAATTCTGGGCCTCAGGTACTGCCTACGATGGTTTCGATGCCAACTCGGGGGTTGTATTGCCGCCTGTTGCAGCAACCAGCAATCAGTGCAAGATTCAGACTCCCCCGTTGGTGACCAATGGGCCAATCACCGCCGCGCCAATCACGATCGTCTACCTGAACCAGAAAAATCTTCAGGTCAGGGTACCGGTCAGCAACTCGGGCAACGCTACCGCGATGCTCGCCGCTGCCAGTATAACCTTCTCGCTGGGCGATTACGATCAGACAATTATTTCGCCTGCTTTTCCATACGCCCTGGCGCAGGGCGCGAGTGTCAATCTTGTCTATGAAGTGGCCGTTCGCCCAGATTCTGCAACTGGCTTCAGTAACCTGACCCCCAATCTGCTCTGGTATGACCAGAACTGGCCTGCTTCAACTACCTGGATGGCTGGCACGCTGCCTGCCTACACCTGGGAAATCAGGCCGGTCGGCATCAGATTGTCTGCGGTCTCATCGTTTAACCCGCTTCAAGACAACTTCTGCCCGGGGCAGACGGTTTATATCAGGGGTTATGGCTTGACACCCGGTTCCACGCCGCCTCTGCAGACTGACTGGCACCGAATTCGTATTTACAATACCCCGATTCCACAATCGCATGACAGTCCGAACCCTTATTATAGTGTCTCGCCGCCTTTGTCCCCTGATGGCGATGGTATCATTGCGCATGAGTTCATTCTGAACCCTGCGACCCCGCCCGGAACCTGGAGCGTTGTCGTTGAGAATGATTATGGCATGAACAGCGCCATTCCTCACACCGCGACCCTGGATGGCGATATGCTTGGCTTGCAGTATTTTCTTGTTCAGAACCCTGGGAACCTTGTGGCATCACTGTCTATCAGCCCGGCCTCTGTATTTGTGGGCGAAACTTTTTCGGTGACCATGCTTGCTACCAACACCATGGTTTCGGGTTCTACGGTCTGGAACGCATCGCCGAGTCTTCTCGAACCTGCGACTGCCTATTCGGGGTTTGCCGGGGCGGCGACCCTGCTGAGTGGGCCTGACCCTGCTACCGTAACTGTCAAGGCTCAGCAGAGCCAGAGCCTGCTTTATACTTACCGTGCAGACGCTGATACCGGCCTTAACGGCAGTTATTCCCTGACCGTTACACCGGCCTGGTATATTGGCGGTTATGATCGAAACACCGGTGTCGCTACCACCTCTGAAAAAGGTGTTTCTAACCCCCTGAAAATATATAGCCGAAGCCTGTTGATGTCACCGGATTCATTTGACTTTTCGACCCTGGAATGCGGGGCAACGCAAAAGCTCAACGGCCTGATCAAAAATAATGGTAACTCCCAACTCGACCATGTTAAATGGATCACTGCCGACTTGAATGGTCCGTCAGAGCCAATCAGCAAGGTTTATCTGGCGATGAGCCCTGAAATAATCAATTCTCTTGCTGGTGGCGCTACTCAAAATGCATCGGCTACACTCACTGTGCCCTACTGGCAGACTGCCGGTGCCTACGTTGCAACCATGACGATCTACAACGACCGCAATCAGAACGAGCTGAAAGACCTTGAAGAAGCTTACGACCGCTTTAACGTCAAGGTTAACGTTCCTGTCTGCAAGCGCATTTTTGCCGTTGAAGACTTAATTGATCTGGGCGCCTGCCCCATCCCGCAGACTTCTGAGGGCGGGGTGTTGCATTTCTTCAGCGGCGGTAATCTGCCACTGGAAAACGTCAAGATTATGCAGATCGTCGGCACCAATACCGCGCCCGTTAACCCCACCCCGTTCACTATCAGTTGCACCCCGCCAAACCCCGGGGCAATGCTGATTAAAGGCAGCGGTGTTGCCAGCCTGGTCGCGAATCTGGTTGACAACCCCGGGGTTTATATCGCTACCTGGACTATCTTTAACGACCAGGACTCTTCAGGCGCCTGCAACGGAACTGAAGCGAGCGATACCTTTCAGGTGCGCGTACATGTCGGTAACATGAACTTCACGGTGACTTCACCAGTAAATGCAGGCACGATTGAGCCTTCCGATTATAAACTTCAGATTCCGTTGACTCTGACGAACAGTGCTGCCGGTCTACCTCTGTCTAAACTCAAACTCGATAAATATGACCTTTCTGACGGTGGCACTAACACGATTGCCTCGAACCAGTTTGCCATAAATCAGAGTGTGCATCCACTGCCCGCGTTGGTTGGTGCTGGTCAGGCGATCACGATAGATATAGCTCTGGCCGTCGAAGCCGCCAAAGCCAATGGTTTCTATCAGGCCACCCAGTACATTTATCACGATGACAATGGCAACAACAAAAGAGACCCGCTCGAGGCTAAGGCAGCATTTATACTTCAGGTAACTGTTCCGCCGGTGCCGAAGGTTCAGGTAATGGCTACCACAGTCGCTCTTGGTGGTATCTCGCCATCCACCAGCAAAATTGTAACTTTTTTGTGCCGCAATACCGGCAATGTTGATCTGACCGGTCTGCAATGGCAGAAAAATGATCTGGACGGGCCAGGTGCGAATATAATTGCCGCCGCTCAGGTTGAATTTCCCCCAGGGCCTGCATTCTCAGCAGCCAAGGGTGAGATATTCACCAGGCAGATCAAAGTTACGGCTGGCCCTGACTATGGAATCTTTGAAAGCCACCCGGGGGATTTCTGGCTCTGGGCCGATTTGAATGGCAATACCGCCCGCGACCCAGGCGAGGCTTCCTGTTCTTTCCTGGTCAACTGCCAGGTCGGTGATCTGAAGCTCATTATCACGGAAGCGGGTCTATCGACCTCAGGGTCGCCAAATGCACTGTCAACGGCTGTAACTTTCACTGCAAAAAACGATGGTTCGCTGGCGCTGGTGAATGTTAAAGCGACGGGCACCGCACTGCTGTCGATTGGCGCTGCTGCGAATGTTTTCACACCTTCGGCTATCATCGGCGACTTGTTTGCCGGTCAGGAAAAGCAGCCGAAATGGTCAGTCAATATCCCTGCCAATACGCCTGCCGGCGTTTACACCGGTGATATCATCGCCTGGGTAGACTCCGATTACAGTAGTTCTATAGATCCCGGCGAGAAAACGGCCATCTGCCCGGTGCAGTTGACGGTAATTTCTGCCCCGGCCCTGGCGATTAATCTAGCGCTTCTCGATCTTGGCATCTGCGGCAAAAGCTCTGCAAAATCAGGGGTGATCGAAATCAGCAACGCCGGTAACGTTGATCTGACCGGGGTGCAGGCTTTTCCGGCCAACCTGACGGTTGGGTCATATTTTATTCCGGCAGCCAATATTTCCTTCGCTTCTTTGCCTCCCATGCCCTTCAATCTGGCGGTTGGCGAGACGAGATTGGCAACGGTTACGGTTAATATCGGGCCTTCGCAGCAAAATGTCGTGTATGCCGGCAATCAGCTGGTCAAGGGTTTCTGGGGGGCTGTAGAAACTTCTGCCGGTTTTAGTCTAAAAATCGAAGTCGGGAATAAACAGATTTATGAACAACTTCCTCCCTTCGCCAACCCGCCGGTTGACTTTGGCCCCCGCGATGCAAACAATACGCATACTCAATCCTTTCTCGTTTACAGCGGGAGTTCACCACTCGACCGGGTCCACTGGAAAGTTAAAACGCCATTCACCGGGGTTCTGGCACCATTCTATGCATTTCCGGTCGCCAGTCTGACCTTTTCGAATCCGGCAAACCCAGCTCTCTCAGGCAACAAGAATTATGTGGCATTTGCCCAGGTTGGCGTGCCACCAGCCGGCAAATACATTGCAACTGCGGCTTTCTTTGACGATACCGACAACGACTGGGAAGTCGATGACAACGAGGCATCAGCAACCTTTCAGGTCTGGCTGACAGTCAACCCGTTTGAAAGCATTAATATTCTTGCCTCTGAACTTGACTGGGGAAATATGGCCCCCGGCGAGACCAGGTCCATAGAGGCTGGTTTTCAAAACCTCGGCAATGTTACTTTGAATGCCAGTGATCTTAACTGGCAGTTCAATGATATTGCCTCATTGACTCTGCCATCTCAGCTGATTCCAGCGAGTGAACTCTCAGCTATATCGTTTTCGATGGCGACGATAGCACCCGGCGCTTTTGCGACTGCCACCATCAGGCTAAGTATACCCGCCGGGCAGGTCAAAGATAAATACGGCCCTTCCGGGCCGCAGAGATTGCGGTCGATTTCAGCTGACGACTGGTGTGATTTCAGGGTTGAAATCGGTGGCGAACCCGCGGCTCTTGTTGAACCGCACAGCCTTTATCAGGAAATTGCCACCCTGACCTTTCAGCCGCCGCCGCCCCAGAACCTCTACTTCCTGTCGGTGTGGGTCTGCCCGGGCAGCAGCAGCGCCGATGTTGGTTTTATTCAGTATAATGTTGACGGGGTGCCGATTGCGACGGTTTCGGTGCGCGTCGATCAGTATGGGCATCTGGTTAATAATATTGACCAGGTGGCGACCTTCACAATTCAGCATTCCGGGATCTCGGATCAGGTTCCGATAGAAATCGACGGTCTGGATTATAACTATTACAGGGTTTATGTTGCTTTCAACCTTACGATTGCCCCGGCGATTCCAGATGCTGCAAGCTCCACCCGACTGATTCTCCATAATTCATCGAGTGCCGCTGACCCCAGATCAGTCTGGTTCGATGGCGTTAAACTCGAAAGGGCATTTGAGGGGCAAACCAGGCCGACTACCTATCACCCGGGTGCGACCCTGCATTCACCGTCGCGCCAACAATCTCTTGATGGAAACCATAATTATTATGAGTGGTGAGCCGCTGATGAACGCTAAAGAGAGAAAGAAAGGGAAGATTTCCCACGGATGAACACGGATAGACTCGGATAGTGACAATTTGGGCTTAACTGGCCTGAAGAGGGGGATTTGCCACAGATGAACACGGTTGAACGCGGATAGACTCGGATGGAGACAATTTGGGCTTAAACGGCCTTAAGAGGGGGATTTGCCGAGGATGAACGCGGATAGTCTCGGATAGGCGCGGATTATTGATAATTGCATAATTAAAGTCCCCGCTAATAATCATAAACAGGCACGGCTGATATGCCGGGCCGTCGAACAGGCTCTAATTTTTTTTGCAGGGTTCAATAATCATAGAAAAAATTCTCTGATTGGGTCGCTTTGGTTTTTTTTAAGATTGCCTCTAAGAGATGGTTAGAGTAAGTGTCTGGTGTAAATTCTTGACGGTTGGCCGCTGAAAAGATCTATGCCATCTTCGATTCGCTGCCAGCCGTATCTTTCATAATAACCATCATGATCGGTTGTGAGATAAATATCGGCAAACCCGGCCTCTTTTGCCTTCAGGCAGGCATGTTCAAGCAACCGGCCGCCGTGGCCTTTTCCCCGCTCGCTTTCTGCGACATATAGGCAGGCCGCCCAGGGGTAGAGATCGTGACGACTTATGAAATCATTCGTTATGATTGCCGCGCAGCCAATCGGCCGGCCAGCATCGAGTAACAGAAAGAACTGCGGCAATCTGGCGCTGGTAAAGGAATGACGCAGCGCGTCCTGGTAGTATGAGAGGCTTCTGGAACTGCCCCAAATACCGTGAATGTAAGCAATGCCTTCTTCGATGCCGTCAGCAAATTCATGAA
>Ga0116171_10005343_pt1 | contig 11307 bp, 6 predicted proteins | sample AD_JPNHW2_MetaG_FD_89798 | JGI IMG/M metagenome (GOLD analysis project Ga0116171, IMG submission 89798) | Active sludge microbial communities of municipal wastewater-treating anaerobic digesters from Japan - AD_JPNHW2_MetaG | ecosystem: Engineered > Bioreactor > Anaerobic > Digestate | place...
GTCATTGTTCTCCTGCTTTACCTGGCATTAAACACATTGTATGTTTACGGAATCGAACCCGATGCCATGAAGGATGTAATCTCTGTCGGAGGACTGGCAATGGGTAACCTGTTCGGGAAATCGGCCGGAGTGCTTTTTTCAATACTCATCGCATTTGCATTATTTTCATCACTCAGCGCCTTTATAATTATAGGCCCGAGGGTCTATTATTCCATGGCTCGCGACGGTCTTTTCTTTAAGGGAGTTGCCAGGATACACAAGAGATTCCAGGTCCCTTCAAATTCAATTCTTCTCCAGTGCCTTATCGCAGTGATACTTGTTCTGTCAGGTACTTTTGAACAGGTCCTTACATATATGGGATTTGCACTTGGAATCTTCCCTGTGCTTACGATCTTGGGAATATGGCGTCTCAGGAAAAGGAAGCCTGAGGCGATGAGAATAAAGGGCTTCCCTTTAACTCAACTTGTTTATATTGCCGCAGGAATACTGATACTTGTACTTTCATTTCTTGAGAGACCGGCGGAATCGTCGATAGCGCTTCTTACGGTGGCTACAGGCATCCCATTTTATTTCATATTTAAGAAAACTAACGGGAAATACCCCCCAGATCGCGGATAACAACAGAGGAGCAGGCTATACCGAATGCGGCAGGCATATAGGATATTGTCCCGACTATTGAGGCTTTGTTCGGCTCTCCTTCAGTGGGTACAACTTTCGTTTTATCTGTTTTCTCATTCGAATAAACTGCTGTGATCCCATCCCTTATCCCTAATTTATGAAGTCTTTTTCTCAGGATCCTTGCCAGGGGACAGTCGGTTGTTTCAGAGATATCACAGATTGATATCCTCAACGGATCGACCTTGCCTCCTGAGCCCATCGAGCTTACAACCGGGATCTTTCTGCTTACGGCGTGCTTTAGAAGAAACACTTTGGGTGATAATGTGTCGATTGCATCTACAAGATAATCGAATCCCATGTCGAGAACTTCAGTCATCCTGTCATCCTTCAGGTATTCGTTTATAATAGTCAGATCGAGGGCGGGGTTTATATTCCTTAGCCTCTCCCCCATCACAAATACCTTTGGTAGTCCTTCATTGCTTTTCAGGGCGATGAGCTGCCTGTTGCGGTTCGAAGGGTGAACCCTGTCGCCATCAACAATAGTCATCTTACCGACACCCGCCCTGCAAATCATTTCGGCAGCATAGGCCCCTACTCCTCCAAGGCCCACAACAAGTACGTTTGATGATCTCAGCCTTTCAAGTACGTCATTACCTGCAAGGAGCCTGGTCCTCGACAGCCAGTCGGGGTCATTTTCAATGCCCCCGGGCTTTTTGTCGTATGAAAAGTTCATTGAAATTATTTAAAATTATTCCTTTCAGATCAGCAATACTTATTCCGAGATCATTTGCAACCTTGCCGTAAATATTCCTTATGTCGGTATCTGCGCCATCGGTTTCAAGGAAGATCCTTTCGCGGGGAATGAAACGAACAAGATCGGACGATTCGGGCCTGATTATGAAATCGAACCAGAAAGAGATATACATCCCTCTTGATAACAACTGGGAGGCAAGCTCCTTCTTTCCCCTGAATCCATGTACCATCCAGGGCGCTGAAGGTTTAAGTGCCCTGTGCATGTTAATCAATTCATCCCAGGCTTTTACACAGTGTATTATCAATGGCATATCAAGTCTGTTTGCCATTTTTGCCTGTTCAGTGAAAGCCTGTCTCTGAAGTTCCATTGAAGGACCCCTGAGCCTGTCAAAACCAGCTTCTCCCAGTGCAATAATACGGGGATCAGCTGATATTTCCTTTAAATATCCGAGAAGCAGGGTAAGGTTCGATTCACTGAGATGCCATGGATGAATTCCGGCAGTAAATGCCCTGGCAACAATATCTTCGGGACTGATCCCCTCATGAGCCATAAGATTTTCGATAGCGAAAACACCATCGGTGATTGATGACCCGTGAGTATGAATATCAATGAAATCTTCTTGTTCCGGAAGGATCATTGTAAACCTGTGCCTATGGCGGAGACACCTTTTTCGATGCGTTTAAGCGTCTCCTCCTTTCCTAACCAACTGATTATATCGAACATATGAGGGCCGCGAAGGGCGCCTACAATTACAATACGGAAGGCATTCATTACTGCACCCATATTATAGCCCGAGTCAGCTATCCATGCTTTTACAGCAGCCTCGGTGGAAGAAGGAGTAAATTCAGCAATGCCTTCAAGAAGAGATGCAAGTTTCTTAAGGATATCAGGTGTATTTTCCTGCCATCTTTTTTTGACAGCCTCTTTGTCATATTCCACCGGGGCCTTAAAAAAGAAATCGGTCTGGTCCCAGATATCCTTCACGAAGCTGACACGGTCCTTGACGAGGCTTACAAGCTTTTCGAGATCAACTATATCGATATGATAACCTTTGGGGCGAAGATATTCCCTGAATTCTATTGCAAGCTGATTATTTGTCCGTTTCTGAAGATACTGGTGGTTAAACCATTTTGCCTTTTCGGGATCGAAACGCGATCCTGCCTTATGAACCCTCTCAATGGAGAATGCCTCAACAAGTTCATTCATTGAAAATATCTCCTGTTCGGTTCCGGGATTCCATCCAAGCAATGCCAGCATGTTTATAAAAGCCTCGGGATAATACCCGTCCTCGCGGTAACCCCTTGCCTTTTCACCATAAGGCCAGTAAAGAGGGAAGACCGGGAATCCCAGTTTATCGCCGTCACGTTTGCTTAGCTTTCCTTTCCCGTCGGGTTTAAGAAGAAGCGGAAGATGGGCAAAATACGGAGCTTCCCAACCAAATGCCCTGTACAGCATCACATGAAGAGGAAGGGATGGAAGCCATTCCTCTCCCCTTATGACATGGCTTATCTGCATCAGGTGATCGTCGACAAGATGGGCAAGATGGTATGTAGGCATCCCGTCGGATTTGAACAGCACCTTATCGTCGAGGGTGCTGGCGTTTACGACGATATGTCCCCTTATAAGGTCATCGAAATGTATCTCCTCATCGTCAGGCATTTTGAAACGGATAACATATGGCTCTCCCCTGTCGAGCATGGCATTCCATTCCACATCGCTAAGGGTCAGGGAGTTTTTAAGCTTTGTCCTTTTCTTTGAATTATAAATAAATGTCTTCCCCTCTTTTTCCGCGCTTACCCTCATCGCCTCGAGCTCTTCGGGAGTATCGAAGGCATAGTAAGCGTAGCCTTTGTCAAAGAGAAGATCTGCATATTGCCTGTAAAGTTCCTTACGGTCGCTCTGACGGTAAGGCCCGTAACTGCCGCCTTCATTAATCCCCTCATTCACAGTGAGGCCGCACCATTTCAGAGCTTCCATTATATATTCCTCCGCGCCTCCGACAAACCTTGTCATATCTGTATCTTCAATCCTCAGAATGAATACTCCGTTGTTTTTCTTCGCAAAGAGATAATTATAAAGGGCTGTTCTGACGCCTCCTATATGAAGCGGTCCGGTCGGACTGGGTGCAAATCGTACTCTTACCTGAGCCATAAGTATTTCAATTGTTTTTACCTCAGACAAAGATAGCTAAAGAGGACAAACAACACTCTTTCAAAAATCAGCTTTTATGACACGGAATTGTATTATTTTTAGTCAGTTTAATTTGCCATATATGAAGACAATGAAAGCACTGGTGAAAGCCCGTCCTGAAAAGGGTATCTGGATGCAGGATGTACCGGTTCCGGAGCCCGGCCTGAATGATGTGATTATCAAGGTAAAGAAATCTGCAATCTGCGGAACCGATCTTCATATTTACGAATGGGATCCATGGGCAAGGAAAACCATAAAAACACCCCTTGTCATCGGCCATGAGTATATGGGTTATATTGAAAAAACGGGGCCCGGTGTTAAAATCTTCAAACCTGGCGACAGGGTGACTGGCGAAGGTCATCTGGCATGCGGACACTGCCGCAACTGCCGGAGGGGGAAGGAACATGTATGCGAAAACACTGTCGGCATTGGCGTCAATATCGACGGCGCATTTGCCGAGTATGTAAGAATACCCTCATCAAATGTTGTTCCTCTCGATAGCAGGATACCCGATGAATGGGCTGCCATTATGGATCCTTTCGGCAATGCCACACATACGGCATTATCGTTCCCGCTTCTTGGCGAAGACGTGCTTATAACCGGGGCCGGGCTGATAGGAAGCATGGCAGTGGCGATAGCAAAATACGCAGGTGCAAGGTTCATTGTCGCAAGCGATCTGAGCGATTACCGCCTGGATATAGCAAAGAAGATGGGAGCCACTCTTGTTGTTAATCCTTCCAAAGGGGAAAAGATTTCCGATGCAGTGAAAAAGCTGGGTATGCGGGGTTTCGATATTGGTCTTGAAATGTCGGGCTCGCCCAAAGCTTTCATCGAAATGATAAACAACATGTACAACGGTTCGAGCATTTCCCTTCTTGGCATCCTGCCATCGAATTTTGAGGTCCCATGGAGCGATATTATTTTCAAGGCTATCACTCTCAAGGGAATTTACGGAAGGGAGATGTGGGAAACATGGTATAAAATGGAACAGATGATAATAGGCGGTATCGACCTCAATCCTGTCATAACACACCGTTTCTATATCGACGACTTCCAGAAGGGCTTCGATGCCATGGAAAGCGGTAACTGCGGAAAGGTGATACTCAACTGGGATTAAAACTAATTACAATCCCTTTGTGCCCTTAGTGATGACCTTCGTGATCCTTTGTGGTTCAGTGATTTATATTTAACCACAAAGGTGCGCTAAGGTAAACACAAAGGTGCACAAAGGGAAATAAAACATATGATTTATGTATACAGATTATCAAAAACATCTTGCTCAGATTTTATCTGAAATAAAGGAAGCCGGACTATACAAGAATGAAAGAATAATTGTATCTCCCCAGGGAGCGGAGATAGAGCTCAATACAGGGCAAAAGGTTCTAAATTTCTGTGCCAACAATTATCTTGGCTTATCCAATAACGGAAGGCTTATCGAAGCCGCAAAAAAAGCTTTAGATGATCATGGTTACGGAATGTCGTCGGTAAGGTTCATCTGCGGCACTACAGATCTCCATAAAGAGCTTGAAAAGAAGATCTCTGCATTTTTCGGCACTGATGATACCATACTTTATGCCGCCTGCTTCGATGCAAACGGAGGAGTTTTTGAGCCTCTTCTCACCGAAGAAGATGCCATAATAAGCGATTCACTTAACCATGCTTCAATAATCGATGGAGTAAGACTTTGCAAGGCCCAGAGATACAGGTACAACAATGCCGATATGGAAGATCTTGAGAAACAGCTTCAGCTTGCGGCTGACCAGAGGTTCAGGCTCATTGTTACCGACGGCGTTTTCTCAATGGACGGCAATGTGGCCCCGCTCGACAGGATAGCCGGGCTTGCTGAAAAATACAATGCAATGGTTATGATCGATGAGTCGCATTCTGCAGGAGTAGTTGGCAAAACCGGCCGTGGTGTGACGGAGCTTTATAATCTTAAAGGAAAGATCGAGATCATAACCGGGACCCTTGGCAAGGCATTCGGCGGTGCAATAGGAGGATTTACAACAGGCAAAAAGGAAATAGTGGAGCTTCTCAGGCAGAGGTCAAGACCATACCTGTTTTCTAATTCCATACCTCCTCTCGTTGCGGCTGCCGGTATACAGATGGTCGATATGATGACTGAGACAAATGAGCTGCAGGACAAGCTTCACCGGAATTCGGGATACTTCATTGAGAAGATGACGGGGCTCGGATTTGACATAAAGCCAACCCGGTCGGCAATATGCGCTGTTATGCTTTATGATGCCAAACTGTCGCAGGACTTTGCTGCCAGGCTTCTCGATGAGGGTATATATGTTACCGGATTTTATTATCCTGTTGTCCCGAAGGGACAGGCACGCATAAGGGTACAGCTTTCCGCTGCCCATGAGACAGAACACCTCGACAAAGCCATAAAGGCATTTGAAAAGATCGGCCGGGAACTTAAAGTTATAAAATAGTATCCACGCTTATCCGCATTTCGACGATCCGCAATCCTTGCATATGAGGCATCCTTCCTCATAGACAAGGTTTTCGGATCCGCATTCACCGCATTTACCTTTGGCCTTAGTGCCGTTGGGTATATACTTTTTGAGAGCTCTTTCGACACCGTTTTTCCAGTTGTTTATTGATTCGCTGTCGAGATTTAGAGACTGGACAAGGGTTACAACGTCGGCAATAGGCATCTCGTGACGCAAAACCCCTGATATCAGTTTGGCATAATTCCAAAACTCGGGCTTGAACATATGTGAAAGACCTTCAATAGTCTTTTTGTAACCGTATTTATCAGTGTACTGGAAGTCATAACGGGTTTTGCCGTCATCGGGTTTTACCTTTATAATTTTGCCCTTTATTATTGTTTTCGGGATAGGGAAGATCTCCTCATCAGCCAGACCTGTAAATATCTCATAAGGCTTTCCATCCTTGAGGCCCACGAATGCAACCCATTTCTCATCATTGAAGTTGAACCGGATTACATCGCAGTCGAGTATTTTCGGGCGTTTTGGTCTTTCTGCCTTTATTTCGTTCTTTCCTGCCGCTATAAGGACGCCGTTCCTCGATCCGTCGCGATATACGGTAGCACCCTTGCATCCCGATTTCCAGGCCGTGAGATAAAGCTCGCTCACAAGCTCCTCCCTCACGTCGGACGGCAGGTTTATTGTAACGCTTATTGAATGATCGACCCACTTCTGAATGTCTCCCTGCATACGGACCTTTGCCAACCAGTCGACGTCATTTGCAGTAGCCTTGTAATATGGCGATTTTGCAATTATTGCATTTATCTCCTCATCGCTCATCCCTGTGACCTTATCGGGATCATAGCCGTTCAGTTTTAGCCATTCGACGAATTTGTGGTGGAAAACATTGAATTCTTCCCATGAATCGCCAACTTCATCCTTGAACGTGATCTTCACATCCTTGTCGTTCGGGTTTACCTTTCTTCTTCGTTTGTAGAAAACAGAAAAAACAGGTTCAATGCCCGAAGTTGTCTGAGTCATAAGGCTTGTAGTACCCGTCGGGGCAATTGTAAGAAGCGCTATGTTACGGCGGCCGAATTTTACCATGTTATTATACATCACCGGATCGGCCTGTTTCATCCTGATTATGAAAGGATTATTTTTTTCTCTTTCGGCATCGTAAATTGCAAACGCACCTCTTTCCTTTGCGAGATATGTTGATGACTTGTAGGCTTCGAGAGCAAGTGTTTTATGAACCTCTACAGAAAAACTTGTTGCCTCATCGCTGCCGTACCTTAATCCCAGGGCTGCAAGCATATCGCCTTCTGCCGTAATTCCAATGCCTGTTCTTCTTCCTTCCTCCGATTTTTTCCTGATATTCTTCCACAGGTTCCTTTCTACCCTTTTCAGCTCATCCGATTCGGGATCAGCTTCTATTTTTGCAAGGATAGCATCTATCTTCTCAAGCTCCAGATCGATTATATCGTCCATCATTCTCTGGGCGAGGCCCACATGTTCCCTGTACAGATCGAAGTTAAAGGATGCTTCGGCTGTAAAGGGATTCTCGACATAACTGTGGAGGTTGATTGCAAGAAGCCTGCAGCTGTCGTAGGGGCAGAGAGGTATTTCACCGCAGGGATTTGTCGACACTGTGGCATATCCAAGGTCGGCATAGCAGTCAGGAACACTCTCGCGTATTATTGTATCCCAGAACAATACTCCCGGCTCTGCCGATTTCCATGCATTATGTATTATTTTGCTCCAGAGCTGGACTGCATCGATATCCCTGGCAAATTTCGGGTTCTTAGAATTTATAGGGTATTGCTGCCTGAATGAGCTTTTTGTCTCAACAGCTTTCATAAACTCATCTGTAAGCTTTACCGATACATTGGCTCCGGTCACTTTGCCGCTTTCAAGTTTTGCATCTATGAACTTTTCGCTGTCGGGGTGTTTTATTGAAATTGAAAGCATCAGGGCTCCGCGTCTTCCATCCTGGGCTACCTCACGGGTCGAATTTGAATATCGTTCCATAAAGGGAACGACGCCTGTTGAGGTAAGAGCGCTGTTCAGTACGGGGGTCCCTTTCGGCCTTATATGCGACAGGTCGTGGCCGACACCGCCGCGACGCTTCATAAGCTGGACCTGCTCCTGGTCGATCTTCATAATTCCGCCATAGGAATCAGAATCGCCGTCATTACCGATAACAAAACAGTTCGAAAGGGAAGCTATCTGGAAGTCATTCCCAATGCCTGTCATCGGGCCGCCCTGTGGAACAATGTATTTGAAATCCTTAAGAATACTGTAAATAAGCTCTTCGGGAAGAGGGTTCTTATATTTCAGCTCAATACGCCGGATCTCCTTTGCGAGACGCCGGTGCATGTCGTCAGGTGTCTTTTCATAAAGATTCCCGAATGAATCTTTCAGAGCATATTTGTTAGCCCATACCCTGGCCGCCAGTTCATCCCCTTTGAAATATCTGATACTGGCTTCAACAGCTTCATCGTGAGAATAGGTAATCTTTTCCGTTGTCTTCTCAATTTGTTTGTCAACTTCTTTCACATTCATCTTTTTCTTATTGTCAGATGACGAACCTTCATTTACCTCACCTGTGTTGACGACTGACTCCTGGACAAATAACTCTCCCATTTTATTACTATAAATCTGTTAACTCCTGATTATGTTATGATTGAACGACCGGCGATTTTAAGAGCGGGTAAATGCTAAAATAGATAAGCATAAAGCCCGATGCAAGACAAAATTTTCAAGTTTATTAACATTTGCCTGTTGAGTTATTAACCAATGTCTATATTGCTGTTTATCTGTGTCTTACATAACCTATAGCGACACAGGAAACTCTATATTACAGTGAAATAATAAATTACCGGATTGTTATTCAATGGAGCTTCTGAAAGTTTACCTTAAACGTTGTTTAAAAACAGCAGGGTGTCTGGAGGGAAGAGTAACAGGGAACCTTTATAAAACGATAAGGATAAAAAAAGAAGCCGTCTCATCAAATTACCGAGACGGCCTCCATATATAGTTTAGTCTGATGCCGGCTTAATTGAAAATATAGCGCAGACCTACCTGCAACATCCAGCACTGACTGATATTAAGATAAGTATCGTATGTTTTCACCGGATAGGCATTACTTACCTTAGCCATCGAATAGCTGGGTACATTAGCTTCATCACGGCCTTCATACTTGAGGATGGCTCCATAGTTGCTTGCTGCCATGTTTTTATAAACTCCCCACTTTGAATTCAGCAGGTTACCGGCATTAAGCACGTCGATGCTCAGCTGCAGAGTGTTCTTTGTATTACCGGCTTTGACCGAGAAATCCTGTACAAAGCGGAAATCAAATCTGTTAGCCCATGGTGAGCGTGCTGCATAAGCCTCAGCATATTCTCCCTTGTGTTTGCTCAGATATTTGTCCTGTTCCATAAATGCGAAGAATGCATTTTCATCGGCGGCAGTGGCAAATTTCACTTCGCCTCTCTGTTTTGGAATATAAATGAGGTCGTTTGTAACACCGTCGCCATTCATATCATTTGTATAAATGAAGGAATTCCCGTAAGGAGTGAATCCTGAATAGAAGAGGCTGAATGTTGATGCCATATGGTCGCTCAGGTATGGGATCCGGTAAGAAACTGATGCAATTAATTTATTCGGAATTACATACTGTGAACGCTGAACAGTTGCGTTGTTCGGACCATCAACAGTGATAAGGCCCACCCATGCTGAATTCGCATTGCTTCCGGGCATACCTGATACTTCCTTCATTTCAGTTTTCGTATATGCTGCCATCACATAAAGGTTATTGACAGGCTCAGCATTTAATGTAAGGTTCAGTGTATAACCATAACCTTTGTTTGTGTTTATAAGTACGCATGCATCTTTTACTGTACTATTATACAGATAGTCGGCCGGGAAGATATAGCGTTTATCAGGTCCGGCGAATGTCGTCCATGACAGGCCCGGATTTTTCACGGCATAATTGTCGAGCATTACAGCGTTTATATTCTTTGTGAATATACCTTCAAATGTTGCAGACAGCGGGAAATTAACAGGTACTTTGTAATCAACAGCTGCTGATGACTTCCACACCTGCGGCATCCTGAAATCAGGATCGACGCCTGCTATTGAACTTGGCAGGCTGCCGTCGGCCGGTGTTACCACCGTCTGGAAATCGAGCCTGTCGATCATCTCGTCGACATCCGTAATTATATCGCCGGCCAAAAGGTCGAGCCTTGAATCACGTGAACGTACTGATCCGTCGGCATTGAAACGGGTCTGGATTTTCATCAGGATCTGGTTCATACCGGCGTTCGAAGGCATGTTTGTAAAGAACACGAGAGGAAGTCGTCCTGTGAAGATCCCGGTTCCTCCGCGGAGTACAAGCGATTTGTCGCCCTTGACATCCCATGTAAAGCCGACACGGGGTGAAAGGTTGATTTTTGACTTTGGCCATTCGCCTGTATCAATATGACGGTTGCCGAAATCGAGATTCAGAACTGCATTGTTGGTTATAATATCATCAATGAACGAAAGGTTATCGGCACGAAGACCAAAAGTAAGCTTGAAATTCTGAACAGGGGTCCATTCATCCTGGATATATGCGCCTATCTGATTGAATTTTACTGCATTTGAAGGTACGAGTTCGCCGTTGGTCCCATATGTAAGGGCAAAGTCTACCGGAGCTGCGCCGCTCAGAAAATCAGTCATGCTGGCATAACGGTAATAACCTGTTCCGTTACGCATATAGTTATTATCAGCCATCTGATATTCATAGCTTATACCTGCAGTAAGCTTATGAGCATCGATATAATATGTGAAGTTGTCGGTTGCTGTAATGATCTTATTCTTTACACCGTTATTCCATGTAAACAGTTCGTATCCTGCTGAGATATATGGATCGAGGGCTGCTGCACCGGTGGCAATGTCGCCGCTCATTATATCTATAAACGGGAATGGTGTTGAAGTTGATCCGCGGACGTCCTCAATATCAGAGTATGTAACCAGCAACTGGTTCGACATGTTTTTTGAGAACCTGCTGTTCAATTCCACTGTCCCTGAGTTAACGACATTATCCATCGAATACATCGAATTAGCATACGACATTGAGAACTGACCAACGCGGTCCTTGTTACGGTCGCGGTAGCTTCCGTCTGTCGAGTTGCCGTTAGGCGGATTCCATGCTGTATTTTTAGTATGGTTAAAACGAACGCTTAATTTGTTGGCATCGTTAATGTTCCAGTCGAGACGTGCAAGGTATTTCAGGTTCGACTCGTCGGCCGGGAAGCTTTTGAA
>Ga0116171_10005344_pt1 | contig 11307 bp, 12 predicted proteins | sample AD_JPNHW2_MetaG_FD_89798 | JGI IMG/M metagenome (GOLD analysis project Ga0116171, IMG submission 89798) | Active sludge microbial communities of municipal wastewater-treating anaerobic digesters from Japan - AD_JPNHW2_MetaG | ecosystem: Engineered > Bioreactor > Anaerobic > Digestate | place...
AATAAAGCAGTATTTCAAATGAATGAAATTAATTCATAAAATAAACCGGTTTCAACCTTTTCCTTTTTTCTTGACTAATTCAGTATAAAATTATTATAATCAGATAAGATCATTATCAGGAGAATTATTATGCCGTCCGCTGAAGGAAAAACATTTACCTTTGATGACCAGAGCAATATAAATACAGATTTTCTTGAGAGTATTGAATATACCGGGAATCCACAGAGAATTAAATACGAAACCGGTGAATTCAGCGCCGTATGCCCCTTTTCCGGGCTTCCTGATATTGCCACTGTTGAAATAGAGTATATACCTTCTGACAAAATCATCGAGCTTAAATCTCTTAAATACTATTTTACATCTTTCAGAAATGTAGGTATTTACCAGGAAGCCGCTACTGACAGAATTTATAAAGATATATGGAATTTCATACTTCCGGTTTTTCTTTCAATAAAAACTGTATATAATTTAAGAGGCGGGATTCTTGCGACATGCGTCATGGATTCAAATATAATTAATGAGACGAGGAAAAAATAAAATGAATTCCAGAATATTAAAACCTGTAGGTTCTTTTTTTGAATCAGTTATCGACAGATTCATATCAGTTGCCGGATTCCTGGTCTTTGTTCAAATTCCGTCATTCCTCGTTCAATATCAGCAGAGACTCGGGGGCCATGTTGACGAGCTTGCCCGGATAATAAAAAGCTACAAATCTGCAGCAGCGGGCAACAGCAGAACCGTTGAAGAATATATAGGGCTTCACCTCCAGTCTAATGTTAAAGAATTTGTATCTACAGGAAAATTGATGTCTGAAAATATGGAAAGATTTACCGACCTTTCAGCAGCGTTAAAAAGTCTTTCCGAATCAAAAGGTATAATTAAATTATTTCATTTTATAAAAAACATAGATTTTGATATATTTAAAGCAGCATTTAAAAATTTTGTGCCTGCTGTTTCACTCAGCATTGACACTTTATTTTATGGAATCGCCGGAATTATTTTTTTTATGACAATATATTTCGTTATAAAAAAATCTTTACTTTTTATAATAAGAAAAATAAGAATTCACTAGAAGAGTTAAACCTTACCCTTGATCTACTGAGTTACGGCGGGATGAAATGAATAAAAGGTTATGTTTTTTAGTATTAATCATTGTTACATGTTATAGCTGTTCTGCTAATAAAAATATTAAAAATGAAATATTAGACAAAATCGATGTGTCTATTGAACAGGGCGGAAACAATATAAATATCATTGATGATACAGCAGAGATCAGAAGGTCTAAATTTTCGATTAAATTTAAATTCGCTCAACCGGAAGATAGTATTCTGATTAATGCTTCGTTCCGTAATGAAACATTTAATAACGCAAAGGAAGGATTGCCTCTTGATGAGCTTTCCGGATTTAAAAATACCGGAATAGCCGAGGAACTCTTTAATAAAAATTCGGTACTCTATCTTTCATTTGATTCGCCAAATTTCTGGTATTATGCGGATGATACCGACCACAGGTTCAATAATGTATTAAAAAATGAAAGCGGATATGTATTCACGCGTGATATATCCGGGATTGTTGATCTGGATGGAACCGGCGAGAAAATTGATATCAGTAAAGTGAAACAGAATGCAATATTTCTTGTAATTATAAAAAGTGAATGGAATGAAGATTACACCCGAATGATTGAGAAAAGCCGCAAATTGTTAAAACTAAAATTCATACTATAGAGGCCTTTTAGAATAATGAATGTAAATGACGGCCTGATCTCCTTTGATCAAATGAAAAATCAGATTGAATCAGCTCTAATCCAGCTATCTGATAGTGCAACATCAATCCTTGAACTTACTATAGAATTCCAGAAAGGGCAGACAAAAATAAGAGCCGGTATCCCCCCATTGACAGATATCATGCTTTTTGATTCTCTTGAAATTATAAAAAAACATATCGAAAATATAAGAATACTCTCTTTCGAAAAAGGGCATTACAGTTTTCAGTCCCTTAACAACAATGTATTTAATACTGAAAATATTACTGATAATATCAAAATAGATTTTTTCAGCATTGTAAATTCATATATCGAATTTACAAAAAAAGGAAATCTTTCCCAGGAAGAGATAAATTCAGTAATAGAAATAGTAAAGTGTGTAAATTCCGGGTTGCTTTTCAGCCCTGCGGACAGGCTTAAGGAACTCGGCGCAACGATAATGAGCGGAGAGAATACTCCCGACTGGGATTACATTGCCGGGTATGCTGACATAAAAAGAAAAATTAAAGAATCAATAATACTCCCTGTCCAGAATCCCGACATCTATGATTCAATCGCCGGCATGACCAGAAAAAGTTTTGAGACAAACAGACCAAAGGCGATTCTTTTCGAGGGGCCTCCAGGTGTTGGAAAAACTACTGCGGCAAGAATCATCGCAGGCGAAAGCAGCCTGCCGCTTGTTTATGTGCCTGTGGAATCTATTATGTCTAAATGGTACGGGCAATCTTCAAAAAATCTTTCTGAAATTTTTGATATGTGCGACCTCATGGGCGGAGCTGTTATTTTCCTTGATGAAATTGATTCTCTTGCGGGATCACGGGACCAGAATATGTTTGAGGCAACCAGAAGAATACTATCAGTGCTTTTAAGAAAACTTGACGGCATAGATTCCGCTGAAAAAACATTAACGATAGGCGCCACCAACAGGATGAACGATCTCGACAGCGCACTCTTGAGCAGATTCGACCAGATCATCAAGTTCCCATATCCAAACACCGAAGAACGGGCTGCAATATTCAGCAATTATGCAAAACAGCTTACAGAAGATGACTGTATTCATTTAGGGACCAAGACAGAAACATTAACTGGAAGAAATATTAAAGATATTTGTGAACTGGCAGAGAGGAGATGGGCCAGAAGACTTATAATTCAAAAAGCAGATATTACACCCCCGCCTTTTGATTACTACAAACAGTCAGTACAGCTGTGGAAAAATTCTATTATCTGATTTTGCAACTAAAGTCTTTTTAAGAGAAATTCAATTTCCTCATTATTATCATTTGCATTTTTTTTAATGAGAGATTCCCTTATCCTTTCCATATATTTTTTATTTTTTTCTGCATCATTTATATTATTAGCTTCGCGCATATAAATCCCTTAACAGATATTAGAAATTGCATCTGACATTTAAATCAACATATACTATAATTAAAATTACGAAATATTTAAACAAATAAACTTAGACGAAGAAACGGCAGAGATACTGCCGTTACTGCTGGTATGATTCTATTCAATGATAAAATTTATATAAAATAAGTCAAACAGTTAAATAAAAAATTTTTAAAATTTTCAGATACAGTATAAAAAAAATTTTATCCCCTGCATCGATACGCGAGCATCGTTTTAATCGTTAAAATTTTAAGCCCAGGTGAGCGGAAGTTCGGGATCAAACTTACGGGACATATTCCTGTTATATGGTATAATCCTTACACTGTAACCAAAACGTCCAGACTGGAGACATAACATTTGACCGGTATAGAAATATATTCCTTCCCCGTCACTGGCGCCTTTTTCCATTGACACCGCTACGCCGGCACTGATATCTCCAAACTGGTCTACTGAGCCGAAATAAAGTTCAACAAGTACATCCCCCGGAGATATTTTCCCCAGATTAATTTTTGCGTTGACACGAAGAATCGAACCTACTGTGACATTTGAATCTTCTTCCATATGCATTTCAAGCACATGCGCATCGGACCAGACTTTTTTTATTTTCTCTTTCCACGCAGATAGTTCCTTTGATATCTTACGATTCTCTTTAAGATATTCTGTATAATTAATATGAGCCAGGTGATAATATTTTTCCGTGTAGTCTTTCACCATTCTGTTAGTATTAAATTCAGGGACAATACTTTTCATGGATTCTTTTATTTTAGCGAGCCATGCTTCAGGGATGCCGTCTTCTGCTCTCAAATAAAAGAGAGGTATAATTTCCTCTTCCAGAAGATTATACAGAGAAAGACTTTCAACTTCATCCTGGTAATTCTGATCATCATAAATTTCACCGCTGCCTATGGCCCAGCCGTTGTTCGTATTATATCCCTCATCCCACCAGCCGTCGAGGATGCTGACATTTATCCCTCCATTGGCAACTACCTTCATTCCGCTTGTACCCGATGCTTCTTTTGGCCTTATAGGATTATTGAGCCAGATATCAACACCCTGCACTATATATCTCGCAACGTTGATATCATAGTCTTCAAGGAAAACTATCTTCTTGCGCAATTTTTCATCACGCGACGTATGTATAATCTCTTTTATAAATTCCTTCCCTAGAGAATCTTTCGGATGTGCCTTGCCGGAAAAAACAATCTGTACCGGCCGTTTCTGAGAGGAAAGTATATTATAAAGTCTATCCATGTCACGGAAAAGAAGAGTTGCGCGTTTGTAGGTTGCAAACCGTCTGGCAAAACCGATAGTTAACGCTTCTGAATCGAGTACAGAACTTGCGACAACAGCCTGAGTCTTCGGCATCCCTCTCGCAATCAGCTGATTATGAAGTCGTTTTCTTGAAAAACTTACAAGCCTTTCCCGAAGTCTCTCCCTGCACCTCCATAACTCGGAATCGGGTATATTATCAATTCCCTTCCATATATCTTTTGACGTAGGATTATCAATCCAGTCCGGCCCCAGATACCTGTTAAAAAGCCTCATCATCTCATCGGATGTCCAGGACAGAGTCTGTATGCCATTGGTTACATGCCCGATCGGCACTTCATGAGATGGAAGCTGAGGCCATATTCTATTCCACATCTTCCGCGACACTTCGCCATGTAATTTCGAAACACCGTTGCAGCCGAATGCGGTCTTAACTGCCAGGACAGTCATGCAGAACTCCTCTTTCTTATCAAAAGGATTTTCTCTTCCCAGCGTCATGAAAGCATCTGAGTTTATTCCAAGTTCGGTATATATATCAGAAAAATATTTATCTATCATCTCCGGAAGAAAACGGTCATTGCCCGCCGGCACAGGGGTATGCGTAGTAAACAGGTTGCTCGCTGTTACATATGCATGGGCTTCGCTAAAAGTCATATTATGCTCTTTCATCTCAAGCCTGATCCTTTCAATCGCCAGAAATGCCGCGTGGCCTTCATTCATATGATAAACGGTAACATTAATTCCCATTGCCCTGAATGCCCTAACACCTCCGATGCCGAGCATGATTTCCTGTTTGATTCTCATCTCGGTATCGCCACCGTAGAGCTGATCGGTGATTGTCCTGTCTTCAATACTGTTGCTTTCAATATTTGTATCAAGAAGAAAAAGCTTAACCTTCCCTATCAGCACCTCCCATATTCTGGCATAAATCTTTCTGCCGGGATACTCAACGCTTATTGTTAGATGATTTCCTGATTTATCAAGAACGGGATTTATCGGAATATTATAAAAATCGGTTTCAGGATATCTCTCCTGCTGCCATCCATCAAGATTGAGATACTGCCTGAAATAACCCAGCCTGTATAGAAATCCCATTCCATAAAGCGGTATCCCCAGTTCGCTGGCAGATTTCAAATGATCTCCCGCCAGAACTCCTAGTCCGCCTGAATAAATCGGCAGGCACTCATGGATACCGAACTCTGCCGAATAATAGGCGATAACCTGATTCTCCATACCTTTGCTATTCTGATCGTACCATGAAATTCTGGTCATATGGCGTTCAAGTTCACTTTCCACTCTATGCATATGAGCAACAAAACTTTCCGATTGAGCAGCCCGGTCAAGCGCACCCTGGGAAAGAGCCCCGAGAAAGTTGACGGGATTGTGCCCCACTTCACGCCAAAGATCAACATCAATTCTTCTGAACAGATCTATCGCTTCAAAATTCCATACCCACCATAAATTATTTGCAATTTTCATGAGAGGCTTTAGCCTTTCGGGAAGATAAGGAACAACTTTAAATTCTCTGATTTTTTTCATATATGAATCTCCATATAAAAAGATTTAAAAATATCGAAGCAATCTGAAACCTGAAATTTTTCATTATTAATATAAAATGCAGAAGATTATTTCAGCTAATAATTAAGTAACAATTAAACGCGGGATTTTCAACAAGAAATATTCAAAAAAATTTACCATTTAAATGAGAACCTTATAAATAATATAAAACTGATAATTAGAAAAGAGGAATAAAAATTTTAAAAACCGCGCCGCCGCTTTCAGGAGTCTCTACGGAAATAAATCCTCTATGCCTCTTGATAATGGTATAAGCCAGAGCAAGCCCCAGTCCCTCTCTTCCATCCTTTGTAGTAACATAGGGATCAAAAATTTCAGAGGATGCAAACTGTTCAAGGCCGGAACCATTATCTTTCACTGAAATAATGATATACTTTCCTGCCACGAGAGAAGTTTCCCGGAATACCAATCCTTCATTTATCTCGGATTCTTCAGCCTCAATTACTATCTCACCATCAGGTTTATCGGCGGCATCTACTGCGTTTTCTACAACATGCCTGAATGCTTCACTGATCAGTTCCTGATCTATTTCCGGATGCCTCATATTATCCGGAATGCTGATTCTGTAATGGCCTTTATAACAGGAAAACAGTTCCGGAACGATGCTTTCAATTAATTTTTTCATATCCGTTTTATCTTTTACCGGCTTCATTCCCCTGGCAAACATTCCAAGTCTTTCTGTAAGCGTTTTAATCTTCAGTCCCGCGCTCTCAGCGTCACGGAGCAATTCTTCCAGTTCACTATTTTTTTCAGCATCCATTTTCGCAAGAGATATATTCCCGAGAACTGCGGTAAGTGCATTATTGTAGTCATGAGCAATGCCGCCGGCAAAGTTTGCCACTGCGCTCATCCGTCGTATGACACGGCTCATCGTTTTACATTTTTTTTCAAAAGATGTATCGATGAAATGACACAGGATTCCGCAAAACAGACCCCTATTATCATTTATCGATAATATCTCCATGTCATAGATGCAGGCTATGCCATTGAAAGTAAATTGAACTTCTTCAATTTTTATACAGTCAACAGCGCTTTCTTTACAAAGATTTTCTGCAGACCTTATCTTAGCTGTATTATCTTTATCCATAAATTTAGATATATGGGAGCCAAAAATATCAGATTTCTCCATACCTGCTATTTTACAGAATGAATCCGATGCAAATATAATATTCTGATCGTTATCCAGTTCCAGGTTTAATGATGAAGAAAATCTTATCCCGTTAAAAAATGGAGTTAACACTTCATTGTTTTTTACAAATCTTACTATTACCAATTCTGTTTCATTATAAGGAATGGTATCAATAAGCTTAATTCCATTAACAGAAGAAATAATTTCACCCGGAGCAGAAGGATCATAATGAGATGCATTGCCGGCAGCAGAAAATTCAGAGATATTCATTCCTTTTAATTCTTCAGAAGCAGCTGTTTTACCAAGACCTGAAAGAATTGATAGAGCATTCCTGTTATACCCGGTAATGAGTCCGGTTTTATCAATTTCAACCACGCCATATCTTTCATTAAGTAAAATTTTTTCCCGCATCTGACCCTCCGCTTCGCTGACTACAAAACTCTGAATTTTACTTTCAGTCTCTCCATAATTTCAACCGGATCGCTTACAATAACTCTTGTCCCTGAAAGCACATCAAGAAAACCGACCTCATTTGTGTATCTTGGGACTATATGTTGATGAAGATGCGGTATGCTGGCTCCGCTCCCCTCTCCCAGGTTATATCCTATATTATATCCTGAAGGAGCAAATTCCTCATCAATAAATAGAATAGTTTTAACCAGGAGAAAGTGCATTTCAGATGCCTCTGATTCAGTCAATTCATTGATATGGCGTATATGCCTTTTCGGGAAAATCATAACATGCCCCGGATTAAAAGGAAACAGATTCACTGCGATTATAAAATTTTCTGAAGTGTGGACATTGAGGTTTTTTACAAGAGGATCATTATCTCTTATGGCGCAAAGAATACATTCCACAGAGGGTTTGTTTCCTTTAACATATTTTATCTTTTCAGTATTGAACAGATAATTTCTTTCCAATCAGTTTACTTTCTCCTTGAATACATATAGATTGAATAAATTGACAGTCCTGCAATAATACAAAATCCCATTGCCACCATTACAATATACATAAGATTCATTCTTTTGGCAAGAGAAACCCGCTCTGAAGATTTTTCTTCCAGTACTGAAAGATTATGCGATAAAAATTTTACTGCCATATCGTAATCTTTTAATTCTGTGGAGGATTTTATTTCATGGAATAAACTTTCTGCTTCCGTATATGCTGTAATAATATCATTACTATCAATATTGTTTGTTTTTAAATACTTTATTGACTCATCAACAGCTTTAAATCTTTTTTCAAAAGATAAAATATCTTTTGTATTGTCTTTTGGTAATTCAGTCTGCAAATTCTGCGTGTTCTGTGAGGTTTGAATGTTTTGTGTATTTTGTGTATTTTGCGAAAAAGCGGAAGTTCCGGTAAAAAAAACAAACAAAAGTCCTGAAATCATAAATTTTCTTATCATCGTAAAACTCCTTAATAAAAAAATATAACAGCCCGATATTGAGGCAAATTGTAATTTCCGACTCACAATGACGCATCGGAGAGATTTTTAAGTAACTGTAAAAATATATATCTTAATTAAGGCAGAGTTATATTATACTGATTAAAAAAATATACTGCTGCATGCATAAGCGCCAGAGTGTAAATACCCGCAATAATATCATCAAACATGATTCCCAGGCCTCCTGAAAGCGACTCAAGAGAATTTGCAGGGAAAGGTTTTATAATATCAAATATTCTGAACAGAATAAATGCCATGACTGCATATGTTAAACTGAAAGGTATAAAAAGAATTCCTATCCAGTAGCCCAGCACTTCATCGAGAACAACCGCTGCGGATCTTTGGTTTTATAAAATTTTTCTGCAGCATCTCCAAGCTTTATCGCCGGATAAATTATAAGAATTACAAAAATCAGATTAATAATATTTAATACTGCCGGATCCGATTTTGAAAAAATAAGGTTTTCAAGAATATAGAGAGCCATTGCAACCAGTGTACCCGCTGTACCTGGAGCTATCGGCGAATAACCGGAATAGAACGCAGTAAAAAAGAACTCTTTGATTTTCATTTGTCCCCTTGGTCTTCTGTTACTTTTTTTTCCGGGAAAAAAAGGCGCCAGTTTGTAAAAAGATATCTTACTCCGGAAAATGCCGTCATCAATGTTACTGTAAACATAATCCAGTATGGAAGAGATTCATGAGTATTAAAAATACCGCTCTTCTTCGACATATATATCATTATAATAATTACAATTGAAAGCATCTGAAATGCGGTTTTGAATTTTCCGAATCTGCTTGTGCGGAGAGGCCGCCCTTTTTTGATTGCAAACCATCTCATTACAGTTATAAGAACATCTCTGCCGACTATAATTACAATCATCCATGAATCAATGATCTGAAAATTCGGATCAATTGTTATAATCGCAATCAGAGATGATATTACCAGAAATTTATCTGCAATAGGATCTATAAACTTCCCAAACTCCGATTCCTGTTTGAGTTTTCTAGCCAGCCAGCCATCTATAAAATCAGTAAAAGAAGCGAACATGAATATAAGAAGGGCATAAAACAGGTATTCAATCGTTTCAATCTTACTTAAAAAATAAATTATGAAAGGGATAAGAATAACTCTGAGATATGAAAAAATATTTGGTATGCTGAATTTATCCCCCGTCAGTTTCAAATCATTACCCCTATAAGGTCGTATTCAACAGAATCAGTAACGCGCGCTCTTGTAATAGTATTTACCCTGTTCTCATCCGCGGTCAAGTAAAAAACTCCATCCACTTCAGGAGCATCAAATTCTGTTCTTCCAATATATGTTTTATCATCAATCTTTTCTTCTACAAGAACATCAAGTTCCAACCCGATTTTTTCAGTCAGTTTTTCCCTGGAAATATCCGCCTGGAGCAGCATAAGTTCATCAAGTCTTCTGTTTTTTTCATCAATACTAAGCGTATCAGGAAGATCCGAAGATGCCGTTCCCTCTTCCGGGGAGTAAATGAAGCACCCTACTTTATCTAGTTTTGCTGTTTTAATAAATGAAAGTAATTCGCAGAATTCCTTTTCTTCAGCCCCCGGGTAACCTATCATAAATGTTGATCTTATTGCTATGCGGGGAATTTTTTCTCTAATCCTTGTTACAAGTTCAAGATACTTATCAATGTTTCCATCTCGCCCCATCGATTTCAAGATAGATCTGCTTACATGCTGGAATGGAATATCGATGTAGGGAACAACTTTTTCATTTTCAGATATAAGGTTTATTATATCATCTGTTATGTGATCAGGATGGCAATAAAGAAGCCGGATCCATCTGAGCTTTTCAATCTTTGATATTTTATTAATCAGAGAGGGGAGGTTCACATCTCCCCATTTATATACGGCAATATCCTGGGCTATGATATTCAATTCCAGAGCGCCGCCTGCGACTTCCGCTTCCGCATCTTTCATTATCATTTCCGGAGAAAAAGGAACATGCGGCCCACGGATTAAAGGAATTGCACAGTAACTGCAGTTGTTTGAGCATCCGTCAGATATTTTGATATATGAATATGGATAGCTGTTATACAGCTTTTTTCTTACAGATATTATACCGCCTGCCTGTATGTCAAACTTATGGCACATTTCAAAAACAAATTTATCGTCAGGAATTCCGTAGACAAAATCTATCTCGGGCATTTCATCTGTTATTTCATCAAAATACCTTTTTGTCAAACATCCTGTGACAACAACTTTCCTGTTAAAAGGATGCGGGTCCGCTTTGCCGTGGCTGAAAAATTTAGATCCTGAAGCTACACTCTCCTTGATTGATACAGCGTCAAGTATAACATCTATAGCTTCTTCTTTCGCGGACTGAATAAAGCCGCAGGTATTTATTATTATTATGTCTGAATTTTCCGAGGCTTCGGCAGGAGTAAATCCGGCGCTTATCATCTCCCCGTTGATTTTTTCGGAATCAACGAGGTTTTTAGAACAGCCGAGCGAGATAATGTAGAACGACAAGTCTGATGAAATATACACATCTCACCAGTCCTTCACATCAATATGATAAAGATTAGGATTTGTTACATCCTTTTTCCATGTTATTATTTTATTGGCGACCTGGCCCGGTTTACCGAATACAAATTCTTTCCCGTTTATAGTAGACTTGATTCCACCGGCATTCCCGATCTTCATCTGAATATATTCTGAAGCTTCCCATCTTTCCACACTTCCAGCGGGCATAAAGCCTCTC
>Ga0116171_10005346_pt1 | contig 11305 bp, 7 predicted proteins | sample AD_JPNHW2_MetaG_FD_89798 | JGI IMG/M metagenome (GOLD analysis project Ga0116171, IMG submission 89798) | Active sludge microbial communities of municipal wastewater-treating anaerobic digesters from Japan - AD_JPNHW2_MetaG | ecosystem: Engineered > Bioreactor > Anaerobic > Digestate | place...
ATTGAATTTATCAACCAATGACAGCATCTTGCTTACACTGCGTGCCGTCTCATTCTGCGGCGGGTGAGGGTAGATGACGTCATGATGCAGCAGGGCGCCCTGCCTGTCGAGGCAGACAACCTTGCATCCTGTCCGCTGTCCCGGGTCAATCCCAAGCACGCTCTTCTCGCCCAGCGGAGGTGCCAGCAGCAGCTGCCGCAGGTTCTCTGCAAAAACATGTATCGCCTCCTCGTCTGCCTTCTCCTTCGATGTCTTCCTGAATTCCGTCTCCATTGACGGTGCCAGGAGTCTGCTCCAGCTGTCAGCAACGGCCTCCTTCACAAGCCGTGCAGCCTCATTGTTTGCCTTTACAAACTGTTTCTCCACCAGGCTGCGGGCCTCCTCCTCTGACGGCATGATTGTAAGCCGCAGGAACCCTTCCTCCTCACCGCGGCGCATGGCAAGCAGCCTGTGCGACGGGCAGCGGCGCAGCGGTTCTGACCAGTCGAAGTAATCACTGAACTTGACCCCCTCCTGTTCCTTGCCTTTCATGACCTTTGAGGTGATAACGGCGTCACGTTCATAAAGGCGCCTGAGTGATCCGCGTACCGGCTCACTCTCGCTGGCCATCTCAGCTATTATATCACGAGCACCGGCCAAGGCGGCAGATGTATCCGCAACTGCCTCACCCACATACTTTTCCGCTTCCATCTCAGGATCACCTGGCTTCTGCGCCAGTAGCCAGAGTGCCAGCGGCTCAAGCCCTTTCTCACGAGCAACCGAGGCGCGGGTCTTTCTTTTGGGCCTGTACGGAAGGTAAAGGTCCTCGAGCTGTGACAACGTCAGGGCTGAATTGATCCTCGCCAGCAGTTCAGGAGTCATCTTCTCCTGCTCTTCTATTGATTTGATTACTGCCTCCCTGCGCTTCTCCAGCTCTTTCAACCTCTCGTATTCATCACGAATCTCTGCTATCTGAACCTCATTCAGGCTTCCCGTCACCTCTTTCCGGTAGCGGCTGATGAACGGGATTGTTGCCCCGTCATCAAGGAGCCTGATTGTGTTTTCAACCTGCCAGTCGTGCAGCTGAAGTTTTTGCGCTATTGTTTTAATATGTGCCGAAGGGTCCATAAAAGTCACTCAAAATAAAGGTTAAAACCAGTCACCAGGAACAAAGGGTTCATAACAGTAAATTAATATACAGTGCAAAAGCAGTTCCTGGCAGTAAAGGGTCCATTGCAGTCTCCCAGTGTGAAAGGTACAAAAAAGTTATTCTATGAAGAGTACCAGTCCCTTGAGATATTCGCTCTCGGGGTGATAGATATTTACCGGGTGGTCAGCAGGCTGGCCTGTCTGGCTGAGAATGCGCACATTTCGTCCGGTGTTGGCGGCGGCCACGAAGACCGAGCGGCGGAAGTCATCGCGGCTGACGACCTGTGAGCAGGAGAAGGTAAACAGCAGACCGCCGGGTCTTATCTTCTGTATAGCCAGTGCGTTGAGCCTGCGGTAGCCTTGCAATGCCTGGTTGAGGGCGGTCTGGTGTTTTGCGAAGGCGGGGGGATCAAGAATAATGAGGTCATATTCGCGTTCCATCCCGGCCATGAAGCTGAAGGCGTCAGTGGTAAAAGAACGGTGGCGGGGGTCGTCTCCGAAGTTAAGTTTCACGTTTTCATCGGCGAGGGCCGTGGCCGCCGCAGAGCTGTCAACAGTATGGACGAGTTCTGCATTGCTCATGGCATAAACCGAGAAGCCCCCGGTATAACCGAACATGTTCAGCACCCTCCTGCCGTTGCTGTGCCGGCCAAGCAGGCTGCGGCTGTCGCGCTGGTCAATGAAAAAGCCTGTCTTCTGCCCTTTCTCCCAGTCGACCCTGAACCTGTAACCGTTCTCAGAGACAACAGTCCCGGGTTCTCCGTTGCCACCGACCAGATAACCGTTTGAGGGATTCAGCTTTGCCATAAAGGGAAGTGTTCCCTCGCTCTTGTCGTATACGGCCATGACCAGTCCGCCGGTGACTTCGGGAAGCAGTCCTGCAATCATTTCCCGGATGTGCCAGAAACCTGCTGTATGTGCCTGCATCACAGCCACATTGCCATAGATGTCAACCACCAGCCCCGGTAGTCCGTCACCTTCTCCGTGCACAAGGCGCCATACATTGGTGTCAGCCTTGCCTGCAATGCCGGCGTTTACCCGGTACTGCATTGCCTCCTTGAGCCGCTTCCGGAAGAATTCGCGGTCAGGGCTGCATTTCACAAATGAGAAGATGCGTACGGCTATTGATCCGGGTGCCCAGTGGCCGGTAGCAAGGTATGTTTTGTCCCAGGCAAATACTTCAACCACATCACCTTCAGCGGGTTTGCCACTTACAGAGGCGACGGCACCTGAGAATATCCATGGATGGTAACGCCGTACAGACTGTTCCTTCCCTTTTTTAAGTACAATTGTGGCGGGCATTGATGATGGTTATTGATGAATTTCTTTACCGTTCAGGGCAAGGTATATGCTCCTGCATACCCATGCATCGGTTGCGGCATACAGTTGTTGCGGCTCAGTCAGTGCAGGCGCTTCCCAGTTTGAAACCTGCTGTGATTTTGAGATGGAGTAACCAAGTACGATGGCTGTGAGTTTCTTCAGTCCAAGTTCCCGGATCCCATGGTCTGCCACCACGCTCTGGAGGTCAATGAACCCGTGCGGTTCGAAGGGTGTTAGTGACCGGAGCGCTTTTATATCATCGCGTATGGCCACCCCGGTTTTCACAATCTGATTATCCGACAGCAACGCTGCCAGTTCATACGGGAGACCTATCATGTTAAGTCTGAAGAGCCATGCATTCTCCGCGTCAGCAAGCTGAAGGAGCGCCACCCTGTGGCTTCTGCCCTTTTTAAATGATGGCCTGGTCTCAGTATCAAATCCGAGCAGTGACGGTCTTCCAATCTCAGCCATCACCCTGCGGTACTTTTCCATGTTGTCAACCAGGGTCACCCTCCCGCGAAACTGAAGAACCGGAAGTTTTCTCAGTTCATCATCGGTAATGCTTCCGTTATACTGTTTCTTCGTCATCATTTTCTCCGTTGTCAGCAATCCCTTCATCCTCAGAGTAAAGGACACTGTGAATTGCTGTAAGCACATTCAGGAGTTTCTTTCCCCAAAACTCCTCAAAATTCATCAGCACCTCCCACACTGCATCATTCATCACCTCTTCATTGCCGCTCTTATAGCTGACAATGAAGTCTTTAAGGTCCTGGTATATGTCTGTCAGGCTTTCAGCTATGCTTCCGGTATAGAGTCCGTCCGAAGGATCTCCTGCAGTAACTATGACCGGGAAGGGGTCATTGTTACCCATTTTTGAAAGCAGGTTGTCATGCATCCTGGTCCAGTCGAATTCGGTAACCGTCTTTTCATTTGATTCGTCCAGCACCGGTTCGAGGAGCGGCAGCAGTGAGGCCCTCAGGTATATAAACGGCAGCAGGCGCTGCATTACCTTCAGAATCTCTATGCCGCCAATTTCCTGTGTTGACTCCAGGTATTTGCAGTACTCATTGGCTGAAGCAGCGAACTCAACCACCTGGCGTGAATAAATTACCTTTTCCTCTTTTTCCATCATCAGTAAATAACGGGGCAAAATTATTCATTTCGGGCTTAAAACAGGGGAATTGTTGATAAAAGGAGCAGCGTCACCGTTTCCAGGTGAGCCTGTGGTCGCTGTCGTACGCCAGCTTCTCATGGTCAAGGAGCCATCGTATGACCCTGACGCTCTTTTCCCGGGGCAGATCAGCCAGGGCTTCCAGTTCATCTGGTCTGAGCGGTTTTTCGGCCAGCAACTCCTTTATCTTTTCAATGACCATGTCGAACTCGTACTTGCTCAGTTCCAGCTCATTCCTTTCAAGGCACGTGTCGCACATACCGCATCTGCCGGTCTCTTCGCCGAAGTAGGCAGTCAGGAATGCAGGGCGGCACCTGGTTTTGTTTTCTGCGTACCCGGTAATGCCGGCTATCCTCTCAACATAATTTTCCTTCACCTTCAGGTACAGTTCGGGGGAGATGCGAAGATGACTGCGGTCAAGCCGCTCCTCGGTGAAGATGACGAGAGGGCTTTTCTTACCCGGGATAAAGTGTATTATCCCCTGTGATGAGAGCCGCAGAAGGTACTGGTAGATAGCCTCGCGGGTAAGCCCTGACCTGGCGGCAAGAGTCTCCTCGTTCACCGGCACGAAGTCCGAGAACATTCCGCTGTAGGTTCGCAACAGCAGCTTGATGAACCTGTCATACTCCTCGTTGGCCACCTGGAACTTGTAAAGGTCATCGCGGCTGACGACGAAATGCACCCGGGAAGGATTATTGATTTCATCAGTAAATTCAAGGTATCCCTCCTTCTGGAGGAAATTGAGACTGTTGTATGTTTCGGTCACGGAAAACCGGAACGCCGTGACGAACTTCCACAGGTCGAAGTCGTGCACACTGTTTTTCCCTGACCCCACCGGGAGCTGGTAGAAGTTGCCGATAGCATCATATATATCCTTTATCCTCTCCACCGGGGGAAATTTTATCCGGACAGAGTCATCCAGCTTTCTTTTTTCGTCCTGTGACCATAGAAGAACCGAGAAGGAAGGTTTCCCGTCGCGGCCTGCACGGCCCGATTCCTGGTAATAGGCTTCAATGGAGTCAGGGCAGTCCCAGTGGATGACGAACCTCACGTCAGCCTTGTCTATACCCATCCCGAAGGCGTTCGTGGCAACGATGACGCGCGTCTCACCGGTGCTCCATGATGTCTGTTTCCTGTCACGCATTTCCTGCGGCAGCCCGGCGTGGTAAAAGTCGGACTTTATATTGTTTGCCACGAGCATCTCAGCCACCTCCTTTGCCCTCTTCCTGCTGCTGACATATATGATTCCGCTGCCCTGTTCCTTTTTGAGGCTGCGGATGACATAAGTGTTTTTGTCCTCCACCTCCCTGACCATATAGGTGATGTTGGGTCTTCTGAAGCTGGTCCGCAGCACCTTCGGATTCTTCAGCTTCAGCCTGGAGACGATGTCATCAACAACGCGGGGCGTGGCTGTTGCCGTCAGCGCCAGGAAGGGCACCTCCTCATTCATCATATCCCTTATTTCTGCGATATGGAGGTAAGAGGGCCTGAAATCATATCCCCACTGTGAAATACAATGGGCTTCATCCACAGCCACCAGGGAGAAGTTGAACCTGGGCAGGCGGGCTCTGAAGAGCGGGGTCTGGAGCCGTTCAGGGCTCACATAGAGCAACCGGTAGTCACCGTAAAGGCAGTTGTCAAGTGAGATCTCGACCTCTTCGCGGGTCATGCCGCTGTGAATGGCCATAGCCTTGATATTCATCGACTTCAGTCTTGCAACCTGGTCCTTCATCAGGGCTATGAGGGGGGTTATGACAAGGCAGAGCCCGTCGCCGGCGACCGGTGGCACCTGGTAGGTGACCGATTTGCCTCCGCCTGTAGGAAGGAGGCCCACCACGTCAGTGCCGGAGATCACTGATTCAATGATCTCCTCCTGCAGGGGCCTGAAGGAAGTGAATCCCCAGTAGCGGGCAAGGGTTTCCCTGTAGATATCCGGCAGCATTGTTTTACGGGCAGTTTAATACAAATTTAATAACTCAATCTCACTTTTAACCTTTTATTGACATATAAGATGTGCAGGTGCTTGCCAATTTTTTGTAATTTTCGCCCCAGTAAAAAACCTTGCCCGATGTCATTCTCAGAAGATAAACTGTTGTTTGAAGGTCTTACCTTCGATGATGTGCTGCTCCTTCCGGCCTACTCGGAGGTTCTGCCGCGGAATGTTGATCTCCGGTCAAAGTTCTCGCGTAACATCATAATCAATACTCCCATCGTCTCAGCTGCCATGGACACTGTCACCGAGGCTGAGCTTGCAATTGCCATCGCCCGTGAGGGCGGTATAGGCGTGATACACAAGAACATGTCTGTCAGCCAGCAGGCGGTGCAGGTGAGGAAGGTGAAGCGTGCCGAGAGTGTCATGATCTTTGACCCGGTGACAATTTCTGACAGTGCTTCAGTGGCTGATGCGCTGGCGCTGATGAAGGAATTCAAGATAGGCGGGATTCCTGTCATCCATGATGACGGTGCCCTTGCGGGCATAGTCACCAACCGTGATCTTCGTTTTGAGACTGACTATTCGCGGCGCATAAGTGAGATAATGACCCCTCTGGAGAGGCTTATCACCCTCAGTCACCAGACTGACCTGGCGGCAGCCGGGGAGATACTTCAAAAACACAAGATTGAAAAGCTTCCGATAGTTGATGATAAGGGAAGGCTGAAGGGCCTGGTTACCTATAAAGACATAACGAAGGCAAAGGACAGGCCCAATGCCTGCAAGGATGACAAGGGCCGGCTCAGAGTGGCCGCAGCTGTGGGCATAGCCAACAATACCCTTTCAAGGGTTGAGGCCCTGGTAGGCGCCGGCGTCGATGCAATTGCAATTGACACCGCTCACGGGCACACCAAAAGTGTGATAGAGATATTGCGGGAGATTAAGAAGATGTTTCCGCGCACCGAGATAGTTGTCGGGAACATAGGTACCGCCGAAGCAGCCAGGAAGCTTGTGGAAGAGGGTGCAGACGCTGTCAAGGTGGGAATCGGCCCCGGCTCCATCTGCACCACGAGGGTGGTTGCCGGCGTGGGTGTACCGCAGTTGTCAGCAATATACAATGTGGCACGCGCCATCGAAGGGAGCGGCGTTCCGGTCATTGCTGACGGAGGAATCCGTTATTCAGGTGACATCGTAAAGGCTATTGCCGCGGGAGCCGATTGCGTAATGGCAGGTTCACTTTTCGCCGGTGTGGAGGAGTCGCCCGGCGAAACAATCATTTACAACGGCAGGAAATTCAAGACATACCGCGGTATGGGTTCCGTGGAAGCCATGCAGATGGGTTCCAAGGACAGGTACTTCCAGGATATGGAGGATGACATCCACAAACTCGTTCCCGAGGGTATAACTGCACGCGTCCCATATAAGGGAACGCTCAATGAGGTTATCTACCAGTTCCTGGGCGGGCTGCGGTCAGGAATGGGTTATTGCGGTGCAGTTGATATACCCACCCTTAAACGTGAAGGCCGCTTTGTCAGGGTCACCAGCGCCGGTGTCGTGGAGAGTCACCCGCATGATGTGACAATCACCCGCGAGGCGCCAAACTACAGCCGTAAAACAAACGAATATTAAAATGATCAGACTCATCATTCCTGCCCTGATCCTGATTGCAGTCTCATGCCACAGTACCGGCACAGACGAGGACCGGCGTGTCGCAGCACGCGCAGGCGACAGGATACTGTACGTTGACCAGGTCCCTTCCGGACTGGTGTCTCAGGGGATGAGCAAGGAAGACAGCACCTCGGCGGTTCAGAGCTACATCAGGCAGTGGGCACGCAAAGAACTCCTGGCCCTGCGGGCCGAAGAGAACCTGACCCCTGAATACAAGGCTGAAGTGAACAGGCAACTCAATGAGATGAGAAACAACCTGCTCATATACCAGTACCAGCACCAGATGATAATCCAGAAGATGGATACCACTGTTACTGACAGTGAATTACAGAACTATTACGTAAGCAATCTCAGTACTTTTACCCTGACATCCAATCTCGTCAGGGTGCTGTTCATAAAGGCCCCTCAAGGAATGCCGGAACTGGAGCGCATCAGGAAACTTTACCGGTCTCAGGATGCCGCTGACATGCAGGAACTGGAAGATATCTGCACCCGGTTCGGGCTTCGTTTTGACGATTACAATGATGAATGGATCCCATTTACCCAGCTGCTCATGGAAGTTCCTTTCGAGTCGGCTGACCAGGAGCAGTGGCTGGCAAGGAACAGCGCCGTGGAACTTAAGGATGACAGATTTTTCTATTTCATCGTAATAAGGGAGTACAGGCTAAGAAACAGCGTTGCACCTTTCGAATATATAAGGGGACAGGTTAGGACCATCATCCTCAACAACAGGAGGAATGACTTTCTCCAGAAACTTGAAGACGGCATCTACAATGAAGCTGTCAGCAACAACACATTGAAAATCTTTTAGAAGGCATCGGAAAGAATGAGGAGAAATATTATTTTGTTATGTGCGCTGGCAATGTGCACGGCATACAGTGTTACCGCGCAACAGGTTGTTGAATCTGTAGTGGCCGTCGTTGGCAATGAGGTTATTTACCTCTCAGAAATAGAGGGGCAGGTGGTACAGCTGAAGGCTGAGCGTGACCCCACGCCCATTGAACAGCTCAGGTGCCGCGTCTTCGAGGATCAGCTTATACAGAAGCTTTTCCTTGACCAGGCACGGATTGACTCCATTGTGGTGTCATCAGAGAGTGTGGAGTCGGATCTCAACAGCAGGCTTACTGATTATATCAGGCGTGCGGGTTCGGAACAGGCCCTGGAGACTTACTTTAACAAGAGCATGGCAGAGATCCGAAAGGATCTTCGCGAGATGCTCACCAACCAATATATTGTCCAGGAGACTCAAGGCACGATAGCCAAGGACATTACGGTCACTCCCGAGGAAGTCAGAAAGTTCTATAATACTATTCCGCGTGACTCCCTTACATTGGTGCCCAGGAAGGTTCAGCTGAGCCTCCTTTCTGTTCAGCCGCCGGACATGGAAGCCAGCAAGGCTGAGGTTCGCCAGAGACTTCTCGATCTCCGCAGCCAGATCATCAACGGAAAGAGTTTCAGCGCCCTCGCTATCCTGTACTCCGAGGATCCGGGGTCAGCCCCTCGCGGAGGCGAACTTGGATACAATACACGTGGCGAGCTGGCCAAACCTTATGCCGAGGCGGCATGGAGTCTCAAGCAGGGTGTTGTCTCAAAGATAGTTGAAAGTGAGTTCGGGTTTCATATCATCCAGCTCATTGACAGGAAGGGTGATATGGTCAACTCGCGTCATATTCTAATGAAACCCAAACTGTCGGCAGAGCAGACCGAATGGTCAATACTCAGGCTTGACAGTATTGCAAACCTGATCCGTTCTGACAGTCTTTCCTTTACAGAGGCAGCCATGAGGTATTCTTCTGACAAAGCCACTCGTGCAAATGGTGGCAAAATGGTTAGCGAGAACCCCGCAGAGAGAGTCAACTGGCTCACTCTTGACGAGTTATCGAAGGAGATCAACCTTGTGGTGAGAAACATGAAACTGGGAGAGATATCAGATCCTTTCCGCACCACTGACGCCAAGGGAAACAGTATCTACTGCATCATCAGGCTTGACGCCGAAATTCCGGCCCACAAAATGAACATGCAGGATGACTACAACTATCTTTCCGAGCTCGCCCTCAGGGACAAGCAGGGCCGCAAGTACCAGGAGTGGATAGCTGACAAGATCAGGAGGACGTACATCCGTATCAGTGATGACTTCCGCGGATGCAACTTCCACTATTCCGGATGGTTCGAATAGCAAGGATACAAACAGAAGGATTATTTTCGCTAAGCACTGCCCGGCAAATGGTGTCCTTTTCGCGGGGAGCGGCCTCTTTATTCCGGACCTTGTTACATCTTCCTGCCCCGGATGGTAACGGTCTGCCTCTCAGTTTCCGGCCGCGTACCATTTTCAATTTCCTGCCTCTCAGTTTCCGGCCGCGTACCATTTTCAATTTCCTGCCTCTCATTTTCCGGCCGCGTACCATTTTCAACCTCCTGCCTCTCAGTTTCCGGCCCTGCCTACCTCTCAAAATCCTTCCCTTTATTATTCTTCTGGGTTCCACCCAGCTCCGAGCCCAGGATGCCCCCGGCCGGAGGAGGGTTGAGATAATGCACTCCGACTCCATGAGGTATGAGCGTATCGACGGCCGTACCCTCAACAGGCTGAACGGCAATGTGAGTCTCAAGCACAATGATCTTTTCATGGACTGTGACAGTGCATGGTACTATGACGACACAAACCAGGTGCTGGCTTACAACAACATCCATATCTGGCAGGGTGACACCCTCCACATCCGCGGACAGTATCTCTCCTATAACGGCAACACCCGCAAGGCATTCCTGACTGACAGTGTCATACTATCCGATAAGGAGATGAAACTCTATACTGACAAGATCGATTATGATGTAAACACCCAGGTGGCCAATTATGATACAGGTGGACGCATCCTAAACGGAGACAACACCCTTACAAGCATAGTGGGGATTTATTATTCCAGCCAGAAGATGCTTCACTTCCGCGACAGCGTAAAGATTGTCAATCCTGACTGGGTGATGACCGCCGATACAATGCGCTATGACACCGGCAGGGAGATAGTATGGTTTGCCGGCCCTTCCGAGGCAGTGGGTGACAGTATTTACCTCTACTGTGAGAACGGCTGGAGCGACACAAAGAATGATGTGTCACAGCTGATGAAGAATGCCGTTCTTGACAACCGCCAGCAGCGCATCACGGGTGACACCCTCTGGTATGACGAGAAGAGCGGGAAAGGCGAGGGTTTTGGCAGGGTGACAATCACTGACACCACTGATAATGTTACCGGCGGAGGCAATTATGCCTGGTATGAAAAGCGTCCGGAGCGATTCCTCCTGACGGGTACGCCATGGTTCTCACTGTTTACCGATGATGACACCCTCACCCTTCGGGCTGACACCCTCAGGGCCATACCTGTAGAGGACACTGCAGGAGTAAGTCACAGGCTGCTGAAAGCCTACTATAAAACAACAATCTTCAGCCGCGAGATGCAGGGCAGGTGTGACTCTCTCTCCTACTCGTTTCTTGATTCCGTGATCAGGCTGTATGATGATCCCATTGTATGGTCGCGCGGGAACCAGATGACCGCTGACTCAATTGCTCTTTTCACAGTCAACAGCAAGGCTGACCACATGGAGATGTTCAACAGGGCATTTGTCGTCAGCGAGGTCGACACCGCACGGTATGACCAGATCAGCGGGAAGAACCTGTCAGGCTATTTTGTCGACAATAAATTGCAAAGGATCAAGGTTAGCGGGAACGGTGAGGCAATCTACTATGTTGTTGACGGGGATGAACTTGTGGGTGTTAACCGGGCCAGAAGCGCCACCATTGAAATATTCCTGGAAGACAGCAAAATTGTTGAGATATTCCAGAATCAGAGTCCCGACGGTACTCTCAATCCCCCTTTGAAGGTACCTGATGCTGAAATGAGGCTTGACGGGTTCAGATGGCATCCTGACCTGCGGCCAGACCGCCAGGGCATGCGAATTGATGAAATACTGCCGCCTTCCGCGGAAATGTCCGAAGAAAAGATTCCGGAAGGGGCGCAGGAAACGAAGCCGGGTAAGGAACCCGATAAGATATCCGGCAAGGAGCCGGACAAAGGATCCGGCAAGGAACCGGACAAAGGACC
>Ga0116171_10005348_pt1 | contig 11300 bp, 9 predicted proteins | sample AD_JPNHW2_MetaG_FD_89798 | JGI IMG/M metagenome (GOLD analysis project Ga0116171, IMG submission 89798) | Active sludge microbial communities of municipal wastewater-treating anaerobic digesters from Japan - AD_JPNHW2_MetaG | ecosystem: Engineered > Bioreactor > Anaerobic > Digestate | place...
ACAATCTTCGATTCTAGAGGAACGCTGTATAAGGTTTCCACTACAGAGTCATTGCCATTATAATAGATTATTTTATCATTAAAACTTATAATTAAGGATTTATCAGGGTTTATTGTTAAGTAATTAACATTTAGGAACTTTGAATTTAGAATCTCCTGTTCTTTATTATTATCGATATTAAAAAGAATAAGCTTATTAGATTTACAATAATAAAGTAAATTATCATAAATCATTAGTTTATTGTATTCCACATTCTCAGATAGCATAACAGTTTCGGCAGACTGAAGATCCTTCCTAAACAAACTACCATACATATTAATGAAGAAAATGCTTTTATCATCATTAGCCCATACAACTTTAGTCTCTATGTATTCATTTACCCATTTATTTCTTACAGAATATACAGTAGAAAATGAAGAGCTTTCAATATCAAAGATTACTAAATCCTTAGTAGAATTTTCAGGATTATTATTTGTTATCCAACAAATAATTTGGCTCCCACTATTTGATATAAAAAAATTATCAATTCTTTCATATTTACTCATTGGAACAAATAATGGCTTAACTTCTATCTTGTCCTCTATTGAAATATAGAATATTCCTTTGCCATTATAAAAATAGAGAGTTTTGTCATCCTTTCCCCATTGAAAATGGATGGTACTTATTTCAAATGTATCTTTACTGAGTAATTGACTTTTTTGAGTCTCATTGTGAATATAAATTTGACCTTCAACATAGTCTCCTGATTCAAAATCTTTTAAATTTTTACTGTATAAGATTATCTTTTTACTTGGACTTATGCTCAGAAAGTTATTTATACCGCTATTATCGATCAATAAATCATTTCTGAGATTTTGTGCGTTTAAATACTCACAACATAAAATAACCACCATCAAAACAAGAATCTTGCGCATATAAACCCAAATTATTTGAATGAAACATGAACCCAAGTTGTGTGATTCTGATCATTCTTAGTTTTAACACCCTTCACATGATCAAAAGATGGACCAAAATTCTCATCAATGTTAGAAACTTTATCCATAGCTCTTTGGAATTTTACAGTTGCTGAATCGGTCTCACTAGGTTTTACTCCATTTATAAATCCCGTATCAATTGCTTTATAAGCATAATGATCACTTCCCTCTTTATGTTTACCATTGCTAGTAGCTGAAATTGTTAAAGATGTTATGTTTGCTCCATCAGCATTTGCAATTCCAACTCCTTCGGCATATCCATCTACTGCTGTACTTTCAATTGTATTATCAGAAGTATGCTTATCGGATCCTGTGTCAACAAAACTTATTGTTACAGTCTGTGTGTTTCCATCTTTATCTTTAGTTTCAATATTTTTGGGCAGGTTTTTCCCTCCCTCAAGATCATATTTTCTTGTTTCAGTTTTTGGTTCTTCTTTCTTGGGATCTTCCTTTTTAACTTTATCTTGGTCACCCATCCCATCCGGATCTATAAACCGAATAGGGTTGTCCTTCCCGTATGTATAAGGGCTCCATCTTCTTGACTTTTCAGCCAATGGATCTACGACATTCCATCTTCCGATTTGTGGGTCATAGAATCTTGCCCCGTAATCCTGTTAGTCTACTGACAAAAAACAACACTCAAAAAAGCTTCAGGAACTCCAAAAACAGGTGTTATTCAAAGAACGTTCTGATACTAAAGATAGAGCTTTTTTCTTTTAATTGAACAAGATCTGTTTCAGTTAAAAAGAAAAAGGTTCAGGGTTTCCAGTCCCGGATTATGATCCTGTCCTGGTATAGCTTTACCTCGAGCTTCTGTTTGCCTCTCCATTTAAGCTCCCGGATGTACTCGATCGGGATCGTCACTGCATAGCTTGTGCCTCCTGCTATTTTTGTCAGGCTTCGTACTTTTCTGTCTTCTGTCTTCTTAAGTGCCATGGATTTAGTTTTTATCTACGTAGTAAGATACGTAGTTTCCTACATAGATGCAAGTCCACCGCTCGGCCGTCCCTTCTGGCCCGTTTTCCTGTCATGCTTTTTGTCCCTCCCTGCTGCAGCACATGCCGGCTTTTGTTTTTATGTTGTTTGATTTTTAGAGGTAAAAACAAAACCAGCAAGAGCTGCGCCGCCTGCTTAACAAAAAGGCACGCCAGGAAAAACGGTCCCCTAAGCTATATTTACATAATGCAAGTTATACGCAGCCTGTCTTTTAGCGGTATTGATTTTTGCGTTTCGGCTGCCTATAACTGGCATTATGTACTGGCGGGCTGTCGCCAAATAGCCGCGCTGCCCACGCACCTGGTCCCGTGACCAAAACCGCAAAAAAAGCAAGCAAAAGTATGCAAGCTCCGCACCAGCCGTCCCGCTGTAAAAAAGCAAGGGTATATAAACAGCCGGTAATGTTTGTTTATTTTTAATGGTACCGGCTGCCCTTGCTTTTTTCCCTCGCTTGCATTTCATGGGAGCTTTCTTTTTTTCCGGTTTTTTCTTTGTGGAAATGGTTTTGATAGAACTTTAGACTACTGCTTAACTTTGGCTTAGATACAGACCCAGCTAGAGCGAGGGGAAGTGTCAAGGTTTCCGGCAAAAAGTTTTTTACCATCTCCGGTAACCAAAGCTTTCAATTGAAAATAAAAAAGTTTTTGCCAGGAACCCGAAGGGCTTGACCTTGACTGTGCGATGGCGGAAGCTACCTTTATCTAAGCCAAAGTTTTAAGCAAACTACCGAGGATTTCCCGGTAGTTCCGGAAGCTTTCTTCAAGGCGAGCGGGCAGGCTGAGCGGCTATTTAACATAGTGTCGCATTATAGGCCTGGCCACTATGTTACTTTCTTGGCAGGACCATCTTCCAGCGCCTATAATACCGCATTATGTTAATATAGCTTGGGAGGATTATTTTTTGGCCGTGTCTTTTTGTTTGTGGGCCAGGGCGGCTCTTTGACCCGACGAAGGAGTGGGCAATGTGCCGCATGAGCGTCGGGACAAAAAGCATGACAAAAAATAAGCCGGCAGCGCACGGCTTAGCGGAGCAGCTCCCAAAAATGCGGGAGCTAATGGAAGATTTTTGGGAGCTGCGTGGGTTATTGTTTATCTTTTTCGGATGACTTAAATCCTTTTACCTGGACAGGCTTTTTGGTGTCATGCTTCTCGATAAGTTCATCGAGGTAACTAAAAACAAGCTCTATATTTTTATCCTGATTGGTAAGCTTCTTCTTAATCTCTTCTATTTCAAGTCGTATACTCATGTTATCCATCAGGATCTCCCGGACCTTGGTAAATACTCGCATGATCTGGATGTTCACCTTAATGGCTCTCTCACTGTTAAGCACTCCTGATAACATTGCCACTCCCTGCTCAGTAAAAGCATATGGAGGTGTTCTACGGCCACCCCAACTTGATCTTCCAATTTGGAATAGCAAGATATCGAACTCCTCCTTTGTAAGCTGGAACATAAAGTCCTCAGGGAATCGGGCATTGTTTCGGCTTACTGCCTTATTAAGGTTGCCGGTGGTAACCCCATAAAGTTCTGCCAGATCTTCATCCAGCATCACTTTTTTATCTCTTACCAAATAAATTTTTCCTGTTATTATCTCGTCCGGTATCGCCAGTTGATCGGTTCCTTTTGCCATTTGGTTCGTGTTTGATGTTTGTAAATTTACTTATTAAATCTTGAGGTCACAATTTGTGATATCAAGTTTGTATATGCCTGATTCTATGCGCTGTTTGATGTCGCAATTTGCGATATCAAGTTTGGAGGACGCAATTTGCGACCTCCATTTCACACTAAGGGATGACACTTATTTATCGACTCCTGCAGATCCTCCAGATATCCCACCTGGTACCGTTCAGTTGAGCTGATCCGCTTGTGACCGGCCATGTACTGAACTGTCCTGAGATCATACCTCTTTAACCAGAACGTGATCACGCTCTGACGGATGTGCCTGCAGCTGCGGACCTTCGGATTTATCAGCCTTAATGCTTTTACCAGGTGCATGAGACTGTTTTTCATCTCTCCGGATCCGTTCATGCTGATAAATAAATGTCTGCTTAGTTTTTCCGTGTCTGGATTCTCTGCCTTGCGTCCGGGAGTAAGATTTTTCTTTTTAACTGAGTCAAGGATCTGTGGTCTTATCCGCTGCAGGTACTCCTGCAACTCCATCACCTGGTAAGCTTCAAGAGGGAGTGTCCGGCCTGCTTCATGACTGCTTCCAGGGATCCGGATCATTCCTTCTCTTAAAAGTAAGTGTACCGGTTCAAGCCTTCCGATATCATCCGTTGTTACTGCCTGGTTAATCATTAGCGAGAGGATCACTTTATTCCTGGCTGTCCTTTGGTCTGTCACCTGGTAACTTTCATAAAGCAGTTTCAGATCAGCTTCTGTTAACATGCCCGTCGGGATACTTTTCTTCCGGGTCCGGAGGTACAGCCCATCGGCCGGGTTGCTATTTATTATCCCCCGTTTCTGAAGATAGCTGTAATATTTCCTGACAGCTGCCACTTTTCGGTTGATCAGTTTAGGGGTGTCGTTCGATGCCTTGCATTTTGCTATGTAACAGTGGATATCAGTCCGTTTTACCTTTTCTTCAGATAAAAAGTTCTCTCTCAGATAAAACAAAAAATCGCAGGTGTAATTGATGTAAGCTCTGATTGTAGATGGCGAGTAACCTTCTGTCCTGAGTTCCGACAAATTGGCCAAAAGTTTTCTTTCAAAGAGATCTTTCTTCTCCTGGTACTTACTCCGATTCATATTTAAGGTGGGTATAGATCTGCGTTGTCTCAAGGCTGCTGTGCCCCAGGAACCGTTTTATTTTCTCCGGCGACAACCCCGATTGCAGCAGGTGGGTTGCGACAGAGTGCCTGAGTGTATGAAGACTGGCCGGGCGGTTTATCAGCGCCTTTCCTTTGAGCAGCTGCAGCCTGTCTGCCATAGCCTCTTCACACATTCTTTTTCCTCTCTGGCTTAAGAAAAAAGCTTGTTCGTTTCCTCTTGCAAGCATTGGCCTTGAGTACCTGAGATAATTAAAAAAATCATCCTTCACCATCCCGGTAAATGGAACAAATCGCTGCTTGTAGTTCTTCCCACGGCTCACGTACAAAAGCCCTTTTTCAAGGTTCACATCATCCATGTCAAGGTTTATCCCTTCACTACGTCTTAGTCCACAGCCATAATATACTCCAAGCATTGCCCTGTCCCTTATTCCCAGAAGATCCCCTTCACATGCAGCGTAAAGGGCTTTTATCTCTTTCCTGGTAAAAACGTTTATTCTTTTCTTTACCGGCCCTCTCAGGGTGATATCTGTTTCAAAGCCTTCACGGCCGGTTTCTCTCAGGTACCTGGATAGTTTTCTAAGCGCTGTCAGGTGTGTCCTAAGATAGTTCCTGCTTAACCTTCCACCCCTGATCCTGTTTTCCCTTTTTCCCAGGTAATCAAAGTAATCAGATACAGACCCTTTTGTAATGTTATTAACAGTAAACACGTTATGTCTTTCGAGCCAGAAAAAAAACTCTCTTGCCTTTACCGGTGCATACCTCACGGTACTTCTTTCAAAGTTTAGCAGATCGAGCCATTCCCTGAATGACTTTTCGATAGTTAAAAACTCTTCGGATTGTACCTTAAGACTTTTCATCATTTTATAGGGGGTCTTGCTCTTCCGCTGTTATACATGTTATACTGTTATACTTAAGGGTAACTTTTTTATTTTATGTGAGTTATGATGACCGGAGGGTGATGTTATACTTCTGTTATACTGATGTTATACTTAAACTTTTGGATGTTATACTTGCCTTTTCTGATGTTATACTTAAAGTTTTTTCCTTCTCTTTTACCTTTAGCTTCTCAAGGATCTCATCCAGGATATCTATCCCTGATTTAAGCTTTTCATATTCCTCCCAGGCAGTTATTTCATACTCGTATCCGCTTTTACGATTACCTCCTGCCAGCTGCAGGTATCCTCTTTGCTCGAGCTCTCTTAAGTACCTGTTTGCTTTCATCGGGTGCATCCGGAAGTGTTCCCGTACCTGCTTTGCATAGATACTCCGGTGATCCGCACCTGCTAAGCTTTTTAACCCTTCAAAGAACTGGCGCACCTGACCGCTAAGCTCATCTGACTTTCTAAGCAGACTGTCTTTAATGAGGTAATTTGCCCACTCGATATCCTGAAGCGAGGTTTCAATGTAGATGGTACCGCTACTGTCTTTCTTCCACTCCCTTTGTTTCTGGTGATAGAAAGTGATTATCTCGATCAATCTTAGGTAATGCATGTTAGTCCTGAGCTTTTTAAAAACGCAACCCGGTATATCAAGCTCTATGGCATAAGGGTTTATTACTTTCACTGGGCGGAGTAACCGCTGGGCGTTTCTCAGAAGTTGACGCCAGGTGTTTTGCTCTTTCTCGTTAATCATCCCTGCTTGCTGTTTTCTCTGGTAGTGCATCACCTGATCGGCATGCTCGGAGGTTTCATCTACGTGAAGTAAAAAAGAGCGGTTTGCATTATCCTCGTAGATCTGCGTGTTTGTTGTTGCTCCTGACACGCACACCGGACCTTCAACGACAAGCACCCGCTGGACGTTATTTCCCTTGATATCTTTATCGGTCGTTAGCTTGGTTATTGTCTGCTTGCTCATGAACTCCCTTAATGGCAGGAAAGCCTGGTAAACGCCCTCGAGATCTTCAATCAGCAGGACCTTGTGTTTCCAGAAGTCTTTTTCAGAGTAGTAAAGCGTGTTCTCAGTGAGGCTGGTGATTGTTCTTAAGGATTCTTCCGGGAGGCACTCGCTGACCCTTGTCTGAAGGTATGTCTTGCCACTGCCTGATTTACCAAAAATTATAGCATGAAGCGGCTCATCAAAAAATCTGCTCAAATAAAGAAAAAAAAGCAGCAGTCCGTTTCTCTCTTCACCAACAAGCCCGGTCTTTTCTATAGCCTTCATCGTGATCTTTACAAGGTCTTTCGAGAGTAAAAAATCTCCGGCCTTTACTTCTTCTTCTCTTGTCATCCGGTAGCTCCTGGGCTGCAGGGCTTTCCTTTCCCGCTCGATCTCTGACAGTCTGTATTCTTCGAGTTGCAGTTGTAGCCGCCGGAGAGTAGATTTCATTACCGTTGTGCTGATATCGAGCTCCTCTGTTGCTCCTTTGATATAACGCTGCAATTGGAGGTTACTGTAAAGGTTAACATCGTCCTGGTAGTATCTCATTGTGTCTCCTTCTTTTTGTACCAGCAGGTTTACCCTTAGCCTGTGAATATTCTCCCGCTCAATTCCGCCCCAGATAATTAGCAGCAGTTCACCTTCTCGATAGGTTATCTTCTGAGGGTTTTTAGTGTTCAGTATTGCTTCCTGCGATGGTGTCACACTTTGTGATACATGGTCAGAGGATTCAATGTTTTTTGTTTTATCTGAGCCGTTTACAGGTTTTCTGTTTTTAATAAGATGAGAGAGTATCTCCGGGTCATGTCCCTGGATCAGGCTGTTTATGTCTTCTTCATCCGGGGTGTCAACTGCAGTTATCAGGATATCAGGTTTTAAAGCTTTTACCTTATCTGTTGTTCTTGTTATCGCTTCCCGGCCGCTTTCATCGCCATCAAAGAACAGTACCACTTCATTTAGTTCCGGAAGGTTTTTTATTACTTCCGAGTGCTCCGGGGTAAATCCGTTTGTTCCATAAAGGGCCATCACGCTGAACTCATTCTTAATTGATTCCTGCTGAAGTAAAGTTTCACAATCGATGATGCATTCAGTTAATATCAGTTTTCTTGTACCTGGTTCAGGATAACCGGGATAAATTCCATGGTGGTTCCCGCTTAGGTAAAAGTGCTTGCCGGTGCCATTGGGATTTATTGATCTGCCGTAAAGATCAATGACCTGACCCTTTTCATTTTTTGTAAAAAAGAGAACCACGTTTTTAAATACCGGTGATACTGTTTCGTTTGTCCGCTTTAAGATTCCAAGAGCGATGGCGCTTTGCTGCAGCTTCTCGTTCCAGCCCTTTCCAAGGTCTCCGCCCATGTAACCGGCTTGTGTCTTGTCCGGATCCAGTCCCCGGGTCCTGAGATATTCCTTTGCTGCAGCGGTTCTCTTAAAGCTTCCCCGGCTCTCCTGCATCAACTTTCCCATCACGGCAAGCCTTGGAAGAAGTTCTTTATCGTTTTCCGGTTCATGAGTTTGTATCATGGCACTTTGTATTATTCCTGCTGATGGATCTATCATACTCTTTGCTTTTAATATTGCTTCGTGTTTCGTACAAGCTGAGCCTGTCGAAGCTTCGTACCTCTCGATAAACTCTATCACATCCCCGGCAGCTCCGCAGCCAAAGCAATTGAACGTGTTTGTCTCAGGGTAGATCTTCAGACTGGGATCATCGTCACCATGAAAGGGACATTTCAGGAAGTTGTGGCGGTCGGGTTTCAGATCATAGTGGTTCAGGACTGTTTCTATGGAAAGGCGTTGCTTAATTTCGGATATTTCCATTGTTAATAACTTTGAAGTTGTCACATAAGAACAAAATAAGTCTTAAAAGACATATTAACGATCATGACCTATCACAAAGTTTTCAACTATAAGGCGTGTAGTTATTCACAATATGTGTCTTATTTGGTAAATTTGAACCTGTAATTACACTTTAAAGACAACAAATCATGTCAGAACTAGGCAAAAGGATCCAGGAACGAAGAAAGCAGATAGGACTTACGCAGGCTCAGCTTGCTGCTAAAATAGAGGTTTCTCACACCCAGCTAACCAGGTATGAGAGTAAAGACATTCAACCTCCTGCCGATGTTCTGCAACGACTGGCAGGTGTCTTTGATGTATCTATTGATTATCTGGTGAACGGCAATAAGTCCGATAAGGTGGAACAGACTTTAAAAGATGCCGAGCTGATCAAACAATTCAAGCAGCTCGATCACATGCCGGACGATGAGAAGAAGTCTATCTTAAAAGTATTAAGCGCTCTGATCAGGGATTTTAATGCCAGGCAGGCATATACACTTTAACTTAGAATTTCGAAGGAGTTCAGTTCCCTCAATTTAATATTCAGCTAAATATCCCCATATTTCTCAGCAACCATTGTATTTGGCAAATTTATTAAAGATGGTGGTCCACCACCATGTAATTCGCTCTGAAGATATGTTAGTTCCCAGAACCTCTTGTCTTCCGGGTCTTGATATAAAATGCACCACCCAGTAGTATCGGTTTTAATTTTGATTAAATAGCTGCTAACTAGCCAATTAATCCTCTCACATATATTATCTTCTATGACCTTATTGTCTTTAAGTATCCAAGCTCCAATGAGCTTATCTTCATGCCTTAATAGTTTCATTATTTTACAACTTTAATTACAGCATCATCTGGAATTGGCCTATTTGGTATTGTAAATTCTCTTGCACCTCCAGCAGTTCTTCCACGACCAACAAAACCTGGATTAGTCCTAAATACAGGTGATGCAATTCCCTGAGGTGTATTAAACTCAATAACTACAAAACCATTACTGCTATTTGGGATAGTTAGTTTTTCAGCAATCTGACTTGCATTCAATCCAGAAATATCACTGGCAGCTGTAACAAATACATCTGATTCTCCACCTAATCCTAATGTCGAAATCTCATCACCTTTATTTGCTATGGCTCTTGCTAAGGTGCTTGGGACAGGATTTGTTACAGTTTCTTCTGCAACAGCACCGACTTTAGTAGCAATACTGCCTGTCTTAGTTAACTTATCCAAACCCTTAGTCCCGGCAACAGCTAATCCTACTTGCACTCCAACATTGCCAACAATCTCTCCCCACTTTTCTCCGGTTTTGTCATTCTTAGCCGCTTGAATAGTATTTGATACACTTTGTTTTACATTATTTAAAGCCTGTCTTGGATTCGCAATAGTTGATGCCATTCCCATTTTAAATTCACTCACAGGTGATGGATCTGCCATTTGAGCTATCCCTTTTGCAGTACTGACGACACCGTTAACTGCTCCCTTTCCTACACCTCTTAAGAAATCCCAGACGTCCTGTCCGTCAGGATCAATGAATCGCATTGGATTGTCAATACCATAAGTGTAAGGACTCCATCTTCTGTTAACTTCTGCAAGTGGATCTATAGTTGTCCATCTTCCTATCTGCGGGTCATAAAACCTTGCTCCGTAATCATACCAATCCAGATTAATTCCTCCTAAAGATTCATCCTGCAGTTCTTTTCCGTTGTATAGGTACTTGTTTGAAAAAGAGGTAGCTTCCCTGTTGAAATCTAACCCAAATGGATAGTAATCGGATTTCTGCACCACAAGAGGAGAAGAACCATCAGGTTTAAATGTTACTCGGGTATTTCCTAAGTGGTCCTTAATGAAATATTCATATTCAAAATTATTCTCAACTTTATGTACGATCCCTTCATCCATGTGAATAATATCTAGTGTTGTTCCATTATACTCAAAATTTCCGAAATAATATCTGTTGGTTGGCGTAGCACTATTGTTGTAATGACTTTGTTTTAATTTTCTACCTGAAGCGTCATAGATATATATTATTTTATTAATATCATCCTTTTTTACTTCAGATGGTAAATTTAAGAAATTGTAGCTAATTAATTCGATACCTTTATTCAAATCTTTTTTCAAATTCCCGTTAAAATCATATTCATAATCGGGTGAAGCTGAAGAGTAAGTATGCTTATCCTTGAAACCTATGGTATCCTGACCATTATCATCTACTCCGATCAACCTATTTCCATCATATGTATATTGTAATAAATCATAATCGGAATATATTGTTTGACCTGAAACACCCCTTCTATTAACCGAAAGTATATTTCCATTATAATCATATCCTCCTATTGATTCGTTGAATAAATTACTATGTACCGTATATGTTGTACCTTCTCCATAGGCAGAGCTTTTTATCCTGTTCAACTTATCATATTGAAATGCATAAGCTTGTCTGTATGTATTTCCATATTTATTCCATTTTATTGTTGAAATATTCCCATTATACTGTGCAACAGCACTTAAATTAGTGTAACCTGTAATATTCTCATAACTTAATGAGGCTCCGAAAAGATCATTAGCTAGCAAATCAGGATCATTTATAGAAGTAAGCCATCCTCTTATATTATATTTATAATCTATGCTCTGAAGAGGACCTGAAGATATTACATGAAGATTTTTCTGCTTCATCTGTCCAATTTCATTAAATACTGATGACGAGAGAGTAATTTTATCATTATTGTTAATTTGCTGTTCAGATATGATAAGTCTTCCAAAATGATCATAGGAATAGATCTTTTTTAAATCGGTTTCTGAGCCATTGAATGTTTGATTGGTCCTAGTCTCAATTAACTGTCCTATG
>Ga0116171_10005349_pt1 | contig 11299 bp, 7 predicted proteins | sample AD_JPNHW2_MetaG_FD_89798 | JGI IMG/M metagenome (GOLD analysis project Ga0116171, IMG submission 89798) | Active sludge microbial communities of municipal wastewater-treating anaerobic digesters from Japan - AD_JPNHW2_MetaG | ecosystem: Engineered > Bioreactor > Anaerobic > Digestate | place...
CTTGCCGTCCAGGATGAGGATGGCGGTGGAGGCATCCCCGTATTCCTTGTCGAGGATGACCTCGCCCTGGACGGAGTTGAGCTTCTGCGGGAGGTAGCTCAGGATGTCGTAGTTGATGCCGGTTTTCAGGAAGCCTATCGCCGCCGGCACGGCGAGGATGACGGCCGCGACCAGTATGGCGCGGCTGTTCCGGGAAATGGATCGAGCGAGTTTCATGCGGTTCCCTTTCGCTCGGAAGTAGGGGCGACGACGCCGTCCTGCCGGGAACCGCTCGTGGTCCGGTCCCCGGACTACGAGAAGATAGAAATATCGCGACACCTTAGTCAATAAAAAAGGCGACAAAAAACCGCGCAATACGGTTGATATTACGCGGTATTACCTTCTACTGATAAAAACAGTCAATATGTCCACATAACGGATGCCAATGCGAAAAAAGGCGGTGACCGCGTCAAGTTTTCGCTATCTCAGTCTCAAGCCACCTGCCGCCACTCAGGTAGACGACCGAGGCGTAGCCCGCCTCGCGGGCCAGGCTCCGGGCCGCCTCGAGGTGGCTTCCAAGATGGGCGGGGGCATGGGCGTCGGCACAGAAGGTGATGGGCACGTCGAGCTCCCGCAGCCGCTTGAGGATGGCCAGGGAGGGGTAGGGTTCGGCGGTCTTGCCGCGGGCCAGCCCCCCGAGGTTGATCTCGGCGACGATGTCCTTGCCCTTGAGGCAGTCGGCGGCCTCGAAGGCCGCCGCGAGGTAGTCGTGAGAGGCCTCGTCGAAATAGGCGGAAGCGCGGTTGTTCATCTTCACGAGGTCGAAGTGGCCGAGGATGTCGAAGCCTCCCGCCTCGATCATCGCGGCAAGCCTCGCGTAGTAGTCGCGGTAGAGGGCCCTCGAGTCGCCGCCGGCCCGGGCCAGGGAGAGGGAGAAGGATTCGCTGTTGGAATCGACCGTGAAGGGCTCGAAGCCGGGAACCGCGGCGAAATGGACGGAGCCGAGCGAGTAGTCGAGGCCGAGCCCCGCGAAGCGTCCGTCTGCGGGGCTGGACTCGGGAGGGAACCAGTCGATCTCTAGACCGAGGAGGATCTCCAGGGGACCATGCTCCGCGGCCTCGGCGCCTCCCGGGGCCCAGGCCGCCTTGAGCCTCCTGATCTCCGCGGCGTAGTCATCGAGCCTTTCGGGCTTCACCGCCCAGCGCATGCCCTGGGGAAAGGGCGCGTGGCCCGAGAAGCCGAGGACCTCGTAGCCGGCCGCCCGGGCCGCGAGGGCCATCTCGGCAGGGCTCGCCTTGCCGTCGCAGAAGTCGCTGTGGGTGTGGTAGTTGGCTCGCATGGCCGCATTCTATATGGCCCGGGTCCCGCATGGGAATGGCCGCGGACTACCTCGGGGCTGGCGCGAGGTGGGGCGCTATGGCCCCGTCGAAGGCGTCGAGGGCCTTGCCGAGGGCCTCGCGGGCGACTCGCGCCGCCGCGCCGTCCTTGTTCCTCCCCGCGGTCTCGGCCGCGAGGGCCGCGTCGCCCAGGTTCCGCGCCGAGAGGTTCCAGGCCGCTCCCTTGATCGAGTGCGCCACCTCCCTGAAACCGTCCAGGTTCTCGGTGGCCAGGGCGGCGTCGAGCTCGCCGAGCTGGCAGCGGGCCTTGGCCGAGAAGCGTTCGAGGAGGCGGACCACGGTCTCCTCCTGGCCGAGGAAGGTGTCGAGGACGCCCTCCCAGTCGAAGACTGCCGGGTCGGCCGGCGCGCTGGCCGGCCTTTCCTCCCCGGGCCCCGGGAGCTCCTCGATCGGCTCGAGATCGGTTACCGCGCCGTCCTCCTCCGCCAAGGAGGCAGGGGCGGTCCCGGCCTTCGCTTCCCCCGCGGCTCCCGGCAGCCAGGCCCTGAGTATCCTGCGGAGGTCGTTCTTCTCGAAGGGCTTGATGAGGACGTCGCTCATCCCCACCGAGATGCACTTCTCGCGCTCGCCCTTGAGGGCGCTCGCTGTCACGGCGATGATGGGCCCGAGGTAGCCGTTCCTGCGCAAGGCGCCCGAGGCCTCGTAGCCGTTCATGCGGGGCATGAAGATGTCCATGAGGACGATGTCGAAGGAATGGCCCTGGCGCATCGCCTCGGTCGCCATCTCGACGGCCTCCTGGCCGTCCTGGGCGGTCGAGACCGAGCAGCCCAGCCTCGAGAGGAGGAGGGTGAAGAGCTCGCGGTTCACCTCGTGGTCCTCCGCGAGGAGGAGCCGGCAGGGGAAGGTCTCGGGCCTCTCCTCGCCGCGCGGCTTCCCGCCGCCCGCCGCCTCCGCGCCCTCGAGGTCGACGTCGGAGGAAACGGCCTTGCCGAGGGTCTCGAGGAGGATGGCCGGCCTCAGGGGCTTGGAGACGTAGGCGTTGAACCAGCGGAGGAGCTTCATCTTCGTGTCGCCGCCCATCGTGCCTTCCGGCACCATGAGGACGAGGCGGACGCCGTTGATGGCCGTGTCGCCCGTGATCTCGCTCGCGAGGCGCCAGCCGTCCATCCGGGGCATGTTCTGGTCGATGAGGCAGAGGTCGAAGGCCTCGCCGCGGGCAGCGGCATCGCGCAACGCGATGAGGGCCTCCTCGCCGGAGGCGGCCTCGGAGACGAGGTAGCCCGCCGCCCGGGCGCTCCGCGCCGCGAAGGTCCTCGCGCCCGGATGGTCGTCCACCACGAGGAGGCGCGCGCGCGAGGCGGCCTGGATGGGCTGGGGAGGGCTCGAGAAGGCGGGGGCCTCGAGGGGGATCTCGAACCAGAAGACCGAGCCCGAGGGCTCGTTCGGGAGGACGCCGATGTCGCCCCCCATGAGCTCCACGAGGTTGCGCGAGATGGCGAGCCCGAGGCCCGTTCCGCCGGCCTTCCGGGCGGCCGCCGCGTCGCCCTGGTAGAAGGCGGTGAAGAGGCGGTCCCGCACGGCCTGGGACATGCCTATGCCCGTGTCCTGGACCTCGAAGCGTATCGTCGCGCCGCCACGGCTCCTCGCGCGCCTCAGGACGATGCTGATGCAGCCTTCCTTGGTGAACTTGACCGCGTTCTTGATGAGGTTGACGATGACCTGCCGGAGGCGGGCCTGGTCGCCGCTGACGAGGGAGGGGAGGGTCTCGTCGATGTCCTCGAGGACCTCGAGGCCCTTGCGGTGCGCGTCCATGACGAGTAGGTCCACCGACTGGTTCACGCAGGCGCGGAGGTCGAAGTCGGCGGTCTCGAGCTCGAGCTTGCCCGCCTCGATCTTGGAGAAGTCGAGTATGTCGTTGATGAGGCCGAGGAGGACGTCGGCCGAGAAGCGGACCTGTTTCGCATAATCCGCCTGCTCCGTGTCCAGGCTCGTCTCCTGGAGGAGCTCCACGACGCCGAGGATGGTCTGGATCGGCGTGCGGATCTCGTGGCTCATGTTGGCGAGGAAGAGGCTCTTGGTCTGCGTGGCCTTCTCCGCCTCCTCCTTGGCCTCCGTGAGCCTCGCCTCGCGGGTCACGCGGTCCGAGACGTCCTCGATGAGGCAGAGCACGAAGCGCTCGGGCACACGGCCCTCGGCCAGGGCGGGCGCCTCGATCCGCGAGAGCGCGAACCTGAGCCAGCGCTCGATGCCGTCCACGGCCGACATGCGGGCCTCCATCGAGGCAGAGGGCTTGCCGCCGAGGAGGAGCTCCGCGGCGTAATAGTCCAGGCCCTGGCTGCCGTGCTCTGCGACGAAGTCGAAGAAGGAGCCCCGGAGGCGCTCGGGGTCGGTCCCCGAAAGCGAGCGGAAGAGCGAGGCGAAAGCGGCGTTCCAGATCGCGAGGAGGCCGCCCTTGTTGACCACCGCCATCGGCGTCGCGGGCTGCTCGAAGGCCGCGCGGTAGATGTTCTCCGGAAGCGTCATCCTGTCGCGCTCCTCGCTAGAAGTTGGCTTTCACGAGTTCCATCGTCTTCTTGAGGACCTGGTCCGGCTTGAGCGGCTTTATGAGGTAGCTCCTCACGCCAGCCTGGAAGGCCTTGATCACCGCTTCCCGCTGTGAGATCGCCGAAAGGATGATGACGGGCAGGTCTATGTCCTCGGCGTGGAGGCGCTTGAGGACCTGGAAGCCGTCCATGCCGGGCATGCGGATGTCGAGGAAGACGAGGTCGTAGTCCTTCGATTTCACCGCGTCGACGAATTCCTGGCCGTTCGAGTAGGCCTCGACCTGGGCGTTGATGGCCCCGAAGGTCGTCTTGATGAGCTCCTGTATCACGAAATCGTCGTCGACCACCGCGATCGAGAGGCCCTTTCCTATCTCGCGCATGGAATCGGCGCTCATCGCCGTGCGCGACTCGGAGTCGAAGCGCATCTCGATGGATTCGGCCTTGGCGCCCGGGTTCTTGGCGGAGAGGATCCGGTCGGAGATGAGCTCGGCCTTGGCCTCGCCGAGCTCGACCTCGGGGTCGTAGTCGGTGAGGAGGCCGTCTATCGCGTACTGCAGGTTCGAGAGAACCTCTATCTCGGCGAACTCGGGCCGGCCCTTGACGAATTCCTTGAGGAAGGGCGCGGCGGTGAGGACCTTGATGTGGCGGGCCTTGGCCTTCGAGTGCTGCAGCACGGTCGAGAGGAGGAGCTCGAGGTTGGGGCCGTCGACGAAGGACAGCTCCATGTCGGTGATCATGATGAGGATCCTCGGGCTCGCGATCTGGTAGAGCTCCAGGAGCTCGGCGATCTTGAAGCGGAGGAGGTCGACCTTCTCGCGGTTGAGGCCCTTCGCGATCTCGATGAAGACGATGTTGTCGTTGACATGGGCCTCGATGATGCAGGGCGTCTCGTCCACCGCGAAGCGGATGTCGAGGAGCTCCGACAGCGTGCCGTATATCGCGTCCATCTTGATGGGCTTCATGAAGACCTTGCGGATGTTGTAGGGCACGAGCTCGAGGAGGCGGTTCTTGTCGATCTTCTGCGCGGTGAGGATCACGGGGATGGAGGCCGTGTTCGGGTTGCGGTTCTTCTCCTCGAGGACTTCCTTGCAGGTCTTGCGCGTGAGGTTGTAGTCGAGGATGACGAGGTCGGGCATGCCGTTGCGCATCTTCACGATGCCGTCGAGGCCGTTGATGGCGGTCTCCACGTCGACGGCGAACTCGGCCAGCCGTCCCTTGAGGTATTCGCGGAAGAGGTCGGATTCGTCGATGATGAGCACTTTCTTGCGGCCCATGGGAGCTCCTTAGTTCTTCATGCTGAAGGGCTGCTGGGTGGCGTCCACCGCGTCCCTCCAGAGGGCGCCGGCCGGATCCACGTGGTTGCGGCTCGACACGGCGACGGTTATGGGCAGGTGGACGAAATCGCCGTTCACCATGCCGATGAGGACCTTGGTCTTGCCCGCCATCGCGGCATGGGCCGCGTTGTTGCCGAGCCGCTCGCAGTAGACCGAATCGGTCGGGCTCGCGGGGGCGGAGCGCACGAGGTAGGAGGGGTCGATGTACTTGAGGGTGGTCTCGATGCCCCGCGCCTTGAAATGGGCCTCGATGCGCTCCTTGAGGTAGAGGCCTATGTCGGCGAGGCGGCGGTTGCCCGAGGCGTCCGCGCCCGACGCCCCCTCGCCCGCGGCGGCGAGGAGGTCCTGGCCCGCGCCTTCCGCCACGACGACGACGGCGTGGTGGCGGGCCTTGAGCCTCTCCTCGAGGCTGGCGAGGAAGCCCTCGGGCCCGTCGAGGTCGAAGGGGATCTCGGGGATGAGGACGTAGTTCGCCTCGTGGACCGCGAGGACGGTGTGGACCGCGATGAAGCCGGACTCCCGGCCCATGAGCTTCACGAGGCCGATGCCGTTCATCGCGGAATGGGCCTCGGCGTGGGCGCCCGTCACCGCCTCGGCGGCCCTCGCCACGGCGGTCTCGAAGCCGAAGGAGCGGTCCACGAAGAGGAGGTCGTTGTCGATGGTCTTGGGGATGCCCACCACGGCGACCTTGAGGTGGCGCCGCTCGATCTCCTCGGCTATGGCGAGGGCGCCCTTCTGGGTGCCGTCGCCGCCGATCGTGAAGAGCATGTTGATGTTGAGGCGCTCGATCGAGTCGACGAGCTCCTGGGTGCGCTCGCCGCCTCCGCGGGAGGTGCCGAGGATGGTGCCTCCGATCTTGTGGATGTCGTCCACGACATCGGGCGACAGGGCGCGGCACTCGAAGTTGTACTCGGGGAGGAGGCCCTTGTAGCCATAGCGGATGCCGGTGATACGGCGCACTCCGTAGCGGTACCAGAGGCAGCGGGTGATGGCGCGGATCACGTCGTTGAGGCCGGGGCAGAGGCCTCCGCAGGTGACGATGCCCGCATGGACATGGCTCGGCCCGAAGTAGATCCTCTCCCGGGGGCCGGCCTTCTGGAGGAGCTCCGAAGCCGCGAGCTCGGGCTGCGGTCCAGCGGCCGCGTCGGTTTCGCAGCGCATGAAATCGTCGTCGCGCACGAAGCCCGCGGCCGGGCCGCCCCTCCAGTCGCTGAAGTCGATGGGGGAGGGGATGGAGGTGGCGCCGAGGACGGGGATCGAGAAATCATGCGTGGAACTCATGAGCCAGAGTATAGCCAGCCGGGCTGCGCGGCGCAATGACGGCCACATGCGGCGCGAGGCCGGCGGCCCGGGTCGGCCGCGGGCCCATTGCCGTTATGGCCCCAAATATCCGATTATAGGTGGCATGAGCCAGATGCGGATCATCTTCGCGCTCTCCGGCGCGGACGAAAAGGCTGCCATAGCCCGGCAGGCCGAGGGCTGGGGGCTTGGCGCCGCCTACTACCCCAGGAGTCTCCCCGAGGTCGAGTCCCTCGTGTCCACCGATTCCGCAGACGCCATAGTGACCGACTTCTTCTTCCACTCCGGCGCCTTCGCCGAGTGGCTCACCCTCTGGCCCCTCCCCGCCGTCCTCATCGTCGATCCCGGCGACGAGGCCGGAAGGATCGAGAAGACCCTGGCCGACGAGTCCAGCCTCTTCCTCGTGCGGGAGCCGGGCTGCCAGCATGTCGGCCGCCTCCCCATCCTCCTCCACAAGGTCCTCAACATCCGCGAGAGCCTCTCCCGGCAGAACGCCCACCTCCAGATGACGGAGCACCAGTACCTCAACCTACTCCAGGCCATCCCCGACATCGTCTACAGCCTCGACGGGCAGGGCTGCTTCATCTACCTCAACGACGCCGTGCGCAGCCTCGGCTTCGAGCCGGCCAAGCTCATCGGCAAGCACTTCAGCGAGATCATCCACCCCTCCGACGTGCCCAAGGTGAGCCGGAGCCTGGTGCTGGCGCGTCTCTCGGGGACGGTGACGGGCGCCACGGCGGCGCCCAAGCTCTTCGACGAGCGCCGCTCCGGCGAGCGCATGACGAAGAACCTCGAGATCCGGCTCAGGTTCAGCGAGGAGTCGGAGAGCTACCGTTATGCGACCGTCAACGCCTACGGCGAGGTGAGCAGCGTGGGCTGGCTGCTGCCCGAGTACGAGAACAAGGCCATAGGGACGGTGGGCATCATCCGGGACATAACGATGCGCAAGTCCCACGAGCAGGACCTCGAGAAGGCCCTGGCCGCCCGCGAGGTCCTCCTCCGGGAGACCCACCATCGCGTCAAGAACAACCTGCAGGTCGTCTCGAGTCTCCTCAACCTCCAGGAGAACGTCGTCAAGAGCGAGGAGGCCCGCGACGTCTTCCTCGAATGCCAGACCCAGATCCAGTCCATGGCCATGGTCCACGAGGTCCTCTACCGCTCCGACCGCGTCGAGGGCGTGGGCATGCAGGCCTATTTCGACCGCCTGGCCGAGTACCTCTCGAGCGTCTTCGACGCCCTGTCTCGCGGGGTCACCTGCAGCTTCCAGGCCGAGGGCGTCTTCCTCGACTTGGACGACGCCATCCCCACGGGCCTCATCGTCAACGAGCTCGTGTCGAACGCCTTCAAGCACGCCTTCCCCGGCGGCCGCCGCGGCCACATCCTGGCCTGCCTGACCGACGGCCTCGGCTACCGCGAGCTCCTCGTCGAGGACGATGGCGTGGGCTTCCTGGCGACCAGGAAGCCGGACGGCTCCGAGGCCGGCATCGGCACCGAGCTCGTCAACGCCCTGGCGGCCCAGCTCCGGGGCCAGATAGAGCGCGGGCCTTCGGCCGGCACCGGCGCGAGGATCAGGATCCGCTTTCCCCGCCGCGACCACGAGGAATGACCCGCGGATAGGCCCAAGGTCGCGCATCGCCGGCGCCGCGGCCCGCGGCCCGCGGCCCGTGGCCGGTGGGCCGGCGAGCGGCCGCGCCGCGCCCGCCTTTTAGGTCAGCGCCCCATCGCGCGCCGCGCGATCTCGAGGTCGGCGAGGAGGGTGGGGTCGCCGGGCAACAGCTTCAGGGCTTCCTCGAGGACGGCCGCGGCCGCGGCATAGTCCCTCGTGTTGTACAGGGTCGCGAAGCGGTTGTGGGCCGTGACCACGAAGTTCCGCCTGAAGCCGGCGGCCGCCTGGGAAAGGCTCCGGTCCGAGGGCGCTTTCTGCGCGCCCTCTTCGGCGAGACGCGCCGCCCCCAGCCAGTCCCCCTTCTGCCCGAGGGCGTTGGCCGCGCTGCCGTAGGCGTAGACCACGATGGAGTCGTGGTTCTTCCGGCCGAGGCTGCCCTCGGCCAGGGCCGAATCCGCGCCGGCGACCGCAGCGCGCCAGTCTGCCGTCCCGGCCACGAGGGCGAGCCTGTCGTAGATGGCGGTCTCGAGGAGCTGGGAGAGCCGGGCGTCCTGGCCGAGGAAGGCCGCGGCCGTCCTCGCGAGCTCCTCGATGGACGCGAAGTCCTTGCGGTCCGCAAGGTCGGCGGCGAGGTTCTCCACGCAGTCGAGGAGGATCTTCCGGCCGTCGCCCTGGGCCGCGAGGAGGTAGTAGCCGTAGGCGAGGGACAGGGCTCCGCGGGCATCGCGGCGCTCCGTGGCCTGGGCCATGCGGTTCGCGAGGATGAGGGCCACGAGCTCCCTCTCGTCCACCGTCCTCCGCCTCGAGTAGTTGCCTGGCGCGACGTAGCTGTAACCGGTGGTCTTGCCGAAGCGGTCGGCGAATTCCTTCTTGGTGCCCGGGTCGAAACCGTAGGGGTTGGTCGTCTCCACGTCGATCTCCCTGCCTTCGATGCGCACGAGGCAGAAGGCATGGTCGGTCGTCTTGACTCCCGCAGCCTCGATGCCGAGGCTGCGCATGGCGATGAGGTAGAGGACTGCCGACGATACGCAGTTGAAGCGCCCCGAGTCCAGGATGTCGCCCATGGTCGTCGCGTCGAGGTCGTAGCTGCGCAGGATCCTGGCGTGGAGGAAGGAGAGGGCCTCCTCGGCCCTTGCGCCCTCATCCGCGGGCCTCGCTCCGGCGAGGTCGCGGCCCAGGCCGCCAAGCACGGCGTCGATCCGGGCCCGCCCGGCGGCGAGCTCGTCCGGCCGATAGCCCGAGGCCGTAAGGGCCAGGTCTTCCAGGTCGGCGAGGGCGAGGGGCCCCTGGGACGAGGCGGCCGCGTGGATGACGGGATCCGCGTCGAAATAGGCCGCGAACCGCCCTGCCTGGGCCGCGGCTCCGGTCGGCTGGGCTGACTGCGGGGCGGGCGGCGTCTCGGCGGCGGCGAGCTCCGGGGCGGGCCCTGCCATCGACAGGGCGAGGACGAAGGCCAGGGCGATGGCGAAGTTCCTGCGGCTTGCCCTCGGGCGCCGGGAGGGACTTTCGTCAGGATGTGAGGGTGGGCTTGTCGATTCCATGCTGCTTTCCGTATTCTAAAGGATACCGATCCGGACCAGGATCGACTAGCACGGCGAGGAGACAACATGGCAGGGGAACACGACCTCATCATCATCGGCGGAGGCGCCGCGGGACTTTCGGCGGCCCAGTACGGGGCCCGCGCCAACCTCGACACCCTCCTCGTGGAGGAGATGGCCACCGGCGGCCAGGCCCTCCTCATAGACGGCCTCGAGAACTATCCCGGCCTCGTCCAGCCCGTGAACGGCTACGACTTCGCCGAGGGCATGCGGAGCCAGGCCGAGCGTTTCGGCGCGGCCTTCGTCACCGCCTCCGTGACCGCCATCCGCAAGGAGGGCGACGGCTTCGTGCTCTCGGGCACCGAGGGCGAGCTCAGGTCGAAGGCCGTCATCCTGGCCACGGGAGCCAAGCACCGCCACCTCGGCGTCGAGGGAGAGGAGAGGCTCGCGGGCCGAGGCGTCTCCTACTGCGCCACCTGCGACGGGCCCTTCTTCAAGGGCAAGCGCATCTGGGTCGTCGGCGGAGGGGACTCGGCCTGCGACGAGGCCCAGTACCTCGCCAAGCTCTCGCCCCAGGTGAGCATGGTCCACCGCAAGGACCGCTTCCGCGCCCAGCCCGCCGTGGCCGGCCGCGTCCTCTCGAACCCCTCCATTAAGGTCCGCTTCAATTCCATCCTCAGGGAGATCCGCGGCGAGAAGAAGGTCGAGTCCGTCCTCGTGGAGAACCTCCTCACGCACGAGGTCTCCGAGGAAGGCGCTGACGCCGTCTTCGTCTTCGTCGGTTCCATACCCCAGTCCGGCCTGGCCGCCGCCGCCGGCGCCCGCCTCGACGAAACGGGCTTCATCGTCACCGACGCGAAGATGGAGACCTCGGTCCGCGGCCTCTTTGCCGCCGGCGACGTCCGCGACACGCCCTTCAGGCAGATCGTCACGGCCTGCTCCGACGGCGCCGTCGCGGCGCATTCGGCCGCGCAGTATATAGACGAGCTCCGCGGACGGAGCTATCGTTAGGCCGTGATTCGATCGCCCAACGTGACCTCCGGCACCCTGCCGCCTTCCTCGGGCCGCCCTGGCCGCCTCCGCCGAGCCGGGCGCGCGTCAGGCCTGCCCTCGACGGCCCTCAAGGCCCTCGGCCTCGCCGTCCTCGTGGCCTCCTCCTTCCTCCTCCTCGCCGCCTCGGCGCCTCCCCGCAGGGATTTCTGGGCCCCCGGCGACATCGGGGACAGGGCCGACGGGATACTCGCGGGCATGAGCGACGAGGAGGTCCTCGGCCAGCTCTTCATGATGGCCTATCCCGGGGACGCGCCTCCCGACCTCCTCTTCGACTGGATACGGAAGCGCGGCCTCGGCGGCGTGAAGATCTTCGGCTGGAACGCGGACAACACCGACAAGCTCGCGGCCTCGATAGCGGCCCTCCAGAAGGCCGCCCTCGAGTCCGGCCACGGCATACCCCTCCTCGTCGCGACCGACCAGGAGGGCGGCTGGATCCGCCACGTGAAGGGCGCCACCACCGTCACCCCGGGCAACATGGCCATAGGCGCCTCGGGCCGGCCCTACGACGCCTACTGGTCGGCCTACTACATCGGCCGCGAGCTCGACGCCCTCGGCATCAACATGAACTTCGCGCCGGCCGTCGACCTCGCCACGGAGCCCAAGTCCTCGA
>Ga0116171_10005350_pt1 | contig 11297 bp, 11 predicted proteins | sample AD_JPNHW2_MetaG_FD_89798 | JGI IMG/M metagenome (GOLD analysis project Ga0116171, IMG submission 89798) | Active sludge microbial communities of municipal wastewater-treating anaerobic digesters from Japan - AD_JPNHW2_MetaG | ecosystem: Engineered > Bioreactor > Anaerobic > Digestate | place...
CTGGAAGCTCGCGTACATTAAACCTTCAGTGCCGATTTTAGGCAAGGTGATGTATAAAATCCGGGTGGATGCAACGACGCCGGAACAACTTAACATTTCCTATTTACCCGTCAATGCAGAATTGGAAGTTGGAAGTTTACCCTTGCCGATCATCATCCTGGAAGGCATGATCCGAAGCTCGGAACATCGTATCATTACACATCGTTGCATATGCCGCGACGCTTGGAAGTGCAGGAACTTCGACTTAAATATAGGATGCATTCATATCGGACTGCCCACAGCCGAAGAGGATACTACGGTAGCACACCATGCATCGATTGAAGAGGCGATAGCGCATCTGCATAAGGCGGTCAAAGCGGGGCTTGTTCCTTTCATTGGGCATGTGGCGGCGGACAATACGATTTGGAATGTATCACAGGACAGGCCTTTCACCACGGTTTGTTTCTGCTGTTCCTGTTGCTGTACAAATTTTGACTATTACCGCTATCTTCCTCCTGAGGCTAAAAATACCTTCCATCGTCTCAAAGGCGTGACAGTCATTATGGAACAGGACAAGTGTATCGGATGCGGAAAATGTACCGAGGTATGCCTGACCGGCGCCGCGGTCCTTCGCAATGGCAAATCCCAATGCGACGACACATTATGTAAAACTTGCGGCGTCTGTGCCCAGGCATGTCCGCAGAAGGCAATTCGTATTTCCGTGGAAAATATTGAGGCTACGGTCAATGAGCTTCTGGGCCGTATTCATCAGGATGTTGGTGGCTTGCCGGTCAAATCCTACCAAGGGTTTCAAGAGCTCAGATAAGTTTCTCTCAGATGCGAAACGTTGAAACACATACGGAAACAAAGATCAGGTCCATGCCGTGCCGGGGCGGTCTAGGCGAGGAGGTAAAGGATGCATGAACTACCGGTAATGAAGAGCATTCTGGATATTGTAGTCAGGCAGGCCGAGATGCACAGTGTCCGGAAGGTTCGTGCCATTCAACTTGAAGTGGGCATGTTAAGTGACCTTGAAGAAGAATGGATGCAGCGCTATTTTGATTATCTCAGTAAAGATACGATTGCCCAGAACGCAGAACTGAGAATTCAGTGGATTCCCATCGCATTCCAATGTCAGGATTGTAAAAAATCTTTTGAGTTAGAGAGGAAGAGCTTGCAGGATGTTGCCTGTCCGTTTTGCGGACAGAAGAAACTGACGCTGGTCTCCGGCCGGGAATACCGCATCAAGAATATGGAAGTGGAATAATGAGTGATGTCATTCAAAAGCAGTACAAACAATTATTTTCAGGAGGCCGAATTGGCCAAGTGACTTTGCGCAACCGCGTGGTTCTGCCTCCCTTGGAGGTGGGTATGGCCAATTTTGACGGAACCCCCTCGGAGCAACTGATCAGCTACTATGAAGAAAGAGCCCGCAACGGTTTGGGATTGCTGATTACCGGCATCACACGCGTCAATGAATACCACGGCGCCGGTCTGCCGCGTCAGTTGGCCATGACGAGTGACCGCCATATCGAACCTTTTGCCCGCATGGTTAAGCGCCTGCATGTTCATGGTACAAAAGTCTTCTGCCAGCTGCACCATCCCGGTCGCCAGAGTAATTCGCTTATGATCGGACCCTGGCCCCTGAGGGAACGGATCGGTCGCGCCTGGCCCGGTTTTTGGAAACTTTTCTTTAAATTGGTACCCGTTGCTGAGAAATTTGCAGAGACCGGCCTGGTTCGAGCAGTGGTGGCGCCATCAGCCGTGGCCTGCGAATATTCTAAGCAGAAAACACGGGCTCTTTCTAAACGGGAAGTCAGAAGTCTGATTAAAGACTTTATTCAAGCCGCCCGCCGCGTTCAGCTTGCCTCCGGCGATGGTGTCGAATTACATGCCGCCCACGGCTACCTTATCCAGCAGTTCCTGAGCCCCCATACCAACCGGCGCATGGACGAATACGGCGGGTCTCTGGAAATTCGCATGCGCTTTATCCTGGAGATTATCAGCGGCATCCGCCGCCTTTGTGGACCTGATTTTCCGATCATCGTACGTCTAGCCGCGGACGAATACTACCGCTGTATTGGTAAGCCCGGCCAGGGCATTGAACTGGCTCAGGGCGTGGAGATTGCCAAACGTCTGGAACAAGCCGGCGTTGACGCCATTGATGTTTCCTCGGCCAATTATGAAACTATGAACTATTGGCTTGAACCTATCTCTTTTGAGACGGGATGGCGCAAGAATCTGGCCAAGGCGATTAAGGACAATGTCAGGATACCGGTCCTGGCCGCCAATGTGATCCGAAGACCTGAACAGGCTGAGGCCCAGCTTCGGGAAGCATACCAGGATTTCGTATGCCTGGGGCGTCCACACCTGGCCGATCCGGCCTGGTCGAGGAAAGCCAGTACGGGCTGCGAGCAGGACATCAAGCGCTGCATTAGTTGCCTGTGGTGTTTTGAATCCTTCCTGGCCAATGCCGCGCAAGGTGAGCCGCTCGAATGCGCCGTTAATCCACGCCTCGGACGTGAGCGCGAAACCGCCGAACCTCTGAAAAACGGTTCCGGCAGGGTTGTTGCAATCATCGGGGCCGGGCCGGCCGGACTTTCGGCGGCTGAGATTTTAGGCTTACGCGGATTCAAGCCCATTGTCTTTGAAAAAAATGCCTTTGTCGGCGGTCAACTGCAGTTGGCCAACAAGCCTCCCAAAAAAGAAAAGATCAATTGGTGCTTTACCGACTTGTATCATGCCGCCCTGAAAAATGGGGCCGAGGTCCGGTTCAACACCGAGGCTACACTTGCGTCCATTAAGACTCTCGATCCCTTTGCCGTCATTGTGGCTGCGGGGGGCAGCGCCATCACCCCGCCTATCGAAGGCGTCAAACAATCACACGTGTGCACCGTTACCGAGATCCTGGATGGCACTGTCAGCCTCAAGGGGAAACGGGTAGCCATTATCGGCTCGGGCATGACCGGCCTCGAAACCGCAGAAAAACTGGCCGAGGACGGCAACCGCATTCTCATCGTGGAGATGATGGATCAGATCGCGCCAGGCGCGCACTCTCAGCATCTGGACGATGTCCTCCCGCGGCTCAAGGCGTACGCTGCGGATTTCATCACCAGCCATAAACTGATCAGGATTACCGCCGCCGGCATTATCCTTGAAAACACCGTAAGCGGCCAACACAGGGAAGAGAAGACCGATCATGTTGTCCTCTCAGTAGGCGTGCGCAGCAATAACAAACTGGCCAAAGAACTTGAACCGCACTTTGCCAGATTTTACACCATCGGCGATGCCCGTAAGGTCGGCCGTATCGCCCAGGCCGTTCGTGACGGTTTTGACACAGCGTGGAATTTGATGTAGTATAAAAATAATGGAGGAAGATTATCATGAATAAACCTTACATGGGGAAAATCCTCATGGTGGATTTGTCGAATCAAACCATGACGGAGGAAGCAATACCAGACCACGTCTATGAACAGTATTTGTCGGGGATGGGGCTGGGTGCTTATATCCTTTACAATCGAATGCCCGCCGGCGCTGATCCCCTGGGACCGGAAAACATACTCGGTTTCTGTTCGGGTTTCCTTACCGGGACGGGCAGCTTATTTTCCGGCCGGTGGACTCTCGTGGGCAAGTCTCCGCTGACCGGATGCTGGGGTGACGCGAATTGCGGCGGCACCTTTTCCCCGGCGATCAAACATTGCGGCTTTGATGCCATTTTTTTTAAGGGTATCAGTCCTAAACCTGTCTATTTGTATATCAAAAACAGTAAAGCCACCCTGAAAGACGCCGCAGATATTTGGGGACATGATGCTGTCGAAACAGAAGAAATCCTTAAACAACAGTATGGCCAAAAAGCGGCCGTAGCCGTCATCGGTCCTGCCGGAGAGAAGTGTTCCCTCATTTCCGGTGTCTGTAGCGACAAGGGCAGAATCGCCGCCCGATCAGGTTTGGGCGCTGTTATGGGAATCAAGAGACTTAAGGCATTAGTCCTCGACGGCGTTCAACAAATCGGCGCTCACGATCCGGCGGCTATGAAACGCCTGAGCCGGCATTGCGCCAAGTGGGTTAGAATGCCGCTTCCTCTCACCTCCGGGAGTGTGTTTGCCCGTGTGGGGAGTTTCCTGCGTGTGACCCCCGTTGTTTTTCCCCAGGACGGCCTCTTATATGCAAACATTTTGAAGAAATGGGGCACGGGCGGCATGAACCAGGCATCTATCGAGATGGGTGACTCACCTCTGAAAAACTGGAGTGGATCCAATCGCGATTTTCCGCTTGCGAAATCAAAAAAAATCAATCCCGATCTCATCAAAAATACGGAAATTGTGAAGTATCATTGTTATTCCTGTCCTCTGGGATGCGGCGGTATCTGTGCCACGAAAGGCCAGCATGCCCATACCCACAAACCTGAATATGAAAGCATTCTGGCGCTGGGCGGCCTGTGCATGAATGAGGATCTGGACAGCATTTTTTATTTAAACGAGCTTCTGAACAGGGCCGGCATGGATACCATATCTGCCGGCGCAACAGCGGCCTTTGCCATTGAATGTTACGAAAAGGGCATTCTGACCAAAGAAGATACAGGCGGTCTGGAGTTAAAGTGGGGGAATACGGAGTCACTTGTTGCCCTCATTAAAAAAATGATCAACCGGGAGGGAATCGGTGATCTCCTGGCCGACGGAACAAAAATCGCCGCCGCAAAAATTGGCAAAGGGGCCATTGAATTTGCCATTCATGCCGGGGGGCAGGAGCCGGCCATGCATGACGGCCGGAATGATCCTGGCTTCAATGTTCACTACAGTCTTGAACCGTCGCCGGGCCGTCATACGCTGGGCGCCCACCTGTATTATGAAATGTTCCAGCTCTGGAAATGCGTGAAAGGTCTGCCCAGACCAAGCCTGCTCTATACGAAAGCCAGTAAGTACAAAATCAATTCGGAAAAGGCGCAAACCGCTGCGGCGTGCAGCAAGTTCATGAGTCTGGCCAATGGAGCCGGCATGTGCCTTTTTGGCCTTTTTATCGGCGTGAAAAGAGTTCCGACATTTGACTGGCTCAATGCGGCAACAGGCTGGCAGTTAACGCCCGAGGAATATATGGCCATAGGCGAGCGAATTCAGACCTTGAAACAGGCTTTCAACATTAAACATGGCGTTGAACCGAGAGACAACTTCATAAGCAGTCGCGCCCTGGGCAAGGTTCCCCAGACGGAGGGGGCCAACAAGGGAAGGTTTGTTGATGTGGAAAAACTCGCTCCCGGTTACTGGGATCAGTTCGGATGGGACACGACCACCGGCAAGCCCAAAGAAGAAACGCTGCGAAAACTGAAAATAAAATAAGAGGTAACAGACATGTCCTATACGATTACGGAAAAATGCAATGGCTGCGGTGCCTGCGCACGTAACTGCCCGGCTGTCGCCATTTCGGGCGAGAAAAAGAAACCCCACACCATTGACGCAAGTTTATGCATCGAATGTGGCGCTTGCGGCAGGATATGTCCCCATGCCGCCGTCCTGGATGCCGAAGGCGCTTCCTGCATGATGATCAAGCGATCGGGATGGCTCAAACCGGATATCATGTTGGAAAGCTGCGTGGCCTGTGGGATATGTATTGATGCCTGCCCGGTGGGTTGTCTGGTTCTCTCAGAGCTGCCCCGGAAGAAAGGGGTGGATGCTTTCCCATACCTGAAGGATACCAAGGCCTGCATCGGTTGCGGATTCTGCAGCCGGGAATGTCCGGTGGAAGCCGTTGTGATGCAGGTACCGGTAAAAATAGAGAAGGTGGCCGCTTCCGGCGAGTCCGCATAATCTCTATCAAGCCTATAAGAAATAGGGCGTTGTTCCTGTTTATTCAAATAATCAATTGGAGTTCATCATATGGCGAGCAAATATGAAGGATACGCGGGCAGGATACTGGATGTCGATCTCTCAACGGGGAAGATTTTGCTCCTCACTCCAAAGGAATGGAAATGGCCGGGTACGAACCCCGGGGAGCGGTCGGTCATGGTCTGGGCTACGCGACGGCAAACCAGCCATAGAGCTAATCTTAAAGATGCCTTCCTCGATAATGAGATATCACCCTCCCATGCTTCCCCATTCCAAGGCCATAAAACAGGCTACAGGTATGGACATGGATTTCGGGCGATTTTCCCGGATGGGCGAGAGAGGCTTTACCCTGGAGAGGCTTTTTAATACCCGTGAGGGATTTTCCGCTAAGGACGATACCCTGCCCAAGCGGTTCACCGATGAAGAACAGATCCCCGGAAACGCAAAGACAAAGGTGCCCCTCGGTAAAATGCTGCCCGCTTACTATAAACTGAGGGGTTGGGATGCAAACGGTATCCCCACACCTCGGACGATTAGGAAGCTTGACCTGAAGGACCTGATCTGACCTTGACATATAAGAGTTGTTTCCCTATATCAGGAATGGTGGGAAGGATCACATCGTTATCACAGAGCAAGGAAGCGTATGATTAAGTTATGAATGAACGAAACAAGAATGATTTAGTAAATCTGCGGCGTGCCCAGTTGACCCGGGCGGCGTACAAGGTTGTCGGGGAGAAGGGATACAACGAGTTCACGATAAAGGACATCGCCGTGGAGGCAGGCTTGTCCACGGGCTTGGTGCATTATTACTTCAAGAACAAGGAGGAGCTCCTGTTTACACTGCTGAAGGAGATGAACGCCAATCTCAAAAATAATCTCAACAGGGCGCTCACCGTGCTCGAGGAGCCACAAGACAAGTTGCTGGCCTTCTGCAACGAGGCATTCGATCTGCTTAACAAGGAAAAAGCTTATTTTTCCGTGATCATCGATTTTTGGAGCCAGATCAGCCGTAACAAACGCATCCGTCAGGCGAATATCAAGCTTTTCCAGAGCTACCGCGACGAGATCACGGCAATTCTTAAGGAGGGGGCGGCAAAGGGTGTGTTCATGACTGTGGATGTGCAACTTACATCGGTCATCATCGTATCCCTGATCCAGGGAACCATCATCCAGTATGTTATTGATCACGAGGCATTCGATTACCTTGAATACACGGCGAAAATCAAAGAGCAGATTTTCTCCATTGTCATGAAGGAAAAGTAATCCATCGCGGGAAACACTCATGGAATGCAAACTATTTCTTGACAAGAAAAAACGGACTCCCTATACTTCAAATACAAAGCAAAGCAAGGCATAGGCAAAATCAATATGCCAATTAACTGTCGTTGCCAGCAGAAGCCGGTACCAGAGAAAAGAGGAATATCACATGAGCAAAGAGTACAAATCGGGAACATTTTGCATCGATATCAATTGCCCCAAGCATAAGGTCCTTGAGGGACTCGATGGAAGCGCTTACATCGAGAAAAAACAGGAGCACTGTAAGGAATGTTACGCCTGGCAGTTTATCAATTGGGCGAAAGACAATAAATTTCGTATCGTACATACATGGCCCCAGGTGTCAAACAAGCAGCTTGCTGCCATGATCAAGGGTATTGATCCCGTGCGGGTTGAAGATTTAACCGAAGAAGAAATTATGTGTCTGTAGAAAAATCATTCAGGGGAGATTTTCCTCTACCCAGAGGCATGAGCTGAGAGACTCGGACAGCTCTATTTGATTTCATGATGTGTCAGATTAGAAAATAACTTTACCCTACATGCGATTTGTACCCAGATTTTAAAACAAAAGTTGTTGAGCTTCTGTGGTCAATAAAACTGAAAGGGATGCAGATCTGCGTCCCTTTTTTTCTTGATCTTTTGTGCAGCCGTCCAGGTTAACTTAGATTAAATACATGTTTAATCGTTTGGTTAATAAACACTATAAAATTACTTGCAATTGAAACGGATTAATTTTAATTATATTTCAAAGACGCAAGAGAATAGTCAAAATAAACAGCCTGATTTAAATCAGATTTAAGGAGCGTTTATGTGGGAATACACGGATAAGGTCAAAGAGCATTTTCTTAATCCGCATAATGTGGGTGAGATTGAAAATCCGGACGGTGTGGCCGAAGTCGGGTCGCTGGCCTGCGGCGACGCATTGAAGCTGACTTTCAAGCTTGATGAAAATAAACGCATTAAGGACGCCAAGTTCAAAACATTCGGCTGCGCGAGCGCCATTGCCTCGTCTTCAGCCCTGACTGAAATCATCAAGGGCATGACCGTTGACGAAGCGCTTAAAGTCAGCAATCAGGACATTGCCCAGTATCTGGGCGGCCTTCCCGATGAAAAAATGCATTGCTCCGTCATGGGCAAGCAGGCGCTGGAAAAGGCGGTGGAAAATTATCGGGGCGCTCCCGCGCTGGAGACGGGCGCAAAAATTATTTGTGAATGCTTCGGCGTGACGGACAAAGAAATCGAGCGGGCCATTCGTGAAAATAATCTGTCCACCGTGGAAGACGTCACCAATTATACCAAAGCCGGCGGAGGTTGTGGTTCCTGCCAGGATGCCATTGCCCAGATCATCGAGCGCGTGAAGGCGGAGCCCAAAACGGAGAGCAAGCCAAAACTCACCAATATTCAGAAAATCCGCCTGATCGAAGAAACGATCGAGCGGGAAATCCGGCCATCGTTGAAGCAAGACGGCGGGGATATTGAAATCATCGATATTATCGGCAATCGGGTGATTGTGGCAACCCGTGGCGCGTGCGCGACCTGTAAGGCGTCGGATATCACCCTGAAAAACTTTGTGGAACACCGGCTTAAAGAACTTGTTTCTCCGGATATTATGGTTGAGGAGGCGGCTAAATGAAAACCATTTATCTCGACAACAATGCCACAACGCAAGTAGCCCGGGACGTGCTGGATGTCATGCTGCCTTATTTCCGTGATCTATACGGCAATCCTTCCAGCATGCATACCTTCGGCGGCCAGGTCGGCCAGAAAATTCGCGTCGCGCGCGAACAGGTGGCGTCGCTTCTGGGCGCGTTGCCTGAAGAAATTGTTTTTACCAGCTGCGGAACCGAGAGTGACAACGCCGCGATTCGGTCTGCCCTGACAACAAGGCCTGATAAAAAACATATCGTGATCAGCCGCGTGGAGCATCCGGCGGTTCGCACCCTTTGCTCGCATTTGGGCATGCAGGGATATAAAATCACCGAACTGCCCGTGGATAAAAACGGGATCCTTGATCTGGAAAATCTGGAAAAAAGCTTGACGCCCGATACGGCGATTGTCAGCCTGATGTGGGGGAACAATGAGACAGGCGTTATCTTTCCGGTGGAAGAAGCAGCGAGGCTGGCCCATGAGAAAGGTATTCTCTTTCATACCGATGCGGTTCAGGCGACGGGAAAAATTCCCATCAATATGAAGCATAACCTGATTGACATGCTTTCCATTTCCGGCCACAAGCTGCATGCCCCGAAAGGAATCGGCGTTCTTTATATCCGGCGTGGCACCAAATTTTCACCTTTTCTGATCGGCGGCCATCAGGAAAAAGAACGGCGCGGCGGCACGGAAAACACGCCGAGCATTATCGGATTGGGAAAGGCCTGCGAAATGGCGGCGCAAAATATGGAAAAGGAAAATACAGAGGTCAGGCGGCTACGGGATAAACTGGAAAAAGAACTGCTTCAGAAGATTCCGCAAAGCCGTGTCAACGGCGATATCGTTAATCGTCTGCCGAATACGACGAACATCAGCTTTGAATATGTGGAGGGCGAAGCGATCCTGCTTTTGATGAATGAGCTGGGCATTTGTGCCTCATCCGGTTCGGCCTGCACGTCCGGGTCCTTGCAGCCGTCGCACGTGCTGCGGGCGATGGGGGTTCCATTCACAATGGCGCACGGCTCAATTCGTTTCAGCCTGAGTGTTAACAACACGGAGGAAGAAGTAGATTTTGTCATTGAAAAGATGCCTGCGATCATTGAGAGATTGCGCGGCATGTCTCCCTTCTGGAAAGAAGCCGGGCAGGCCTGTGGTGAGCAGTGAATAGTGAATAGTCGATAGTCATAATGACCTTGCTACACCTGAAATTCAAGGATAATATGATCAGATGAGACGTTCAAAAAACGGCGATCAATGCAAAAACAAAATTCAAGCGGCGAAAAATTACCGCGACGGAGTGCCGGCCATTGTTGATGAGCTGGTTGCATCATGCGGCACGGGTGGATGTTTTGATCACGTCAGCACCGAACCCATTCCGCATCGGGAAGCAATCATCGATATCCTGCGCCGTTTAGCGCTGATACTATATCCCGGATATTTTATCCGCACCCGTTTGGATTCGAACAACCTGGAATATTATCTTGGCCAGCAGGTAACCGCTCTTTATGAAGTGCTTGCCGAACAGATTACTTCGGCCATCCGTCACGACTGCATTCGCCAGAACCAGTCCTGCGTGCATTGCGAACCGCTGGGGCACAAGCTTGCCGTGGAGTTCCTCCAGAAACTGCCTGCATTGCGCACAATGCTGGCCAAGGACATTCGCGCCGCTTTTAACGGTGATCCGGCGGCCAAAGGCTATGATGAGATCATCTTCAGCTATCCGGGGGTCTGGGCGATCATGGTTTACCGGATTGCGCATGTGCTTTATCATCAAAAGATTCCGCTCATGCCGCGGATTATGACGGAATATGCTCACAGTCATACGGGCATTGATATTCACCCGGGGGCGCATATCGGCGAGAGCTTTTTTATTGATCATGGCACAGGGGTTGTCATTGGAGAAACCTGCACGATCGGCAACAGCGTGCGGATTTATCAAGGGGTTACGCTGGGCGCTCTGTCACTGTCCAAGGCGGAGTGCAAGCGGCTGAGATCGAAGAAGCGCCATCCGTCCATTGAAGATGATGCGATCATTTACGCCAATGCCACTATTCTGGGAGGCGATACCGTTGTCGGAGCCAGGTCCGTTATTGGCGGTAACGTCTGGCTCACGCATTCCGTACCGCCCGATACAGAGGTGTTTATTAAAAAGCAGGATTTGATTTTCGGGGCGAAGCATTTCAAGAAACAGGCGGCTCGGCAGAAGCTGCGCTGATTTTTATAAAAAAAGATGGATTTTTTTTTAAATTAGAGCTAGTTTCTTTTCACCGTTTTCCAAAATAAAATTTTAAAGGGGTGTCCAATGAACAGAGCAGAGTTAATCGATGAAGTAGCAAAAGCAACATGCACCAAGAAAGAGGCTGATGCGGCGGTTAGTGCGACATTGGCGGCAATCCAGAAAGCGCTCAAGAAAGGCGACAGCGTAACGTTGGTGGGATTCGGCACCTTCTCCGTGAGCAAGAGGAAGGCTCGCAAGGGCAGAAACCCCCAGACAGGCGAGGCGATCAAAATCGCCGCCAAGAAGGTTCCGGTTTTCAAAGCCGGCAAGGGTTTGAAGGATGCAGTAAAGTAAGTATC
>Ga0116171_10005352_pt1 | contig 11293 bp, 7 predicted proteins | sample AD_JPNHW2_MetaG_FD_89798 | JGI IMG/M metagenome (GOLD analysis project Ga0116171, IMG submission 89798) | Active sludge microbial communities of municipal wastewater-treating anaerobic digesters from Japan - AD_JPNHW2_MetaG | ecosystem: Engineered > Bioreactor > Anaerobic > Digestate | place...
CCGTTCTATGAGCTTTCCGCTCAAGAATGGCTGAAATCCTTTCGAAATGGAAAACCCTACTCCCTTTTAGCAGTATTGCTGTATTCGAAATTTGACGCCGGGAAAAGCTATCCAAAAAGTCGTTTGTACTTGTATAAAACTCTTTTTCAACCTCAAACAAGTTTGCATATTGACTAATATCCTTGCCAATACCAACTAATTTATCAACCTTTTTTTCAATAATCAGCCTTGCAACATCAGCGTATAATGTTTTGGGAGATACTCCACTCTGAAGAATATCCGAAAGAATTAGAATCCTTTGAGGATGCTGTTTCTGTTGAAGTAGAAAATCGAGAGCAATGCTTAAACTTCCTATATCGGAGTTGTAGCTATCGTTAATTAAAGTACATCCATTAATCCCCTCTTTTAGCTCTAAACGCATTGCAACTGGGGCTAATCGTTCCATTCTTGATGCGATTGCATTTGAGCTTATGTTCATCAAAAGTAGAAAACAGTAACAATGCATCGCGTTTTCTACAGATGCTTTATCGGAAAAGGGGATGCTAAAATTGAAATCCGTGTTCTTATGGTTTAACTTAATGGCGGTTATTCCATCATTTGTCTTTACATCAATAACCTTGACATCTGAATCGGAAGAGTAACCCCAAGTGAATGTTTTAATTTTTGAGTTTCTTTTAACCAAAGAATCGATTAGCTCATGATCCTTACAGTAAACCAAGCATTTAACATTACTAAAAAGTTTTAACTTTTCGGACGCTTTCTGTTCAAGATCTCGAAAATTCTCTTGGTGGGATAAACCTATATTAGTAAAAATGCCGTACTCCGGATTAATCATTGATGCTAAAGATTGCATTTCGTCCAACTGCGATATACCTGCTTCAAAAATTCCAAGCTGAAAGCTATCCTCCATCTGTAATAAAGATAAAGGAACCCCAACCTGTGAATTGAAACTTTTAGGACTTCGAACAACTCTAAAATCACTAGCAAGGAGTTGGCTTATCCACTCTTTTACTATTGTTTTTCCATTACTCCCAGTTATTCCTACTACAGGGTAAGAAAATCTTGATCTATGAAAAGAGGCAAGTAAATGTAATGCATGTAATGTGTTGGAAACTTTAAGAAACGAGGCGTTAGGAAATTTATTTTCATAATCATCCTCACCGCTTACAACAAAGGTAGTTACACCTTGACGGTTATATAGTTCGGGGATGTATCGGTGCCCATCATGATTTTGTCCTACAATAGCAAAGAATAAAACATTTTCACCACCAACTATTGATCTACTATCAATTGAAATTGATTTAATAATACTATTACAATGACCGATTAACGTTGCATTAATGATCTTTGATATCTCGCTAATAGAATAATTAAGCATCTTTTATTGATTCAAAAATGTTATGCTTTTTTACTTCTGGTTGTCGCTTTGTTGTAGCATGAACGGCAAAGGGGCTCATAAATATCCATCTCCCCAAGTAAAACAAGCTTATTCGATTCCGATTTACGGTGGGTGTATTGAGCTAAATCGCCACAGCTAACGCAAATTGCATGAACTTTTGTTACATACTCTGCACAAGCCATCAATTGCGGCATTGGCCCAAATGGAACTCCCCTGTAATCCATATCCAATCCAGCTACAATAATTCTAACTCCCTGATTGGCAAGCTTATTACAAACCTCAGTGAGTCCGTTGTCAAAAAATTGGGCTTCATCTATTCCAACAACATCAACATCTGATGAAAGCAAGAAGATATTCCCTGATGAGGAAACAGGAGTTGAATGGATAGAGTTGGCATCGTGCGACACCACCTCCTCCTCGGAGTATCGGGTGTCAACTTGCGGTTTAAAAATTTCAACCCGTTGTTTTGCAAATTTCGCACGTTTTAGTCTACGGATTAGCTCTTCTGTTTTGCCCGAAAACATTGAGCCAGCGATAACTTCGATCCATCCAGTTCGCTTATTACCTTCGATTGAATTTTCTTGGAACACCATATGTGAAAAAGAGAATTATTTACGTTAGTTTTACAAAAGTAAGCAAAAACTTATCTTTGGGTATCAGAACTTATCAACATGAATCGAACAGATAATCTAAAAGTAGCATCCAAACGCCTCGAGGAGGCTTTGCAGATGATAGCTATTTCAATCGAAAAAGGCTCCCTATCAAATATTGACAGAGACTTAATTCTTGAAAAAATTCGAAAAACCTACGATTCTATTCTTTTTGAGGAAGAGGCTAATAAAATAGTAGTATCAACACCTCCTGCAGTTCATCAGGTTAAGGTAGAAAAGACCCCTGAAATACCCACAAAGCGAACTAAACCGGAAATTAAGCCACAGGAAAAACCAGAACCAAAACCATATCAATCAAACAACGACTCAATTGATACTACAAGAGGATCTGAAAGAAAATCAATTTTTGAAAAAAGTGATACATCAAATTCTACCGAAAAAACAGCAGCTATTAAAGAGACTGAAATCCACGAACATAAATCTAAAGAGAAATCAATACTTAAGGTTGAGCAACCAGAAAGTATAGCCGAAAAATTTCAAGGAAAGCGAAAATCAATGACTGATTCACTTTCAAATCAAATTAACGTAAAACCTATTGCTTCGCAATTACAGGACAAGCCAATTGCTGATTTAACAAAAGAAATCGGCGTTCACGATAGATTTTTATTTATTAAAGAACTTTTTGATGAGGATGGAAACCTATATGAGGAAACGATAAGTAAATTGAACCAATTCAACGATATATCTGATGCATTGATATTCATTCATGAGAATTTTAGCTGGAACGAAAACAATAAGGCTGCAAATCGATTAATTGATCTTATTAGAAGAAAATTGATAAACTCCTAAAATAATCCTTATGGGAAAGCTATACATTGTACCAACACCAATTGGAAACCTTGAGGATATTACGTTTAGGGCTATCCGAATTCTTAAAGAGGTATCACTTATTCTAGCAGAGGATACTCGAACTAGCGGCTTCCTTCTTAAACATTTTGAAATTAGTACTCCATTACAATCACACCATAAGTTCAATGAGCATAGAACGGTTGAACAAATTGCTCAGCGAATTGAAGCAGGAGAATCAGTTGCACTGATTTCTGACGCAGGTACCCCAGGTATATCCGACCCAGGATTTTTACTGGTTAGAACCTGTGTTGAAAAAGGAATTAATGTAGAGTGTTTACCCGGTGCTACAGCATTTATTCCTGCCCTTGTTTCAAGCGGATTACCTTGCGATAGATTTCTTTTTGAAGGATTTCTGCCTCAAAAGAAAGGAAGAAATAAACGAATAGAGGCTCTCAAAAGTGAAGAACGAACCATTGTATTTTATGAATCACCTTTTAGGTTGGTAAAACTACTTCAACAGCTAGCCGAAATTTTAGGCCCCGAACGTAAAGCAAGTGTTTCTCGCGAGCTCACCAAACTACACGAAGAGATTGCAAGGGGAACAATTTTAGAATTATCCGAATACTTTGAGAAAAAAGGGGTAAAAGGTGAAATTGTTGTGGTTGTTGAGGGGGTTGGAAAAAATACTGTTGAAGAATAGCTTTTGTAGTTTTTTATCATCAATTTATTTAAGAAGAGCAGCGCATAGACTCTTCTATACGTCTTTATTACTTAAAAAAATATTATGATAAAAAATTTTATCCTACTAGCGTTTCGAAACTTCCTGAAACATAAACTATTTGTACTAATAAATATTCTTGGCTTGGGCACTGCAATTGCATGCTGTATTGTTGCCTACCTAAACAATAAATTTGAATCGGACTACAACAAGCAATTCGATAAGCTTGATATTATTTATAAGGTAAACTCCTTCCGTAAAATAAATGAAAGAGAGCAACCCTACAGCTTATCACCAGCTTCACTCGCTACAGTTCTTAAAAATGAACTTAAAGAAGGGGAATATGTAGTTCGCTTTACAAGGAATGGTGCTAACATTAAGTATGGAAACGATGCCGATTCTAAGTTATTAAACCTCTCCCTTGGTTTTGCTGATAACGATTTTTTCAAAATGTTTTCTTTTAAGATGAAATCCGGAAGTCTTCAGAACTTCAGCGATAAAGGGAGCATTATAATCACCGATAAAACAGCAAAGAAATACTTTGGCAATAACGATCCGATCGGAAAAAACTTAACTGTTTTCGATCACAAGGGATTACCTGTTGAACTAAATGTGGTTGCAGTACTAGAAAATATACCCTTAAATTCTATGGTTATTTTCGACGCCATAACCTCAATGGATAACTATTTTACTTTAAATGGTTTCGAGGAGTTTGACTGGAAGGATTTCATTGCAGCAACATTCATTATAATCCCTAACAAAGCCGATGTTGATCAGGTTGAAAAATCACTAGAAAAGTTTAGCTCTATTCAGAATAAAGCGCGTCAAGATTTCATAATAACCAAGTTTCATGTACAAAGTCTAAAACAATTTACTAAGGAAAGTCGGAATTTTTGGGGAAACTGGTTGAATGCCGACTTACACCCTGCACAAAGAATTGCTCCTGGAATAATGGCCATTCTAATACTTCTTTTAGCCTGTTTTAATTTTATGAATACCTCCATTTCTGTAGCAAATACAAGAGTTAAGGAAATTGGTGTTCGCAAGGTTGTTGGGGCAAGAAAAGGGAACCTAATCGTACAATTTATTGGAGAGAATGCTATAATCTGCCTAATGGCACTGATTGTTTCTCTTTTTATTGCAGATTTCCTTCTCGGGGAATACAATAAAATGTGGTCATATATGATATTAAAGATGAACCTTTCCGAAAGTATCGGATTTTGGTTCTTCTTAGCTGGTATGCTAATATTTACTTCAATAGCAGCCGGTGCATACCCCGCATTCTATATAAGTTCTTTTAAGCCAGTGGCTGTACTTAAAGGAATGTTTCGTTTTAAAGGTGCTGGAATCTTTTCTAAGACATTGCTTGTTTTACAAATGATGATCTCTCTAATATCCTTAATATCAAGCATTATATTTACTCAAAATGCAACATATCAAGAGGAATTTGATATGGGCTACCAAAAAGAATCAATAATTGTTGTACCTCTTGTTGAAGGCTTGAAGCCCGAAACCCTTAAAGAAGCATTCAAACCCAATCCCGATATAATTGATATAGCAACAACATCTAACCACGTCGGATGGGGAAGCTACCCAAGAACCATTCAGTATGTCGATCGGAAAACCGAGGTTCGAGTATTAGATATTAACGTCGATTATTTAAAAGTAATGGGATTTAAACTGATTGAAGGGAGAGGTTTTGAACCTGAGTATGAGAGCTCCGATCCTTTTAAATCAGTAGTTGTTAACCAGCTATTCCTTAAAGAATTGAATATTGCCGACCCGCTCAATAAAACAATAAAACTCGATTCTCTCGATTTAAAAATTGTTGGCGTTGTTAAGGATTTTTACAATAGTTTATGGGATCCCCAAAACCCCACTATATTTATTACAAAAGGGAAAGATTCTCAAAACTTACTTATTGTAAAAACCTATAGTCAAAAGAAAAAGGAGGTTATTGAGTTTATGAAAAAAGAGTGGAGCAACCTTGTTCCAAATTATCCCTTTACAGGAATTCAGCAAACTGAAATACTTCAGGAGGCTATAAGTGTAAATAAAAGCATTAAACAAATAAACATTTTTCTAGCACTAATCGCAATAGTATTATCGTTAGTGGCTTTGTACACCCTCGTTTCATTGAATATTATTCGAAGAACAAAGGAGATTGGAATTAGAACGGTTTTAGGCTCCTCAAACCTTAGTGTTGTATCCCTGATTAGCAAACCATTTATCTCAATTCTAGTTATTTCATCGGTAGCAGGTGCTCTGGCAGGGTATTTTTTAAATTCGATGATGCTAAAAAGCCTTTGGACATTCCATACAAGTATTAACATAATGAGTATTGCAATTCCTGTGATAATGCTTTTTATTCTATCATTTACAATACTAACTATTAGGGTATACAAAACCTTGAAACAAAACCCAGTAAAATCGTTGAGGTACGAGTAAAATCTATAGATTGTGAACTATCATAAAAAAAAGAACCTGTTAGACAGGTTCTTTTTGCTAAACAACTAATTAACCACCGGAGATCATAAGCATAGTATGCTTTTCTCACATGTCAAATCTACTCTGATAAATAACAATCTCAGTATTTGTTTTGACAAATAGCAGCATTAACTTGGTGAACATTCATTTTAAACCACTGATCATTTTACAAGTAACCTCCTCAATATTTTATAAAGTCGTCATTATACAGTAATTTTACAAATTGATATTAAATATCAATTCAATACATTATGAATAAAGGAATTGAGATAGACATAAGATCTGAAATTGGTGAACTTGAAGGTGTTATCCTTCATACACCCGGTGCAGAGGTTGAAAACATGACACCTCAGAATGCACAACGAGCATTGTACAGCGATATTTTAAACCTTTCAATAGCCCGAAAGGAATATAGCCAGCTAAACGGTGTGCTTTCAAAGGTATCCAAAACTTACCAAGTAAATGATTTACTTATAAAAGTTCTTTCAAATGAAACCTCAAAAAAGGAGCTTCTATCAACTATTTGTCGACACGAGAATGCTGTTTTTCTAATCGATGAGCTTATCAGTATTCCTGCAAAAGAGCTTGCTAATCTTCTTATTGAAGGGTTCCCGCTAAAGAGAAATAATCTTACCAACTTCCTCAGTCACGAACGCTTTTCGTTACCTCCATTATATAATTTTTACTTTACTCGCGATGCCTCGATATCGATGAATAATGAAGTGTTAATTTCGTGCATGGCAAACCGGGTAAGGGATTTAGAGTGTATAATCATGGAGGCTATCTTTAAGCACTCTGGCGTTTTCTCAACCACAACAATTAACCCGCTAGACTATAGCAGCGGCCAAAACACAACAATAGAAGGTGGTGATGTTCTTATCGCTAGAGATGATATCCTGCTAATTGGTAGTAGTATGAGGACCACAACTCAGGGTATCGATTTTATACTTAGCCGATTAATCTTACAAAAAGATTCTAAAAAACGACATATCATTGTCCAAGAGCTACCAGATTCCCCTGAATCATTCATTCACCTGGATATGGTTTTTACTCTTTTAGATATTGATAAATGTATGGTATTTGAGCCCGTTATTCTTAAACCAAATCGTTACCAAACCGTTCAAATTACTGTACAAAATGGAAAAGTTTTAGAGATTAAAACGGTCGAGAATCTTTTAACCGCTCTAAAGAGTTTGGGAATGGATCTAAAGCCAATCATTTGCGGAGGAACAAAAGATCAATGGGTTCAGGAAAGAGAGCAATGGCATAGCGGTGCAAATTTCTTTGCCATCGGGCCAGGAAAAGTTGTTGGATATGCACGGAATAACTATACTATTGAGGAGATGAATAAAAATGGATTTGAAATTATTCGTGCAAAGGATGCTCTTGCTGATAAAGTTAATATAAACAATTTCAACAGATATGTTATAACCATTGATGGAAACGAACTTCCTCGTGGAGGTGGTGGTGCAAGATGTATGACTATGCCCGTCAAAAGAAAAATTGTTAACTGGTAATAAACTTTTTTGAAGTATATCTGTTTAACATTACAAATTAAAACATTAACAGTATGAAAAAGAATGTTGGAAAGATTGATATGATTATCAGGATAATCATTGGCATTATCATTGCTTCTTTTGGGATTGTTTATAAAAGTTGGTGGGGTCTAATTGCACTAATCCCAATCCTAACGGCTTTCATAAATTTTTGCCCACTTTACACTCTTTTCGGATGCAATACTTGCTCCGTTAAAGAAGAAAAATAAACAACCACCACCAAAGATGGTGGCTTTAATTTAAACTTACCACTATAAGTGATAGGATAAAACAACAAAGCAAAACATTGAGCATTCCTGCAGAAGCAGGAATCTATAATATTTTATTAAATAGATTCCCGCTTTCGCGGGAATGATAACAAGTTCAGCCTAAAATTCATTACCACCGTCAAAGACGGTGGTTTTTATGTTAAAATAAAAAAAGAGGGCAACCTCGGATTTTTATTTCACTGCTTTTTTCACTAAATCAGCTGCTTCTTGAAGCGATATTGCAGAAAAAACCTTTAGTCCCGAGTTATCAATCAGCTCCTTCCCCTCTTTTGCATTTGTCCCCTGCAGTCTAACAATTACAGGAACTTTAATATCTCCAATTTCCTTATAAGCATCAACCACCCCTTGCGCTACTCTATCGCATCTAACAATACCACCAAAAATATTTATTAGGATAGCCTTAACATTTGGATCCCTGAGAATGATTCTAAATCCGGCAGCGACTGTCTTTGCGTTAGCCCCACCTCCTACGTCGAGGAAGTTAGCAGGATCGCCTCCAGAAAGTTTAATAATATCCATAGTAGCCATTGCAAGTCCAGCACCATTTACCATGCAGCCAACATTTCCATCGAGTTTTACAAAATTTAGATTATTCTCCGAAGCCTCAACTTCTGCTGGGTCTTCCTCTTCCTTGTCGCGCATTTGTGCTAATTCAGGGTGACGATAAAGGGCGTTATCATCAATGTTAATCTTTGCATCAACTGCAAATATATCATCACTTGAAGTCTTTACTAATGGATTGATTTCAAGAAGTGAAAGATCATTTTTAATGTATGCATCATACATTGCATTTACGCATTTTACCATTTGAGAATATGCCTTATCGCTAAGCCCAAGGTTAAAGGCAATTCTTTTAGCTTGATATGCCTGAATTCCCATAGGGTGAATTTCTTCTTTAAAAATTAAATCAGGCGTCTCCGCAACAACGGTTTCAATATCCACACCTCCTTGGGTTGTATATATTATCATATTTCGGCTTGTATTCCTATTAAGTAAAATGCTAATATAGAATTCTTTAACTTGACTTACACCTGGTTGGTAAATGCCTTGCTGTACAATTACCTTTCTAACCAGCTTGCCAGCAGGTCCAGTTTGATTCGTAACAAGTGTCATCCCAATAATTTGTTCAGCATATTTCTGAACTTCTTCAATAGTGTGCGCAATTTTAACACCACCTCCTTTTCCTCTTCCTCCTGAATGGATTTGAGCTTTAACTGCAATTTCAGGCGTTTGGGTTTTTTCAAAAATCTCCTTAGCCCCTATTACAGCTTCTTCTGGTGAATACGCCAAAAGACTCATCGGAACAGGCACTCCCGACTCAATCAATATCTGCTTTGCTTGATATTCGTGAATGTTCATCGGATTAGTTTTTTGTTTGTCTTGGTCTAATTTACAAAAAAAGCTTTACTTACCTTTGTAAAAAAACAAACAATGAGTGACAACCGTAAACTTGAAAATAAAGAGTTAAACCGAAAGACTTTGAATGAGTTCAAACAATCATCTAAAATGCCTATTATTGTTGTTTTAGATAATATTAGAAGTCTAAACAACATTGGATCTGTCTTTAGAACTTCCGACGCTCTTTCAATCGAAAAGATTGCTCTTTGCGGTATTTCGGGGACTCCTCCCAATAAGGAAATTCATAGAACTGCTCTTGGGGCTGAAGATTCAGTCGAATGGGAATATTTTGGAAAAACAACCGATGCTATTTCTGCTTTAAAGCAACAGGGTTATAAAGTAATCTCCCTTGAACAAACTGTTGGAAGTATTGATCTGATGAAGTTCACACCTACTGTCGGTGAAAAATATGCATTAGTTTTCGGGAATGAGCTCCGGGGTGTTGAGCAGGATGTTGTGAACCTGTCGGATGAATGCATTGAAATTCCTCAGTTTGGTACAAAACACTCATTTAACATTTCCGTTTCCGCGGGGATCGTGCTCTGGGATTTTTTCACCAAACTACATAAATAACTTTCTATTTCGATTTATTAGAAAACTAAGAATCAAAATAAAAGAGGCTACCCAATTGGGCAGCCTCTTTTTATAAAGTATCTTTTAACTATTACTCAACGATAGCTTTGAAAGCATCATTTTGGAAATAGTTACGGAATTCTAGATCGTTCTTAGCACGTGCCTTTAAAGTAGCATCTTTACCAAGAGCTGTACGTAGGTTGTTAAGAACCATTGACTCATCGTTATTGCGAGCACCTACAATTGCTAAACCATAGAAACCTTTAGCTGTTTCAACCTTTGTGAAGGTATTTTTAGCAGCATCAAGTTTATTGGTTAAAAGTAAAGATAAACCTTGGTTGAAAGAATCAGTACCACCTAGATACTCAACAGCAGCTGGGTACTGGTTTTTGATAATTGCAATAATACCAAGATTGTATTTTACATCTGGACCAGCGTTTGTAGCTGCAGCAAAAAGTTTTTCTGCACCGTCAACATCACCTTCCATTAAAGCAACACAACCGCGATTGTTAACGATTGAGGGCTCTTGTGATGAAGCAACTTTTTCTAATGTAGCTTTTGCGTTAGCAATATCTTTCTTTGTTAAATAAATATAAGCAATATTGTTGTAAGCGCGAATATCATTGAATTTCTCAGCAGCTTTCTTGTAAACTTCTAACTTTTTGTCAACATCACCAATTAGACCAACAGCATACATCATTTCTTCTAATGTAAGGTTGTCATAGGTGTTAGTTTCAATCATATTCTTGAATTGCTCATCTGAGTAACCAACTTTGTTAACGTTAGCAATCATCTTTGAACGACGAAGTTGAGGAAGAACTTTTTCAGCAAGTACTAAATATACTTTTGAAAGGTTTTTAATTTCTTTTTCACGTACTACTGGATCTGAATACATTGAAAGAACGCGAAGGATTAACTCCTTATCTTGAACATCAGAAGTAGAAACTAAAGTTTGGAAACCATCCCAGTCTTCTGAAGTATTTTGAACTGATACATAGTTGTTTTTCTTGGTATCAACTTTTGCTTTCTTGAAGATATCGCCTAACCATTTTTCGGTATTCTTACCACGATCAGTAGATAATTTAGCATTTAAGTCTTCTGGACCATCAGGTGAAGCATATGCAGAAACGTTAACACCTTTAAATTCTTTTGTACTATCTTTTAAAGTAGTTGCAATAAAATCTTGAAGGGTTTTAACTTCATCCTTTGTTAATTCTGATCTACGAACATCAGCTTGTGAAATCACAAAGTTAATCTGAGCATCTTTATTATCAGGAGTGATTCTAACAAAACTGTTATTCTTCATCATAATTGGTTTTGGATCAATGTCAACTAGTTTATAAGTTGCAAGAACACCAACGCCAATTTTTATAGGTGCATCGAAAGGAATCTTCTTGTCTTTATAAGTAATAACAAAACGTAGTTCAAGGTCA
>Ga0116171_10005355_pt1 | contig 11291 bp, 9 predicted proteins | sample AD_JPNHW2_MetaG_FD_89798 | JGI IMG/M metagenome (GOLD analysis project Ga0116171, IMG submission 89798) | Active sludge microbial communities of municipal wastewater-treating anaerobic digesters from Japan - AD_JPNHW2_MetaG | ecosystem: Engineered > Bioreactor > Anaerobic > Digestate | place...
TCAAAGTCGGCGGCATAGAAATAGAGAAGACGCCTGTGGAGCAGGTTTCCACCTCCATGAGCCTCGGTATAACCTCCCGGTAGCTGCCGAAGTATGGGAAGCCGGTTCGGGATTTGATAAGATTTACAGCAGGAATATTTTCAGGGGCCGCTCCAAAGAGAAAAACATTTGAAAAAAAATATAAACTGATCACCGGGTGCCGGGCTAGGAGGCAGATTGTTAAGCCTGGAGGGAATCAGGCGGAGAGGAAAACAGGATATGACAGGGGAAAGTAAATCATCCGGCATTAAAAGCTGGCCTGAGGATGACCAGCCCAGAGAGAAACTGCTCAAGCGCGGAGCAGGTGCTTTGAGTAATTCCGAGCTACTGGCGATTCTGCTGCGCACCGGTGTCGCCGGTTTGAGCGCGATTGACCTGGCGCGCCGGATTATTGAAAAGTTCGGCACCTTCCGCAACATGAGCCACACGGACATGCGCGAGTGGAGGGAATTCAAGGGACTTGGGCCGGCCAAAATCGCGCAGATTCAGGCCGCCCTCGAAATCGGACGGCGTTTCCGTGAGGACGAAATGCGCCCCGAACAGCAAAAGATTACTTCCGCCCGCGATGTTGTCGGCGTTATCATGCCCCAGATGCGGGATCTCAAGACGGAAGTTTTCAAGGTTGTCTATCTCAATAGCAACAATCGCATCATTGAAATCTCAGATGCCGCCACAGGAACCGTCAATCAGGCCATGCCGATCGTGCGGGAAATCATACATGCAGCCCTGCAAAAATTCGCCGCCGCGATCATCTGCGCCCACAACCATCCCAGTGCCAGCACCACGCCCAGCCTGGAAGATAAAAAGTTTACGCAGGAGCTGGCCGCCGCCGGCAAACTTCTGGGCATCAGCGTTCTCGACCACATCATCATCGGCGGCGACGACTATTTCAGCTTTGCCGATTCGGGAATGATGACACGATAATAATTAACCGGTTATGCAATTTGTAAAAGCAATTGACGGATTGCATAATTAATGATGCCCTCTGGCCGGTGAAAAGGCAGGCAGACCTGCATTGATTTACACCGGAGATGAATCTGATCCTCAGAAGGGGATCAAAGTTATCGGTTGGAACGAATGCAGAAAGAGTATTTAAAAGTTTTGGATTAAGTCACTTTACAACAAGCCGATCATTATTGAAAAATCATATTGATAATTTGATTTTTCAATAAATATTTGTTAAATTTCAATCATGAAAATTATAGAAAGACAGCAGGATAGTACTGAATTGGCCAAATTAATGGGTATTTTCCCTGTTGTAGCTATTTTGGGTCCCAGACAATGCGGCAAAACAACACTGGCGCGGGCACTTAAAGCCGCTCATTATTTTGATCTGGAAAATCCGCAGGATGCAGCTTTCCTTGAACAACCGCAGCTTGCGCTGGAAGATTTGACAGGTCTGATCGTCATTGACGAAATACAGCGCATGCCGGAATTGTTTCCACTTTTGCGCTATCTTGTTGATCAAAATAAAAAGCGGAAATTTATCATTCTGGGGAGCGCATCGAGGGATTTGATCCGTCAAAGTTCAGAATCATTGGCTGGCCGGATAGCCTACCATTACCTGGGGGGATTCCGCTTAAACGATATTGATTCGTCAAAGATTAAAACGCTTTGGTTGCGCGGCGGGTTGCCTCTATCTTTTCTGGCCGCCTCCGATGCGGATAGTTTAGTATGGCGTAATCATTATGTGACAACTTTTCTGGAACGCGATATTCCACAGCTCGGGATCAACATTGCTGCCCGGACGCTGCGACGTTTCTGGACGATGCTCAGTCATTATCATGGACAAATTCTCAATTATGCCGAACTGGGACGATCTTTCGGCATATCAGATATGACCGTCCGTAAGTATTGCGATATTCTCGAGGGGACATTTATGATCCGCATTCTCCAGCCCTGGTATGTCAATATCGGCAAGCGGCTTGTAAAACGCCCTAAATTTTATCTGCGGGATTCCGGGATTTATCATAGCCTATCCTCGATAGAGACGAAAAAACAATTATACGAATGGCCAAAACTCGGGGCGTCCTGGGAAGGTTTCGCCCTTGATTGCGTCTGTCGAACTCTGAATAAGCAGGATTCGGAGTTTTATTTCTGGCACGCCCACGCCGGGGCGGAAGTTGACCTTTTCTGGCAGCATGGCGGCAAGAATTTTGGTGTTGAATTCAAGTATGAAGACGCGCCACGTCTTACCCGCTCGATGCAGACAGCCGTTGAGGATTTACAATTGTCCAAATTATGGGTTGTCTATCCAGGTAAAAAAATATATCCCCTGGGCAAAAACATCACAGTGTTGCCTTTAGAAATGATGGCAACCGAATTGAAGTAGAGGCTCTTATATCTTTTTCGAGAACTTGACCAGCGTTAAGAAGTCTCATTACTTTTGGGATAATCTGCCAAGACAACTATCTTTGCATAGCTTGTATTTGGCAGTAATTGGTAATCTTTTGGCGTAGCTTTCGGTCTTTGCTTCCCTGTTTTGCCTGATTTATCCTTGCAATGAATTTTCAAAGTTGTAAGATGACGGGCGATTTAGAAACAAAACTCCGCGAGAATAAAAAAACGGGACGTTGTTCTTATTCGATTATGACTAATCAAAACCCGGAACAGATAGCACGTGATAATATTGATCGGCAATTAGTCGAATGTGGCTGGATTGTTCAAAATAAGAAGCAGATCAATCTGACTGCCGGGCCCGGCGTTGCCGTTACGGAATATCAAACATCTGTCGGCCCGGCAGACTATGTTTTGTTTGTCGATGGCGAACCGGTGGGTATTATTGAGGCAAAGAAGGAAGAAGAGGGTGTGCACTTAACTGTTCACGAAGATCAGTCCAAGGGTTATGCCGACAGCAAACTCAAATATCTCAATAATAATCCGCTGCCGTTTGTTTATGAAAGCACCGGCCCCCTGACACGCTTTACCGATTATCGCGATCCCAAACCGCGTTCCCGTCCGGTTTTCGCCTTTCACTCCCCGGAAACATTTCGGACATGGTTAAAGCAGGACAGAACTTTACGGCGGCGGCTGCTGGACATCCCGGCCTTGCCCACTGCAAGACTGCGGGACTGCCAGATTACGGCTATCAATAATCTGGAAGATTCCTTCCGCAAAAATTGTCCGAAGTCACTTATTCAAATGGCCACAGGTTCCGGAAAAACATTTACCGCCATTACATCCATATATCGCCTGCTCACTTACGCAAAAGCGAAGCGGGTTTTGTTTTTGGTGGATACCAAAAACCTGGGCGAACAGGCGGAGCAGGAATTCATGGCATATGTGCCCAATGACGATAACCGCAAGTTCTCTGAACTTTATGGCGTGCACCGTTTGAAATCAAGCTTTGTGCCGACTGACAACCAGGTTTACATCAGCACCATTCAGCGTTTATATGCAATCCTGAAGGGAGAAGAACTGGAAGAAAAAGCGGAAGAAACCAATCCTGCCGAGACAAAATGGGAGAAGCGCCAGCCGGTGCCGGTTGTATATAACCCCCGATTGCCCGTAGAATTTTTCGACTTTGTGGTGATTGATGAATGTCACCGCAGCATCTATAACCTCTGGAAGCAGGTACTCGATTATTTTGATGCTTTTCTAATCGGTTTGACCGCTACTCCCGATAATCGCACGTTTGGTTTTTTCAACCAGAATATCGTCAGTGAATATACCCATGAACAGGCCGTAACCGATGGCGTCAATGTCGGCTCTGATGTGTATCTGATTGAAACGGAAATCACCAAAAAGGGGAGCGCGATCTGGAAAGGCCAATACGTGGATCACCGCGAAAAACTCACCCGTAAAAAACGCTGGGCGCAATTGGATGAGGATGTAGTTTATTCGCAAAAACAGCTCGACAATGATGTTGTCAACCCCAACCAGATGCGCACCGTCCTTCGCTCTTTCAAAGAGCATTTACCGGAAATGTTCCCCGAACGTATAAACGAGAAAGGCGAGTTTGAGGTGCCCAAAACATTAATCTTTGCCAAAACCGACAGCCACGCCGACGACATAATTCAAATTGTACGGGAGGAATTTGGCGAAGAAAACAAATTCTGCAAGAAGATAACTTACAGCAGTGATGATCCCAAAAGCACGCTGGCGCAGTTTCGCAACGACTATTATCCGCGCATCGCCGTCACCGTCGATATGATTGCCACCGGCACGGACGTGAAGCCTTTGGAATGTCTGCTCTTCATGCGCGATGTCAAAAGCCGCAACTACTTTGAGCAGATGAAAGGCCGGGGCACACGCACCATTAATCTGGATGATCTCAAAAAAGTGACGCCATCCGCCAAATTAACCAAAGATCATTACGTAATTGTCGATGCGGTGGGTGTTACCAAAAGTTTGAAGACCGACAGCCGACCACTGGAGAAAAAGCCCGGTGTGCCGCTCAAAGATTTGCTGACGGCTATCACAGTGGGAGCCAGGGACGAAGACCTCTTTACCACGCTCGCTAATCGCCTTGTCCGTTTGGAGAAACAACTGACCGAAAAAGAAAAAACAACTTTTGCCGGGAAAGCCGGAGACAAAACCATAACAGAAGTTGCCAGGGATTTGCTCAATGCCTATAATCCCGACATATTGGAAGACATTCGCCGGCAGGTAGAAAAAGAAAACCCGGATGCAGCGCCTGTAGAGAAAGAAGAAAAAATCAAAAAGCAAACTGTTGCCCTGCAAAATGCGGCAGCTTCAGTATTTAACGGTGAACTAAACGACTACATTGAAAATATACGCAAGGTTCATGAGCAGATTATTGATATTGTGAATCCGGATAAAATCATTACCGCGGGCTGGGAGAAGGATAATAAAGACAAGGCGCAAGAACTGATTAAAACATTTGTCGACTGGATAGTCCGGCATAAAGACGAAATCACCGCTCTGCAAATCTTTTACAGCCAGCCCTACCGCAGGCGCGAACTGACCTATGCGATGATCAGGGAACTGGTGGATGCTATTGTGGTCGACAAACCGGCGCTTGCACCACTGAATGTGTGGCGTGCCTATGAGGTCTTGGAAAGTGTGAGCGGCCAACCCAGAAACGAACTGGTGGCGCTGGTAGCGCTCATCCGCAAAGTGGCGGGCATTGATACTATGCTTACAGCTTATGACAAAACGGTGGACAAAAACTTTCAAAGCTGGGTCTTTAAGAAGCAGGCAGGTACATTGAAATTTACTGAAGAGCAAATGCAATGGCTCAGGATGATGAAAGACCATATTACCGCATCGGTATCTCTGAGCGTTGATGATCTTGATTACACGCCGTTTGACGCCCAGGGCGGTAAGGGCAAAATGTGGCAGCTCTTCGGCAATGAGGCGGAAAAAATTATCAATGAACTGAATGAAGCACTAGCGGCATAATTACTCGTCCGGGCAGGTGTTGGGTAGACAACCGGTTGAAATGGGCCGAAATAGTTTCTGAAGCAAGGAAATCACATCCCGTATAAAAGTTATAAGGTATACACAACCCGCCACTGATTAAGTCATTCCCGCGGACGGGAATCAAGGATCAATTTTGGCTCGTCCAGCACCGAGCCATAGTCATTCCCGCGCAGGCGGGAATCCAGAAATATATGAATCAATATTACGTTTATATTTTAGCCGGCAAGAGAAACGGCACCTTGTATGTCGGCGTTACAAAGGATTTGGTAAAGCGTTGCTATGAGCATAAACATGATCTGGTTGAAGGATTTACCAAAAAATATCAGGTTCACACACTTGTTTATTATGAAACCCATGACAACGCCATAGAAGCGATTGCCCGTGAAAAACAGATAAAGAAATGGAATAGAAGCTGGAAAATAAGGCTTGTTGAAGAAATGAACCCCGACTGGCGGGAATTGTATGATGAGATCATTTAAAAATTTGTTGCCTGGATTACCGCCTGCGCGGGAATGACATTGTGGTAATTGTCGAGGCGTGGCAAATTTCCGGCAAGAAAATTATTATCAGCGATCTGAAAGAAATATTGGCGGCAAAAAGCCTATATTGAGACATTTGCATAACTTTTTATGTCATTCCGGGCTTGACCCGGAATCCAGAAAGTCATTGATAAAACTGGATTCCCGCCTGCGCGGGAATGACGAGCATTTTCAAGTCATTTGTTTTGCAAAGGCCTTATATTTGGGGATGAAACTCCAAATGAAGTCAGATCAAGAAGCAGGGTCATCACTCTTAGGAAAGCGTGAATCGGATAAGTTGGTTTCCAAAGCACAAGGTAACCGTACGACGAAGTCATCTTGGAACTTCTTCACGGCTAACCGACATTTCCGTGCAGTCTAAAATCCAGACCGGCGGCAATTTATGTTTCCGCATCGCTAACCATCATTCCCGCGGAGGCGGGAATCCAGTATCTTTTATGCAATAAAAAAATAAGGCAGTGACTGTTGAGAATGAACGAAAATCAGGAAATACCGAGTGGGTGGGCATGGGTAGAATTAGGCGAAGTGTGCAAACTTAAAAATGGCTATGCTTTTAAAAGTTCTGATTATATGGAAGAAGGAATTCCCGTAATTAGAATTTCAGATATTAATGATGGCTTAGTTTCTGTTGATGATGCTGTGAAGGTTATAGCTAATCAAGAGTATGAGAATTACGTTATAAAAAAGAATGAAATCCTTGTGGCGATGTCTGGTGCTACAACAGGCAAATTTGGAATTTATAAATGCAATATAATAGCATATCAGAACCAACGTGTAGGTAAGTTTCAAATTCTTGATAGCGATGTTCTTAATAATATTTTTCTTTTATTTCTGCTTTATTCTTTAAAAAGAAGAATTTTAAAAGATGCTTATGGCGGAGCACAGCCGAATATTTCTTCCAGCAAAATTGAGGATCTTGAAATCCCTCTTCCGCCTCTTCCCGAACAGCATCGCATTGTCGCCAAAATAGAAGAGCTGTTCAGCAGTTTGGACAAAGGCATTGAAAACCTCAAAACCGCTCAGCAACAACTCAAAATCTATCGGCAGGCAGTCCTGAAAAGGGCGTTCGAAGGGAAGCTGACAAATAAAAATGTGAAGGAAGGGGAATTGCCTGAGGGGTGGAAATGGGTACTTATTACTGATTTAGTCGAGAAAAACAAAAACGCTCTCAAAGCTGGCCCATTTGGTTCCTCTTTAAAAAAGCAATTTTACGTGAAGCGAGGTTACAAGATTTATGGCCAAGAGCAGGTAATAAGCGGAAACCCGTTTTACGGGGATTATTATGTGAATGAAGATAAATACCAAGAGTTGTCTTCCAACAAAATTAGGCCATTTGATATATTAATAAGCCTTGTTGGCACAGTTGGGAAGGTCTTGATTTTGCCAGAAAATTGTGTTGCAGGTATTATTAACCCACGACTAATAAAAGTATCACTTGATACCAATGTTTATTTACCGAAATTTTTTAAACTCTACTTTGAAAGTTCTACTGTAAAATCATTTTATAGTTCAAAGGCGCAGGGAACCACTATGGATGTATTAAATTTATCCATTATAAAAAGAATTAATTTTCCTCTTTGTCCTATTTCCGAGCAAAAAGCCATCGTTGCCGAAATCGAATCCCGTCTTTCCATCTGCGATAAAATTGAAGAGAGCATTGAGAAAAGCCTTAAACAAGCCGAATCCCTGCGGCAGAGCATTTTAAAGAAAGCCTTCGAAGGCAAGCTTGTACCCCAGGACCCCAACGATGAACCGGTATCGAAATTACTGGAACAGATAAAAGAAGAAAGGGAACAGTGGAATGTTAATAGACGTGGCAGGAGGACATTACCTGCCGAGAAATGATATAATATGTCGCTCCTATGGAGCTATGGACGTGGTATGCCTATGAGGCTATTAACATATTGCTCCTACGGAGCTGTTAAGAAATATGGAAAATAAACAGCTGTTAGCATGGCGCACTTTTGGTGCCACAAAATATCGATGGTTGAGCTGCGGAGCAGCGAAATATTAATAGCAAATGGAAAAAAACAAAAACTAGCTCCAGAGGAGCGAAATATTATATATGAGCAACGAAACAAACAATACCTCCAGCATTATCAGTAAAATATGGAGTTTCTGCAATACATTGCGCGACGACGGTGTCAGCTATGGCGATTACCTGGAGCAGCTCACTTACCTGCTCTTTTTAAAAATGGCAGATGAATATAGCAAGCCGCCGTATAGCCGGAAGCTGCCTATTCCTAAGAATTACAATTGGGAGAGTCTTACCGCCAAAAGCGGTGCATCTCTGGAAGGTCATTATACGACAGTGTTGCGTGAACTCGCCAAAACACAAGGTATTCTGGGGCAGATATTCACCAAGAGTCAAAACAAAATTCAAGACCCGGCCAAGCTCTATAAACTGATCGATATGATCAATAAAGAGCAATGGACGGTGATGGGTACGGATGTTAAAGGCAAGATTTATGAAGGACTTTTGGAGAAAAACGCGGAAGATACTAAAAGTGGCGCCGGGCAGTATTTTACGCCGCGCCCGCTGATCAAGGCTATGGTGGCCTGCATACAGCCGCAGCCAATGAAAACCATTGCCGATCCGGCCTGTGGAACCGGCGGTTTTTTTCTGGCAGCTTATGACTTCATTTCCGATTCTCAAAACTTCACGCTGAACAGAGAACAAAAAACGTTTCTGAAGAACAAAACATTTTACGGCAATGAAATTGTGGCCAGTGCGCGCAGGCTGGCGCTGATGAATATGTTTCTGCACAACATTGGCGATATTGATGCGGAGACGTTTATCCTGCCCACGGATTCGCTGGTGGCCGATACCGGTTTGCGTGTGGATTATATTCTTACCAATCCACCTTTCGGAAAGAAAAGTTCCATGACCTTCACTAATGAAGAAGGCGAGCAGGAGAAAGAAGACCTCACTTACAATCGGCAGGATTTCTGGGCGACAACCAGCAACAAGCAGCTTAACTTTGTCCAGCACATTCACACTATGCTTAAAACCACCGGCAAAGCGGCGGTGGTTGTACCGGACAATGTATTGTTTGAAGGCGGCGCAGGTGAAACCGTCCGTAAAAAATTGTTGGAAACAACCGATCTGCATACAATTTTGCGGCTGCCGACCGGCATATTTTACGCGCAGGGCGTCAAAGCCAATGTGCTGTTTTTTGATAATAAACCGGCGGGGAAAGACCCGTGGACAAGTGAAGTCTGGATTTACGATTACCGCACTAATATCCGCCATACCTTGAAAAAGTCACCGCTAAAATACGATGACCTTCAGGAATTTATAAAATGCTTCAATTTGGTCAACCGGCATAAACGCAGAGAAATATGGCATGCGGAGAAGAATCCGGAAGGACGCTGGCGTAAATTTACTTATGATGAAATTGTCAGCCGCGATAAGACCAGCCTGGATATTACCTGGTTGAAGGACAAGAGTCTTGCCGATTTCGACAATCTGCCCGATCCTGATCTACTGGCGGCCGACATCATAGAAAATCTGGAAGCGGCGGTCGAGAGTTTCAAGCAAATCATGGCAAATATTAACGGGAAGTAGCAATAGAAGTTTCAATGCCGCTGGCAGTTCATTGTCGGTTCTATTTCGTCGTTATTTGCTGATGACCCGAACAACGGATTGTGGTATAATTCAAAACACGTTTGAAAATGTAGCAAATCAAAGACGGGGTAAGGGAGCCAAACTATGGAAGAACCTGTTTCCTGTCAGCAATGCGGCAAGTGTTGTTTCGTTGATTTTGCGGCTTACATTGAACAAAGTGATTTAGACCGTTGGCGAGCCGAAAACAGGCAAGACATTATAGATCACATCGAAAACCATCATCTCGTTTGGGCGGGAGATAGACTGGTTTCCACTCAGACCGGCGAATCTCCCAAAGAATGCTCTTTTCTCTACAACGAGGGAGATAAATGGCTCTGCTCCATATACGAGACAAGACCTCTGGTCTGCCGGAGCTATCAACCGGGATCGTCGGAGCTGTGTTCCCAATTCAATAAAAAAAAGCAGAAGAACAAATAAGCTTTTAAGCTATTTCATTGACTTAAGCACTACAGCTTCTTTTATAAGAGGTTGTGTCGTAATTCATTAGCTGATTGTCATTGCGAAACGCCTCTCAGGCGTTGTGGCAATCTAATGTTTTCAGGAACTTACTAGATTGCTTTGCTCATTGTATTAGCTCGCAACAACATTATGACACAGTCTTCAGCGGAGGACATGAAAAGGTAATGGTTGCTATTGTGCCCCAGTCTCTGTAGATAATTTTACAAGTAACAGGAGTCTATCCATGCCTGTGGAAATAGAACGCAAGTTTCTGGTGAAAGGCGATGACTGGAAAAGAGATAACGGCATGCACATTGTACAGGGTTATCTCAATCACGACAGGGAGCGTACCGTGCGGGTGCGCATCTCTGGCGCGAAGGCTTTTCTGACGATCAAGGGCATCAGTACCGGAGCAATGCGGGCGGAGTTCGAATACGAAATACCTGTTGTTGATGCAGAGCAACTGCTGCAGCTTTGTGAGGGGCCGCTGATTGAGAAAACGAGGCATACGGTTGCCTGTGCCGGCATGACGTGGGAAGTTGATGAGTTTCAGGGAGCGAATGAGGGTCTGGTGGTAGCTGAAATCGAACTTGAAACCGCGGGGCAAACCTTTGTCCAACCGCCCTGGGTCGGCCCGGAAGTGACCGCCGATGAGCGTTATTTCAATTCCAGTCTGGCGGTGCGGCCTTATACGAGCTGGTCTGAATAGCGGGAGTGCTGCATAATTTCGCGGCGTCTATGCCATTCCGGGCTTGACCGGGAAGCAAGGCATTGTCCCTGCGAAGGCGGGGAACCAATCTGTTTGTTCCTGGATTCCCGCTTTCGCGGGAATGACAAATTTAGTTGATTTATTAAAGCATTGAATATGTTGGACAATAACCTTGCCCTGGAATAAATCATTGGTAATGATTCTCGAATAAGAAAGAATAACAATTTTACAGGAGGTGTAAGATGAAACGACCAGCATCATTAGTTGCAGGTATTCTATTCCTCTTGATGGCTCTCGCTCAATTATGCCGTTTTGTTTTGGGGATCGAAGTGACTGCGGGAGGTGTTGTGATTCCCCTCTGGCCCAGCGCAGTTGCCGCGGTAGTTTTAGTTTTGCTGGCTTGCTGGCTTTTGAAAGAAAGAAGTAAGTAGGGCCATTTATAACCCTGATTTTCAAAGGCAGGGTGGTTACTTGTAAATCACAAAGTTTTTTTAAAAGGAGGGTGATATGAAAGAATTAGATTACATGGTCATTGCCGAGGAAGTTGTCAGGA